>PVMK01177143.1_pt1 | contig 45231 bp, 50 predicted proteins | sample 1853481 | NCBI WGS metagenome assembly PVMK01 (sample SAMN08533507, study PRJNA380276) | Marine sediment metagenome, whole genome shotgun sequencing project.
ATTTTGCAAACAGTATGCTGGTCGGGAAACTGGAAGAGTACCCGGGTGTAATCTGGTTTAATCACGAGGAAAAGTGGTGGGCTCGTGGAGATGGTGTTTTCGGAAGCAACGAAAGACAGGTTGCTGCACCTGTCTCGTTGCCGGGTGAGCACAATATGCAAAACCTGGCAGCGGCGCTGACGGTGGTGGATGAACTGGGATTGCAAATCGAAGACATTGATGAGGCTTTAGGTTCTTTTACCGGTCTGCCACACCGATTGCAGCTTATTGCTGAAAATTCGGGCATCCGCTATATCGATGACAGTATTTCAACCACACCGGTATCGGTGGCCGCTGCATTGCAGACATTGGGTTATGCAGATGTGGTTTTGTTATTAGGCGGGATGGACAGGGGGCTGGATTGGCGTGATTTTGCGGAGGAGCTTTCAAACCGTACGCCACATGCGATTATCACGCTTCCGGATAATGGGCCAAGAATTTTCAACTCCCTTAAAAGAGCCGGTGTAAAGCCAGCAGGGGGCTTGCATGCTTTGACTCAATTATCGGACGCGGTGGAAATGGCACAGACACTGGTACCGGAAAATGGCTGTATCCTGCTGTCCCCGGGCGCACCCAGTTTTCCACACTTTCGGGACTATGAAGAACGTGGAAATCAGTTCAAAAAGTATGCAGGGATTGAAAAAAGCACTTAGAGCGCCCATTAAAAAAGGCCGCGGGACGGAGGGTGAGGAGTGCATATACCCTGTTGGAATGAGGGAGAGACCATTGCCCGCGGCCTCTTGTTGATAAATAGACATCAACTGCACACGAAAAGTTTCAATTATTTTTTATTAAATGGAGTCGTAAAATGACTGATACATCCAATGAAATTTTGGCGGAAATGAACACCAGCAAAGGTGTTATACATATCCGCCTGTACCCGCAGCATGCACCGGTTACGGTGGCTAATTTTGTTAACCTGGCAAAGCGCGGATTTTACGATGGGCTTAACTTTCACCGGGTGATTGATAACTTCATGGTCCAGGGTGGTTGTCCGCTAGGTTCAGGAACAGGTGGTCCGGCTATCGTTTTGAGGATGAATGCTCGCCTGAACTCAAACATGATGCGCCCCGGGTAAACTGTCGATGGCCAATGCTGGCCCTGGCACCAATGGCAGCCAGTTTTTTATCACCCATATAGAAACCAGCTGGCTGGATGGCAAGCACACGGTTTTTCGGCAGTGTGGTTTCAGCAGATGACCAGGCGGTTGTGAACGCTATTGCCGGTGGTGACGACCTCATCTCGGTCACTATCACCGGTGGTGACGATTTGCTTGAACAGCAGGCAGCGCGCGTATCTGAGTGGAACGCTACCTTAGGTAGTTGAGTTTTTGATACCGGGCTGCTTTGACGGTTTCGTAATTTTAAAAATGGTGGGCATTTTAATGCCCACCGGTTTAATGGTCGCGATTAACGCTGTAGTCGGCTAACTGTTCAAGTGCCTCACGCCAGGGTGAATCAGCAAGAATCCCGATTGCCTGCCTGGCTTCAAGTGCCCAGGCCCTGGCAACGTCCATCGCGGCATCCAATGAATCCGTTTTTTGAATAATGGCCAGTATTGGTTGCAGGTCATCCGCACCGCCATCGCGTATGGCAGCATCAAGTAGTTCCCGTTCTTTTTCATTACAGCGGTCACGGGCAAAAATCAGCGGCAACGTTGGCTTGCCTTCTGCCAGGTCATCACCGGCGTTTTTCCCCATCGTGTCGGCTTCGCCGGTGTAATCCAGAACATCGTCCGCAATCTGGAAAGCTGATCCCAGGCGGTTACCGTAAACCGCCAGTGCTTCCTCGATTTCAGGCGGCTGCGCGCCGATAATGGCTGCCAGTCTGCAGGCAGCCTCGAACAGCTTGGCGGTTTTATTTTCTATCACTTGCATATAACGTTGTTGATTGACTTCCGGATCACCCATGTTCAGAAGTTGTTGTACCTCGCCCTCTGCAATGGTGTTGGTGGTGTCCGCGAGCACCTCCATGATACGCATCGAGTCGAGGCCCACCATCATCTGGAAACTTCGGGAATATAAAAAATCACCCACCAGCACACTGGCCGCATTGCCCCAAACTGCGTGCGCACTTTGCTGGCCGCGTCGCAGATCGGATTCGTCCACTACATCATCATGTAGCAATGTGGCGGTATGGATGAATTCAATAATGGCTGCGAGAGGTATATGATCCTGCCCCCGGTAATTACAGGCGTGGGCACAAAGGGTCAGCAGCATGGGGCGTAAACGCTTGCCACCGCTGGAAACGATATAGCTGGAGATCTGGTTGATCAGGGCCACATCAGATTTCAGGCTGTCATGGATACAGGAATCCACACGCGCCATATCCGGCGCACTCAGCGCGATGATTTGTTCAAGTGGGGATAGTGGTTCGGGTATCGTTGATTTGGGGCTAATGGTCATACGGATGCTCTGATGTTTCGGGGATTATAAATGATTGCGTTCCCGGCAATAACAATTCTCATGATTTAATACGGCATGCACCCTATACTGTGCCGCCATTCGGGTTATTAATTAAAGGAATTCACGTTTGTTTGGTCAATTAGATTCAGTTGAATTGCGCACGGGGTTAACGCTTGCGGGCATTGTTGCTTTTCGCATGCTTGGTCTGTTCATGATTTTGCCGGTATTTATGTTGCTGGCGGCAGACATGCCGGGCTTCACCCCTGCCAAAGCAGGCCTGGCTGTCGGAATTTATGGCTTGACCCAGGCGATATTGCAACAACCATTCGGGAAACTATCCGATCGCTTTGGCCGCCGCCCTGTCATGCTTGCCGGACTCGCTTTATTTGCTGCCGGTGGTGTTGTGGCGGCCTTTGCGGACTCAATGGGCATGTTAATCGCAGGTCGTGCCTTGCAGGGTTGCGGTGCTATTGCAGGCGTGGCGCTGGCCTTCGCTGCCGACCATACCCGCGCGCAGAATCGAAGTGTGGTCATGGCCATTATCGGGATGGGCATCGGTGCCTCATTCCTGCTGTCCATGATGATAGCCGTACCCTTATCCACCTTGTTGGGTTTGAATGGTCTTTTCTGGTTGACGGCTGTAATGGGCATTATGGGCATGGCGCTGGTGCTCAGCCTGCCGGCGGCACAGGTAAAAAAGGGAAGAAGTCCTACAGGAATCAGGGCAATCAGCGACTATCTGGCCCTTCGCACTTTCGGTATGCTTGCTGCATGCAGTCATGACCCTGTTATTCGTGGTTTTGCCGGGAATGCTGGTCAGTCAGTTTAGCTTTGAGCTGGAATATCACTGGCGCATTTATGTCCCGTCGATGATGGGGTCCGTGGTGCTGGTATTTCCATTGTTGAGACACATAGCGGTTCGCAAACAGGAACGCAGAGCGATGCCCCTGGCTTTTCTGGCACTCGGCGGTGCGCTGGGTTTGATGTCTCTCGGCGGGTCTTTGGTTGCAGTGATGTTATTTGCACTGGTATTTTTCCTGGCATTCAATTTGCTGGAGGCAGCGATGCCATCAATGGTCAGTCAACTGATCGGATCCACCGGCCGGGGACAGAAAATGGGCTTGTATACGACATTTCAGTTTCTGGGTGCATTTTTAGGTGGCGTTGGTGGTGGGTGGTTGCTGGGATTCAGTGGCGATGTGGTGACTTTGAGTGTAGCGGGACTGTTTTGTGCTCTGTGGGCTGTAGCCATGCTTTTGTGGTTGAAGCCCGTCGATAACAAACAGCGAACCTGATCGTATATGCTACACTCCATGGTCTTAATTTGAACTGCGGAGCAGGGCTTCGCATAGCAGGAGATGCTAGATGGCAAGAGGTGTAAATAAGGTAATTCTGGTGGGCAATCTGGGCAAAGACCCGGAGATGAAATATACCGCCAGTGGTGCAGCAATCGCAAATATAACCGTGGCAACCACCGATAGCTGGAATGATAAACAAACCGGTGAAAAGGTTGAAAAAACCGAGTGGCACCGGGTTGTAGCGTTTCAGCGTCTGGCTGAAATCATGGGTGAGTATCTGAGAAAAGGCAGCCAGGTTTATATAGAGGGCAGGCTTCAAACCCGCAAATGGCAGGATCAAAACGGCCAGGATCGTTATACCACTGAAGTTGTAGCCAATGATATGCAGATGCTGGGTGGCCGCGGCGGAGATGGCGGTGGTGGTCGTTCGCAGGGGGGCGGCGGAGGTTTCCGTAACAACCCGCAGGAACAACAAACCCAGGCTCAGCCGAAGCCAGATAACGACTTTGCCGATGACGATATACCCTTCTAAAGGGTAGACAATGGCACAGAATAGAAAAGGCATCATCCTTGCCGGGGGAAGCGGTACGCGTTTATATCCAATCACCCGCGTTATCAGCAAACAGCTGTTGCCGATATATGACAAACCGATGATTTATTATCCGCTGTGTACGCTGATGCAGGCGGGTATCCGGGAAATTCTTGTTATTACCACCCCACACGAGCAGGCCCTTTTTCCAGCAGTTGCTGGGTGATGGCAGCCAGTGGGGTCTGGAGATATCATTTGCTGTGCAGAAAAGCCCGGATGGCCTGGCACAGGCCTTTATTATCGGGGAAGAGTTCCTTGCAGGCAGCCCTTCCTGCCTCATTCTTGGTGACAATATTTTCCATGGTAGCGGGCTTCAGGATTTGTTAACCCGCTGCATGCAAAGAACTGAAGGAAGCACGGTGTTTGGCTACTGGGTGCGTGATCCGGAGCGTTATGGTGTGGTTGAATTCGATCAGTCTATGCGTGTGCTAAGCCTGGAAGAGAAACCAACGCAGCCACGTTCGAATTACGCAGTGACCGGTTTGTATTTTTACGATGGCCGTGCCAGCCAGTTTGCCCGTGAGTTGCAGCCCTCACCCAGGGGTGAGCTTGAGATTACCGATTTGAACCGTCGTTATCTCGAAGACGGCAGCCTGCAACTTGAGCGCCTGGGCCGGGGGTATGCCTGGTTGGATACGGGTACCCATGAATCATTGCAACAGGCTTCCAGTTTTATCGAGACCATTGAGGCCCGCCAGGGGCTCAAGGTAGCCTGTCCGGAAGAGATCGCCTTTCTGCGTGGTTGGATAAATCGTGAACAAGTTCTGGAATTGGCAGAACCCCTGCGCAATAGTGGTTATGGCGAATACCTTGTACAGCTACTGGAGCGGGGGCCGGACGGTTGAGAGTTCTTGAGACTGGTCTGGATGGTGTGGTCATCATTGAGCCCAGCGTGCATGGCGATGACAGAGGGTTTTTCCAGGAAGGCTGGAGAGCCAGTAGTTATGGCAGCCACGGATTACCCGTCGCATTCAAACAGGCTAACGTGTCCCGTTCTGCAAAGGGTGTTTTGCGCGGATTGCACTACCAGTATCGTCAACCGCAGGGCAAACTGGTTTCCGTAATGGAAGGTTGCATATTCGATGTCGCAGTTGATATACGACCGGATTCACCATCATTCGGACAATGGGCAGGTGTGGAGTTAAGCGCACAAAACCATCGTCAGCTTTATGTTCCCGAGGGTTTTGCTCATGGTTTCCTGGTGCTGAGCGACACGGCATTATTTCACTACCTCTGCACCACGGAATACACACCGGAATATGATGCTGCAATCGCATGGAATGATCCGGATATTGCTGTGGTGTGGCCTGATGAACCTGAATCAATTTCCGGCAAAGACCGCATCGCACCGTTTTTACGCGACGTGCCGGTTGAACGTCTGCCAGGTAATGTAAATTGAATATTCTTCTGACGGGGGCCGCCGGCCAGCTTGGTTTTGAGCTAATGCCGTTGTTATCGGCCCGTGGCAGTGTCACCGCTACCGACCGCAGTACACCGGCGACACCACCGGTAAACTGGGTGGAACTGGATATCAGCGATGCCGGCAGGCTGGAAAAATTACTGAACCGTTTACAACCCGCACTAATCGTCAATACCGCAGCTTTCACGGCAGTAGATAAGGCTGAAACAGATTCGAAAATGGCTTTTGAAGTCAATGCTGAATTGCCCGGGCGTTTGGCGCATTGGGCAAAACACAATGACGCCCGCCTGATACATTATTCCACCGATTATATTTTTAATGGCAATGCCACTGTGCCCTACCGCGAGACAGATGTGGCCGATCCACAAAACGTTTACGGTGAGAGTAAGTTGGCCGGTGAACAGGCCATTGAGGCCAGTGGTTGCAGGCATGCCACCTTGCGCACCTCCTGGGTATATTCATCGCATGGTAATAACTTTGTCTTGAGCATGTTGAAACTGGCTCGTAAAGGGCTTTCCCTCAACGTTGTGGATGACCAGCGGGGCTGCCCAACCTGGGCCCGGAATCTTGCACTGACCAGTGATGCCATTATTGAAGGCTGGCAACAGCAGGAATTTGAAAACCTCGGCGGACTTTTTCATTACTGTGATGACCGGACCCTCAGTTGGTATGATTTTGCCAGTACGATATTTGCTTATGCAGTCAAGGCGGGGTTATTGGAAAGTGAACCGGATTTGACACCTGTGCCAAGCTCAGGATTTCCTCAGCCAGCTAAACGGCCCAAATGGTCGGTTCTGGATTGCAATCGGATTGCTGAGGCTTTTAATATTCGCCCGGCGTCTTTTAACCGTGCTCTGCAGACTGTGCTTGATGAGATAAAAACAAGAGAACTTATATAGGACACTACATCTTATGAGCCATACCGATTCGAAAGCCACATTGATCCCCGTTATTCTTTCGGGCGGTGCCGGTACGCGCCTGTGGCCGGTTTCCCGACGGGCCCATCCCAAGCCATTTATGGAATTGGTTGATGGCGAAACCCTGGCTGAGAAAACTCTGCTCAGGGCGAAATCGGTTGCCGTTAATGCTCCTGTTATCACCGTAACCAATCGCGATTACTACTTTTATATGCGCGATCTGTATGCCGGGATTAAAGAATGCCAACGGAAATGAGCAGTTCCTGCTCGAACCCATGGGTAGAAATACTGCACCTGCGATAGCCTTGGCTGCGTTGAGTGTGCGGGATAACATGGGTGAAAATGCATCTTTGCTGGTGATGCCGGCCGATCACCTGATTGCGGATCTGCGTAATTTTGAGAACTCTGTGAAAGAGGCGGTTCTGCTTTCGAACCAGGGGTACCTGGTGACATTTGGAATTCACCCTACACATGCTGAGACCGGTTATGGCTACATCCGCCAGGGTGATGTATTGACCGCGAGTGGCGGATACCGGATCGCTGAGTTTGTTGAAAAGCCTGATGAAGCCACGGCCATCAAATACCTTGAGTCGGGAGAATATCACTGGAATTCCGGAATGTTCTGTTTCCAGGCCGGTACGTTCCTGGAGTCTTTGAAACGTTTCGCTCCGGATGTTTATGCCGCGGTCGTACGCGTCTGGGAGGCAACTGACAAGACGCAGTCACCGACTGAGTTTCCGGCAGAATTGTTCGCCGAGTGCCCATCCATCTCCATTGACTACGCGGTCATGGAGCGGGCGGATAATACGGCTGTTGTGGCCAGTGATTTTGGCTGGAGTGATATAGGTTCGTGGAAAGCCATCAGCGAATTATATGAATCCGATGAGAGTGGCAACCGCATCAAGGGCAAAGCCATTATGGTTGGTTCAACTGGTTGCTTTGTTCAGAGTGGAGAGCGGGTGGTTGCGGCCGTAGGTGTAAAGAACCTGGTTATAGTTGATACCGGAGATGCAGTTCTGGTTGCTGATCGCGATCAGGCACAGGATGTCAAAGAAGTGGTCGCGCAGCTTTCGAAATTAAAGCATGAGGCCGTTGAATTCCATAAAACAGTACACCGGCCCTGGGGTAGTTTTACCATTTTGGAAGATGCCACTGACTGCAAGGTTAAACGGCTGGTGGTTAAGCCGGGGCAGGTACTGTCCCTGCAACTTCATCACCGAAGAGCGGAACACTGGACGGTAGTGCGGGGCACGGCAAAAGTCCGTCTGGGCGACGAAGAGTTTCTGCTGGAAGCCAACCAGTCCACATTTATTCCGGTTGAAACCCTGCATCGACTCGAGAACCCGGGTGACAAGGACATACATCTGATCGAAGTTCAAACAGGTGATTATTTTGGCGAGGATGATATCGAACGCCTCGAGGATGTATACGGCAGAATAAAATGACACATTCAAATAATAATTATCTGCGGCATTTCATAATTGTATCTTTGTTGGCTGCCATGCTCGGCAGTTTCCTGTTTGCATTGCCATTGCTGGCAGACCAGCCGACAGGGTTATTACAGCAGGGTGAAAATCACCAGCAGACAATCAAAGCCTGGAGAGCCAGTCGGCATGACCGGCTTGAACAACCCAGCGGCTGGCTGACACTGGTTGGGCTCGAATGGCTCAAGGACGGAGAAAACCGTGTTGGTAGTGCAGAGGATAACGATATCCAACTGACGGGTGGGCCGGCACACTGGGGCAGTGTGTTTCTGCAAGACGACGTCATACGTTTTGTAAGCACTGATACAGACAAGGTGAGCGTCAATGGTGAGTTTTTGCAACAGGCTGAACTGGTTGCAGATAACAAGGGCAAACCAACCCTGGTGGCAGGGGGAACATTGAGTTTCTATACCATTTTCAGAGGTTCCTACGCGCTGCGCATCAAGGACTCACAGGCAAAAGCATTGCTGAATTTCAAAGGTGTAAATAATTATTCCATCGATGAATCATGGCGTATTAATGGTCGGTTTATCCGTGCAGACGAAGGAGCAAGCATCGAAATTACCAATGTGCTGGGACAGGTCAGTGAGTCAGCTGTATATGGTACCTTTGAGTTTGATATGGATGGCAAGACCCACAGTCTGCTGGGCCTGGGGGATGAGGATTCCGAGGATTTGTGGTTTATTTTTGCGGACCGGACCAGTGGTCACGGCACCTATGGGGCAGGGCGGTTTTTGTACAGTGATGCGATGCCGGAAAATGGTCGGTTGACGGTTGATTTTAATAAGGCCTATAACCCACCCTGTGCGTTTAACCCCTATTCCACCTGTCCGTTGCCGCCACAACGGAATCGTATGAATTTATTGGTGACTGCAGGTGAAAAGGATTTTCACCCCGATTCAGGTTAAGGAGTCTCTGATTTATCCTGGGCCGGATTCAGGAACTGGCTACCTTTACTCCGTTGTTCGTGAGGATTTTGTATTCGCAGCTTCCGCAAGATTGCGTTCGTTAAAGTTTTTACGTAACACGTTAAACAGGGCCAGCCAAACAGATGCAAACAATGGTGCGGGGGTAACCAGGGCTCCATTGGAATTGGTTTCGTAATTGTTCATGTTTTGTAATCCTGTTGTTAATTCTGATGGTTTCCCATCGTCCTGCTTATAAAGACCGTTAATGTACAATTAAGTTGACGCGCTCAGAGCCCAATTCGTTACAACGCATCGCAATTAGCAGTCGTTTTACCGCAATCAGGAGCTTTCACCACTTTTCAGCGTGAATTTCGGCCCAGTTCGCGATCCATCTCAAATTCACGCGATGTGACATAGGCTTCCATTTTCTGCAGACGCAAATCCAGTTCCCGGAAGCGGTGGCTAAGATTGCTGAATACATCAGTCGGGGCCATGCTTACGCCGCGCCAGAATTTTTCCTGACCTTCATCCTGGTACAGATCTTGTGGTTTGACCGGAAGAATGATCGCCAGGATGATGTATGCCGGTACCACGAAAGGAAAGAAGAACAAGGTGCTTACGGCCACGATCAGGCGCAAGCCCTTCCGGTTAAGTCCGAAATAACTGGCCAGACCGGCACACACGCCCGCCAGCATGGCGTTGTCCTTGTCACGATAAAGCCGGTGTGGATTCCTGCGCTCGTACAGATCACTCATGGCGTTGTCTCCATGTGGGTGATTCGATATCGAGGATACGCTCCAGGGTCATGATGCGGTCTTCCATCTTCTTGGTGGACTCCCACACTTCCGCCAACATTTTTTCATCTTCAGCCGTCAATCCCTTGGAGGTTTTCATCTTGGTGATGTAGTGAAATATGATCCACAGTGGTGCGCAGACTGTTAACAATAAAACGGGAATGAGTTCGGACATCTTATTTCTCCTGTCCGGCTTTATCGGCCCCGGCTTTATCAGTCTTGTCGGACTTACTGACCTTCGCTTTTAACGCAGCAAGTGCATCCTCGACCCGGTCATCGTCTTCGAGACCGGCAATTTCCTCTGCCAGGCCTTTGCGCCGTCCCATATCCTGGGCCTCACCTTGTGCTTCAACCCGGTCAATACGTCGCTCGGCGTTTTCGAAGCGGAAAAGCATCTCGTCAATCTTGTCGTCATGTATATGCTTGCGTGCAGCCAGCTGTGATGTAGCTGTTTTATGACGTATGACAATACTGCGTTGACGGGTTTTGGCGTCATTCAGCTTGCTTTGTAACTGGGTGATGTCTGAATTGAATTTTTCCAGCTGCTGGTCGAGCATTTTGGTTTCATGCTGCGTGGTCTCAACCTCATCAATCAGGGCCTGTTTTTCAGCCAGTGCCGCCCGTGCCAGATCTTCCCGGCCCTGGCGAACTGCCAGCTCGGCCCGTTTGGCCCAGCCCTTCTGTTCGCGTTCGAGAAACTCTGCGTAGCGCCGTTGTTCTTTCCGGTCGGCGATACATTTGGCAGCCGCAGAGCGGATTTCCACCAGCGTATCTTCCATTTCCTGAATCATCAGGCGGATAATTTTCTCGGGATCTTCCGCTTTTTCCAGTAAGGAATTGATATTGGCGTTGATAATATCGGTGAATCTGGAAAAGATACTCATTGTGTATGCTCCTGCATTCTGTTCTGTACCTGCTTTAAATGCATGCTTCGTGCCAATATTTTAGTTATTTGCATCTAATTGATATATAAGGTTATTTGTCTGGTCAGTGAGAATCTCTCAGCAGATCTGCCAACTCAGTTGGCTAAATTTACCAACAGGTGGTTGAACTTGAAAAGCTTTGCACAGTCTATCTGGCCGCCTTTGCAGAAATTGATGCTGTATAAGGCATGACATATCCAAGGCTGCTCATGTAGAATAGCCCCCCTTTATTGACTGGTAAAAAAAGGAATACTCAATGCGATCCAGACTCGCGCTTACGATTTTATTCATGCTGGCTTCCGGCTCTGTCCTGGCACAGGATGTAAACACAGAAAAAGGTAAACTCAGCTACGCTGTTGGTTGGGATATTGGTGCCGACATCGAACGACGCAGCACCGAATTTGACGTTGAATCTCTTATTACCGCCATACGCGACGTCGTGGCTGGCAAAGAGCCTCAGGTTACAACTGAAAAAATGCGGACATTGCTGACTGCACTGCAAGAGAAAGTACGTGCAGAGCAGGTTGAACAGTTCCGTGAATTGTCTGAAAAGAACCAGGCGGAAAGTGAGGCTTTCCTGACGGCTAATAAATCCAAAACCGGAATTGTCGTTCTTCCCAGTGGTGTTCAGTATCGCATCATTGAAGAAGGTGATGGTGCCCGTCCCGGTCTGGAAAGCAAGGTTACGGTTCATTACCGTGGTTCCAAGCTGGATGGACGTGAGTTCGACAGCTCATTTGCCCGTGGTACACCGGAAGAATTTACTGTCAACGCAGTCCTGAAAGGCTGGCAGGAAGTGCTGCCTTTAATGAAAGCAGGTTCTACCTGGCAGATATTTGTTCCACCAGAGTTGGCATTTGGTGCTCGCGGCAATCCGCCGGTTGGTCCGAATGAGGCTTTGATGTTCGACCTCAAACTGGTCGAAATCCTCAAGTAAGATTGTAAAAGCCGGGTAGCACACGCTACCCGGTTTTTTTTGCCCGGTGATTGAACGTTTTCACGTTATCACCTTTCTATACTGTTTCTGCGGTTCCCCAAGTATCATGTTGGAATATGCCATCTGATTTGCACCATACACTGTTGAGTGCTGTTTCATCCTTTGATCAGGGTGTATCTGCACTTAAGCTCAATGTATTGCGAGACACGGGTGGAAATCCATCACGTCCCAGGCGAACTGCGGCTGTCCTTGTTCCAATCCTGGACAAGCCTGAACCGGAAATTCTGTTAACCGTCCGCTCCGAGTTTTTACCGCAACATCCTGGACAAGTCAGCTTTCCGGGTGGTGCAGTTGACCATGCTGATCGCTCGGCTATCTCTACCGCGTTGCGCGAAGCAGAGGAGGAGATTGGCCTGGATTTCTCACAGGTATCTCCGCTTGGCTTTCTTGATCGTGTGGATACAAACTCAGACTACCGGGTATTGCCGGTTGTTGGTCTGGTTCGGTCGTCTTTTGTCTGGAAGCCCGATTACCGTGAGGTCTCCGAAGTATTTACCGTACCATTGAAACTGGCGGTGAACCGCAATGAATACTCCCATGTAGAAGTTGACCACGAGGGAAAAACCATAGTGGTTTCCTCCCTGCATTGGCAGGGGCACAGGATATGGGGAATCACCGCAGCTATTTTGATGAACCTTGGCGACCGTTTGGAAAATTCAATCCATGGGACGACCGGGTTTACCCATCAGCAATAGCAAGAACACTCTTTATGGCAAAACAAATATTGTATTCAGCGCAGGAATTACGCGCAGTACTGGATAATACTGAGTGTGTGATTGTTGATTGCCGGTTTGTTCTGGAAGATCCTGATGCCGGCTATGAAGATTACCTGGACTCGCATATTCCCGGGGCCGTGTATGCCCACCTGGATAATGACCTTTCCGGCCCGGTAACAGGCACAGGCGGTCGCCATCCCTTGCCGGATGCGAATAAATTTGCATCTTATCTGGGCGACATAGGCTGGAGTCCGGGCAAATTGCTAGTTGCTTATGATGATGTCGGTGGGGCTATTGCTGCACGGTTGTGGTGGTTGATGAGGTATTTTGGCCATGATAACGCGGCCTTGCTCGATGGTGGGATTCCTGCCTGGTGGGCTGCAGGTTATGAGCTTGAAAGTGGACCTACGTCTGTTACCGGTTTGCCACCTGCAGCGTTCAAAATTTGTGGTGAATTGGAAATATCCACGCTGAAAATTATTGAAGCCCTGGATCGGAAAGAGATCGTGCTGGCTGATGCGCGTGCCCGTGAGCGCTTCACGGGTCAAATCGAGCCCATCGATGCCGTGGCCGGTCATATACCCGGCTCTGTTAGCTATCCGTATAATATAAACTTGGCTCCAAACGGCACGTTCAAACCGGTGGAAGAAGTCCGTGGAGAATTGCTGAAACTGGCAGGCAGCCATAAACCACAAGACGTGGTACACATGTGTGGTTCAGGGGTTACCGCCTGTAACAATATTTTTGCGGCTGAATTGGCAGGCTTACCAGGTTCAAGATTGTACGTCGGTTCGTGGAGTGAGTGGATACAGGACCCATCCCGGCCGATAGAGCCGTAAATAAACAGGTTGGGTCATCTTTCGATACGACGTCAGGAAGAGCGGTTTTCCCACAGATTACACAGATTACACAGCTTTTCCATAGGGGTCGTCACCACGAATAGCGTCATCCCGGCCTTGAGCCGGGATCCACCTTGCTCTTATTAGGTCTAGGGAAAGACAAATGGATCCCGGCTCAAGGCCGGGATGACAGGCTCAGTGAACCTGCTCTTTTAATCCGTGGGCTAGTCAGTTTTTGCTCTTCAGTTGAGCCACCAATGCTTTCATGACAGTCTGGGTGTCATCCGAGAACCAGTTATCCACGAACAAAGCCACGCTGTCAGCGGTATGCCTGGCAAACTCCTGTTTGAAATGCGCACGCGCAATGGCCCGGTTGCCAAGCATGGAATGCTGCGGAAGCGATAGCAGGTCTTCGCACCACCCAATAGCATGCTGAATAGTCGCTTCATAACCCGTTTCCAGCGCGTCAACTAAACCGGTTTTGAACGCCTTTTCCGGATCGATCATGGTACCGGCAACAATCATCTGCTCTGCCACCCGTGGCCCCACCAATCGGGCCATGCTGTTTTGCAACACCGACGGTATGACCAAGCCCACCCGTGTTTCATTTAATCCGATTTTGTAGCTGCCACGGCTCATCACCCGATAATCACACATCAGGCAAATGACTGCTCCGCCTGCCGGACTATGACCGGTGATTGCAGCGGCTACAGGTATCTGTGAGCAGGCAACAAATTCAAGTAACTCGAAGAATGCGCTCCAGAAATCAGTCATACCATCATAATCACACTGCAGCAGTTCAACTACGTCCAGACCAGCGGAGAACACACCATTCCGGCCGGATAAAACTACCGCACTACATTCTGCCTCCGCTTCACGCAGGGATTGTGTCAGCAATTTAACCAGTTCCAGGTTGAGGGCATTGACCGGTGGTTTTGCCAGTCGAATTTCACGTACCTTGCCGTGATTGATGATTTCAAGCATGTCGATTCCTGTTCAGCACTAATTCAGTGTGGTTAGCGCAGACTGTAAGCCAATCAACCAAAAGGAGCCATAACAATGACCCGGCTAACTCCAGTATTATTACTTGGCTTATTAATGCTTGTCAGCGTTTCTGCTCAGGCCGGCCACCGGGGCGGTCATTACAACAAACACAACAACGGCCATTACAACAAATACAACAACGGCCATCACAACAAACATCAAAGGCGGTACGATCACTATTATGGCGGTCATTATTATGCATATGGCCATCGTCCGAACGGCTACCGGCATTATAGTAATTATGGCTATGGCGGGATTACCCGGCCTTATTTCGTGCCACATGTCGCGCAGGGAACCCATTATGGGTACGCAGCCGACGGAACGGTGATTGTTTACCAGACTTATCCATACCGGGACTACCGCTATTAAACCGGCCTGTTCAGGCAGATTTCTTTCGCATAGCCGCATTTCGATTAAAAAGTTTTGCAAGAAAATGTCCGGTATGCGAGTCAGTGATGCCTGCCATTTGCTCGGGTGTCCCTGTGGCAATGATCTCTCCGCCCCGGTCACCGCCTTCCGGGCCAAGGTCTATGACCCAGTCGGCAGTTTTGATGACATCCAGGTTATGCTCGATTACCACCACCGTGTTGCCATGATCGCGCAAGCGATGCAGTACGTGGAGTAATTGCTTGATGTCATGGAAGTGTAAACCGGTAGTGGGCTCGTCCAGTATGTACAGTGTCTGTCCGGTATCACGTTTAGACAATTCCTTGGCCAGCTTGATCCGTTGCGCCTCGCCACCGGAAAGAGTGGTCGCGCTCTGGCCGAGTGTCAGGTAGGACAGGCCGACATCCATCAGAGTTTGCAGTTTACGCGCGACCACCGGCACTGGCGCAAAAAATTTCAATGCATCTTCTACCGTCATGCCCAATACTTCGTGAATATTTTTGCCTTTATAGTGCACACCGAGAGATTCGCGGTTGTAGCGTTTGCCTTTACAAACATCGCAGGGCACATAGATGTCCGGCAGGAAATGCATTTCGACCCTGATCAAACCATCACCCTGGCAGGCCTCGCAGCGACCGCCCTTGACGTTGAAACTGAAACGACCCGGTTTGTAGCCACGTGAGCGTGCCTCCTGGGTGCCGGCAAACAATTCGCGTATCGGTGTGAACAGGCCGGTATAGGTAGCCGGGTTGGAACGGGGCGTGCGACCGATGGGGGACTGGTCGATATCAACGACTTTATCGAACAGGTGCAGGTTTTCAACTGCTTCATATGGTGCGGGCTGGGCACTGGAATCATATAATTCGCGGGCTACCAGGCGGTGTAGTGTGTCATTGATCAGGGTTGATTTACCCGAACCGGAAACCCCGGTGACGCAGGTAAACAAGCTGGCGGGAATTTCCAGTGTGACCTTCTTGAGGTTATTGCCGGTGGCGCCTATCAGTTTGAAAACCCTTTGGGGGTCTGCTGCGTTGCGCCGGGAAGGTGTTTCAATTTCCATCCTGCCGGAAAGGTATTTACCGGTCAGCGTGGCATCGCTATTGACCAGGTCTTCAGGTTTGCCGCTGAAGACGACTTCGCCGCCGTGAACACCTGCACCCGGACCCATATCAACGACGTAGTCCGCCGCGCGGATGGCTTCTTCATCATGCTCAACTACAATGACGGTATTGCCGATATCGCGTAAACGAACCAATGTAGAGAGCAGCCGTTCATTGTCGCGCTGGTGAAGACCGATAGAGGGTTCATCGAGGATATACATCACACCAACCAGACCAGCGCCAATCTGGCTTGCCAGGCGGATGCGTTGCGCTTCACCACCGGACAAGGTGCCGGCTTTACGGTCGAGGGTCAGGTAATCGAGACCGACATTAACGAGAAATTGCAGACGTTGATGGACTTCTTTGACGATTTTTTCGGCAATCTTGCCTTTATGGCCACTGAGGCTTAGCTCATCAAAGAATTCCAGACAGCTCAAAATCGGCCACGCGGTGACAGTTGGCAGGTTGATGTCTGCTACAAACACATTCCTGGCTTGCCGGTTCAGACGCTGACCATGGCACTCGGGACAGGGTTTCTGGGATATATACTTGGATAACTCTTCACGCACGATACGCGCATCGGTTTCCTTGAAACGTTTTTCCAGGTTAGGGATAACTCCGGCAAACGGGTGCCGCCGTTTCTGTGTGCCACGCTCTCCGAAGTAAGTGAACTCGATGATCTCGTCACCGCTGCCGTAGAGGATAATATCGCGGTGTTTTTCGGATAACTCCTCGAACGGCACTTCAATATCGAAGTCATAGTGCGCCGACAATGCCTTGATAATCTGAAAATAATAGGCATTGCGACGATCCCAGCCGCGCACGGCACCGCCGGCCAGGCTTACATGCGGGTTACAGACGACGCGTTCCGGATCAAAAAACTGGGCTACACCGAGACCGTCACAACCCGGACAGGCGCCATTCGGGTTATTAAACGAGAACATGCGTGGCTCGACTTCCTGCAGACTGTAATCACAATGTATGCAGGAGTAGCGGGAGCTCAGCAGTTTTTCTGTCATGCCACCTTCAGGCTGGCCCAGTCCACCCTCTCGACCGGTTTCCTGTGGCCCAGGCCAGTCTTTCGACCGGTTCCCTGTCTCACCTTGCCTCACCTCGTCCATAGGTGTTAGCAGCGCCAGTCCATCGGACAATATCAGCGCGGTTTCAAATGATTCGGCCAGGCGTTGTTTCAGGTCCGGGCGTACTTTAAACCGGTCGATGACTACTTCTATCGTATGTTTCCGGCGCAATTCGAGCGCAGGCACGTCGTCAATCGGGTAAATACCGCCATCGACACGAACACGGATATAACCCTGCGCTCGTAATTCATCAAATAACTGCGCATGCTCACCCTTGCGGTCACGGACCACCGGAGCCATCAGCATTATTCTTGTGCCCTCGGGCAAAGCCAGGACATGGTCGACCATCTGGCTGATGGTCTGGGCTTCAAGCGGTTGGCCGTGATCGGGACAGCAGGGCGTACCCACGCGTGCGAACAGCAAACGCAGGTAGTCATAAATTTCTGTAATCGTACCGACCGTGGAGCGCGGATTGTGAGAAGTGGACTTCTGCTCAATTGAAATGGCCGGTGAAAGCCCTTCAATATGGTCGATATCCGGCTTTTCCATCACCGATAAAAATTGGCGTGCGTAGGCTGAAAGTGATTCTACGTAACGGCGCTGACCTTCCGCGTAAATGGTGTCAAAAGCCAGTGATGACTTACCTGAGCCTGAAAGGCCGGTAACCACAATCAATTTGTCGCGTGGAAGATCCAGGTCAATATTGGCCAGATTGTGGGTGCGGGCGCCGCGTATTTTGATGGTTTTCATTTAAATTGCCGGAACGATTCGTAACCATCTACTATACCCGCCTTTTGCAATGAATGGGTGTGTTATGTACAGGAGAAGGTAAGACCGGGAACAATTCAAGAAGTTGATTTGGCTAGGGGGGACCAGTCGAAGTTACTACCTTTCAGTCTCGCACAATTCACAGGGAGTTGGGCTGTTCTCCTGAGACCGTGAGCCGACAGGGAGAAGGTGAGACCGGGAACCGGTCGAGAGGCCAGCCTGGGCTGTGGCCTTGCAACGCGTCTCAGGAGAACTACCCAACTTCCTGCGAATCCCCAATCGAATCCTTTAAGATCAGTGAGTTCTTTAAAGCCAGTGCCAACCGAACGCCGGGCTACGGGTACCTACCCCTGAGACACGCTTCGAGCTCATCCCTGAGTCGCTTGGGCGCCGACTTCCCTGTCGGCTCACAGTCTCAGGGGAAGGTACCCGCATCCCGGCTTGGGCTGAAGTAGATTCTTCTGACATACGCATAATTGAAGGGAAGCAAAATACATTGTTTTTTCTTCTCTTGGAGGTTGACCCACCACCATAAAACCGCTAATATTCTCGCCCTTTTGTAGGGCTCTTTGAACCTGGAGCGGTTTACCATGTATGCAGTATTCGCAACCGGTGGCAAACAATATCGTGCTGTCACTGGAGATATATTAAAAATTGAAAAACGAGACGCTGAAAAAGGCGCTACGGTCGAACTCGACCAGGTGCTGATGGTCGGTGAAGGTGAAGACGTTAAAGTTGGCTCACCTTATCTGAAAGGCGGCAAGGTCACAGCCACTATCGTTGAACACGGTCGTGGAGAGAAGATTCGGATTCTTAGATTCAAACGTCGTAAGCACCATATGAAACGTATGGGCCATCGGCAGGATTTCACCCGGATTGAAATCACGGAATTGCTGCTTCAGCACCAAAGAAGAAGGTTGCCAAGGCCAAGGTTGCTAAACCTAAAGCTGAGAAACCTAAAGCTAAGAAACCTGAAGCTGAAGCTAAAAGCGAAGCTTAATAGCAGAGGAATTGAATCATGGCACATAAGAAAGCAGGTGGTAGTACGCGCAACGGTCGCGATTCCAACCCCAAGTATCTTGGTGTGAAACGTTATGGTGGCGAATCTGTACTGGCCGGTAATATCCTGGTCCGTCAGCGTGGCACCCGTTTTCACGCTGGTGAGAATGTGGGTGTCGGTCGTGACCATACGCTGTTTGCCTTGAGTGAAGGCAAAGTAAAGTTTCAGCTACGTGGGTTGCCCAAACGCAGATTTGTTAGCGTAGTAACAGAAAAAAGCTAAAAGAAGTGGGGTAAGGTTCAATATTTGGATCTGGCCTCAGTTCTTGAAAAACCCTGCTGCGGCGGGGTTTTTTTATGTTCAGGATGAACGGTATTTCGCGATAGAGCACATGGATGTGCGGCGCGAAGCCTTGCAGGTTTGCACGGCATGTCCAATATAGGTATATCAACTATAATTGACCCATTATGAAATTTGTTGATGAAGCATCCATTCATATTTCCGCAGGCAAGGGCGGCAGCGGCTCAGCGTCATTCCGCAGGGAAAAGTACATTCAGTACGGTGGACCTGACGGCGGCGATGGCGGCGCTGGTGGCAGTGTGTACCTGGAAGGTGATTCCGGCCTGAACACACTGGTGGATTTTCGCCACCTTCGGAATTACAAGGCACAAAACGGCGTACAGGGCAGGGGCCAGAAGATGTACGGCAAAAAAGGTGAGGATATTTATATCCGCGTGCCGCTGGGCACGGTGGTGACCGATGTGTTGAGTGAAGTGGCTGTTGGAGATGTAACCGAGCATGGTCAGCACCTGCTGGTTGCCCGCGGTGGCCGCGGTGGCCTGGGCAATGTGCACTTCAAGAGTTCGACCAACCAGGCGCCACGGAAATTCACCCCCGGGGAGGCCGGTGAAGAATTCCAGTTGCACCTGGAGTTGAAGGTGCTGGCGGATATTGGTTTGCTGGGTTTCCCCAATGCTGGTAAATCAACCCTGATCAGTACGGTGTCAGCTGCCCGTCCGAAAGTTGCTGATTATCCGTTTACGACTCTGTATCCGAACCTGGGTGTGGTTCGGGTAGGTATGGACAGCAGTTTCGTGATCGCTGATATACCGGGTTTGATCGAAGGCGCAGCCGAAGGGGCAGGTCTGGGTGTGCAGTTTCTCAAGCACCTGAAAAGAACACGTTTATTGTTGCACCTTGTAGACATTGCCCCACTGGACGAAATGCCCCCCTGAAGACGCAGTCCGCAAGCTGGAACAGGAACTTGTGAATTTTGATAGCAGCCTGGGTGAAAAAACCCGCTGGCTGGTGTTTACCAAGTCTGACGTTCTGGAGCAGGCGGAAGCTGAGGAAATTGCTGCCCGGGTTGTTAAAGAACTGGACTGGACTGCCCCGTGGTTTTTGATTTCTTCAGTCACCCGCAGTGGTACCGATGAATTGATGCAAAGTATCGGACGGGCGCTGGATGAAATGGTAGAACTTGAACAGGAACAAGAAAAAGAATGGAGTTTAGAAACCGGCGATAGCTAAAAAAATATTATTGCCTTTTTTTGGACACAAAAAAGCCCCGCTATTGACGGGGCACTTAAGTAAAATTCTTACAAAAGCTCAATTCACACGATGTGAACCAGGCTTGGGAATTACATATCTCGTACGTGATTATTCAGGCGTGATTTATGACGCGCAGCTTTGTTGCGGTGCATAAGTCCTTTGGAAACTGAACGGTCAATGGCAGGAACAGCAGCTTTATAAGCTGTTTCAGCTGCACTTTTATCGCCGGATTCAATTGCCGCGAGCACTTTTTTGATCGTGGTACGTACGTGCGAGCGCTGGCTGGCATTGCGTAAACGATGCTTTTCGGCCTGACGTGCACGCTTGCGTGCTGATAACCTGTTAGCCAAGGTAAATCTCCATAATTACTGGTTCAGGAATTAGCCGCGTAGTATCTTAGTTTTTCTCCGCTGGGTCAATCATTTAACGGTAAAATTGCATGATATTTTTGGGGTCAGGACATTAGGCAAGTATGAAACTACTGAAATCGACCGCGACAGTGGGTGGTGCGACTATTCTTTCACGAATACTCGGTTTTGTCCGTGATGTCGTGCTGGCCAAAATGTTTGGTGCCAGTGGCGAGACCGATGCTTTTTTCCTGGCTTTCAGAATCCCCAATTTTATGCGCCGCCTGTTTGCCGAGGGATCTTTTTCACTGGCATTTGTACCGGTTTTGTCCGAGTACAAGGCCAATGGGGACCGGCAGGCATTACGTGACCTGATCGATCATGTTACGGGCACGCTGGCCGCAATTCTGCTGGTTATAACCTCAATCGGTATTTTTGCTGCGCCCCTGGTGCTGTCGATATTTGCACCTGGCTGGCTGGCGGACGACCGGCCGGAGTTCAACCTGTCAGCTGGCATGCTGCGGATAACCTTCCCCTACATCATGTTGATCTCGCTGACTGCACTGGCCGGTGGAATCCTTAATACTTTTGAACGCTTCCTTATTCCCGCATTAACACCGGTTTTACTCAATCTTTCCCTGATCGCAGCAGCCCTGTTACTGGCAGAACGTCTGGAAGTACCCGTCACAGCCCTTGCGTGGGGTGTTTTGGCAGCGGGATTTGTTCAATTGTTGTTGCAGGTCCCGGCGTTGATGCGGCTGGGTCTGATGCCCCGGCCACGTTGGGGTTGGCGGCATTCGGGTGTGCGCCGCATCATGAAGTTGATGATCCCGACACTTTTCGGATCTTCGGTAGCGCAGGTCAATCTTCTGATCGATAGCATCATCGCCACGTTCCTGGTCACCGGTAGTGTTTCCTGGTTGTATTACTCCGACCGCTTGCTGGAGTTTCCGCTGGGTGTATTCGGTATCGCGTTGGCAACCGTCATTCTTCCCAACCTGTCACAAAAGCATGCAAAGGCCAGCACAGATGAATTTTCGGCGACGCTGGACTGGGCCTTGCGCCTTGCGGTAATCATTACAGTGCCGGCTGCTGTTGGCCTGGTCATTCTGGCTGGGCCTATCCTGATCACCCTGTTCCAATACGACGCTTTCCAGCCGGAAGATGTGCGCATGTCCGCCTACAGCCTGGTCGCATATTCAGCAGGCCTGCCCGCATTTATAGCCGTCAAAGTGTTGGCACCGGGTTATTACGCACGCCAGGATACCAGTACGCCGGTCAAGATAGCGATTGCGGCGATGGTGACGAATATGCTGTTAAACCTGGTATTTGTTGGCTTGCTTTTGAGCAAGGGGTTTGAAGGTCCACACGCAGGTCTGGCGCTGGCTAGTTCAGCTGCCGCCTATTTGAATGCCATATTACTTTACCGTGGCCTCAGAAAACGCCAGGTTTATAAACCGGAGCGTGGTTGGATCAGATTGTGGATCGCAATTATATTGGCGTGTACAACGATGGGGGCGCTATTATTATTCATGACCCATGATACGGATAGCTGGTTGCAGGCCAGCGCAGCTTTGAGGATTAAGAACCTGGCCCTGACCATCGTTTTTGGCGTGATTGTTTATATTTTCACAAGCATGGTATTTGGTCTCAAGAAGCATGACTTATTGCGTGGTGCCAAATAAGCTGGTTTTGTATTGATTTTTCGTGCTGAACTGACCGTGGCTGCTATAATTCGCTGCTTTGTGGTCGGACGAAATTACTCCTTCAGAATATGCAGGTAATCAGAGACAATCCGGGCAGGCAGTTGCTGCGGTCATCGGTAGTGACCATCGGCAATTTTGATGCGTTACATCTTGGGCACCAGGCGTTGATCCGGCATTGTGAATTGCTGGCTGACGGCGAGCGTCCAATTGCGGTCATAACATTCGAACCGCTGCCCGAGACCTGGTTCAGGCCGGATGCTGCTCCGGCCCGTTTGATGTCGGCACGCCAGAAGCTGGACTACCTGGCAAATGAAGGTATAGCACTTGTCTGGTTAATGCGTTTTAATCAGGCTCTGGCCGCTATGAGTGCGGAAGATTTTGTCCAGTCAGTACTGGTGGATACCCTGGCTGCCAGTGATGTAGTGGTTGGTGCAGACTTCCGTTATGGCAAAGGCCGGCAGGGGAATACCGATTCACTTCGTCAGTCCGGTGAGAAACTGGGCTTCGGGGTGAATACGATCCCGATGCTTGATGTGGGTGGTCAGCGGGCCAGCAGTACCGCCATCCGGGAATATCTTGCGATCGGTGACCTGGAGGGGGCAAGGCATTTGCTGGGTCGGCCGTTCCGGATGGCAGGCAGGGTGACCAGGGGTCAGCAGTTGGGCCGCCAACTGGGTTATCCGACAGCCAATATACGTCTGGCAGCGTTACCCAGCCCGCTTAAAGGCATTTTTGCGATAAGGGTCCGTTCGGGCAATAGCGATTGGCGCGATGGAGTGGCTAATCTTGGAACACGTCCGGCCGTAGGTGGTGAAGGATTTTTGCTTGAAGCACACCTGTTTGATTTTAAAGGTGACTTATACGGCCAGAGGCTGGAAGTAGAGTTTATAAAAAAGCTCCGCGATGAGATCCACTTTGCAGATATTGATGACCTCGTGGTGCAAATGCGAGAAGATGAACGCCAGGCAAGGGTTTGCCTGGCATTAACTGAAAATTGAAAAACGAATACAGTACAGATAAGCATGGACTATAAAGACACAATTAACCTGCCAAATACGGCTTTCCCGATGAAAGCCAACCTGGCCAACCGCGAACCCCAGATGCTGAAGCAATGGGAGGAAAGTGGCCTGTATGAACGCATCCAGGAACACACGGCTGACCGGCCACTGTTTATTCTTCACGATGGCCCTCCCTATGCCAACGGTGATATTCATATTGGTCACGCGGTCAATAAAATTCTGAAAGACATGGTGATCAAGTCACGCCTGCTGGCGGGTTTTAAATCCCCCTATGTGCCGGGCTGGGACTGTCATGGTCTGCCGATTGAGTTACAGGTTGAAAAGAAGGTTGGCAAAGTCGGCCGCAAAGTTGACGCGCGTGCATTCCGGCAGAAGTGCCGGGAATATGCCGATCGCCAGATTAGCCTGCAACGTGAAGGTTTCAAACGTCTTGGGGTGCTGGGTACATGGGATGACCCGTATGCCAGCAACAAGTTTGCCTATGAGGCCAATATGGTTCGCGCATTGGCAAAAATCATTGAAGGTGGCCACCTGGATCAGGGTGTTAAACCGGTTAACTGGTGTTTTGATTGTGGTTCGGCACTGGCCGAGGCTGAAATTGAATACCAGGATAAAACCTCGCCTGCGGTTGACGTGCTGTTTAGCGCAGTAGATAAAGAGGCGGCACTGGGGGCTTTTTCTGTTGATTCCGTGGATGGCGAAGTCGGTATCCCGATCTGGACCACCACGCCCTGGACATTACCCGCCAACGAAGCCGTGGCCTTGCATGCCGATCTGGACTATGTGCTGGTCAAAGGCCATTGGCAGGGGCAAACCATAGCGATCGTACTGGCAGATGAATTGAAAGATGCCGTTGTTAGTCGCATAGGCCTGGAAGATGCCGAAGTACTGGGTAGCTGCAAGGGCGCAGCACTGGAACACCAGTTATTGCAACATCCGTTTTATGATCGCCAGGTACCCGTGATCCTGGCTGATCACGTTACGACCGAAGCTGGTACCGGTGCAGTGCATACCGCGCCGGGGCATGGTGACGACGATTTCCGGGTTGGAAAATTGTACGATCTGCCAGTTACGAGTCCTGTGGGCGCCAATGGCCTGTACCTGCCCGAAACCGAGTTATTTGCCGGCAAGTTTGTCTGGTCCGCCAACGCTGAAATTGTCGAGCTGATGCAATCCAAAAAGGTTTTGTTACACCACGAACCGTTTGTGCACAGTTACCCGCATTGCTGGAGACACAAATCGCCCACCGCATTCCGGGTAACACCGCAGTGGTTTATCGATATGGACAAGGCTGGTTTACGCGCAAGTGCGCTCGAGGCCATCAAGGACATTCGCTGGGTACCGTCCTGGGGCGAGGAGCGCATCAGTGGCATGATCGAGGGTCGCCCGGACTGGTGTATTTCCAGGCAGAGGACCTGGGGTGTACCAATCACGCTTTTTGTTCACCGTGAGAGCGAAGAGTTGCATCCGGATACAGATGCCCTGTTGTACAAGGCTGCCGACCTGATCGAGGAATTTGGTATCGATTGCTGGTATGAGGATGATATTTACCAGCGTTTGGGCGTTGATGAAACCGAATACGTGCAGGTTAAAGATATCCTTGATGTGTGGTTTGATTCCGGCGTCAGCCATCGTTGTGTACTGGATGAGCGTGAGGAGTTGCGCCGTCCCGCAGATATCTATCTCGAAGGCTCTGACCAGCATCGTGGCTGGTTTCAGTCCTCATTGCTGACTTCGGTGGCCATGCATGGTGAGGCTCCCTACAAGCAGGTTCTGACCCATGGTTTTGTTGTCGATGCCGACGGCAAGAAAATGTCCAAGTCGATGGGTAATGTCATTGCACCGCAAAAAGTCATGAATTCCCTCGGCGCTGACGTGCTCAGGTTATGGGTGGCGGCGGCGGATTATCGCCAGGAAATGACGGTCTCTGATGAGATACTCAAGCGGGTATCAGATGCCTATCGTCGCATCCGCAATACCGCGCGATTTCTGCTGGGCAACCTCGATGGTTTTGAACCCGCCGATACACTTTCACCGGAACAAATGCTTCCTTTTGATCGTTGGGCGGTAGACAGGGCACTGCAGATCCAGAATGAGGTTAGCCAGGCCTACGATGACTATCAGTTCATGCAGGTCTATCAAAAGGTCAATAATTATTGCGCACTGGAGTTGAGCGCAATCTATCTGAATGTCCTGAAGGATCGTTTATATACAACCGGCCGGGACAGCCTGCCGCGGCGCTCGGCTCAAACGGCCATGTATCACATACTGGAGAGCCTGGTGCGCTGGATCGCACCGGTACTGAGTTACACCGCCGAGGAAATCTGGGCACTGATGCCGGGTGAGCGGGAAGACAGCGTTTTGATGAGTCAGTGGTACGAGGGCCTTTTTGCACTTGATGACGGACTTTACGATGCGGTTTTCTGGCAGGACACCATGGGCCTGATTAATACTGTCAACGAAGCCATTGAGCCTTTGCGTCGGGATAAAGTTATTCGCGGTTCACTCGAGGCCACTGTTCATGTTCAGCCTCTTAACGAAAATCGTCGTGAGTTCCTGGATAAATGGGGTGATGAATTGCGCTTCATATTGATTGTCTCCGAAGCAATCGTAGAATCTGACCAGGCAACAGCGGCTGATAATTGCTACGAGACACAGGATTACCGCGTCTGGATTGAAAAGAATTCAGATGGTAAATGCGTACGTTGCTGGCAACAGCGTGAGGACGTGGGCCAGTCAAGCGAGCACCCGGAATTATGTGGACGCTGCATTGAAAACGTGTCGGGTTCGGGCGAAGAGCGCAGGCTCGCCTAAATTGAACATACAGTTGAATATGCAGTCGCAAGAGCAACATGGTCTGTTTCGTTACAAGATGGCGTTTGCCTGGCTATTGATATCCGTGCTGATTATCGTGCTGGATTTATGGACCAAAGGTTTGGCCACTGAGTCCCTGACGCTATACCGCCCCGTGGAACTGACATCCTGGCTAAATATGACGCTCGCGCATAACTATGGTGCGGCATTCAGCTTTCTCAGTGATGCAGGTGGCTGGCAGCGTTGGTTATTTACCGGTCTCGCTTCGGTAGTAACGCTGGTGTTGATCGTTTGGTTGCTACGTTTGCCCGCAAAGGAAAAACTGACCGCTGCAGCCCTGAGCATGATTATCGGCGGCGCGGTCGGGAATCTCATTGATCGCATAATTAACGGTTATGTGGTTGATTTTATAGATGTATATTATAACGACTGGCATTGGCCTGCGTTTAACCTGGCTGATTCAGCGATCACTGGCGGGGTGATCCTGTTACTGATTGATGGTTTACTGCTGTCAATGTCAAGAAAGCAAACCGAAGACAATTGATGGACATTCATCTGGCTAATCCGCGTGGTTTTTGTGCCGGTGTAGACCGGGCGATAGAAATCGTTGAGCGTGCCCTGGAGTTATTCGGTGCACCCATTTATGTTCGTCATGAAGTTGTGCATAACCGGTTTGTCGTAGACCGCCTGGCCAGACTGGGTGCCGTGTTTGTCGAAGAACTGGATGATGTACCCGATGGTGCTACCGTTATTTTCAGTGCTCACGGGGTTTCCCAGGATGTACGCCAGGCAGGTTCACAAAGGGACCTGAAGGTCTTTGATGCGACTTGTCCGCTGGTTACCAAGGTTCATATGGAAGTGGCCCGCCACTGCAAAAAAGGCCGGGACATTGTATTGATCGGTCACGCCGGTCATCCGGAGGTAGAAGGTACGCTGGGGCAATGGTTCAAGAATCCACCACGTTCCAACCGGATATACCTGGTTGAGTCCCCCGAAGATGTGAACTCACTGGAAGTCAGCTTTCCTGATGAACTGGCCTTTGTGACCCAGACCACGTTGTCGGTTGATGATACCCGGGGTGTTATCGCTGCCTTGCAGGATAAATTTCCCGCGATTGTCGGGCCGAAGCTCGACGATATTTGTTATGCCACCCAAAACCGCCAGGACGCTGTCAAGGCATTGGCCCGGGAGACCGACCTGGTGCTGGTTGTCGGTTCGGTCAACAGTTCCAACTCCAACCGTTTACGCGAACTGGCGGCAAAGCAGGGTGTGCCGTCCTACCTGATTGACGGTGCTGAAGATATCCGGCCCGAATGGCTGGTTAATGTGAAACATGTTGGAGTGACTGCAGGGGCTTCGGCACCGGAGAGCCTGGTCGAGGGTGTTATTGAGCAACTCAGGCAGCAGGCATCAGCCCGTGTCAGCGAAATTGAAGGCGTGGCTGAACACATGGAGTTTGCCTTACCCAGGGAACTGCGCATCAAAACGATAGACTAGCCTTTCTCAACGGCCGTTCCAGCACTTAATGATGCTGCTTTTTGTCCCACTAATGCTTCTGGCACCATTCTGATCCAGCAATAAGCTGCCACAGGCGTCTGCAAGCTGTGCGCCTATCGGGGTGGCCATAGCAATAAAAGTCCGTCCCTGCGTACCTGCTGGCTGATAGGTGACCTGGTAGCGCTGGTATTCAGAGCTCGACCGGCATTGGTTGGTATCGTAGTTCCCATGACCGGCATAGATACGCTGCTGGCACATTGAGGCCTGCAACAACATTCTGATGGCTTCGGTGCGGTGCACCCGTAGCATGTAACTTTGATAGCTCGGAACGGCAAGGGTCAGCAATATGCCCATCACTGCCATAACGATAACCAGTTCGATCAGTGTCATGCCGTGGGCATGGAATACTTTTGTTCCGGGATTCATCTCCGTCAGCGCAATTCCCGCCAGGACACACGCCCGCATTTTGCGCCTGGCTCCGTACCAGGGCAGATACCGGCCAATCCGGTTTCAGTTGATTCCGTGCTTTCGATGGAAGCCCAGGAACGAACGATGATGCTTTCAACCACTGAAATGCCGGCGTCTGTCCGGCCACTGCCGCGCGCCAGTATTCGATACCAGACCTGTAAATCCGTTGCCCCGCTTTCTGCTGGCGAAATTTCATGGATAGCTTCAATGACCCAGACCGGTGGGCTAAAACTGCTGCTCGCAATTTTCGAAATCAGGTTACCCGTGAGCGGATCAATACCGGCCTCATGACCCTGATTCAGCCACCAGGACAGGTCTTTGAATTCCGGGTTTAGCGGCAAACTGCCTTGAGCATGAACCTTCAAACCATCACAGGTGGTGCTGCAGGTCTCAGGCGCGGTGTCCTCCAGTCCAAGCAACCAGTCTTCAGCCCACGACTGCGCACTCAGGGCAGATTGTTTGGCGCGCTCTGTTTCCTGCAGGTTGGCAGTCAGCTGATTTTGCAAAATAGCTTCCGCAGAAGCGGACAGGCCCAGCAGGGTAAGAGCGGTCAGAAAAATAAGGCAAAGCAGCAATACCATACCGGCCTGTGTTTTTAATCGGCAATTCAGGGGCTTGAGTGAGAAGGCATTCATTTCAGCCTGCCTCGGATTGCACTTGTGAGCAGACTGACCGTACGCAAATGTCCGTCTGCGGGTGTGCTCAGGGTTTCGTTCAACAGAGTGATTTGCTCGCTGCCTGACTGGTTGAATGGTTGCCGGCTGGAAAGCAGCAAAGCAATCTTGATCGCCCGAATATTACTTTCCTGCTGCCATGTCTGGCCTGTAACCCAGCTGTCAGCAATTTTGTCGTCATCACGATCTTCCGCATACAGAACCTGCATGGACTCAACGTCCTCGACAAGACCGTAATTATTAATCTGGGTTGTTAGGCTGGAAGCGTCCGGCCCATAGCGACAAGTGATTGCCAGGTTGTTGTTGGCGTTAACCTTAAAACGGGTCTGGAGCAAATGAAATGCCGGTTGACCATCGCTACCCTTAATTGGATTTTCATTACCATAACAGTTTTGCATCGACCAGCGTTGCAGGCCCAGTTGGTCTCCCGGTTGTAAACCGCCATCCAGCGTTTCATCTGTCAGGGCAGGCAATTCAGGCTGGTCTTGCCAGGGTGCGGGTTGATAGCCGGCCTGGCTGATATGGGAGGTAAGTACATCCCTGGCGTAACGACCGGATTCTTCCAGTTGTCCCTGGCTCAATTGCAGGCGGTAGACTGAAACGCTCCCGCCCAGCAATTGGATAATTCCAGACATCAGCAAGGTGGAAAGAAATACACCGATCATCACTTCCATCAGGGAGAACCCGTGCTGGACCCTAAAAACCGGCATCTCAGGAAACCTCCAGCGTATACCGGTGTTGTATTGAGTCACCATCGTCATTGGCACCCTGGCCACGCCAGAATATTTTGATCACCAGGGGACCGGCACCATCACAATGATTATCTCCCTCAACGCCGTCCTGTGGCGTCCCATCGCGGCAGATCAGTCCCCTGGCATTTTTGATGCTATCGGCAAGCTCAAGTTGCCAAAGCCGGAAATCGTAGTCAGCCTGTTGTTCGGGTGTACACAGGTTTTCACCGCTGCAAATACGGAAAACATATTCCGGCGGATTCAGGTAACGATCCAAAGCAGTTGGGTTCAGACGAAGCTGCTCGGACAAGCTGGCTGCCGCTATGGATGCAATACTTTCACGGCGGGCTTCAGCCGAGCTGATAATACTGGCGAGCAGTAAAGCTGCGAAGCCTGCAAGACCTAGAGAAAATACCGTGCTGGCAACAAGAACTTCAATCAGGCTGAACCCGGAACAGGCCGTTTTGTATTTCCAGCCTCCCGACCATGTTCGCCCCCTTTTTCTCTGTGCCGCCAACACGATATGCTCCCCCATTTCTTACCTGTTTCTGATGTTGATTCATTCTCCAGATAAGAGGGCAGCAGCGATAGCGCAAACCACGGTCGTGAGTTGTCAGCAATTGTTGAATTAAATGTAGGTAGATACCGTGTTCGGTGTTGTCGCAGAGTGCTGATTTGCATATACTTGCCGCCCTTCGGAGCCGATATAGCTCAGTTGGTAGAGCGGCGCATTCGTAATGCGTAGGTCAGAAGTTCGAATCTTCTTATCGGCACCATATAAATCAATAAGATACGATGTATGTAAGCGTTTTTTATTTCCTAGTAATACCATACAAGACAGTAACAAGACACGCCTGTTCTGGGGCGTGATCCCATTTGACACGGGTGCTCTTTGTAGTAGCCCAAACTTGAGATCGCAAGCACAAAGCCGCCATTCATAAAGTGCGAATTTCAATGAAATGAATAGCAGCAGTCGGCCGAGGGTGTGTGAAAACTATTTGGCAATCATCATTTTTGGGACAGTGCTTAACAAATGAGCTATCTATTTGCTTATCTGGGTGCGCATACCCCACATCAAGTTCTGAAACCAAGAAATTTAGAGGGTAGTTCCCACTTGGGATTTCGAGTTTTGGGTTTTCACACACCCTCGGCCAGAAGCGGAATGTCAATAAATTCGTGTCGACCACTTTTTAGTGATATTTACCGGATTTAACGATTTAGTAACTCTGTCAATTTCTTGATAGGTAATTTGTGAATTGTCCTCACCTCACCCTGCTGAACTGAGTGCGTGGTCGTGGCCATCAACAAAGAATTATAAATAGCCTCCTCAGTCGTCTCGATAACTGCCTGGAATAGGGGAGATACCAGGTCATTTGGCAGATTCGGAATTGCCGATACTCGGGAACGCCGCTCAGGTGTGCGCCTGACCGTTTGGGCAGTTGAAAAGGCGATAATGTAATCTCCACTGCCGTTAGTCATTGACGAGCCCGTTCTGGAAAGGCCAGCCAGAGCACGACTGGCAAGGCGGCGGAGGTTGCGTGAAGCCAAAGGTGCGTCGGTTGCCACGATGATCATTATGGAACCATCAGCTCCATGATCATACGCATCCTTGAGGTAATACTGCCCAAGTTCTTTGCCCAACGGAACACCATCGATCTGCAATACTCCACCGAAATTGGACTGGACCAGCACACCAACTGTATAAGCACCCAAAGACTCTGGCAGCACGCGGGAGCTTGTGCCAATCCCGCCCTTCCACTGAAAGGCAACAGTGCCTGTGCCAGCGCCGATTGCACCTTCCGCCACGGGGCCACCAGACGCTGACTCAATTGCTGATCGAATCATCTTGCGGTCGAGGTGACGACCACGGATGTCATTGAGGTAGCCGTCGTTGGTCTCGCCCACCACAGCATTCACGGATCGTGCACCTTGATTTCCATCGTGATCCAGGGTCCAGTCAAGGATGGCCTGAGCGGCTTCCGGAACGTTCAGCGTATTTGTTAGAACAATGGGGGTTTCTATTTCCCCCAGTTCGTGTATCTGGCTGAATCCCATCATCTTACCGAAACCATTGCCGATTACAGCGGCCGCCGGTACCTTGTCCTGATATAGATTGCCGGAGTGAGCAAGAATCGCCGTTGCGCCAGTGCGTATATTGTTGCTTTGGACCAGGGTGAAATGTCCCACCGTCACTCCACTGACGTCGGTGATGGCATTCAATTTACCCGGCACAAGAACGCCTGGCTTGATGCCAATATCCCGAGCCCTGACCTGCCGCTCCGCGTATGCCGGGCTAACTTGCAGTAAAGCAGATATGAAACTCGCGAAAATTAATAAAACAATGTTGGGCCGCATTGACGTGCTCAGTACTCAGTAATCTGGAGCAAGAAGTATAGACCAGTGGTATTGAGTCAGCCTACAACAGAGTTCTATGCAAACTTCCGCTCTTGGCCGCATCCGGTCCATCACATCGCTGAAAATTACATTTGATGTATGGCTGCTTACTGGCTAAAGGCAGCCTCTCGATTCTTATAATGTCGTATAGCAGAAATCGGCCAGAGTAGACCTTCAACAAGAACACGCAGCCCCTTTGTTTGCCTTTGGTGATTTGTGCGTTAAGCAGATATATTTTTGAGTTGAACGGTGTACCAAATACGGCAAAATTTGGACTTGGTTGCTAGAATTGTCACGTCAATACATCCGACAAAGCAACAGCTCATTTGATAATACATCGACTGATAATACGGTGTTCTATAGCACCCCCTGATATCGGAGACTCAAAATGATCATTTCTAAAAAAAAAGGAATGCAGGCAGTTGCTATAGGAATAATTTATCTGATCGCTTTCGTGTCATATGGCCATCAACAAACGGAAGTTACACCTAAGTCCGATGAAGGCGATGGGAGCGCATACGGACTTTCTGCACCAGGATTAGGACCTGAACTGTTCGCATACGATCTAGTCGGCAACAATGATGCACAGCTTGCTCTCGGAATATCCCCCAATGGAAAAGAGTTGTACTTCACCCAGGCACGTGTCCAAGAACAGAGCATATCTTTTGAGCTCAGAAGGTCAGTGTTTGTCGATAACCAGTGGACCCCTGTGGAGCCGGTTTCATTTGGGAGCGAGTACGGTGATATGGAAGCTTTCTTCAATACTTCAGGACAACGTCTATACTTCTTCTCGAGCCGCCCAGAGAATGATGCCTTAAAGCCAGTTCAAACAATGAACCTCTGGTATGTGGAGAGGGACATGCACTCGTGGGGTCAACCTGTATTGCTTGGGAAGCCGGATTCTTTGGTAAAGTATGGCTGGTCTGCAACACTACTGGACGACAACACTCTTTACTTCACAGCGCGGCCATATGAGAACCCGGGATTGGCAGATATCTATGAGGTATCAATCACAGGCGATATTTTTGGCGATCCCAAGAGTATTGGTGAAGCAATCAACACCTCGGAATATACAGAAAACGAACCGGCTATTGCTCCTAATGGGAAATACATGGTTTTCTACTCAGCCGGACGTCCCGACAATCTGAGCTCTGAAATGCTGGGGGATCTCTACATCAGTTTTCGAGGAACCGATGGTGACTGGCAGGAGGCAATACACTTGGATGCACCGATAAATTCCACGGCTGAAGAAAACTGGCCGAGATTCTCACCAGGCGGAAAATTCCTTTTCTTTAGCAGTAACCGACGTGAGGGAACCGAATTTCCCGACCTTTACTGGGTCAGTACGAGGGCGCTTCTAGAGTACGACAAACGATAACAGTGAGTGCCTGCGCCCTGTAAAGCCGGCACTGAGACTGGGGCAGGTCAATGTCTGTTGATGGCCGACGGCAGCTATAAGCGTTGCTGAAATTTGTCCTTATCCAATAACCGCTTCCAGCCGCTAAGCAGCCACTCGTCGAACGTAAATTTCAGTCTTGTGAATAGCGGGCTGTAAAATGCGGAATGGCGTAATGTTGATTCTATTCATGACGTACCTTGAGCATGTTCTATTGTAGGGAGTGAGTTCGCCCTAATTTGATTAAGCTCTTTTGTTTTATTCATTACTTCTTTTGCGGCTTTTTTATAAAATGGCCGCAATGATTTTTTCAAATGCGCCAAGACTTCCCTTGTAGGGATTTCCTTCAGGCAACTGAAAATTGCCAATGCATAAGTTATATCATATTGAGATAGGGCATTGCTGCGCTCTACTGCTGGGCCCGAGCAACTCCCACAAGAACGTATCTTTACCGTATTGGCGCTATTTGCCATCATTAAACCAAACCCCATGAAGACAGCAACAACCTCCGTAATATGAGGCCAGTTTTCTACTCCACCGGGTGGTGGTTCTTGCGACATGCTACCCAAGTAATGCCCCAGTACATGGGCAAAATCGGCAATGAGAACTTCGGAATCTCGTAATTGATCTGGATTATAGGCAATAAGTAGTTGATGAAAGGCCCCACCAGTAGGCATGATTCCTTTTGAGCCACGCAATGCTCCCTTTATCTCTATTTTAGGTGATTCAACGGGCATGTCTTCAGCCATATTTGTTAGTTTGGTTGGCCAATGCTTGAGTCCAGCATATTCTTTAACCTGGCTGAAGATCAGATTAGCCATGCCATGAACACTGTTTTCCCTACCCGGAAAATGTTGGTTAGATGGTGTTACTAGAATAGTCTCATCATAAAAAACTCTCGCTTCTAGATTTCTCAATGCCCAGGTAAATGTATCAAACAACCAGAGTGTCGTTTCTTCGTCGAGAAGTGCTTTAGGTTTCAATAATTTAGAAAACATATCTACCCTATTGATATTATAAACTGGTCAAAATATTACAGAATTTAGGTGTTTATGATAGCACTCGGCAACCCAAGTGATTTGGCACGGCGCAGCTGCGTTCGGTGGAGGGCCGCAGGTCCGGAACGAGTTTTTGTGTATAGAATGCAATTGCTTCATCGTCGTCTTTAACCAGCAGTGTAAAATGTACGATAGATTGTTTCATTTATTCTGTGCTTCAAACGCCACTATGTTTAACGCCCTGTTAAAGCGTGAAAAACACCACGGTTTTGAATCGCTTTTGAACAGTTTGTCACGTGCTCAATTATTTATGAGAAGAAATCTTCTTTCTTGTACACGAGGGCTTCCAGCTCCGGTGATTCTTGCATGTCCTGGATTCTTGCCGTAACCACGATTTGTTTTTCTACTGATTCACACGATATCACTTTGCAATAATATGACGCGGCGCAAGCTGCGATTACAGGTATGCCAGACTTACCAGCGGTTACCACGCCTGCTTTTTTCGTAAGTTCCTCTTTTTGAGCACTTCCACCAAACATTTTGGCGATATCTACCTGTTTATTACTGAGAACACTTAAACTGAACTGCTCATCTTCGATCAGACGCTTAGTACACTTTGCATGTGAGGGAATTGAGATTATTAAGTATTTTGAGGATATTTTTGTACACCAAGCAATTGACATGCCTCCATAATTTTCATTACTCCCACTTATAACCACTGTTATCCCATTAACAATCACGACTTACTCCTCAATTGAAAACAGCGGAATCCCAATATGCACAAAATGTTCGAATTAACCGGCACCGACGCAGCCAGTGTCCGTGTTGAATGACATTTTATATGCACAGTTCATTCAATTGCTTGATAATCTGGGTGGTAGACGGCGTTGGGCCATCTCCGGTGCTTGTAAGCCAAACAGCTTTAATCCCTGCTTTTATGGCCGGTAAAACGTCTTTTTCTAAATTGTCACCGACCATCGCTATGCACGAAGTCGGCTTATCGAGCTTTCCAATAATGGCTGGCAAGAACTCTGGATCACCTTTGGAAAAGCCAAGGTTGGCTTTGCAAAAATATCCGGAAATAAACCGGCTTAAACCAACCCGCTCGAATGCTTTTTTTATATCCAATTCAGTTGATTCAGCCGCTCCTGTCGCTATGTATATTTTTGCCGATTTGGATATGCACTCCAGGGTTTCAAGGGCACCATCAACAACCTCAACAATGTCCCAATCACACATTTTTCCAGAAACGCCGGGGAAATCGACCATCAAGGTATCTCCCCAGTCAAAAAGATAAATCTCTATCACTTGGTCTCCTCTTTGAACGTAACGTTTTAGTTAAACGGCGCTGTTAGACGACCGGTGAAGCCAACTTGCTGGCGTAACGTACTTGAACGCTTTGTATGTTTAGGTAATGTAGGCATCGAGTTCGTAGCGTCGACCTGATTTACAGGCCTGTTTCCACATGTATTGTTTAATTTTGTCTACATCCAAAATAGAACATAAACAGTCAACCCATGGCTCATGATATATGTAATCACCATGAACCTCATCATAGTGACAGTAAGTCTTGTTTGTCTCAGAAGGGCTTTTTCTACTGGATTTCACAGGGCGTATTGAAAAAATAGTTAGTAAACAGTTGTGGTCATAGTGAGACAGTTTTATACCACTTTTATTCTCAACTAGTTCTAGAACCTTGCCTGGTTTAAGGCCGCCAAGGTTTACCACTTCTTCTTTTACAATTTTGCTCTTGACTAGTGCACCCAATTTTTTAAAGGACTTTTGAACTTCTTCGCTAAGCAAATTCCAATTTACAAACTCTATTGCTAGGTCATTTCTAGAAGCACTTGCGATCTTGGGTATTTGGATAAGTTTTATACTGTATTCGGAAGAACCAAACAGGTAGGCAAAGCGATCAATAGATTTCATGCAGCCCTTGGTGGTTACTCGACTTGTAATGAACACGCGGCTGTCATCAAGCGGATCACCCGCTAGCGAAACTTAAGTCTACGAGCCCCCCAATACCTGCAGATTTCTGGATATAAAAAAACCTTGGCCCCTTAATCAGACCCTTTAATTAGCAATCCGGTGTACTCGAGGTCAGGGCAAAACCCGCCCCTAGATCACCTCGGCCCCGGCATCTTGGAAGATGCTGACAGCTGTCTCTGCATCGTTGGTGCTATCGAAACCGATATAGGCGACGAATCGCGTCCCGGTCACGGCCACGGAAAGGCCCCGGATGTTGATTCCCGCATCGGCAATCAGTCCCGTCAGTCTAGCAGTAGCGCCGGGTTTGTTGTCCGCCTCGAAGCACACGGCAGCCACGCTTCTCGTGAGGCTGAAGCCTAAGGTACTGGCCGCCTTGACCTCCCTGTCCCCTCGTATCGGTGTGACAAAAACAACTCCCGAGCCGGGATTCTCAGGTGTACGCCTTGCGATGATGAAATTGAAGTCAGCACCAGCCTCGTCCATGCCTTTGAGTAACCACGAGAGGCCACCTGTTTTATCAGCGATGCTCGCTGACCATACATCTACGCGTTCAATTGTGTCAGGTAGATACAAAATAGCATCATTTGAGACAGGTTTATGAGCAGAATGTAATGACATAACAATTTCCTCCTTTAAGTGACTATCCGAAAAATAGATAAACGCCCAGCGCCGCTACCGGATCGGGAGGTTATTGGATTTTTGTTTGCAGACTTATTTGAATAATCTGGCGACAAAGTAGCGGTTGATACCGCATCTTTAAGTATAGGTAATTAACTGGGTGTTTGACGAAATGAGACTCAACCTCATTGAATGCATCTTTAGCATGTTCTGAACCAACCCCGGCGGCACAATAAACACATCATCAACGTCGGCTCCTGGCCGATGCTGCCTATCGCCATTCTATGGCGCGACCGTCCGCTACTCGACCAAGAACAGCTAGTCGACAGGTGCAATTTTCATAGATGTGACGGGCTGGAGTCGGCTATGAGTAGCTACTCAGCACACCTTTTTTCATTATTTAAGCAATTCTCATTCTCATCAACTATATTTAGTGGGTGCAGGTCATTCGCATAACCACTAACAAACAATTGAGGAGATATATCGATGCGTAACACACTCGTAGATGCACCTATTCGTAAGGTGGCCCAATTAGCACTGATTGCCTTGGCAGTCGTGATGTTGGTGCCAACGGTCGCGATAGCGGACACGGCTGCCGAAATCAAGGCGATAATAATGCAAGACAACGCTGACTCGCGTAAAAACCTTTCCGCTGGCAGCGAAGGTCTTTCAGAACATGGCTCGTTGGAATTTTGGTCCAGCGGTGGCTTGATGCAACACGTTCCCGCTGATTCACCCGCCGCCACATGGGAACAATTTGCACTGACCCCAAAACACATCAAGGTTGTTACTTTGGTTAAAGACCAGGCTGCGGTTGCAATGTATTACTCGGAAGGATCGTTCCACGAAACCGGCCAGAAACCGGTATCACATTATATGACCAGGGTTACGGTCGTCTATGTGAAGGAAGGCGGTAAATGGAAACAGCGCGCTGCCCATTATTCTCCAATCGCTGCAGGACAGGGCACACAGCAATCAGCCTTGGATTAGTCCGTTCAGCCACATGATTAATGCAAGGGGGTACGGTGGTATGTACCCTTTTGCACGGTTGTGAACGACCGCTTGGCCGACTGCGGAACTCAAGAGGGCTCTGGCAGATTTTTATGCCTTTTTCGAGCTTACAAAACTGATTCAGAATACCCAGGAACTACAATTCGCCACTCTATGACAGCCATACGCGGCGAACAATCTTGACTACGCTGCCAGCAACCGAACTACAAATGAAACTGCATATGGAATGAGAGACGGTACGGCACTACAGCCGTATATCGATCCTGAACTAATACTTACGGCGAAGCAGACCAAGTTGTTTGAGAACATGATCGTAATACAGTGGGAGACAGCCGAGGATCTGGTGAACAACTGGTCTATTCTGTCGGAAAAAACAAAGCGCATCCAGGTCTTGCTTACCACACCGACTCGATGATCCAGGTTGCCCGGAGCAATCGCTTAGTGCAAAATTGTATCCTCATAAAAAAAGACGCCGCACATTACGTGCGGCGCCTGGTCGTTTACAGCTTTCCGACGGAAGTCAGTCACTGTACACGGGAGAACCTTTTCCCCTGTATTTACTCCTAAACTATGCGCTCGTGAACCTTAATGTAAGCTTAAATTGAATTTCAGCTTTGCTTAAGGTTGGACTGGTTATCCTTCACTTGACGGAACGGTTTTACGTCATTACACGAGGAGAAAGAAATGAAAACCAAACTCATGGCCGCACGCCGTGCGGCGACATTCGTTCACGCGTTACTTATTTTCAGCTTGCTGCTGTTTCCCGTTATTGGACAATCGGCTAGCAAGGCCACTCGATTCATTGAAAGATCCACACCGGTTGAAAAAACGGGTCCAACCGAGAGCTCACGTTTGATCGTAGAAGCAAGCCTGCAGACCCCCCGTGATTTTATTGAACACGCAGCGAGCGAAGAGGTCGACATCCACGATCTGTACTTCGAACTCCGACCATACGAAGGAACCAAAACCTGCTTGATGTGCCATGAAAAGGAAGGCGCTGAGATGCTGGATTCCGGTCACTTCAAATGGGAAGGCAAAACTGACAATATTGTTGGTCTTGAAGGCGAAATTCACGGCAAGAATGACCTGATCAACAACTTCTGTATCGCGAACGCGACCAACGAGCAGCGCTGTACCCAGTGCCACGCTGGTTATGGATACCGCGATGCAAGTTTCGACTTCACAGATCCAACTAACATTGATTGCCTGGTCTGCCATGATCAGTCCGGCACCTACAAAAAAGATCCAAAGCTGGCCGGTTTACCCGTTCCGAGCGTTGACCTGGACGCGGTCGCCCGCAGTATCAGGATCGGAGTCGAACCGACACGTAAAGCCTGTATTGGCTGTCATGCAAAAGCCGGTGGCGGAGACAATGTCAAACACGGGGATATCTCCACTGACCTGATTGCCACCACACGTGAGTATGACGTCCATATGGGCGTCGATGGCGCAGACCTTACCTGCGTTGCTTGCCACGGTGCGAACCATGATCCGAAGAACGGCAAGGTGAATCACGGAATCGCCGGGATGCCACTGCACTCGGCCAATGAAGGCGAGATGAAACAATGTTCAGATTGTCACGGTGGTAGGGACGGAATTCACTCAGGAACCTCTGTAGAGCCCCTGTTTGCCGAAGGCTACCATGATCGGCTTGCATGCCAGGTCTGCCATATACCGGCGATTGCTCGTAAAATATCTACCAAGGTTGAATGGTACTGGTCTGATGCTGGCCAGAATATTGATCCTATACCGGTCGATCCGGATACTGGCCGACCCACTTATGACAAAAAGAAAGGTACATTTGTCTGGAAAAACGATGTCCGTCCCACGCTTCGTTATGCCAACGGAATGTGGGACCGGAAGGTGGTACTTGCCAACGACAAGTATGACCAGGAGCCAATCTCATTGGGCAACCCGGTTGGCAGCTACGAAGATCCGAATGCAATGATTTACCCATTCAAACTCATGATTGGCAACCAGCCTGTTGATCCGGTAACGAAAACTGTTCTGGTTCCACATCTGTTCGGCAAGGCCAGCGGTCCGAATCCCTATTGGGGGAATTATAACTGGACCGACGCACTGATTGATGGCGCGGCTTATACCGGTCAGGATTTCAGCGGCGAGCATAAGTTCGGGGATACCACCATGCTGCTTTCAGTGAACCACGAAATTGCACCGGCAGAAAATGCGCTGGGCATGGGAAGTAATTGCGGTGACTGTCACAGTAACGATGTAATTGATTGGGAGGCACTCGGCTGGACAGACAACCCGATGGCAGGTGGTGAGCGTATCCTCAACGTACCGGCCCAGTCCATCAGTTCTCCTTCGGCCGAATAGTCGGGAGACGGAGAGTATAGGCATCGACTCCTTACTGACTTTTCGGAGTCACGGCGGCCCGGGCATTGATTGCCTGGGCCGCTTTTCGTTACTGTTATCGCACATGGAGAGAACTGTGCTTCCGCTATTTGCCCGATTTTTTCATGACGTGCATCTTGCCTCCGGTCCAATCCCAACCGGTAATTGATCAGACATTTCAACTTGAGATAGATCAAGTAGAAGTGGATTCATGTCACATTACGGGTTCCCGTATCTGTCTATACATTATAAAATACTAATATTCAAAAGAGACTAACTGAATTTAAGTTGTGGAAAGATATGAAAACACGAAAACGTAATTGGTTACCTGGCTTTATTGCGATACTCTTCCTGATTGGAATTCCGGTCTGGTTTTTTACCCAGGCCGATGATTCCAACATTGATACACCCTGGGAATACATGCCGAAACGAGCGGCGCATGTGGATCACAAGAACCTCTTCGATGGTCTCGGTGAACTTACCACGGGTCCGGAAGTTACTGCTGCCTGTCTTGGCTGCCATGAAGATTCCGGCGAGCAGATGTTGCATACGGCACATTGGAAATGGGAATCTGAACCGGTTGAGGTTGAAGGCCGCGAAGGTCTGTTTACCACCGGCAAGAAGAAGTCCATCAATAACTTTCTGCATCGGTATCCAGGGTAACTGGGCATCCTGCACGTCCTGCCATACGGGTTATGGCTGGGATGACGCAGGATTTCGACTTCGAGGATGACAGGCAATATCGACTGTCTGGTCTGCCACGACAATTCAGGCACTTACCGTAAGGGATCTGCCGGCCTGCCACTGGAGGGTGTAGACCTGATGGCTGCAGCAAGAAGTGTTGCTGTTCCCACACGCGAAAACTGCGGTGGTTGTCACTTCCGTGGCGGCGGTGGCAACGCGGTTAAACATGGTGACCTGGATGAAAGCCTGTATTACCCCACCGAAGGCATTGATGTCCACATGGGCCGCTACAACTTCCAGTGCGTGGATTGTCACCAGACCGAAGATCACGTGATTGGCGGTCGCTCAACCACCGTGAGCCTGGACAATGAAAATCAGATTGCCTGCACGGGATTGCCATAAACCCGAAATTGCATAGCGATGACCGTATCAATGCACACACCGATACCGTTGCCTGCCAGACCTGTCACGTTCCGGAAATCGCCGTTAAACAGGCCACCAAGACCCATTGGGACTGGTCGCAGGCCGGCGATGCTTCCAGGGAGGAAGACACACACCACTATCTGAAGATCAAGGGCGAGTTTATCTATGAAAAAGGGCCTGAGACCTGAATACCGCTGGTCCAATGGCCTGGCTGACCGTTACCTGATGGGTGACAAGATCAATGTCGGTGGCAGCACCGCGTTGAATGAGCCAAGGGGCGATATCCGTGATGCCGATGCCCGTATCTGGCCGTTTAAGATTCACCGCGCCAAACAACCCTATGACACCGAATACGATTACCTGCTGCAACCGGTGACCTCCGGTGAAGGTGGTTTCTGGAAAGAATTCGACTGGGATCAGGCATTCCGTCTCGGCGAAGATATAACCGGAAGGCCTTACAGTGGCGGTTATGATTTTGCTGACACAACAATGTTCTGGCCTTCAACCCACATGGTGGCAACCAAGGACAAGGCGCTGCAGTGCCAGGCCTGTCATGCAGAGAATGGCAGGATGGACTGGCAAGCACTTGGATATGATGGTGATCCCATCCTGCAGGGCAGTGTAAGTCGAAGAAGAACCGCCAATGAAGGGGATGCGGGTCATGAATAATCAGAGCAAAAACATGAGAACATTTATTCTCGGCGGACTGCTGCTGGCAGTATCAAGCCTGTCGGCATCAGCCAATGGATTACACCCTGAAGTACCGATACTCGATGCCCAGGGAATACCCGTTGTTGAAAGCGGCTTGCCGATGTCAACCATGGCCAGTTGTGGTGGAGATTGCCACGAAACGTCTTACATCATGGGCAGTAGTGACCATGCTGATGCCGGTGCGAGCCAGTTGGGCGTTGGTGATAATGCACATGGCTGGCAGCAGGGTTCCGGTTATTTTGGTGGCTGGGATCCCATCACATACGATACCGATGGACTCACAGCATCCGGTGAAATGGACCTCGAAGCCTGGTTGAAACGCTATGGATCAAGGCATGTCGGTGGTGGCCCCGTTGCTGATCTTGTCGAAATGGATTGTCTGCTTTGTCACACCAGCATTGATAATTCCGCACGTGAAACCGCGCTCGCCAATGGTGATTTTGCCTGGGCCAACTCGGCCTCGTTGTCCTCCCTGGGAGTACTGGTTCAGCAAGATGGCCAGTGGTTATGGGATGTATCAAAATTCCAGGCCAACGGTGCGCTTAATGATGGCTTGCTCAATATTCGCAAGCCCCGCGATGAAAACTGTGCACAGTGCCACGGCGTGGCTGGAAATGATCTCGAAACACCGCTTGTCATTTCAGCGGATCGACACTCGCGGCACAATACAGACCGCACAGGGCAGATCATTTCACCGCAGAAATTACTCAATAGCGGATTAAATATCTCCGGTAAAGAGGATTTGGACTACCCCTTTGATGTCCATACCGACCGTGTTATCGGCTGTGTGAATTGCCATTATTCCTTAAACAACCCGGTTTATTTCAGGCAACGCGAAGAAAGCCGGCCGGCGCATCTGGATTTCGATCCGCGCCGAATGACCAGTTCGGAATACCTCGTCCGCCCCTTGCACCAGTTTGCCAAGGGTCAGTCCACATTGGGCCTGGCGGCAGCGGATACGCAGAACAGTCTGCGACACTGTGAATCCTGCCACAATGCCGAAAGCGTGCATGATTGGCTGCCCTACAAACAGCGGCATTTCACCTCACTGGCTTGTGAGTCCTGCCACATACCCAAGTTGTTTGGACCCGGCCTGCAGTCCGTTGACTGGACCATGCTGGATAGCGAAGCGCAGCCGATCAGACAATACCGCAATGTAACGGGTGATCCGGTAGCGATTGATAGCCTGATCGAAGGCTTCAGGCCACTGATCCTGCCAAGGGCCAATGCCGATGGTAAGTACAAGCTGGCGCCATTTAACCTGGTAACAGCCTGGTACTGGACCGCCGGTGATCCGGCTGTACCCGTAACCAGGGAGCAGCTCGGGAATGCGTTGTTTGCTGGTGATGGTTACCATCCGGACATCGTTGCTGCAATGGACAGTAATGGAGACGGCCAGTTGAGCGATGATGAACTGCGTCTGGATGATGAGGCCGGTGTCAGCGCGGTCAAGGCGCGTCTTGAAGCAACGGGATTGAGCGGACTGCAGATTCAAGGCGATATCACGCCGTTTTCTATCAGCCACAACGTGGTCAACGGCCAACGGGCAACGAAAGACTGTTCTAACTGCCATGATCGTGATTCCATACTGGCAGCATCTTTCACGCTTTCCGGCTACTCGCCGGCGGGTGCGTTACTGCAGGAGATTTCCTATACAGGCGTTGAGCTTTCAGGTGATGTCCAGAGTGACCCTACTGGCAACGCAAGTTTCATTCCCGACAGTCGCAGTGCAGGTTTTTACATTATTGGTCTGCATGGTGAAAGCTGGGTAGACCTGGTTGGTTTGTTGATGTTCCTGGGTGTGGTGTTGGGTGTTAGCGGTCACTCGGTAGCTCGCTACGTATCATCACGCCGCAGGCCACCGGCCCATCACCAGTACGAGCGTGTCCACATGTATGACGCCTACGAGCGCCTGTGGCACTGGTTACAGGCCAGCGCCATCATGATGTTGCTGTTTACCGGTCTGATCATTCACAAGCCGCATTTCTTCGGCATGTTCAGCTTCCCTTACGTGGTGAGTGTGCACAATGTGCTTGGCTTCGTACTGCTGATCAATGCCGCCCTGGCACTGTTTTATAACCTCGCCAGTGGTGAAATACGTCAGTACCTGCCCAAACCCAAGGGCTTCATCCACCGCTCCCTGGCCCAGGCCATGTACTACAGCCAGGGTATTTTTGCCGGTGATGCTCATCCGCTGGAGAAATCCAAGGATAACAAGCTCAATCCGTTGCAACAGATCACCTACCTGGCAATTCTGAATGTCCTGTTGCCGGCGCAGGTCATTACCGGCGTTTTGATCTGGGGTCTGCAACGCTGGCCGAATATTGCCGCGGAGTTGGGTGGGACTGCCGGTGCTGGCACTGGTGCACACGCTGGTAGCGTGGGCATTTGCTACCTTTATCGTCATGCATGTGTACCTGACCACTACCGGCCATTCACCGACCGCGGGTATCAAGTCCATGATCGGCGGCTTTGATGATGTAGAGAAACACACGGGCGGCCCGGCCTCGGGCAACCCACAAGGAGAGTCACAATGAGTCAAATATCCAGGGCCAAGCCCTATATGAACCCCTACCTGGCCGGCACCATACTGGGTGTCGTGCTGTTCCTGGCATTTTTTATCACCGGATCCGGTCTGGGCGCTTCGGGCGGCCTCAACCGTTTACTGGTTTCTGTGCAAAACACGGTCAACCCGGAGCACATTGACCAGGTGGCTTACCTGTTGAAGATGGCTGGTGGCAATTCCAACCCGCTGGATAGCTGGATTGTATTCCTGACAGTAGGAACTATTTTTGGTGGATTTATTTCCGGCCTGATCAACAGGCGGGTCAAAATTGAAACCAACAAGGGACCACAAATCAGTAATGTCACCCGTTGGATTATGGCCTTCATCGGCGGTGCCCTGATGGGTTACGGCGCACGCCTGGCCAGGGGCTGTACCTCGGGCCAGGGTTTGTCGGGCGGTGCCGCGCTGTCGGTCGGCAGTTGGGCCTTCATGTTTGCGGTGTTTGCCGGTGCTTATGCATTTGCTTACTTTTTCCGTAAGTTCTGGAACTAAGGAGGATTATCATGGCTACTTTTCCACTTCCTCTCGCAGACCTGCTGGGTCACTGGGGTTCTTACGCAATTTACGCGATTG
>PVMK01189254.1_pt1 | contig 45219 bp, 79 predicted proteins | sample 1853481 | NCBI WGS metagenome assembly PVMK01 (sample SAMN08533507, study PRJNA380276) | Marine sediment metagenome, whole genome shotgun sequencing project.
GAATTTTAGCTGATTCTACAATATCTTCAACTTCTTCATCAGGGGTTATGATTTCATCAGGTATTGTTAATTCTTCAGGTGTTGCTAATGTTTCATTTGTTATTAATTCATCAACTTCATTCTGAGTAACAATTACTGGCATACTTGATTTAATTATAGAAAATGTTTCAACACTTTCACTAAGACCATATTCAGAATAAATTCTAAGTACATAATCTCCCATCATATGTGTAACATTTACCCCAGGTTCAATATAGTGTAAAATGTGAACTTTAAACAAATTATCCTCATCTCCAGAAATAGCTTTTGGTAAAATTTCAGTGTTTTTTATAATTTCTCCATCACTTACTCTAGTTATTTCCATGAAAGTATAACCATCTTGAGGATTGTAGTTATGAATTAGAACTTCAGCTCTAATCATTTGAGGACTTTCATCTAGATCAATTATATTTCCTGAAACAAAATCTATTGTAATAATAGGTAATTCTTCATCAGCATAAACTTGATATGTTTGAAATAAGAGAATTACAGAAAACAAAATGAGGGAAATCTTTGAAACAATTTTCTACAAGAATCTTTAGGTTTTGATGGTTATATCCATAATCTACATTTTGTTTGACAAATAGATTCCAAAATGGAAATTATAGTCATAGTAAACACGCACCAAAAACACAGCAGAATCACCCAATTGATTTTTCAGAATTGGGTATCAACTGAATCTGAAAAAACTTTGCGTGATACTGATTCTTTACCTTCAGTATACAAAAAATCAATGTTGGATAAACCACACCTAGAACAATTGCATCAGGATCCAAAATATCAATAACGTTAGCAGACGTACCCAAAATTTTCTAAAAACTCGTCTTTCCATTTTTGTCCAATCTCACTATCAATGATTAGAAGAATATCAGGAAGAGACTAGAGAATTTCCAGTTAATGTCCCATTGTTTTTCCAACGAAGGACCACTGATGTAGGTCTCTACACATCCAGTTTTACCACAATAACAAGAATTTCCATTGCGATGTAAGGTATGATGTCCCCATTCTCCTCCAATGTTAGTTCTACCAGAATGAAGTTTTCCATCAATTACAATTCCACCACCAACACCAGTACCCATAATCACACCAAAAACTAAATTAAATTTTTTAGCAGCACCCATTGTAGATTCAGCCATTGCAAAACAATTAGCATCATTTTCCATAGATATTTTTTTTCCTAAATTTTTTCTAGATCTTCTTTAAATGATCTTCCAATCAAACATTGAGTATTACTATTTTTTATCAATCCAGTTTGTTTAGAAATTGTTCCAGGTGTACAAACACCTACAGAAAAATCTGAGATTTTTAGAAATATCTAAGACCAAAGATGAAATTGATTAATAATTTCTTGATAATCATTTTGTGGAGTTGGAATCTCTTTTTCTATCTAAAACATTTAGATTTTCATCAAGTAGAATAGCTTCTGTTTTAGTGCCACCTAAATCAACGCCAATTTTGTACAACAATAATTTATGAAAATTAGAAGGCTTAAGTTTTAACTAAAATTTTATCCCATTGGAGGCATACCGCCGCCACCTGGACTCCAGATACAGCAATTACATCATCTATTCTGAGAATCATACATGCTGCTTCTGTTGCAGATTTGATGATCTGTTCTTTTACTACAATTGGTTCTACAACATCAATAGCTAACATATCAGCAATCTTTGTGTTTCTAGCATCAATACCAGTCCATTTATGACCCTGGTTTTGTTTTGCTCTGAGTTAGCCATGGTATCAATTGGATCCATTCCTGCATTTTCAGCAATAGTTAACGGAATTGTCTCTAATGCTTCAGCATATTTCTTGATTGCAAGTTGTTCTCTTCCATCAAAATTATAGCCCAGTCTTTGAGTTGTGAGGCTGCATATGACTCTGGTGCACCTCCACCTGCAACAATTTCAGGTTTTTCAATTACATCTTTTACTACCATTAAAGCATCATGAATTGAACGATCAACTTCATCAATTACTCTTTGAGAACCACCGCGGATTAGTAAAGTGACTGATTGTGGATGTTTACATCCTTCAATGAATACCCATTTGTCAGATTCAACTTTCTTTTGATGAGCCAAATCAGCATAACCAAGATCTTTTTCTGAAAGATCATCTAGGTTACTAATTACACGTCCACCTGTAGCTTTAGAAAGTTTAATCATATCACTTTCTTTGACACGACGAATTGCCATAATACCGTGTTTTGAAAGATAGTGTTGTGCAATGTCATCTATTCCTTTTTGACAAATCAAGACATTAACTCCAACATCATGTAACTTGTCAACCATAGTCTTTAGCATTCGATTTTCTTCTTCTAAGAACATCTGCATTTGGGTTGGATCAGTAATTCTAATTTCAGAACTCATTTCAGTTTTTTCAATTTCTAATGCAGAATTTATTAATGCAATGTGTGCCTTTTTCAATTTTTAGTAGGCATTCCACTATGAACAATTTCTTTATCTAAAACAATACCTTTCATATTTGTGTATCTTGAATTGAACCACCAGATTTCTTTTCAACTTTAAGATTTTCAAGATCAACAGTGTATAATCATCACCTTTCTTGATTACGATATCTAAGAATTGCATCAACAACAATTTTTGATAAAATTCCACTATCTTCAGAAATTAATTTTGATTGCATACTAGTTATTGCAATTTTAAGAAGAGATTCTCTATCATCAGGTTTAATTTTCTTTGATAATTCTGAGTAAATTTCAAGAGTTTTTTCAGCGGCATTTTGATAACCCTCAACAATAGTTGAAGAATGAACATCTTTTTTGAGAAGATCTTCTGCTTTGGCTAATAATGCACCTCCAAAAACAACAGAGGAAGTTGTACCATCACCTACTTCATTATCAACTGTTTTAGCGATTTCAACTATCATTTTGGCTGCTGGATGCTGAACATCAATTTCTTTTAGAATTGTTGCACCATCATTCGTAATAGTAACATCACCTAAAGGAATCAACTAGCATTTTATCAAGACCTCGTGGTCCAAGGCTACTTTTAACTAATTCTGCAACTAATTTAGCTGCAGCAATGTTATTTTGTTGAGCGTCTTTACCTTTTTGTTGTAATGCGCTCTCTTTGAGAACTAAAACAGGTCCATTTGGTCCTTGTTGAATTGATGCCATAGATTCAGCATCAATCCCGCTGAATCCCCCTTTTTAACATTACTTAGTTGATCGGCTGGATGTAACTTCGTTTTTTCACATCAACAATTCCACCTGAAAGAATTCTAACAGATGGTAAAGCCAAGAAAGGGCAAGAATAAAGGAATAAGATGAGGTCTAGAAAATTTACAACCTGAATCTACAATAGAGTTATTGATTTTTTGAAAATTTGATGAAACCTTTTCAAAAGAATCTGTTGAAATATTCCTGCAAATTGTAAAGGTAAAGAAGCTAGAATTTTGCCAGATTTAACTACAACAAGTCCACCTTGATTCTTGATAATATGATTAGATGCAATTGCCATATCAGAATCATTAGAACCTATAACTATCATATCATTTTCATGAAAACTCCAAGTGGAAGCAAAAGCACCCTATATCAGCTCCAAAGTTTTCAAGAAATCCAATAGATGTCTATTTGTTCCATGAATTCTATCAAAGGCTGCAACTTTCCATACATCAGAATCAAAAGAAGCAGAAACATGACCATTTTTTGAATGGAGTTCAGCTGAACCAATCTTTGTAATGATTTCAGTTTGCATAAAGATAGTATTTGCAATAACATCTTTCTTTTTTGATTTTATAAGAAAATCATTTTCTGAGAATTTTTTTAGTTTAACAGTTTTTTTAATCCAAGGCGAGATTATTTTTTTCTTGATAGAAGTTACAATACTTCCATTTGAGACTACAAGTTTTCCTCCCACAAAGACTTTGTTTGGTTTGAATGATTTCAAATCATTGAAAATAAGAATATCTGCTAATTTTCCAGGTGCAATTCCACCAAGATCTTTTCCCATATTATAATAATCAAAATTATTCTTTGATGCCATAGTAATTGCATCTATTGGTTTTAGACCAAGTTTGATTGATTCTCTGATGCAGTGATCAATGTGACCAAATTTTGTAATATCTAGTGGATCAAGACCATCAGAACAAAACATTAAGCGATTAAGGTATGTTCCATGAGACAAAATACGAGGAATGATTTCCTTCAAATCACGTCTTATAGAACCCTCTCTAATCATTACCCACATTCCAAGACGTAATCTTTCTAATACTTGATCAAAATTAATTGGGTTCGTGACAAGAGAGTATTCCTGATGAAACGTATGCATTAAGTTTTTTTTCACTTATACCTGCAGTATGTCCATTAATTATACAATCACACTCTAACATTGCTGAAAGGGATTTCATTGTTTTAGGTTCACGTTGAGTAACTTTAGTCCATGAAAAAACTTCTCCCAATCCAAGAACATGTGGATGTTTTACTGCAGATTTTTCTTGTGATAAAGAAAGAGTTTTACTGTTACTAAATTTTGCATCAACAGGAAGACCTCCAGGAACCACTTGAAAAATTCTTATTGGTAAATCTTCTCCAAGTTTAAGAAATTCTTGAAAACCTTTGTAACCTGTAACACTAACAACATCAATTGGATCAGAAAAAAGAGAAGTAACACCACAAAGAAGTGCCTTTTTTGCAAATTCGGATGGTAGTACAAATTGATCAATATGTAAATGAGGATCTGCAAACCCCAGGACTAACATATTTGTTCTTTACATCAATGACTGTGTTTTTGGACCAAGTGTATGTGCAGCATCTGGACCAACATATGCAATCCTATCATTAATTATTGCAATCTGAGTTTTTGGAATAATTTCTCTGGTATAGACTGACAACAAATTACAATTTTTTAAAACAAGATCGGCTTTTTTGTCACCCATTGCTACAGAATTCAAAGAAGAGATCGAATTTGCTAGGCTTGAAATTCACGGTTATTAATTGGGATTTTGCATCTATTATAGATTCAATGCTTAAATTACGGTTGAAGAGGTTTTGTTGATATGAACATTCCCAAGGTGATGAGAAAGTATTGTCCTAAATGCAAAACACATACTGAACAAAAGGTCTCCATTTACAAGCCTGGGAAAAGACGTGGTTCTGCCAGAGGTGAACGCCGACATGCAGAACGTAAACATGGATACGGTGGACAAAAGTTTCCAAAACTAGCAAAACCAGCCAAAGTTACAAAAAAAGTTACTCCTATTATGACATGTACTGTGTGTAAAAAGAAATACAATAAACTAGGCATTAGAATTAAAAAGTTTGAGTTGGTGGCAGCATGAAAAAAGATCATATTGAAATTCCAAAACCATCTAGTAAATTTCAAAAAGTTAACTGTGATGAATGTGGTGAACTTCAAGTAGTTTATTCTCATGCATCAACAGCAGTTGCATGCAATTCTTGTGGTAACACCATTGCAGAACCAACAGGTTCAAAAGCAAAGATAAATGGTAAAATCTTAGGTAGTGCTGAGTAAATCATAGTCTTGTTTTGTATTTAGATTAAATGCAATTCTTTTATCATTAATTATAACAAAATTTTCTTCTAAATTTTCAAGTGAAGTGATTTTTTTTGAATTAATTAAAGAAATTCCAGTATAATGACATGCTTGATTATCAAAATTTACAGAATAATCAGATTCAATTCCAAGAGTAGTTAAGAATTTGTTTGTGACAAGAATACTAGTCCAAATATTTTGAGAATCATAGTGAGTTACAATTTTTTGTATAATTTCTTTATCTAATAATGGTAAATCACCAGAACTAACTAAAACTACATCATTGATAGTTTTAAGTGCTAAATTTAGATCTTCTACATAACCAATTCCAGGAGTATCAAAAGTTTCAACATTATTTTCTTGTAGTAACTTTTTTGTTTTAGGGGAATTGGAACTAGTAATCGCTAAAATTTTTGAAAAACAATTGGAATTTTTTAATGAGTCAACGACATGAAGGATTACAGGTTTTTTGTATTTGAGTAATAGTTTTTCATTATCTAAATTCATGCGAATTCCTTTACCACCTGCCATTACAAGACCAATCATATCGATACAAATACCATCAAAGAAGCCAATCTTGTAAGTTCGTTTGTAGCACCAAGAACATCACCAGTAATTCCACCAAAACTACGAGTAGATATGGCTAGAAGAAATATGGTTATGGTAACAGTTACGCCAAGCATTAGTAGTCCAGTAGTTTCACCAATAGCAATTACTGGAATTAACATAATGATGAATGCAGCTGCAAGTTTTTTCTTATCTTTCATAATCTTTACAAAAGGAGAATTTGAGCCTAGTGAGGCTGAATTTCCCAAACTTGCCATCAACACCATTGAAAATTTTGCCAAAATTTCACTTATCAGAATTGCTCTAAACAAATCAAATCCACTTGTAAGAGAAATTGTGATTATCAAACCAACAAGATACAAAACAATTGCAACAATTCCTGCAGAACCCGTAGAAAGATCTTTCATGGCTTTGAGTTTTCTATCTTTACTTCCCTTTACCATAAGCCCATCAGCAAAATCAGCCAAGCCATCTGCATGATGGATTCCAGTAACAATTGCAATAGAAGCAACAACTAACAAGCTAACTAACAGAGGATCCAGAAGAAAGATAATCCAAAACCAAAAGAACCAACTAAAAGTCCAATTGCAATTCCAACAATAGGAAAAAGATACATGTATTTTGCAATATTTTCCAAGTTTGCATTTGATGATGGAAAGATTGTCAGAAAAGAAAACACAGAACTAATTTCTTTAAGCATGAATCCACCATCCAACCAGTGATAAAATAGTAATTATTGGAATGGTTACTATTCCAAAGAAAAGAATTGAAGTAAGTTTCATTATTGTAAGTGCAGAGTTTACATGTTCTTTTGTTAGAATAATTTCGCCATTACCTAACTCATAGTGATTTATCTTTTCAAATTTTGTTTCAAGAGCACCCGCAAGTGCAGCCATAGGATATCCTGCATTATGGCTTTCAGTTTTTTTACCATCTCTAATCATTATCTTGTATGATTCCTTCCAATTGTTTTGTAAAATGGCAGCTGAAATGATCATTACTAATCCTGTGAGTCTTGATGGAATATAATTTAAAATTGTGTCACAAGTTGCCCCAAACCATCCTACATTTTTGAAAATATCAGTTTTGTATCCAATCATTGAATCTGCAGTGTTAATTACTCGATATACAAATGCTCCAGGCAAGCCAAAAAGTGCAAAATAGAACAGAGGTCCCAGTAATTCCATCTACAGTATTTTCACTGATACTTTCAAGCACGCCTGAAATAACGTGATTTTTGTCCAAATTCTTGGTATTTCTTTTAACAATCATTGATAGATTTGTTCTAGCCATATCGAGATTGTCTTGATCAAGTGACTCTAATACTGCTTTGGCATGTTTTTCCATTCCACGAATAGCAATAGTGGTTTTTAGTAACAAACCACCGATAATTATAGACACAATTAATGAAACAAAATCAATTGAAATCAAAGATATTCCAATACTTAACATCAAAAGCAATAAAATTACAATACTTGAAGTAATTGTTACAACTAGAATGCCTCCTAGTTTTTCTATGACATGATTTTTATTTTTTGCAATTGGAGTTAGTTTTGCAATTAATCCACCAATCCAAGATGTTGGATGATATTTATTTTTAGGATCTCCAAATGTAAAATCAAAAAGTATTGCAATGCCAACAATAAGGATAGATTCAAGGATCATTGTAACATCCTCTCAATTGATTTGATATCAATATTTGATTTCACAGTTTTAGCTAACTTGTTTAATTCATTATCAATTTTTGAAATATTTTTCTTAGTCCAAGCAATTTCTTTAGGGTTTTGCATTAAGAGAATCTTCTTCAGGCAAAGTCTAATGTCATCATTGGAATAGTACCAATACAGGTATCTTTGTAATATTTTTGAGTTTTTGAAATCCTGGCTTTAACACATTAATATCTCCTCTAAACTTGTTAAAAACAAAACCTTTTACTAATTTTTGATATTTTTTTTCAATTAGTGCCATTGTTCCAACAATACTTGCAAATGACCACCTTTGTCAATATCAGATATTAGTAATACAGATGCATTAGCCTTTTGTGCCATCTTCATATTTGCAATATCAAATTTTTGTAAATTAATTTCTGCAGGAGAACCTGCACCTTCTAAAATTATTAAATCAAAATTTTTCTGTAAAGTTTTCAGTGATCTAGAAGCAATCTTAATTCCTTCTGAGTTTACAAATTTTTCATAATAGTCTTTTGCATGCATTTTCTTGTAGCGTTTACCATTTAGATACACCATGCTATAGTAATTTCCCAATGGTTTGAGTAAGATTGGATTCAAAGTCAGAGGGTAATATCGCATCTTGCAGCAATAGCTTGAATAGCTTGAGCACGAGAAATTTCAAAGTCAGGCGTAATATATGCAAAATTGGACATATTTTGTGATTTGTAAGGGCTACGTGATAACCTCTGTCTGAAAAAATTCTACATAGAGCTGCAACTAATGTTGTCTTTCCAGCACCAGAAGATGTTCCTTGAATCATTAAAGATTTCATGCAATTATCTCCAATGCTCTTACTAGTTTTAGATTATCCTTATGAGACTTTACAGCAATGCGAATATAATGATTATTTAATCCTCTAAAATTTTTACAATCACGAATTAAGATCTTATGTTTAAGTAATTTTTGTTGTAGTTTTGTTGAATCATATTTTGTTTTGATTAAAATAAAATTTGTAGATGAATCATGACATTCAAATCCATCTAATTTAGCAATTTTATTTTTTAGATATATTAATTCTTTTTTAATAACTAATTTTGATTTTGTAAGATGAGATTTATTTTTAAGAGCAATGTTTGCAGCATTTTGTGCTAAAGAATTTACACTCCATGGAATTTTTATTTTTTGTAAAATTTCGATCATTTGTTTAGAGGCAGCAGCATATCCAATTCGTATTCCAGGTAATCCAAAAGATTTTGTCAAAGAGCGTAAAACAAAAAGATTATCATATTTTTTTACATATGATATAACAGATTCATTAGATTCTGGAACAAGTTCAATAAAACATTCATCAACAAATACAATTGAAGATAGTTTTTTTGCAGTTTTAATAATTAAAAGTAGTTGTTTTTTTGACAAAAGTTTTCCTGTAGGATTATTAGGATTGCAAAGAAACACACATCCATTTCGTGGTATTTGTGAAATAAATGAATCAATATTTTCAGATAAATTCATTGTTTTAAAATATGAAATTTTACAGTTGTAGAGTTTTGCTGCTGTTTCATATTCTTGAAATGTAGGAACAGGTATCAAGACTTTGGTTTTTTGTGATAAAAGTGCAAAACAAAAATTATAGATTATCTCAATTGCACCATTTCCAACTAATAGATTTGATTTCTGTAGGCATGTGTATTTTTTCAGGCTTGAAATTAATTCTAATGAACGAAAATCAGGATAATTTTGGATATCATCAAGATTTTTTTTGAGATTTGTCTTTACAGATAATGGAATTCCAATGGGTGTAATATTAGAACTAAAATCTATTACATGTGGATTAGAGTTTTTTATGGAATTTCTTCCACCATGTATTACGGGAACATGTCTAATAATGGAAGATTTTGTTCGTATTCTCACAGTTCCAAATAGAATTAGGCGATTTAGTATGTTTTGGTAATTCAGAAAACGATTATTAATTGAAAGCGATCAATTATCAAATTATGGATAAGAAAAGAGTAGCAATTATTGGTGTTACAGGTTCTGTAGGCCAGGAATTTGTGCAATCATTGAACAATCATCCATGGTTCCAAGTGACTCAAATTGCAGCATCTAACGTTCTGCAGGTAAAAAATACCTGATGCAATCAGGGATCCAAGCGGCATTATAGCATGGGATGTAGGCGGAGAAATTCCAGAATATATCAAAGAAATGACAGTAAAAACAATTGATGAATTAGATGTTTCCCAATTAGATTTGGCATTTTCTGCAGTAGAATCAGAAGCTGCAAGAGACATTGAAACTAAAATTGCAGCTGATATCCCAGTTATCTCAACTAGTTCTGCTCATAGATATGAAGATGATGTACCAATACTCATTCCAGGAATTAATGATGAACAAGCAGAGTTGCTTGAAATTCAAAAGAAAAATAGAAACTGGAAAGGTTGGATAGCACCTTTACCAAATTGTACCACAACAGGTTTAGCAATTACACTAAAACCATTACTTGAAAAATATGGAGCAAAAAAGGTGTTGATGACCTCAATGCAGGCAATATCTGGAGGTGGAAAATCAGGTGTATCTGCAATGGGAATTACAGATAACATAATTCCCTATATTCCAAAAGAAGAAGGAAAAGTAAAACTAGAAACAAGAAAAATTTTGGGAAAGCTGAAAGATGGAAAAATTGAAGATGCAGATATTAGAGTTAGTTGTACCTGTACTAGAGTACCTGTATTAGATGGACATACTGAATCTGTTTTTGTTGAAACTACTAAAGAAATAGATCCTGTAAAAGCAAAAGAAACCTACGATCAATACAACAAAGAGATTTCTGTAGCAGGATTACCATCAGCTCCAGAAAAATATTATGCATTTCATGAAGATCCAACAAGACCTCAACCAAGAATGGAAAGATCTGTTGGTGGTGGAATGACTACAACAATTGGAAGAGTGGAAAAAGAGGAATTGTTTGATCATGGACTCAAATACATATTGTTTTCACACAACAAGAAAATGGGTTCAGCAAAAGGTGCAGTTTTGCTAGCAGAAATGCTATACAAAAAAGACAAGATTTAGAGTATTTTTTGCAATTTTTACAATAATAACTTTATAAGAACCTGAAATCTAGATCGACTCAGGTGTTTTGAACGGTAAAAGTAGATAATTTGGATTTACAAATTTTATCAGAATTATCTAATGATGCATCAATTTCAGTTCCACGTTTATCAAAAAAGATCAATGTTAACTCTTCAGTAATTTATTCAAGAATCAAAAGATTGGTTAAAAGAAAATTAATTGAACGCTTTACAATTGTTGTAAATGATGCTGAACTTGGTTACGATGTCAAAGCATTAACTGGAATTAACATGGATTCAAAAAAACGTGATCATATAATTGAGGAATTATTCAAGATTGATGGAGTTAGAGAAATTGCAGAAGTTACTGGTAGATTCGACATTCTAGTAACTATGTATTCAAAATCATTAGAGACAGATGCACAAAATGGTCTCTGAGAAAATTGGTAGAATTGAAGGAATTCAGTCTTCAGAGTCATTTATTGAAATGAAATCACGAACAAAGGCAATGCCATATATGTCAACACAGGATAGTGACTAGTATTGCAAAAACAAAAGTCAGAATCTCGTGTTGCAGTATACTATGAATTAACAAAGCCAAAGATCTGGTATTTACTAGTTTTTACTGCATTTGGTGCGGCATTAACTGCATCCAATATTTATGGAATTGAAATTTCTCCAGCAACATGGATGTTAATGTTATTTTCAGTTGCAGCCGGTTCAGCAGCTGCTAACACTTTGACAAACTATCATGATAGAGATATTGATGCAATTATGGAGAGAACAAAGGATAGACCTCTTCCATCAAAGAGGATCTACCCAGCAGAAAAAGCAAGAAATTTTGGATTAGTACTAGCTGGAATATCGTTAGTTTTAGCATTTGGAATTTCATTTACTACAACATTAGAACAAGGTGATGTGGGCAACTACATTCATTGCATTTGGATTGATAAATAATATTATTGTCTACTCGTATGTATTAAAACGAAGATCAAGAACTAACATACTTTTAGGAGGTTTATGTGGTGGCGCTCCTCCTTTGATTGGATGGGTAGCTGTAAGTATGTCAGATTTGTGGACGATGGGTCTTGCAATGGCAGGATTGGTGTTTATTTGGATTCCAATGCATATTTGGGCTTTGACTTTACATTTCAAAGATGATTACATCAAAGTGAATGTTCCAATGTTAACTGCAGTACAATCTGAAAAAACATCAGCAAGAATAATTGCAGGTTCAACTGTTGTAATGGTGTTATTTTCAATTGCTCCATTCTTCATAACAACAGAAAGTGGTGAAGAAATGGTAAGCCAAGTATATCTATGGACTGCAATTGCATCGGGTGCATTAATGATGGCATTATCAATATGGGTCATAGTTAAGCCTATGGAAAAAGCCGCATGGACTTTGTTCAAATTTTCTAGCCCATATTTGGCAGTATTGTTTATTGCATTAATGGTAGACTCTGCACTATAAAATACCGTTTTCTAATCAAGACTGTTAAGCTCTTTAGTGATTTTAGAATGCTTTTCTACTAATGTTGTAAGCTCGTTTTGTAATTCAATTGAATTCCATTTTGAATTAATTAAAGAAGACAATTTTGCAACAATGCTCCACTGAAGATTATTTTGCTCGTCAATTAATTCTAAAAATTGTTTGCCTTTCTCATCATCATTCATAATTTTTCGATATAATGCAATGATAAAAAGTTAGCAGAAGGTAATAATATAATTTCAAAGTTTTATTAACAAATATGGTTTATTTGTCATATTGCAATGTAGTATCTCAGAATGTAAGCTAAAGGCAAGAGAAACAGTAAAAATTAGTTTTCAGAGAAACCAGAAATCTATGTCAGAGCACTACAAATTATTCAAAAATAAGGATAAAAACATCTTCCAAATTTTAGCAAAGCAACAGGATTTCAATGAAAATTTATTAGATTTTTTTCAAACTTTGAAATTATTGAAAGATTTAACATCTACTATTTTCAAACTATTATATGGCTGCCAAAGAAAAAAACGTACTCCTAAAAAGAAGTCAATCAAAAAACAATCTGCCAAGCCAAAAAAACAAACGAAATCTTCGTCAAAAAAACCAGAATTTGAAAAAGCATGGACAGAATACAATACTGCACTAAATGGTTGGAAAGAATCTCTTGCACAATGGCAAAAAGCTACGAATGAAACTCTAATGACATATAATGATGCATGTCAAAAAGCACTAGAATCAGATTCAGAATTATTGAAAAAAGTAACTTCTAGTTGGGAGAAAACATGGGAAGAAATTGGTCCTGAATATATCAAACAACAAACAAAGATGATAGAAAGTATTTTCAAAGAAACTAACATTGAATCAATAAATAAATTCAATGAACAATGGGAAAAATTTCTCAAGACATCAGGTGATGATTCAATTATGGCATATCAGGAAGCCATCAAAAGATTTAATCAGACATGGCAATCAGGACAAATGTGACTTAAATTTTAACATAATATTTCAAAGAAGTTCAATTAATCAATAAATGATGCCTAGAACAAAAAAAGATAGAAAATTTACCTCAAATAAGAATATAATTGGTTTTAGAGAAATTTGATCAAATGGAAATTTCTATAGAACCATGGAAAAAATTGATTATTCATGAAGTAATTGAATACAAATTTGATGATTGGGTAAAACAAATAGCATTTAGTACAAAATCCTCAGGTGGAGGAATTCCCACAATGCAATGGACAAATGGAATTGTATTCTCACCAGCAAATTTCCCAACAACAAATATCACAGTTGAAGAACAATTGAAAGGAACTCTACATTGGTCATCAGTATCTTTTGCAATTAAAGAAAAATTTGAAAAACAAATTGTAAAGGAAAATGCAACCATTAATCTAGTTGATGTCAGTGTAAATGAAATTTTCAAAGAATTAGCAACAAGTTTGAAAGCACAATCAAAATATGCAACTTTTGAATCTGACAAAGACTAATGAATATTGAAAAAACAATAAAGAATTGTGAAATATATCTAAAACAGATTAAACAATATGAACCCGATCCTTATTATGTAAATTATTTTTTTAATGAATACATAAATTCTGTAAATGATACATTTAATGGAATTTTTGAAGAAGGAAATAGAGATTTTGGATTATTTATTTCAGAAAAGATTTCACAAACAAACTTTGATGAAAAAGCAAAAATGAAAAATGATCAAAATGCGATAAAATTTTCAGAATGGTATTCATTAGAATATAATCAAGAACATAAAAATCCATATCCAAATTTCATAAAAAAAATTTGTCAATTCAAAAACAAATTTGAAAAACTGCCTAAAATTAAAATCATGATCAGGGCATCAGACAGATACAAAGATGATATTTATCAGCAGATTAAAGTTAATTTGAGTCATGAAAAATTACGTTCAAAAGAAGAATTAGATATTGAAATCAAAAGACAATTACCAATATTTTTAGAAATCATAAATCATAAAAGAGATAAAAATAACGAGCCTAAAGTAGGAGAAAATCAAGTAATTGCATCTACATTTTTAGATATTGAAGAATACGAAAATATTGAAATTGTATATGCAGCTGAAATTTACATTCCAGTTATGAGACGATTAGTTGAAGAATCAAGAAAGAAAATTAAAGAATTAACGACGTGGAAATAATTTTAAAATTTAATCTGAAAATCCAAAGATAGAATGTTCATTTTTAATTTTGATTATTGGTAAATACGAATATCCATGATCAAAATTATCTGAAAATTCTGGATCTCGTCCTTGATTTCCTTGATATTTTACAAAATGTTTGGTAGGTTCAGAATCTAATTCAACATAATTGAAATTATAGATTACTTCATCCATGTCTAATGATGTAATGTATCCCATTACCCAAGAATTTTTGTGAGGTAACGCATATAGAGTAAGATTTTGTTCATCTGGAAACTCAGGATCATATGTTAATCGTGCTAAACTTCCCAAATCTTTAACTTGAATTGGATGAAATTGATCAGAAATTTTTTTAGATTTTATAGATAGTGAGGAAATTTTTGATTCCATATGTACAATAGGTGCATAGTTTGAAATATTTTTTGTAGATTCTACAATATCACAAATCTCTTTTCCTGCAGTAACTTTGTATGAAACATACCTACCAGATTTTGGCATTTGAGCATAAAAAATCAACAAAGTATTTGCAAGAGTTAAACTACTTGAAATAATTCTTGAACCATCAAATTCTTGAGAATATACTCTTAGTGGATATTCTCTAAATGAACAAGCATATCTTGCTAAATCATCAAAACTAGATAATTCAACAAAGCATTCATTCTGAGTAATTGTCATCAAAAAATATTGAATAAATCAGGTTTTTATTCTTTTGAAAATTATTGTGATCTTGGCCACATAGAATTCCAAGTTTCAGCAAATTTTTTCATCATTTCACCATAAGCTTCATTTGTTCTAATCCAGATGAACTTAGAGTCTTTTGCCAATTTTCAGCAAATTGTTTGAAAACATAGCATTAGAATCATTGAGAGCTTTTTGCCAATTTTCTCCAAATTCTTTGAAAGGACTTCATTCCTGCATCAGTCATTGCTTTTTGCCAATTTTCTCCAAATAATTTCATGGTTTCAGCACTAGATTCAGCAGTTGCTTTTTCCCAGACTTGATTGAATTTAGCTTGCATGTCATTACTTGCATTTTGAATTTGTTCAAAAAGTGATTTCCAACCTTCAAGAGATTTTGTATATTCTTGCCATAATGAATCCCACTCGTTGTTTTTTTCTTGTTCAGACATAGACTAAAGACAGTGTTCATTATTCTTAAATGGATCCATGAAAATAGATTGCTATTTTTGACGATTTTTTAATCGTTTTTCCATTCTAATTTTACCTTCTTCAAACTTTGGTTCTATCTTCATCTGTTTTAAGAGATAATCTAGGAACATGCATTGGTTTTCCATTTTTATCAAGAGCAACAAAGGTAACAAAAGCAGTTCCAGTAATAGTTCTTATTCCAGTTACAATATCTTCAGCTTCAGCTTTTACTTCAATTTCCATTGATGAGTTATGTACATAATTTATTCTGAGCATTTAGTTTGAGAACATTACCCAACAAAAACAGGTTTTAGAAAATTAACACTATCCATAGATACTGTAACTGCATTTGACTGAGAATGTCGTTGAGCTACAATCCCTGCAACCATATCAATATGTTTTAAAATTTCACCACCAAACACATTTCCCTGCCGGATTTGCATCTGTAGGAAACATCCTAACAATTACTTCTGCATGTGATTCAGAAGGACTTTTTTCACGAATATTGGGAATTTTCTGATGACATTTTTAATCTCTCAATAGTTTCTCTAGTTTGATTTTATCAATTTTTGGAATTTTTGCTATTTCAAATCCATCTGAATGTTTTGAAAGGGATTTAGTTGCATCAATACCCATTTTTGCAGTTCGTAATTTCTGTTGATTACTAGAAGGATCAAGACTAGAACCACGAACATTTTTGAGAATAATCAGATCTTTATCAGCTTGAAATCTTGTAGCCATAGCATATTCTACTGATTCTGCATTATTAGGATCAATATCCTCATCAACTACAGTTACTTGTTTTAATGAGCGATGAGATTCAAATGTTTTTTTAATTATTTTTTTAGGATCAGATTCACTTTTCTTTTTAATTTGTACAACAGCATGTAACCAATTACACCCACCATTAGTCATTGAGACTTGTTGTGTTTGAGGATAAGTTTTCTTCAATTCCCCATTTAACTTGGATTCAATTGGCATTCCCATTAGTAATCTATGTTCTGAATAACCAGATAGAACATCATGAAAAATTGGGATTGTTTCTAAAATAGAGATTTTCAAGTTCAAAAACTGATTGAGATCTTTTATGATCATATGTTTGAAGCATTTCAACCATCCATTCACGATGAGTTTTATCATGAAGAATTTTTCCTTCCATTACAATTTCAGCACCTGATGGCACATTCAGTTTTGTAAAAGGAAGTTTTGCCAAAGTTAATTTTCCACCCAAAAGAGAATTTGCAATATCAATTTCATCTTTTCCCCATTCAGCTTGATATGCACCTGCAATGGAAATTGCTGGATGAACTCCTACAGTAATTGCAATTTTCAGATCTTCACCATGTTCTTTTGCATCAACAAAACATCTGTGGAGATGGCGTCCTTCTACCATTCTAATGGAAAAATGAGTTTTGTCAATTGGCATTAATCTATGAAAAGAAGAATTTTGTTTTCCAGTTTCAGGATTCTTGGCATAAACAATTGAAGATGTGATAAAGGGGCCAGATTCCTTCTCAAAATGAGTTACAATAGGCAGAGAAAAGAGATTTTTTGACTTGTTTTCCATGAATTTTCCCTGAAGAGATAATTTTTGGCTGTTTAGCTTTTTTAATTGCTGAAATAACTTTTTCGTGAATATTATCTTCTGTACCTCCAACTGCTAGAGCAAATCTTTTTCGAGTTCCCACTAAATTAGCAACTAAACTGAAATTGCTTTCTTTGATATTTTCAAATAAAACAGCGTATGAACCCATCAACTTTTGCAGTAATTCCTGCAATTTCAAATTTTGTAGAAACTTTTGTTTTTACAGTTTTAAGATCTTTACTCTTTTTTATTTGAGAAATATAATTTCTTAAATCAACCATTATCTACCATCTCTATTATCTCAGACATTAAGGCTTTTGCAGTAGTAGATTCTAATTCTTTTTGAATAAATGTAGAAACTAAAGCAACGCCTCTCATCCTGGTGCTGATTTGTTCAGCAACAAGTTTTAAAAAAAGAGATTCATTTCTAGATGGAATAATAGTTGTGGTAATTGGGGTAGGTCCAGTTGCTAAAGAAACAACCATAGATCCTATTTTGTTAGTTCCTTCTGTAACAGAAACAAAATATCCATTTTCAAACTTTAGAATTTGTAAAAAAAAAGTACGGCCCTCCAAATTTACCACTTTTTGGGAAAATCCACTTGGAGAGTTCAATAAGCTATGAACAAATCTTATGCTTTTATTGCTATTGATTCACTTTCTTGGGAAATTTCGATATTTGGATTTTTCTTGCAATTCTTTTCATGTTTGTCAGTATAAACAAACAGTTTTTCACAGTGTATGCAAGGAGTTTTTTCCTTTTTTGTTGCTTTGGATTTTATTGCTTTAGTTTTAGCTTTTGATTTTGTTTTAGCTTTTACTGCTACATCAACTTCAATCTCTTCTGATTTACTATCTGCAGCTGCTTTAGCTTCAATAGAATCAGCTTCAACCCTAGCACGTAATTTTGCTTTGTATTTTAGATTACGTGGTTTTGTTCTTAATCTATATCCACAACATGGACACCAAAGTCCTTCCCATTTGATGAAGATTTCACAAATTTGGCATCGACGTTGTCCAGAGGCATATCTTCCGGTTCCAACAGGCTTTTGAGCCTTGTATCTAACACAAATTCCTTTACAAGTCATCTTGGTATTTTATTATAGAATTCACAACTATATAAGAATAGATCGATAAAATCTATAATAAAATCAGAAAAAGATGAAAATATTATAGGTTATTTTGCGATCAAAGTTATTAGTTTCAAAAAAAACCGAGAAAACATCAATAAATATGTATAGCTTTTTCAGAATATCATATTTTTTGAAAAAATCACATGTAGTCAATATAGTTGTTTGACTAAAAATTTCATTTTTTTTAAAAAAATATGAAAAATTTATAATATTTTCATACTATCATCATTAAGTTCTCTAAAATGATTAGTTAAAACAGCAGAAAGGGATTATCTTAACAAATTTTTTAGAAATTCTGCACTAATTTCAGCATTTCAAATTACAATAATTTTTTATTTTTCATCTTTTTTCTATTTCGATAAATTATCAAATGGTATTGAATAATATTTTTGAGTTTAGATTCAACTGTTAATTCTTCATCAATACAAATTGAAAGAAAATCAAGATAATCTTGATCTTTAATTTCAATCTGAATCTTTCTCAATGTAACACTTGAATCCGAATTAAATTATCATTATTTGAAATTTGTATAGCATGGTTAATGCAAAACCTCATGATCTGCCGACAATAGGATTTTGAACTCCCCTGTTCAAAGTGATAGAACATCACATTAGCATAAGCTTCTGAGTCACATCCAAGTATATTGCAGATCATGAGACTAGTAATTACAATTAATCAAGCCTAAAGGAGAGGGTTATTGTAGTAATAAAGAAAAATTTAGAACTAATTTCCATGAAATAACTGCTGAATTTTTTCGGCAATTGTTATTTTTGGCATATCACATGGAGTGGTAATACAGTTGAATGTTTCAAACTCATCAATAAATGGAATTAAAAAAATTACTACAAAAAATGAAACAAATGATATAGAAATAATTATCAGAAAATTCATGTATCGATCATCTTATGAATAATATTTTACAGGATTAAATGTTAAGTTTTAGGATTATGCTTTCAAAACAGTTGATACAACATGGCTTACTGCTTCATCAAAATTAGCATCAATTTTAGACTGTAATTCAGATAATTGAGTTTCACCCTCTTGAACAATTTTTGCAGATTCTGCAGTTGCTTTTTCTTTAGATGTGTTAATAATTACTTCAGCCTCTTTTGTAGCCATTTCTCGAATTTTTTCTAATAAGACATCAATTTCAGATTGTGCTTTAATTGACAATTGTTTTTTCATGTCAGATACTTTGCCATTTAGAGAATCTAAATCATCTTCTAACATATTCAAAGACTTGATTATTCCAGTAACCTTAGATTCAGCCATACTAGACATTATACTAAAAAATTCAGCATTCCATTACTTAAATCATTCATTTTTGGTTAATTTTTAGGCACAAAACTGACAAATGTGAATGAATTATCCAGTAGTTAAAAGCAATATTGCTCTTGCTAGATCGCCTTCAGATTCTTCTAAAGCAGTTCTAGCCTTTTCTTCATCTACACCAGCTTGTTGACTCACAAGTTGAATGTCTTCTTCTGAGAAAATTGGAACCTCTAATTCTCGTTCTTCATAACTATCTGCAGTTACTGTAAAAATAGAATTATCTTTTGCTTTCATTTCAGTGACAGATGGTTTTGTAACAATAATTTCTTTTTTATCAGTCTTAATTATTACCTCTTGGACATTTGGAATTTCATTCATATCAAGACCCATTTTATCCATCATTCTTCGCATTTCGCGATTTCCTCCTCGCATCATGATTTCATTTCCTCATTACGACTTTTTAAACTATCTCTGACCTTAATTGCCACACCCCTATTAAAATCGGAAATCATTTCACTTGAGAGAATTGCCCTACCAACTGCAATGACTTTATTTTTGAATAGAACAGGAGTGTCAGCAGCAATACGTACTTTTTTTCCACACCATACAACATGTTTACAAAATACAGATCTACCTTCCATTACAAAGGGGGCAGCATCTTTGTTAATTTCAATACAGTTTTCTTTGAATGTTTTACTTTTTAGTAAAATTTGTGCAAAATGAGTACTAATTGCTAAACTTCCATCAATTCTCAAAGTACAAAGTAATTTTCCATTATGCGAAACAGTTCTAATTCTTCCAGTTTTTCGTGAAAAAGTAAATTCAACATCTTTTGGTAAATATTTTGAAACACCAGTTCCAAATAATGCATCAAGTGAATATTGAAGTTTTAGAACATGATCCATAAACAGGTGCAATTTTTTCTAAATATTAGTTCAATGTTTTCATATATTAAAAGCCTCAAACTATATAGAATAGTTTTTTCTCTTTAGATTATGGAAGAAAGAGGGGAAACAAGAAAAATCCAATTTACAGGAAAATCATCATACATTGTTTCATTACCAAAAAAATGGATTATAGAATTAGGTCTAAAACAAGGAGATGAAATTAGAATGGTTAGAAAAGGATCATCAACGTTAGAACTCTATCCACCAAAATTTGAATCTCGTATCCAAAAGAAAGAGGATGCTACAATAGAGATCAATATTGAAGAAGAATCATCATCAATTATTAGAAAATTAATTTCACTGTATTTTTTGGGATTTAAAACAATACATGTTAAATCAAAAACTGGAAGATTGAATACAATTCAAAGGAATGCGGTGAAGGGGGCAGTTAAACGAATGTTAATGGGTACTGAAATTATCTCAGATTCAAGTGGAGGAATTACAATACAAGTTCTTGTCAATTTATTGGAGTTATCAGTAAATGGGGCATTCAAAAGAATGATTCACTTAGCTAAATCAATGTCAAGTGATGCAATTTTAGCAGTAAAAGAAAATAATCTAGAACTGGCTCAAGAGGTAATTAATACAGATGATGAAGTAGATAGATTTGGATTTTACATAATTCGTCAATTAAAGATAGCAATACAAAATGAACATATGCTAAAAGAGATGGGTTTTAGAAATGCTAGAAATTGTTTAGGATATAGACTAGTTGTAAAAAATATAGAAAGAGCAGGAGATCATGCAGCATTTATTGCAAGAGATCTGTTAGAGTTCAAAAAACCAGTCAAAAAAGAAATTTTAGAAAAACTCGAAGAAATGAATGAATTTTGTCTATCTGTTTTAGATGATTCATGTTTGGCATTATTCAAAGAAGATTACATAAAGGCAGAAAAAATTATTGTAAAAACAAATGAAATTGGAAAATATGAAAAAAAAGTGAGGGATGCTTCAAAATCACTAAAAAATGAAGAAGAGATTTACAGAATTAGAAGAATGACTGAAAATATTAGAAGGGTTTCAGAATATGCTAGTGACATAGCAGAAATTGTGTTAAATATGAATATAGAAAAAACGATAAAAAAATGACATAATTTATCAGAACAGGTAGAATCTTTAACTTGGATTATATGGAAAATATTGAATTAAAATGAATTCAGCGATTTTAATCACTTATGATAGAGAAGATGCGATAAATGAGGCTAAAGGGCTATGTGATGCTGCAGGATATCAAGTAGTTCATACAATAACACAGAGATTTCTACAAAAGCGAAAATATGGAATTAGTGGGGGAGTTTTAGAAAAACTTGAAGAGTTATCAGAAAAACTTAGACCAGATGTAATTGTATTTGATGAGATTTTAAAACCAAGTCAGAACTATAATCTTGCATCAGCTTTACATAGAGAAGTTTTAGACAGAGAAGCATTAATTCTTGAAATTTTTGAAAGTAGAGCATCTAGTACAGAATCCAAGTTACAAGTGAAATTAGCACAATTAAGATATGAAATGTCCAGAGCTAAAGAAAAAGTACGTCTTTCAAACATGGGGGAACAACCAGGGTTTATGGGAATTGGAAAATTCGAAGTTGATGTTTACTATAATGACATTAAACATAGAATGCAAACAGTAAGATCGAAACTGGAAAAAGCTGGAAAACAAAGAGAACTCCACAGACAAGGAAGAAAAAGAATGGGATTCAAGATAATTTCATTGGCGGGATACACATCATCTGGAAAAACAACATTATTTAACAAAATGACAGGGGAAACAAAAACTCAAAGTAAGGAACTTTTCACAACACTTACTACAACTACACGAAGGGTAACCATCAATCAAGAACCTTTCTTAATTTCAGATACAGTAGGTTTTATCAGTAAATTACCTGCATACATGATTGATGCATTCAAATCAACATTAGAGGAATTAAAACATACAAATGTCATAATTGTTGTAATTGACATAAGTGATTCAATAGTTGAGTTAAAAAAGAAATTTTCAAGTTGTATGAGAACACTAAATGAATTAGAAATCAAAAATGAAATAATGATTTACACATTAAATAAATCAGATTTGGTGAAAATTGAAGATATTAAAAGAAAAATTGACATACTTAATTTAACTGATAATGAAAAAGTGATTTCTGTTTCTGCTAAAACAGGAGAAAATGTGGAACAACTTAAAAAAATAATTGAAAAAATCACAGGAAGTAGCTATTCAATCAAAGTAAAGAAAAATTCTTGGGAAGAGGCTGGAAAAACATTTGGTAATTGAAGTAATCAGAATAGGACAACGTCTAGTAAGAGATGATAGAGTTACAACACATGTAGCACTAGTTTCCAGGGCATTTGGGGCAGAGAAAATATTCATGACTGAAGTTAATCCTGAAATTAAAGATACATTGGAAAAAATCAATAAAACCTGGGGAGGAAATTTTATTGTTGAATTTATAGATAAATGGAAACCAATTGTAAAAAAGAAAAAGGATGAAAATTTTAAAATTATTCATCTTACAATGTATGGCGAAAGTATCAACACAGTGCAAAAACAACTTCAAAAAGAAGAAAATTTACTAGTTGTTGTAGGTGCTGAAAAAGTACCAAGAGAAATTTATGAATTAGCTGACTTTAATGTAGGAGTGGGAAATCAACCACACTCAGAAATTAGTGCATTGGCAATACTTTTAGATCGTATTCAAAAAGGAGAGCAATTTGAAAAGGCATTTCCCAATGCAGAAAGGAAGATCATGCCTACAAAAAATGGTAAAAATGTACAAGTAAAAGAAACAAGGGATTAATAATAGAAAATTAGGAATAATTAACATTGGTAGACAAATACGAAGATCCTTTTGTAAGAATTGCTTCAATGATTGGAGGAGATGAATATCTCAAAGTTGCAAGATCTCTACTAAAAGCTGAGGATGCAACTGATGAAGAAATTGCAAGTTCTACAGGTCTTAGAATCAACATGGTAAGAAAAGTATTGTATGATCTATTTGGAAAATCCCTCATTACTGGAATTAGAGTAAAAGATGAAAGAAAAGGATGGTTTGTGTATCGATGGAGAACTAGAAGAGAAGAAGTTGAACACTTTATTGAAAATCAAAAAAAGAAAATTACAGAAAGACTGCAACAAAGATTTGATTTTGAAAATTTTGGGGATTTTTATCATTGTGGAAATGAAGATTGTCCAAGAGTAACATTCGAAGATTCACTTGAAGGCATGTTCAAATGTCCATCATGTGGAAATGTACTAAATCTAAAAAAGAATGATAAGGCAAAAAAAGCATTTTCAAAGAAAATTGATGAAATTAAGAAAGATATGCAACAAATATTTTAATTAAATCTGGGAATAACGATAAATAGAAAATTAGAATATTCACATTATGTCCACAAATAATTCAATTTCAGTTTGTGATATTTTCAAAGATAACACATCAAAAGTAATTAAAAAATTGGAAATGCAAATACCATCACATTTTCAAATTTATTCAGACATGTATAAGGAATATCTTCATGTAATAGATGATATTTTTGGAACATGTATTTTATCTGAAAAAGAATTTTTTGATAAAATGAAAATAGATAAAAATTTAATGAAAAATATTGAAACATATACAAATTATTTTACAGAGATTGGGATAAATCAAATTGAAAATTATGATAATTATCTAAAATGGTATGCTCAAATGAGAATTTCAGGCATGAAATCATATGATCAATTTGTACATACAATGTTGAATTCGTATTCTAAAACACTTACTAATTTTATGATTAATTTTGAAAAATAAGTTACTAAATTAAATAGGAGAAATTTTAGTGAAGATCCTTGGGACAAATCACTACAGTAAATCCAGCTACAGGTGAAGAAATTACAACTTTTTCAACAATGGATAAAAACCAAGTATTTGGACTAGTGGGAAAAGCAAGAAGAGCATATCCAGAATGGAAAAAAGATTATGAGGAACGTAGAAGTTACATTTACAATTTAGTAGAATATCTTAGAAAAAATAAAACAAATCTTGCAAAAGTTGCAACATCTGAAATGGGTAAACCTCTCAAAGAATCAATAGGAGAAGTTGAAAAATGTGCATGGGCACTAGAGTTCTATGCTGATCATGGGGATAGTTTTCTTGCTGATGAAGTATTAAACACAGATGCAAGGAAGAGTTTTCTATCTTTTGAACCATTAGGAGTAATTGGTTCCATAATGCCTTGGAATTTTCCTTATTGGCAAGCATTAAGATTTGCAGCTCCATGTTTAATGGCAGGAAATGTAATTGTAATGAAACCATCCAGAATAACAATGCAATCAGGAATTGAAATTGAAAAAGCGTTTACTGAATCAGGTATGCCAGATGGAATATTTCAGACAGTAATAGGAAGTGTAGATTCTGCAAACTATTTGATTGATTCAGATGTTAATGCTGTAACTTTTACTGGAAGTACAAATGCAGGAGCAAAAGTAGGAGAAAGAGCTGCAAGAAATTTGAAAAAATGTGTATTAGAATTAGGAGGAAGTGATCCGTTCATAGTATTAGATGATGCCATAATTGAAAAAGCTGCAGAAGGGGCAGTAAAAGGAAGATTCATCAATTGTGGACAAAGTTGTGTAGCCTCAAAAAGATTTTTTGTTGGAAAAAATATTGCAAAAGAGTTCATTGAATTATTTATCAAAAAAGCATCACAACTTAAAATCGGTGATCCTATGTCTATGGAAACTGATATTGGGCCACTTTCAAGTAAAGAAGGATTAGAAACGATTTCTGGAATAGTAGAAGATGCAAAAGAAAAAGGTGCAGAGATTCTTTTAGGAGGTTCTGAAATAGATGGAAAAGGATTTTTCTATAAACCAACAATTCTTACAAATGTAAAACCAAATATGCGAATTGCAAAAGAAGAAACATTTGGTCCAGTTGCACCAATTACAATTGTGGAAAATGAAAGTGAGGCAATCAAATTAGCTAATGATAGTGAATTTGGTTTAGGTGCAAGTATTTGGACAAAAGATCTTGCAAAAGCAGATAAAATGTCTAGAAGAATTGAATCAGGAATTGTGAGTGTTAATAATGTGGTAATTTCAGATCCCAGAATTCCATTTGGAGGAATAAAACATAGTGGATTTGGAAGAGAATTATCAAGATATGGAATGTTAGAATTTATAAATTTGAAAGCAGTTAGATTTTACGATAATCTTACACATCATCACTACGTAGAATAAATTTATTCAAGATTAGATAATTTTTAAAAATATGGATTATTGAGAAATTTCAAGGTCATTAGAATCATCTTCATCATCTTCGTCATCATCACATTCTTCTAATTCAACATGTGTAGGATTACCATCTTCACCAAAATAAATCTCAATGCAGATATTGGTGGCTAAAGTAGATGCTAAAGTTTCTATCAATACTTGAGGAAAATCACCTAACCTACTAGAATCTGAAGAAAATCGATATTCAGTAATTTCATCTTCATGGTAAAAATCCACCTCAATATCACCATTAGTAAATTTTCTAACTCCCATTACTTGTCCAAATAAGCTATAAGACAAATCTAGTTGCCTTGTTGAGACACATCTTTTGTAAGAGTTTCAGCCAATTGTTCATAGTGTTCTCTAGACTTTCCTAAATCTTTGAGTTTTGCTACTTCTATTTCATTAAGTTCTTTATCGACTTGTTCTGAAACATATTGCAAACGTGCTTCAGCCATCATGAATAATTTATTATTCTCTTTCCAAAGATGTTCAGTAATATGTTCAACATACAATTGCATATCACTAATCAATTTTGTAGAATTTCCTGATGAAAGATAATCTTTTGCAGATTCTTCCATTTGAGTTCCAATTTCTCTAGAACGCTGATGATCCATTAACATCATTGCGATAGGGCCCATGTTACTTGGTAATCCAGCTTTTTCTAATGCAGGGAATAATGATTTTTCTTCTTTACTATGATGACACACATCTGTAAAATTTTTTGTGAAATCAATTACTGGGAGTAAAATGGATTCAGGAATTTGTGTATTATTATTTAATAATTGAATAGTAGATTCCATTGATTTGATAACTTTTTCAATTAATTCGTGATCGCGTCTTAATGATGTAGTAGACATAATAATTTTAGAGAAAACCCAATATCTATATCTTATTTATTTTAAAAAAATAATTAAAAGATAGAAATTAGTTAACGATTTTTCGTTAACAAGTGGGTTTAACGATTAGAAAGGCTTTTTGCTTTTACAAATTTCCAAATTCTTTTGGTCATTTCACTTGGTGCAATTGGTTTATTTCCCAAAAACTTGTTCTACAGTTTCTTTACGACCTGCAAAATTGATTGCATATCCACCAAATGGTAGTTTTTTTGTTTTTGATTTAGTAGCTTTCTTTTTTGTAGTTTTTCTTTTTGTTGTAGCTTTCTTTTTGTTGTAGCTTTCTTTTTTACTGCCAATTTCTTGTAATTTTATTTCAAATTAGGTATATAACTTAGACCTTAACATAATAAAACAAGATGATTTTTGAGCCTCTTGATTAACTTGAGACGTAGATTAGGTGAATTTGAAATTTTTTAAAACCCTTGTCCTTGAACAAAAGAAATTGCATCATTTCCTCCAATTAGAAATGGAGATAGTGTAATAATCAATTCATCAAAAAGATTTTGTTTAATGAATTCCCAGTTAACTGTTCCACCACCTTCAACAAGAATTGTTTTAATTTTTTTATCTGAAAGTTTTTTAATAATAATTTTATATTTACAGAATTTTCTCCAGCAATAATTACTTCTACAGGAAATTTATGTAGTTTATCAAAGATTTGATTTAGTGATTTTTTTTGATACAGCTATGATTGTTGGGAATCTTTATACTTGTTTGTAGAATTTTTGATTTTTTAGATATAGTACCTTTAGAATCTAAAACTATTCTAATTGGGATTTTTTCCTCTAGTGTATCGTACAGTTAGCAAAGGATTATCTCGTAAAACAGTATTTTTTCCAACAAGAATTGCATCAACTTTAGATCTTAGTTTATGAAGTCTCACACTATCTTGTTTTGAAGATAGTTTTGAATCACCTGTCCTAGTTGCAATTTTTCCATCAACTGATATTGCTGCACTTAGAATTACATAAGGTTTAGATTTTTCCATATACTATTTTTCCTCCAATCATTACTGCTTTAATTGTAGATTCAGATGCTCGATGAACTATTGATGCATATGGATTATGCATTGGTTCTAAATCTAATGCATGTTTATCAAGAAAAATACAATCAGCAATTTTTCCAGTTTCAATTACTCCAATATCTTTTTTCAAAATTTTTCCTCCATTTACTGTAGCCATTTTAAGAATTTCTTTAGGATTGATTCTTTTTTTGTGAATTCCCCATAGTACTTTCCAAATGAAATCCATTTCTCTAAACATATCAGGGAGAATTTATCATCACATTATCTGTACCTAAAGCTATCGTACATCCTGCCTTTTGCATCAATTCTATGTCTGGAATTCCCTCAGCTAGAGATGAATTAGCTCTAGGGACAGATTACAATTCCTCTAGTTTTCTTTGCTACAGCACAAAGATCACTTTTTGAGGCATAAGTCATGTGAACTAAAAAATGAGGTTTCAGAGATAAAGCCCGAACTGTTTCAGATTTTCCAGTAATTTTCTTTGATGTAGAAACACTTTGTTTAGTTTCAGAAGAATGTATGACTCTAAGTTTTGTCGTTTTTGAATAATAATTTAGTACTGATGTGCTATTCTCATTTGCACCACTTATACCAATTCCATCACATTTTTTGAGGAGATCAGTCAGATCTTTATTTTTTCTCTAGGAAAAGGTAGATTTTTTCTGATTTCAGATGGTTCTTGATAGAATTCCACTCTACCTAGAAATAATTGAACGTAAAGGAACATCAGATAATACTTTTTTGAGTAAAAGCAACACCATCTAATCCACCTTCTCTAAAATCAACAAATGTAGTGATTCCTTTTCGAATCATTGAATGACATGTATTTTTCATAAAATTAGCATAGATTTTCTTGAGAAGTGTTTTTTAGAATTTTTGATTTTGCTCCAAATACAGGATGAATTCTTTTTATCAACAGAACTATTTAGTGTAACATCTTTTCCAATAGAATCTCCTATGTGTGTATGAGCATTGATAAATCCTGGAATTAATAAAAGACCTTCACAATCTATAGATTCTTCTTTAACACTTGGTTAATTTTTGGTTGAATTTTTTTAAAAATTTTATTCTGAATTTTGATATTAGTATTTGAAACAAAATCTAATTCTTGACCAGATAATATACTTAGATTTTTAATTAACATGATAATTCATAAACTTCAGGTTTTTCTTTCCTGAATCTCGAATTTCTCGTATAGTATCAAGAGATTTTGTGGCTAGTTTTACAGCTTCTCTAGCAGTATATCCATTACCAATTCCACAATTCAAAGAAATTTTGTCATCATTTTAATTATGTCAATAAAATTCTGTACAGAATTTTTTGCATCATCACTTGCAATTACCATAAAGTTATCACCACCCATAAAAAAGGTAAGAGAATCTTTTTGCAGAAAAAATTTTGACATCTTTGAATATAACGCAAAAATTATTGATGAAATTTCATAAGGGGAATTAGTTTGTCCCTTTTGAAGTAAGATCATCTACATCTAAATGCATAATTGAAACTTTAGAATCAGATTTACCATTAACAAAACCAAAAATATTATGTTCTTTATTTAATATGGTTTCATTTTTCTTTCCATCATGAGCCTTTAAGTTTGCTTCAAATGGAGATTTACCAAAACCAATTGAAATGGTTAAACGCACATCAAATAATTTTTCTAGTGATTTTTGGATTTGAATATGATCATCTAACTCAAGTCCATTTGAGACTACAAAAAATTCATCTGCTCGATTAAGAAAAACTAGACAATTTTTTTCAGAAAATAATTTCTGTACTTCTTTGTAAAGCGATGCTTGAAGCATTTGAAGTTCATGTTCTCTATCACTTCCTAATGTCAGTGTCCAAGGACCATATCCACTAATTTTCAAGATACTAAGTTGAATCATTTTTGGATTCTCTGAGTTCTTTAGAGATTTTCACAACGGCTTCAACTGCACGTTCTGCAACAGGTCTTATTCTAGCATAAGCATGTCTTTCCTGCATTCCAGGACCAGATATTCCTAAAGAAACAGGTTTTTGGTATTTTATGGACAAATCAGAAAGGGATCTTGCAGCAGCATGAGAAATCACCTCATCATGCTTTGTTTGGCCCTTAATTATCGCACCCTAAAGTGACTACACCATCAACATCTTTTTTCTTCAATAATGCATCTACAATAATTGGCATATCAAAGGCACCAGGAACCTTACAGGTATAGACTATTTTTAATTTCATGAATTTGCTTTTTCTTGAGCTACAGAAAGCATTCTAGATGTCACTTCTTCATTGAATTCCGAAACCACTATAGCAATATTCAAAACTAATGCACCTTAGCGTATTCTAAAAGTTCTTTTCCATCAATTAATGGAATCCCATTTTGTTTTGCAAATTTTTCTGCTTTATCTACAGATAATGCAGCATATGTTTCAGCATCCATCATTTCACAAATTGCAGTAACTGGAGTCAATCCTGCAATTTGAGTTAAATAAACAGACATTTCAGTATGTCCTTGACGTGCAGCTAGTAACCCTTTGGATGCTATCAATAAAGGAACATGACCTGGAGTTTTAAAAGATGACGCAAATTTTTTCTGTTTATTTTCAACATTAAAGATTTTTGCCATCTCTTGAATTGTCACGCTCTGTCTTTATCAGTTATTCCCAGTATAAGTTTGATAATGATTTACAGACAATGAAAAAGTTGGATAATCACCGTAAGGTGCTAAACCCATAATCATCTCCTTGTTTGACATTGGAGAATCAGAAAGAATTTCATGCATGTATCTTAATTCAAGAGATGTTGCAAAATTATGATCTATTGCAATACATAATAATCCACCAGCATTCTGACGCATTCTTGCAACATGTTCAGGTGTAACAAATTCTGCAGCTACAACCATATCAATCTCATTTTCTCGTCCAGCTGAATCAAACAATAGAACAAACTCTCCTCGTTTTAGAGATTCTAGACCAGATTCAAGATACATATACAAAAATTCCTTAAATCTAATTATAAAGTTTACTAAAAAAGTAGTAATTACCACTAAAATTGTAGATAATTGGCTTTATTTTAGAATGTATTTTCCAAGAATATCAGTTTCAATATTAACTTTATCGCCCTACTTTTTTGGTTTGAAAATTTGTAACTTCAATGGTATGAGGAATTAATGAGACTGATGCAAGAGTATTTTTGATATCAACAACCGTTAAACTGATTCCATCTACTGCAATAGAACCTTTTTTCACTACATATTTTGATAGTTTTTTTGGGAACTTCAAACCAAATTTGAACTTCTTTAGGTTTTTTTAGAATTTTTTTAATAATTCCTACTCCATCAACATGACCTAAAACAAAATGTCCTTCTAATCTATCACCCAGCTTTTAAACTTCGTTCAATGTTTACAATTCCACCAACTTTTAGATTTCCAAGATCTGTTTTTTTTGTGGTTTCTTCAATCATTTCAAAAATACAGCTAGTTTTAGATAGTTTTGTTGCAGTAAGACAAACACCGTTAAGGGCAACACTTTGTCCAATTTTTAATCCCTTAGCATGTTTTCCTAGATTTATAGTCATTTGAATAGCACTTCTATTTTTTGTATTTTTGGAAATCTTTTCTACTTTTCCAATTCCTTCAACGATTCCTGTAAACATCAAAAACTACTAAGAATTCTCTGTATAAAATTATTTAGAATCATATTTTTCAAATTCATCTTCACATAATTGATGAAAAACAGAACATTTGTTTTTTTTAGCATCCATCTTAATTTTTTCCATTTCTTTGTTAAGTACACCTTGTGCTGCTAAAAATGCATCATCTTCCATACCCAATTTTTTAAATAATCGTGATTTTGCAAGAGGTATTTCTTTTAAGCTTGAATCAACAGTTTGAGCCTTATCATAATAGTCTATTGCATCTTGGTAGTTACCCAAATGACTAAGAGAAATAGCCTTATTCATTAAAGCAGTAACATCATTTAGATCTATTTCAAGAGATTTATCATAATATTCAAGGGCGTCTTGGTGTCGATTTAGTTCATTTAGAGATAATCCCATACTGTTTAGAGCCCAGACATCCCTAGAATTTTTAGAAAGAATTTGTTTGCATAGTTTTAGAACTTGTTCATATTGTTTTAGATTTTCAAGAGCATAGATCTTATTTTTTAGTGCATAAGTATCTGAATTTTTTATTTCTAGAACTTTATCACAATAAACAATAGCCTCTTCATATTTTTTCAGATAAATCAAGACAGAGAAATATTTTGGAGTGCAACCATATCATTAGGAGTTTTTTCAAGTAGATTTTACAATAATTGTACATTTCATCGTATTTTCCAGAATTAAACAGTCTAGTAATTACATTTGAGGGATCAAGAAGATTACCATTTTCACTATAATATAATAAAAATTCATAATCTTTAACCTATTCTAATAAATGAAATTTTAAAAAAAGTGTTTTTGATTATTTCAAAGATTTACGAAGTGTTTCATTTAACACTCTGGAATAACTGTATGATGATTGTTCTTGTTGAATCAGTTTTGCTTGACGAAGTCTAAGCTTTTTATCAAGATCATCATCAATCATGATTGTAACACGTTTACTCATTTGTAATCATTTATATTTATGAACATTATAATATAATACTATATGAAAAGTCCCAAAAATGGGAAATATTTAATTGTTAATGAAAGAAATTACCTGATCCATCTTGAATGGTTTTTGAATTAGAGGTATGTTTAGCTTCTCTAATTTTTCCTCAGTGGAATAACCTCCATCTGCAGTAACTGCAATAATTTTTGCTTTGGGATCAATTCTTGAATTTTTTTGATGGCATAAAATCCACTACCATTAGGCATGTTTAGATCAATTAAGACAACATCAGGTTTTGTTTCTTTGAATAATTTAACAGCAGTAACCCCATCAAAACCATTTCCAATTACATTAATGTCATGTTCCTCAAGAAATTCACTGAATAATCTACAGTATCTTCATCATCATCTATTACAATTACAGATTTAGACATCTAATTTATATAATAAAATCAGTGCTTTAATATTTTCCATTATTTTCAACTTCTACATGAGTGGTATTGATAGATTAATCTCAGACGCATTATCTACTGAAATTAAAAAGAAAATGAGTTTGGATATTCTAAAAAAAGTTGAACGTGAATTATTTTTAGAACATGGTATGTCAATAAAACTTTCAATTGAACATTTTCATAAATTTACAAGTGTTTTCAAAAAAAATTCCAATTTAGATGTTAAAAAATTTGAGAGAGAATGTATAAGTAAAATTATCAAAGTGAAAAAAAATAATGGTAAATATATTTTAACTATAATTAATTCAAATTTATCGGATTTAATTTTAGAATTATTTGGAGATATAGAAACAAGAAAGATTATTTCATCCCTTTTAGAAAAAGAATTTACTATTCCTCAAATTCTTAAAGAATCTAAAGTTCCTAAAACTTCAGGATATAGAAAAATTGAGAATTTAATAATTAATGGAATAATCATTGAATCTGGAAAAATACTCAGTGAAAGTAAAAAGATTTTCAAACTACAATGTATTTTTCAAGAAATCAATCTAGATATGAAAAAAGAGAAAATTGTAGTTAAGGGAGTTGTATCTCAAAAAATGTTTGAGAAAAGTACCAGTATGAAATCGATTTTAGAAACATTTGTCTAGGCTCAATTAGAACTAAATTATTATTTTACAAGTTCAAGTAATGCTTTTGCTTGTTTGAAATGTACTTCATCTATCATTTTTCCATCAACGGTTGTAGCACCTGTTCCCTTTTTTGTTGATTCAAGATAAATTTTACAAACTTTTTCTGCCCATAAAATTTCATTTTTATTTGGATGGAATAATTTGTGTACGATACTTATTTGATCTGGATGTATGATACTTTTTCCAGTATATCCAAGGCTTTTACCAATTTTACAATCTTTTTCCAATCCTTTGACATCTTTAAGATCTTGCCAAATCGCATCTATTACTGCAACACCCGCTGCATGTCCATCAACAGGGATTTTTCTTCGGGAATACTTTGCACCTTCAGATTCTTTTGTGTATTCAACTCCTAGATCATTTAACAAATCAAAAACACCAAAAACTACAGCAGAAACTCTTTTTCCAAAAGATGCAATAGTAAATGTGTTAACCACTCCCTCTGCAGATTCAATAGATGGGATAATTTGGAGTGGTTTTAGCTTTTTTGTCTTTTCTAATTTAGATAAAATTTTTTCAATTTTTGCGAGTTCTTGAATATTATTCACTTTGGGAATAACAATTCCATCAATACCTTTTTGAATTACTTCCTTAAGATCAGAAGGGATTTTTCCAGATGTTGGTGAATTAGTACGAACAAAAATTGAAGATGTGTATAATTTTCTAGATTTTAATGCAGATTTGATGAGTTTTCTTGCATTTTTTTTTCATTATCTGGAACAGAGTCTTCTAAATCAAAGCAAACAATATCAGCTTGAATTTTTTTTGCTTTTTCTAGAAATCTAGGATTATTACCAGGAACAAAAATAAGGCTACGAAAAAGCTGTGTCATTAAATGGTTAGACGCCCTCTGGCTTCATTAAGATTTTGCCAAAGAGACCTTTTCCGTTTAACATTTTTGTGTGTGCCTCTGCTGCTTGTTCAAAGGTGTAAGTTGAATCAATTGAAGCTTTAATTTTGCCTTGACCCATCCAATACAAACCTTGATCTAGTTCAGCTTTTGTTCCTTGTGTTGAACCTAAAATATTAGTTCCCTTAAAGAAAACATGTCTTAGATCTGTTTGTGCATTATATCCAGTTGTTGCACCACATGAAACAAGTGTTGCACCATATTTGAGCAAAGTTAGTTGTTTGTTCCAGTGTGTTTCACCAATATGATCAAAGGAAACATCGATTCCTGGTGCTTCACCTTTCTTCTTTGCAATGCCTTTAGTAATTGCTCTAACTTCTTTGTGCCAATCATCTTTTCTATGATCAACTGCAAAATCTGCTCCAAGTTCAAGACATTTGTCTAGTTTGTCTGGACTTGCTGTTGCAATAACATCACAATTGTATAGTTTTGCTATTTGAATACCAAAGCTACCTACTCCAGAACCTCCACCCATAATTAAAACAGTTTGTCCTGGTGTAATTTTGGCTCTTCCAACTAACATGTGCCACGATGTCAAAAGAGTCATTGATGCAGCAGCTGCATCATCATAAGATACACCTTCTGGAATTTTTGAAACATTAACTTCAGGTAAATGAGTTACTTCAGAGAATGCTCCCCAATTTGGACCAGTTTGGAATCCCCAAATGGTTCTTTTAGTACAATCAAATTCTCTACCATCAGTACATGCTTTACAAACTCTGCAAGACATGTTTGAATGAGAAACAACTCTGTCTCCAACTTTGATATTTTTAACATCCTCCCCGATTGCAATTACATCTCCTGCTGCATCAGATCCAGATACATGTGGTAATGGTACAGGAACTGGATTCCCTCTCATACCCCAAATATCATTATAATTTAGAGAAGTAGATTTTACTTTGAAAATTACTTGATCTGCTTTTGCTTTTGGTTCATCTATATCCTGGACTTTGAGGATTTTAGCATAATTATCATCTGGTGCATATTCGGTGTATACAACGGCTTTCATGATTAAATCAATTTATTTCCCATAATTATATTTTATCTGAATTATATTCGATTTATCTTAAAATCACGTTTAGGTTGCTGAATAGAGAGCAAAATTTGCTTTAGTTGTTCATCAGTTAGTTGACCATGGATTTTTCCTTGAGTTGCCATTCCTATTAGATATTGTTCAACTAGATCGGATAATTCTGATTTTACCATTTTGATATTGTTTAATCTCATTCTGGCTTCAGGAGAAAGAACTTGTTTTAGGATTTGATCTTTTTGTGCAGCTAATTCACTGTGGTTATTATTTTGATTGTTATCTTGAGGTAAATCATCAGATTCAGGAAAACTCATTTTGAATCTAAGTGTATATTTTTAGTTGAGGATTTACAACAATTAGTTCTTTAAGAATTTCTGTTGCTAGTCTATCGAGTTTTTGCATTCCTTGTTTAGAAATAACACGACCTTTCTTCTCAACTTTTTCTAGATAACCAAGTTTTTCTAATCCTTGAATGGCATTTCTAATAATTGCACCACCAGCGGATTTGTGATGTGCAGCTCCATATCCAGATGGTTTACCACCACCATAATCTTTTCTTAATTCATTAATTCCAATTGGGCCATGAAGGTAAATTTTTCTCATTATTGAAGCGCATCGTGTATGCCACCACTCTCTATCTTGTGGAGGTTTATCAGCATGAGCTCCTGTTTTGACAAATGGGGTCCAAGATGGTGCTGAGATATCTTCAGACTTTAGAATAGTTGCTAGTCTTTCAATTAAGACATCTGCGGGTACATCATAGACCTTTGCCATAAAGTCAAAAAATCAAGAATCGTCTTATAAATCATTGAGGTATTATTTTTCGATAAATATGCCCACACAAGTAACAAGAGATTCTGATCGACTTGACAGATGCTCTGCCTAGACGAATTCTAGAATTAACTCCCGGTGCAATAAAGGATTTACATTTTTTGCAGAAAACCATTCTAAGATCATAAGGCATTCGAATTTTATGTCTAGTACTAATTCTACGAGCAAGAAAAGCTTGACGTTGAGATAATTCAGGATTTGTTTTTGCATTAGTAATTGCATTTTCAATGAGAATTTCCATTCTCTCCATTGCAATTTTTCTAACTGTAGCCTTCACAGCGATATCTGAAAGTCAGACCTAAAAATTGGTTCTCATTATAATGAAAAAGTGCAGTCAGCGGGATTCGGACCCGCGTCACAGGGTTGGAAACCCCGAATACTAACCAGGCTATACTATGACTGCAATAAAATGCAAACTTTAGTTCCTACATAAAAATGGTTTTTTCGTACTCGTAGAGCATTCTAGCAACTACGACATGACCTTCAAAGGATTCATTTCCAACAGAATACAAATCACTAATTTTATTTTCAATTAAATCAGAAAAATGTCCTTTTTGGAATCCTCCAAACACAATACAGGTATCATCTGGAATTTCTGCTGCAATTTTTTCATATGAACTCATTTTACCTTTAGTAGAAAACCCAATTACTTTTGATGGATTTATTTGATGTAATAGTTCTGAAAATGTTTGATTTTTAATTTCTAGTAATACATCATCATTTGCTACAACTTGTTTTTCTCGATACAATTTTTCAATTACACCTGCAAATCGGTGATATGATTTTGGAATGTGTACATTTTGACCAAATGAAATAACTTTATCTTCAATTGTATGAACGTATAATTTCATTTTATTTTGTAGATACAATGGAATTGTAGTAGCTTCAAGTATTGAAAAGTGAACCAAGTCTGGTCGTCCTCTTTTCATTTCATTTTCAATTCCTTTCATGGCTGCAAAATGCCAAGAATTATCTAGTAAAATTTCTGAAGAATACTTTCCTAATTTTCTTGCATGTGAAACTATTGATGGATGATGTTTTAGTTCAGATGGAACAAGTTCTAATGCAGATTCTACTAGTATTACAGAAATCATTTTAGTCAATCATTTGAATTTGATTTTTAAATACATTCCAACTCTGCTTAGGAGTATTATTGATATCAATTAATCCAGAATTACAGATGTAATCGTTTAATCTTTCAATTACATACTCACTAGTTCCAAATCCAGAACCTCCAACACTTAGGGTATTATCACCAATTTCTTGCTCTTCAAATACACACGTTCCTTCAGGCTTGTCATACTGCCTATACCAAGTAAAAAATTCTAATTCAGACTCATTTTCATTATAAAATTCGAATGCTTTTTCTACAAATTCTGCTTGTAATTCTTCATTTCCACCCACAAAATCAGATGTACTCCAGCTAATCTCAAAAATTCCAACTTTTTTGTCTCCTGCTAAATCAAATACTTGCTGCAATTCTTCTTTTGCTTGTTGTGGAGTTTTAACAATATCATTTAGTGTATCAACTGGTGAATACGAAAATGCTACAAAATCACCAATTGCTAAATCAGTTACAACATATCTTAGATTTTTGTTAATTACTTGATGTAGTGCAAAAGCATTTCCTATTTTTACATCAGGGTGTTTTTCTTTGATTGTATCATACACTCCATTGAATAGTTCTTTGTAGACTGGAATATTTTGCTCATAAAATCTAAATTGTGATTCTGTATCGCCTGCAAGAATTACAGTATCTACAATATCATATCTTGTCAATATGGCATCAAGAACACTTACCACTCTGTCTTCTCCTAGAGAAATAAGAGGTGGTTTTCCAATCCAACTAGGAAATGGTCCCAATGTTTCGCCATTAATAATGGAAAGGTAAAGTGTAACTTGTAGATTATTTTTTTTGTTAAGACTCATCAATGTGTCTGAATATTTCCAATCAAATTCACCACGTACTGGTTCAACTAGATTCCAAAAAAGATAGACATTACTTCTACCAATTCCAGTACTTGCAGCTTTTGAATAAATTTCATCCAAATCTTGTAGAGTTGTAGCTTGTTGTGGAGAATTTATCACAAGGCCGATTTTTTCATTTGTTTTTTGAGTTGTAATAATTTCAGAATCAGAAAAATTCAAAATAATAACTGCTAAAGCAAGGATTATTGCTATACCTATAACCACGCCTAAAATCTTCTTATCCATATCAAATCAAAAATAAAAGAAAGTAAAAAAGTTGTGATTCTGTAATTTATCCAGAAGTACAACCACTGTATCCACATTCAATGCAGATACTACATCCCTCAACAAAGACTAGATTGTTTTTACATGTTGGACAAAGACGGTCTTCTGAAACTTCTTCTATTTTTGGAGATTCAATTTTAATTTCTTCGTCGTGAACTTTTAGTGCTAGTGAGGTGTTTACTTGGTTTTTGATGTAGGGATTTGTAATATTTGCTAGCACATATTTTGTAATATACTCACTTGGAGTAACTTCAAATGTCTTAGTTGCATTTTCACTTGTCATGTGAAGAACTTGTTTATGTCTAGAACCGTCACGATAAACAGTCATTCCTTTTAATCCCAATTCATGTGCCAATAGATATGCAGATTTTACATCTTCTACTGTAACATCATATGGCATATTGATTGTTTTTGAAATTGCATTTCCAATCCAGTCTTGCCATACACCTTGAGCCATAAGATGATCAGCCCAGTGAATATCCATTGCAGTTACAAATACATCCTGCATCCATTGTGGAATTTCAGCAAGTCCTTTCAATGAACCATAGTTATCTGCAATCTTTTCAAGAATTTCATCACTGTAAAGACCATTTTCTTTGAGAGCTTCTTCAACTATTTTATTTGTGTAAAAGAATCGTCCAACAGTAACTCTCTTTTCAAATACAAGAGCAAATGCAGGTTCCATTCCATTTGAACAATCTGCAATCATAGCAAGTGTTCCAGTTGGGGCTACTGTAGTAGTCAAAACATTTCTAATTCCATATGTTTTGATTTTCTCAATTAGTGCACCCCATTCATAAGAATGAGATTCTTTTGATTTTTCATAATATCCTGCTATTGGAATCTTTCCTTCAGGAAATTCTGTTTTTGAACAAAGTGGGAATTCACCACGAGATTTAGCAAGGGCAACACTTTCTTCCATTGAATAGTATGTTAGGGCTTCAGATAATTTTCCTTGTAATTCATATCCTTCTTTAGAATTATATGGAATTCTTAGTTTGTACAAGAGATCAGCTACTCCCATCACACCTAATCCAATTCTTCTAGATTCTTTTGATGCTACAGTAATTTCTTTTACTGGATAAGTATTGACATCAATAATATTATCCAAGAATCTTGTTGTTTTTCTAATTGTTTCTTCATATCTTTGCCAATCAAATTCATAAGTTCCATCTGCTTGTCTCTTTACAAGATTCACTAGATTGATAGAACCTAGATTACATGATTCGTATGGATAAAGACTTTGTTCACCACAAGGGTTTGTTGCTTTTAGTGGGGATTGTCTAGCTTTTGCAAATACATTGTACTTGTTAATTTGATCAAAGAAGATCAATCCAGGTTCTGCACTCTTCCATGCAGATAGTGCAATCAAATCAATTAGTTGGTGTGCATTGATTTCTTTAACTGGTTTATTGTCACGTGGACTACGCAAGACATAGTTACCATCAGTAGTGTTAACAAGTGCATGCCAAAAATCTTCCCAAATTCCAACACTTATGTTGAAATTTTCTAAAACACCTGCTTCTGTTTTGTTTGTAATGAATTTTTCAATATCAGGATGCCATGCCTCAATGATTCCCATGTTTGCACCACGTCTTTTTCCTCCTTGTTTGATAACTTCTGTTACAGTATTGATAATATTCATGAATGATACTGGACCAGAAGCAACACCAGAAGTTGATGCTACAATGTCACCTTCTTCACGAAGATTAGAGTAGTTAATTCCAACTCCTCCACCTGATTTGAAAATTAATGCTGCATCAGAAGTTGTTTTCATGATTTGTTCCATTTCATCATCCATGCCAAGTACAAAGCATGCTGAGAGTTGTCCCAATCTTCCACCAGCATTCATCATTGTAGGTGAATTTGGTAAGAAGTTTTGTTGAGTCATCATCTCAAAGTATTCAGTTATTTTGTCAGCATAACTATCAAGTTTCTTTGCTGCTAGTAATGTCAAAAGACCTTTGAAACTTATTTTCATTTGACCTTGATTTGCAAGGGTCACATAGTGATTGATTAAAGATCTTAGATGCCATTTGTTGAAGAAATAATCTCCTACTTTGAATTTATAATCAAATGCATCTAGTTTTTCAAGATAAGATTGTGCCTCACCAATATCCTGTGTGATATTGCCTGATTTGTCAAATATCTGTGAGTCATATAGAATATCACCAATTCCTACTAGAATTGCAACTCGTTCAAACATTTGAGTTGGAGATTCAATAATCTCATTTTTTCCATTTCTGAAAAGATATCTTGATGCTAAAACTCTCAGACAATTCAAATCAAACTTTTTAGAAACTGGATCAAGAGACTTTAGATTTAAGACCTTCATTTTTTGGTCTCTTAATTTTCTTCTTTCATGTCTGTAAACGATGTATGCTTTTGCAATATCGCTATTGCCGCTATCAATTAAAGTTGACTCTACAATATCTTGAATGTCTTCAACAGTAGGTGCCCTAAAACTTGTAAATCCTTGTTCTACTAGTTTGTCAACAACATTTCCTGCTAGTTGATCGGCTAGACCACGATCGGCTTTAGAGGTGGCAGTCAATGCCCCAAATATGGCATTTGAAATTTTATCTTTATTGAAAGCCGTTACTGCGCCACTGCGCTTACGAATATCAATTATAGTATTTTCTAGTTGTGAATTATCCAATAATATCTCCCCGACAGAGTAAGAAGAAGATGGGGTATAAATGATTCTGAGAAAGTTTGATAAATTTCTGTCCAAAAATATTGACAACGGTCCAATGATGATTGGAGTGGTTAATCATCTTAATTTTCATATATTCATAGTCGATAATCGTACAAACTTACCACTTACAACAACCAGGTTAACAATTGTAAGCTCACACTGTTTATGATCATCCATCGATCATGATTAGTTAGATTAATTAATTATTCAATTAGTTAATCAACAGTGGTGGAGAAACCGTCAGATCTTACATAAGACTTGACGTCTGACGGGTTGCTTCTCTTAAGTTCTCAGAGAACTTACTCTTAAGAAATTTAAATTAATCTCCCCGACAGAGTAAGAAGAAGATGGGGTATAAATGATTCTGAAAAAAAATTGTAAAATTCGGTTCAATAATGTTGACACCGCTACTATGAAGTTCATATTGGCATAACATCAAAGTGTGTAACGATGATCGGCATCTCTGAATCAGATCAAAAAGTTTTGTAAAATGATCGTTACTAGTTTTTCATTTACGAATTTCAGACAATGTATGGTTACTTACACTTTGGACACTTGTCTTCAAATGGTTCATCTTTGAAACCACATTCACCACATATTGCAATAGACCTAACAAATTTGAAAGAATGTATCAAGGTAGATGTTTTCTCTATTGATTTTTTGATTTCATCAGTATTTGCATGCTTGTCAATTTCTAATGTCACAAGCAATCCACCATTAAGCAATTTTGAGAGTTTGTTACACTCAGAGATATGCTCACTTTTAGCAGTATAACCAGAAAGTTCAGAAGCATTAATCACTACTCCTTCAGAATAAGAGTCACCCTCCATTGAATTTAGTGCAGAGTTTTTACCATATTTTTCACCATCTAGTCGTACAAAACGGGTAGAACCCTCAGTTTCAGTCATGCAAATAGCCACAGTCTCACCTAATTCTTTACCTTTTTTGGCACCAACATCAACTGCAGTTTCAATTATTTTATGAATAATTGCACGACCGTCTTTGTTATCTTTGAATCCAAGTATGTTAAAGACTGCTTCTTTAAGCCCCACCAAATTTACAACAAGAGTAACAGAACTTCTTTGCATGTATTGAGTATTCTTTGCAAGAATTGGGTTTAATCCCCTTCTAGTAAGATCAGAGATATCTTTTTTTCTCAATGCCATTGAAACAAGAGCAGGTTTCATTAGTAATGCAAGTCTTGCTCTAAAGTAAGTTTCATCTTTATTTGATTCAAAAGCTAATCTTGGAAGATTTATGGAAACAGATTGCAGTACTATTGAAAGTGGTCCTGTACTCTTTGTAGATCCATTTGTTATACCATGACTAGACATTTGTCCTTTTGCAAACATTACTTTTCCACCAAGTAGAAATTATTTCAGATAATGATTCTGAGACATCAGTAATTTTTCCTTTATCTTGATCTATAATCAAACCAATCTTTGGTATTGGTGTTATTTTTGTATAATTTTTGTATGCATTAATTATTGAATTAATAATTTTTGTATCAGTTCCTAATTGTAATCTAATTGAGACAACAGTGTTTGTTTTACTATATTTTGAAGTTGTAGATGCAGTTGCAAATGCATTAGTTAATTTTTGTTCAAGCTCTGGAAGAGATTTTGAATGTTTTGAAAACAATTGAACTAATCCATCAAGAACAATTTCTTGTGAAGCTTCTTTTGAGAGAAGAGAAATTATAACAGACAATGAACTTGTAATTTCATCAAGTTGTTTTGATGCAGGAATTCTTGAAACATCTAAATATTTTCCACCAAGATCAATTCCATCTTCAATCAATTCTTTAACATTAACAAATATTGTATCAGGAATCATAGACCAAACTCCAGGATTAGTAATGTGTAAATCTCCAGAAAGATGAGAATCTGCTACATCTTTTGGTAATACGTTAGTAAGTAAATGCTCAGCAAATACTTGTTGCCCAGTATTAAACAAAAGACCCTCAGCACCATTATCCACATTATCTAAGTTAGAAATCATCTCTTGAACGTCATAAACAGGCAGACCCTAGGCGTGCAAGTTTATTTCGATATTCCTCATGACCATGTTCTAAAAGAACAGAGTTCACCATTTCTCGTATGAGTGCGCCTGTAAGATAGGTAATCTGATATTTGTAAATTCTATTTTCAACTTCTTCAGTAATTTTTTGTGCTAATTCTAATGGAAGACTTCCTTCACGAACTAGTGATTGAATAATTTTATGTGAATTAAATTCCTCAATAGATTGATGTGATGTTCGAACATACATTTTTCCACTTTCAATAATTGATCTTTCTTCAATTTGTCGTGCTAGACTTAAAACTAATTTTCCAAGATTTGTAATAGTATAACGTCTTTCAGATTTATTTAGTGCAACAAGAGATTGTCTCAATAATTTTCTCAAGTGATATGCAAATTTACCACTCTCTTTTTTTGATTTGAATCCTGCTAGAGATTTTAGTTCAGAATAAGTCAGAGGACCTTTAGAATTTAGAATTCTCAGAATATCAATTCTATTTGGACTTGCCATGACAGAAAAGATCATTCTGACACGTTTTGAAGTAGATTGTAAGATACCACCTCTCTTTGGTTCTTCTATGATCTCTTCGCTCATTCCATGCACTTTTTCATGAGATATAGGAGGTAAATAAGACTTATGACTAGATCGTTTTAGATAATTTTAGATCAAATTTGTTATGACATACAATAATTTCTAAGATCAAATTTTTTAAAATAGAAAAATAGATCTTGTCAGATCAGTTTTCTTGAACATCTAATGAAAACTCAGATATGGAAAGCTTTTGTCCACATGATGGACATTTTCCATCATAAGATTTCATTACATCTTTTAGAGATTTTAGCATTTTCATGTTTGTGATCTTTTCTCCACATTTACCACATGTAACTTCTACAGACATGAAAATGATTAATTGTACAAAATTATTAAGAAACGATTTTGATTTTTTTTAATTATTCAAGCAAATTATTTTACTGCTTTTCAATGATGATTCCACGATCATCAAAACCAGTCATTTTGGCTCTTGTTCCAACTGGAAGATCTGCAGGGGTGGACAATTCCTGGCATAAATCCAGAAATTCTCAAATGTGTGTCATCTAGTTGAAGTACAACAAAGGCATACGGGGTGTATTTTTCAAAGCCTGCAGGCGCGACTGTAATTATGGTATATGTAGCAATTTCACCTGTACCCTCTAAAATGACATCCTCAAATCCCTTGCTGCCGCATTTTAGGCAATAATAGGCTGTAGATAAATGAAGGTAACCACAGCTAGTACACTTGTGAGTTAGGAGTTGCCTTGTTTAGCATATTCAATAAGTTGTTCTTCAATAGACATTTTACACACTTTGGAATACGTGAACAGCACAACTTGCACCAGTTGCACCAAAGTTATGAGTTAAACCAATTTTTGCATCTTTAACAGTTCTTTCACCAGCTTTTCCAGTTAGTTGATCAAATACTTCTACTACTTGTCCAACACCTGTAGCTCCAATTGGGTGTCCTTTTGATTTAAGACCGCCTGAAGGGTTTATTGAAATATCAGAATTTAATTTTGTTCTATCCTTCACGAACAGCCTGAACACCTTTTCCTTTTTCAAAGAATCCCAAAGTCTTCAGTGTCAACTATTTCTGCAATTGTAAAACAGTCATGTACTTCTGCAAAAGTCTATATCTTTTGCAGTGATACCTGCCATTTTGTATGCAGCTTCTGCTGCAATCTTTGTACTTGGAATTGTTGTTAGGCTTTCACGTCCTTGCAATGCAGCAGGTGAACCGCCTCTACCAGAACCAATTACTTCAATGTAATCATTTCCATTCTCTTTTGCAAACTTTTCAGAACAAAGAATTACAGAGCTTGCACCATCAGAGAATGGACAACAATCATAAAGTTTGAGAGGACTTGCAACTACTGGAGAATTCATTACATCATCAATTGTAATCTTCTTTTGCATGTGAGCTTTTGGATTAAGTACACCGTTATCATGATTCTTT
>PVMK01128576.1_pt1 | contig 45213 bp, 38 predicted proteins | sample 1853481 | NCBI WGS metagenome assembly PVMK01 (sample SAMN08533507, study PRJNA380276) | Marine sediment metagenome, whole genome shotgun sequencing project.
TCTGCACAGACCCCTCCGGCTGATTGTCGGCGACCAGCTGGGTGAGGATCTGCGCAACGTTGGGGGCGTCCGAATGCGCCAGATAGATAACCTGGGGCGTGCCGCCACCGGTGGCGGGCTGGTCGAGCATCGATATGAGATCGCGGACCTGGGCAATGGGTCGGGACTTGCCGCGCAGCACGATGCTGTTGTTGCGTTCATTGGCAATGATCTGAATGCTCTGGGGTCCCTTTGCGTTACGACCCAGTTCGTCCGGCGCGAGTTTCTCCAACAGCTCGACCACGGTTCCTACCCACGCCTCCTTGAGGGGCACGAACACGATCTGCTCTTCGTCGGCGACGTCGATACGCTTGATGATCTGCATCAGCCGAACGATGTTTGCCGCGTGGTCACTGATGATCACGACGTTGGGTTGGGTCACCGCCGCGATATGACCGTACTGCGGAATCATCGGGCGCAAGGTCTTGACCAGTTCCGCGGACTCCACGTATTGAGCCGCGATCACCCGTGTCACCAACTGCTCTCCAGATATTTCCTGAGCCGTATCGAGCGGACTGCCACTCTGCTTGGCCAGGGTCTGTTGCTGAATTCGGACCACGTCGCCGGCTTCGATTGCGGCGAAACCGTGCACCCGCAGCACCGAGAGAAACAATTCGTAGATTCCGTCGACATCAAGGCTGGCGTTGGAGATGACGGTAACCTTACCTTTCACGCGTGGATCGACTACGAAGGTACGGCCCGTGATGGCGGCGATCTGAGCGACGAATTCCTGAATGTCCGCGTTCTTGAGGTTGATCTTCCAGGATTGCGCCTCGCCCGCTGCCACTGACCAGGCGAGCGCCAGGCTCAGCAATACTGTCAGCAGAGTAGCGAATTTCGTGTGTGGGCGGATGCTCATGTAGGCTGTTACTTCTGGTCCGATCAGCGTGTCCGATCAGCGCGTCCCATTAGCGTAGTGAAGCGGTGACGAAGAATCTTCGATTACCGCGTTGTACTTCCAATCGCGCCGATCCCTGCGCCATGATGTTGTCTATCTGCATTTGGTCCTGGGAAACGTTGCCGACCGGATTACCGTTCACCGACAATATGATGTCGCCCGACTGTAGCCCGGTGCCGCTGAGATAAGGCGATTGTGCCAGGTTCCCAAGCCGATATCCTTCTGCTGCACCGGTGGATATGGGTTGCAGGCCGAGCTGGTTGAGAGTCCCTTCGGGATCGCTCTCGAGCCGGTCGCGATAGTCAGCCACGACTGCGTCCAAGGAGCGGTCGGCCGTGTCGCGGGTTCCAGCGCCCGCAGATGGACGTTTGACAGGGTTCGCCCTGCCAGGTCTGGCCTGGTGGCCCACGGTGGGTTGGCCGCTTGAGGTCGCTGCGCTGACCGGGGGTTCGCCCCTGAGCAGCGGCGTTTCCTCATTGAAGCGCAAGGTCTCGTAACTGGCGCCGCGTCTGAATACGATTCGATCGTCGAATACCTCTGTAAGCACGGCGTTGCCCGGCAGGGATTCGCCGATGACGTACAGCTCGCCGGGGCGGCCCTGCTCGGCGACGATCGCCGCTGATTGATCTGCGTCCTCAGCGTGGAACACGCCTTCCAGTGTCAGTCGCAGTCGGGTATCCGGCGGACTGTCATCCAGGGTCGCCGGCGCATCGGACAGGCCATCACCGAACAGGTTGCTGTCGATGATTTCGCGTACCGACAGTGGTGCGGGGCGATTGCCACCGATGGCCTGGGCAGTATCGCCAATGGTCTGCAACTGTGGATCGGAAACGAAGTACCAGCCCGACTGGGCGAGGCTGTAGGCGATGCCGATGACGATTAGTATCTTAGCCGGCTCGGCGAGCTTGAGGGCGACGCGTTGCACCAATTCTACTGCCTAAGGTTGGAGGCCGATTTTAGAACAGTTTCTCCTGTACCTCCATTATCACGGCGTGGGGCGGTTGGCTACCTGTCCAGGGCTGTCCAACGAGCTCCAGGAACCTTACGGTTACGCCGATGCTTACCCAGCCGTCGTGCTGAACACTGGCCAGCAGTAGCGGTGTATCGTCGCCCTGTGCATAGACCGTTGCACTGGGACCTGTTGCCGGCGACTCCAGATAGGCGATCAACTGCGGCAGCGTGGCACGACGTGACGTGGTGCCCAGTCGATAAGCGACGGTGCCCCCGCTCCAACGGATCTTCCCGGTGGCGCGAGGCATGCCACCGTGCGGCGCGACAAGATCTATGGCCTCGGGAATGTCGAAATCGCCGGACATGGAGATGTCGTAGCGCGCCAGCAGATCCGTCAGCAGCGCTGCACTCATCTGACCGCTGATGGTTGCATTGACGCTGCGTGCCGAAGCAGATCCGACCCCGACAAACGAATGAGTGGCGTCCTTCAACGAATAGCCGAAGCCGATCCGCAAGCGCAACAATTCCTGAGGGCGGTATGACCAGCTCAGCCGGCCGAGGTTGTTACCGTGGTAGGCGAGGTTGACTGCACCGCGCCACAACGAACCCGATGGCTGCCCGACGAACACGCCGGGTATGCGTTGCAGCGCAGAGCTTATCGGCGTGGTCGGCGCGAACAGCACCAGGCAGATGATGAACGTCGCGGTTCCGATCAGCGTGTAGCGAAGCCCCTTGGTCATGCGCGTGGCGCGTTCAGCGCCGCTCAGGCCCCGCGGACAACAATCGACGCAGCAATTCCGCGTAGATGTCCGCGAGCAGCTCGAGGTCCTTCGTTACTACCTGTTCGTCAATCTTGTGAATCGTTGCGTTCACCGGGCCGAGTTCCACCACGGCGGTACCTGTGGGCGCGATGAAGCGACCATCCGATGTGCCCCCCGAGGTCGAAAGTTGTGGTGTTTGTCCGGTTACCGCGGTGACGCTCGCGCTGACCGCATCAGTGAAGGTCCCGACTTCGGTAATGAAAGGCATGCCTGACAGACGCCAGTCGATTGCATAGTTCAGCCCGGCGTTGTCCAGCGCCTCGGTGACTGCGCGTTTTAATGTCTCGGGGGATTGTTCGGAGTTGAACCGGAAGTTGAACATCACGTCCAACTCGCCCGGGATGACATTTTCCACCCCGGTTCCGGCGTTGATGTTGGAGATTTGAAACGACGTCGCCGGGAAGTAATCGTTGCCTTCATCCCAGCTGCGCTCACACAGCGCCTCGAGCACTCCCAGCGCTGCGTGAATCGGATTGTTGGCCAGCTCCGGGTACGCCACATGACCCTGCACGCCACTCACCCGCAGGGTGCCGTTCAGGGAGCCGCGTCGGCCGTTGCGTATCACATCGCCGAGCGTTGCAGTCGAGGATGGCTCGCCAACCAGGCACCAGTCGATCTCGACGTGCTCCCGGGCCAGGTAGTCGACCACCTGTCGGGTACCGTCGACCGCGGGACCCTCTTCGTCACTGGTGATGAGAAAACCGATCGAACCGCTCGGCTGGGACTCGCTGTTCAGGAACCGCTGCGTGGCCACGATCATCGCCGCCAGAGCACCTTTCATATCGGCGGCGCCTCGCCCGAACAGCACCCCGTCGACTTCTGTGGGCTCGAAGGGTGGGCTGCGCCATTTCGATTCCGGTCCGGGCGGCACCACATCGGTGTGACCTGCGAACACGAACAGCGGAGATGCGCTGCCACGGCGTGCCCAGAAGTTCCTGACGTCGCCGACGTCGATTCGGGTCACGTCGAAGCCGAGCGGTTCCAGCAAAGCAATCATCAGGTCCTGGCAACCTTCGTCGGCAGGCGTTACCGAGGGCCGCTCGATCAACTTTCGGGTTAACTCGACGACGTCGCGCACGAGCGGCTCAGTTGTGCGCGTGAAGCTGTTCGTTCAGCGCAATCGCCGAGCGGTTGGTACGGCACTCCACCGTTCCGGTGCGGGCGTTGCGAATGAACAGCAGGTCGGATTCGCCGGCCAACTCCCGTGCTTTGACAATGCGTACGCGCTCTCTGGCGTCATCCAGTAGCTCGACGGGTGTTCCGGCGGTGATGTACAGCCCGGCTTCGATGGTACAACGGTCACCCAGCGGGATGCCGGTGCCGGCATTGGCGCCAACCAGGCAGTCCTCGCCGATGCTGATGGTGATGTTGCCGCCGCCGGAAAGGGTGCCCATCGTGCTGGCGCTACCCCCCAGGTCGGTTCCGGCACCCAGTATGACGCCTTGCGAGATTCGTCCCTCGACCATGTTGGGGCCGATGGCCCCCGCATTGAAGTTGATGAACCCCTCATGCATCACCGTGGTGCCCTCGCCCAGGTACGCACCGAGCCGGATTCGCGATGCGTCGGCAATACGCACACCGGACGGGATCACGTAGTCGGTCATGCGTGGAAACTTGTCCAGCGAATGCACCGTTATGGGGGCACGCTCGAGCCGCGCGCGGACCAGCTGCTCGTCGATATCTGCGACGCCGATGGGACCCCGGCTGGTCCAGGCTACGTTTGGCAGGGCGGCGAATATGCCGTCCAGATTGAGGCTGTTGGGTAGCGCGAAGCGGTGCGAGAGCAGGTGCAGTTTGAGGTAGGCTTCCGCGGTTGTTTCAATCGGCTGATCTTCATCGAGTTCCGTCCAGCACAGTGGCCTGTCGGCTTGCGCGAGCAGCTGTGCTGCCGAGCCGAGCCGCTGGTGGCCGGCGTCGAGCAACGCTTGCGCCAGACGCGACGTCTGCTCGGGGCTCAGCTCCTTGTCAGCCGGGCTCCAGGAGCTGAGTAACTCGCTGAGATTGGCATCAAGATCTTTTGCAGGAGACGGGTAGTAGACGTCCAGAATACCGCCTCGACTGTTATAGGAGGCGAGTCCGATACCAAATGCAAACATGTTCTCAACCCTGCTGCCATGATCGGTCAACTTCTGACCTCATGGAGGGCGGCAAGCTTACACAGTTGCCAAGGGGCTGTCCCGACAGCCCGTCTGCCCGGGTGCTGTCCCTGACAGCACGTAAACGAGGGGGTGCTGTCCCTGACAGCACCCGATCAGCGCGCCCCGAAGCGCGATTCCATGAACTCAATGATTCGGGCCGCCGCCTCGCGGCACTCATCCAGCGATGCGACCAATGCCATGCGAACTCGATTGGCGCCGGGATTTACGCCGTTGCGCTCGCGCGCCAGAAAGCTGCCGGGTAGCACGGTGACGTTCTGCGCTTCGAACAGCGCGCGCGCAAAGTCCGGGTCTGGTTCCGGAGTCGAGGTCCAGTAGTAGAACCCTCCGGCTGGTATGTTTACCTTGAGGTGTTGCGACAGCATCGGCGTGATTGCGTCGAACTTCTCTCGGTAGTTTGCGCGATTCGCGACCACGTGATTCTCATCGGCCCAGGCGGCGGCGCTTACTACCTGAACGTGATCGGGCATCGCACCGCCATGATACGTGCGGTAGCGATAGTAGGCTTCCATGAGTTCGGCATCGCCTGCCACGAAGCCGGATCTCAGGCCAGGCAGGTTGGAGCGTTTGGAAAGGCTGTGGAACACAATGCAGCGCCGGTAGTCGTCTCGGCCAATCGAGGCGCAAGCCTCCAACAATCCTGGCGGTGGATGCGCCTCGTCCTGGTAAATCTCGGAATAACATTCGTCGGCCGCGATAACAAACTCGTGTCGATCGGCCAGTTCGATCAGCGCGGTCAGGCTGGAAACGTCGAGAATGGCACCGGTTGGATTACCGGGCGAGCAGATGTACACCAGCTCACAGCATTGCCACACGTCTTCGGCAACGCCCTGGAAGTCTGGATTGAAGCCCGCGTCCTCGGGACACGGCACGTAGATCGGCTGAGCGTTGCGAAGTAACGCTGCCCCTTCGTAGATCTGGTAGCAGGGGTTGGGCATCAGCACGCCGGCCGTTGGGCTGCCGCTGAGCATTGCCTGACCGAAGGAAAACAGGGCTTCACGTGTGCCGTTGACGGGCAGCACGTGACGCGAGGGGTCGAGGGAATCTCTCGTCAGGGAGAAGCGCGAGGTCAACCAGTCGGCGATGGTGGTTCGCAGCGCGTCGGAGCCGCGAGTTGCGGGATAGTTGCCGAGTCCGGCGCGGAGCGTGTCCTGGTCGCGCAACAGTTCGACCAGGAAGTCGGCAGGTGCGTGCCTGGGTTCGCCGATCGACAGTGCGATCGGCGGCCGGTCGGCAGGGATCAGGCCTTTTTTCAGGTTTGCGAGGCGCTCGAATGGATAGCTGTTCAGTCGTTCGATGTTGGGATTCAAGACGGCGCGCTCTCGGATGTTTCGAGGTCGGCGTCGAGGCTTGCGCAGATTGATCGAGTCAGGTGCTCGATGCGAGCGGGGTCCTCGATGGGGCGCTGGTCATCGCCGCTGATGTAGAAAGTGTCCTCGATGCGCTCACCAAGCGTGGTAATTCTGGCGTTGTGGACGGTGATTGACAGCTCGACGAACAGCAGGCAGAGCTGGGCCAGTATGCCGGGCCGTTCGGAAGCCTCTACGACAAGTACTGAGTACGAGCTGTTTGGGTTGTTGCTGATGCGCGCCTGGGTGGCTCGTTGGAACTGGCGCAGGCGGCGTGGCATGCGTCGAGGGGTGAGCATTCCTGCCTGGATGGGATAGCGAAGCTGCTCGGCGAGGGTGGTGCGGATGTGGTCCTGCCTCGGTTTGTCCAGCGCCAGCGGCTGACCCGTTTCGTCGAGCACGATGTAGCTGTTGAAACAGCGTTCGCTGGCCGATGTGTAGATTCGGGCATCGTGGATGGACAGGCCGAGCTGGCCCATTGCGACAACGCTTGCGGCGAACAGGTTCGGTTGGTTCCGCGCGTACAGAAAGATCTCCGTGGCACCTTCGTTGCTCACCTGGCCGTGCAGATCGCGCATCAGCACCAGGGGTTCTCGATCGACGTCGTGACCGTCGATCGCCTCGGTTATGGACACGATCTGGCTGGCTGAGTGCTGCAGAAAGATGTCCGGATCAGGGCTGTCCCACAGTTGCAGCGCGCGGTCTCTGCTCATGCCTCGTGCTTCGAGCCGCGCCAGCGCGTCGTGCATGGTCTGCTGGATGCTCGAGCCACGATCAATCGGCGTCTCGAGGCCGCGCCGCAGCGCTTTGCGGGTTTCGTTGTACAGCTGACGCATCAAAGTGGCGCGCCAGCTGTTCCACAGCGTTGGGTTGGTCGCATTGATATCGGCCACGGTCAACGCATAGAGATAGTCGAGCCGCGTCTCGCTAACGACCTGGGCCGCGAAGGCATGGACCACTTCGGGATCGTGAATGTCCTGGCGCTGCGCGATCGCCGACATGACCAGGTGGCTACGCACCAGCCACTCGACCAGGTCGGTGTCTGCCGAGTCCAGACCGTGTCGCGCGCAGAAGCGGATCGCATCAACCGCGCCGAGTTCAGAATGGTCTCCGCCGCGTCCTTTACCAATGTCGTGAAACAACCCGGCGATATACAGCAGCTCGATTTTGGGCAGGTTCTTTACGCAATGACAGGCGACCGGAAATGTCTCCTGACTCGAACGGTAGTGAAAGCGGCGCATGTTGCGAATCACCATCATGGTGTGCGCGTCGACCGTGTAGATATGGAACAGGTCGTGTTGCATCTGTCCGATGATGTCGCCGAACTCGGGAATATATCGGCCCAGCACCCCATACCGGCGCATTCGCGTCAGCTGTGACACGAGCGTGTAGGGTGCACGCAGCAGATCGATGAACAGCTTGGTAACCGCTGGGTCGTTGCGAAATTCCTCGGTGATCAGGTCGAGGCTACTGCGGACCAGACGGATGGTCGTCGCCCTCACCCCGGCAATGTCGCGTCGATTGGCCATGATGACGAACATCTCCAACAACGCCGGGGGCTGTTGTGCGAAGACCTCATCATGGGTGGTTTCGATGTAGCTGTCGCGAATCTGGAAGCGCTCGTTGATTGCTTCTATTTCGGGAATGTAGTGGGCTCGAAGAATCGCCTCATCGAAGTGTTGCAGCAGCACGTCGTTTACTTCGCGCAACGCCAACACCCGTCGATAGTAGTCGTGCATGAACTGCTCGACCCCCAGTTGCGCTTCGCTGTCGGTATAGCCAAGCCGGCTCGCCAGTTCTCGCTGATGATCGAACAGCAGACGATCCTCCCCGCGCCCGGCGATCAGGTGCAATCCGTAGCGAACGCGCCATAGAAATTGCTTTCCTTCGTCGAGACGGGCCCGCTCTTCGTCGGTCAGAAAGCCGCGCAACGGCAGATCTTCCAGGCCCGCGTTGCCGAAGTGTCGGCGGACGATCCAGCCGATGGTGTGTATGTCTCTCAAGCCTCCCGGAGAACCCTTGATGTTGGGTTCCAGGTCGTACTCGACGTCGTGATAGCGGGCGTGCCGCTTCTGTTGTTCATCGACCTTTGCTTTGAAGAATTTGGCGCTCGGCCAGATCTCGTCGGTGGCGAACAACTCGCCAATCTTCCTGTCGAGCGCGATCGGCCCGCACAGCAACCGTCGTTCGAGCAGTGTGGTTGCCACGGTGATGTTGGCTTCGGCTTCGGCGCGACAGTCGTCGACGCTACGTACGCTGTGGCCGATGTCGAGGTTCAGATCCCACAGCGATTGAACGAACCGCTCCAGCTGTGCTTCAAATCTGGCTGGGTCTGAGTCGCAAAGAATCAGCAAGTCGATGTCAGAGTAGGGGTGCAGTTCACCCCGACCGTAGCCACCGACGGCGAACAGCGCGAGCTGGTCTGTGGCGGCGTCCGGCCACTCCACCCGATCCCAGAGTTCGCGGATGAAGCTATCGAAGCTGGCTGCTCGGTCGGCCAGCAGTAAGCCAACGTTTTCGCCGGCCCAGAATCGTTCTGCTTCCGATGCATTGGCCGCCGCGATCCGGGTACGGATGTCGGGGGTCGTGGCGCGTTGGATGCCACGGTAATGTTGGCTTCGGCTTCGGCGCGACAGTCGTCGACACTGCGGACGCTGTGGCCGATGTCGAGGTTCAGATCCCACAGCGATTGCACGAACCGCTCCAGCTGTGCTTCAAATCTGGTTGGGTCTGAGTCGCACAGAATCAGCAAGTCGATGTCAGAGTAGGGGTGCAGTTCACCCCGACCATAGCCACCGACGGCGAACAGCGCGAGCTGGTCTGTGGCCGCGTCCGGCCACTCCACCCGATCCCAGAGTTCGCGGATGAAGCTATCGAAGCTGGCTGCTCGGTCCGCCAGCAGTAAGCCAACGTTTTCGCCGGCCCAGAATCGTTCTGCTTCCGATGCATTGGCTGCCGCGATCCGGGCACGGATGTCGGGGGTCGTGGCGCGTTGGATCACAACAGAGATTCTTCTCCGCGCCGGGTCAGCACCTCGGCCCCGTCGTCGGTAACCAGAATGGTGTGTTCCCATTGTGCGGAGAGCTTGTGATCCTTGGTCACCACCGTCCATTGGTCGGGCAGCATCTTCACGTGCCGGCGTCCCGCGTTGATCATTGGCTCGATGGTGAAGGTCATGCCGGACTTCAACTCAATGCCGGTGTTGGCACGGCCGTAGTGCAGCACCTGAGGCTCGTCGTGAAACACCTCGCCAATGCCATGGCCGCAGAATTCCCTGACGACGGAAAAGTTGGCGGCTTCGGCGTGAGCCTGAATGGCGGCGCCGATGTCACCCAGTTTGGCGCCGTCTCGCACCGATTGAATGCCCTTGTAGAGGCACTCCTGGGTGATGTCGATCAGCCGTTGGGCCAACACGCCCGGCTCGCCGACACAAAACATCTTGCTGGTGTCGCCATGGAAACCATCCTTGACCACAGTTATGTCGATGTTCAGCACGTCACCGCGTTTGAGTTTCTTCTTTGCGCTTGGGATGCCGTGGCAGACAACGTGGTTGACGGAAGTGCAGATCGACTTTGGGAAGGGGGGTTGCCCGGGCGCGTTCGAGTAGTTGAGTGGCGCTGGCACGGCATCGAGCTCGTCGACGATGAACTCGTGGCAGGCACGGTCGAGATCTTCCGTGGTCGACCCGACTACCACGTGCTCGCCGATCATTTCGAGCACGCTTGCGGCGAGGCGCCCGGCGATCCGCATCTTGTCGATCTGGTCGTCTGTTTTGAGTTCGATTGTCATAAAGGTCATCCTACGCTGCCGCGCACCTTGGAAACGCGTGCGAAGCCAAAGTTTAAGCGCAAAACGGTTTATGGTATAAAGCGCGCCGCCCTGAGGCAACGTGGGTGTTCCGCGCGGCCTCGAGGTTTGAACGTTTTGCAACGTAACACGCTGCAAAGTAACACTACGACATAACGAGTCACACGCACCGGCACAGGCTCGCGGGTGCCGCCCTTGAGGTGGTTTCGAGCTGGGGTACGTGGAAGACACAACCCGGAGACATTGATATGACGACTATCAGCATGCGTGACATGTTGGCCGCAGGCGTGCACTTTGGCCATCAGACGCGGTTCTGGAACCCGAAGATGGCACCCTACATCTTCGGTTCTCGCAACAAGATTCACATCATCAATCTCGAGCAGACCATGCCGGCGTTCAACGAGGCGCTGGATCGGCTGCGCAGCCTTGGGCGGCGTCGCAACAAAGTTCTGTTCGTGGGCACCAAGCGTGCTGCAGCCAAGGTCATTCGTGAGCAGGCGGTTCGCGTCGGTATGCCCTATGTCGATCAGCGCTGGCTGGGCGGCATGCTCACCAATTACAAAACCATCCGGCAGTCGATCCGGCGATTGCAGGAACTCGAGACGCAATCGGCCGATGGCACCTTCGAGCAGCTGACCAAGAAGGAGGCCTTGACCAAGACCCGGCTGATGCAGAAGTTGGAGCGCAGCCTGGGTGGAATCAAGGAGATGGGCGGCTTGCCGGACGCGTTGTTCGTGGTCGATGTAAAGCACGAACACATCGCCGTAAGCGAAGCCAACAAGTTGGGTATTCCGGTGATCGGAATCGTCGACAGCAACAGCGATCCGGATGGCATCGATTGCGTCATCCCGGGTAACGACGACGCCATTCGCGCGATTCGGCTGTACGTGACGGCGGTTGCGGATGCCATTGCCGAAGGCCAGGGCGACGCCGCTGGCAACGTAGACGTCAACGAGTTCGTCGAAATCGACGAAACTGAAGTTGCGGCCCCACCCGCGCCAACAGCATCGGTTGTCAGCGAATCGGTCCCCGCACCAGAAGCCGCGGCGGAACCGGAAGCAGTCGCCGAACCGGAGGGCGATGCTGAACCGGAAGCGGCCCCGGAACCGGAAGCGGCCCCGGAACCGGACGCAACGCCATCGGCAACGGATGAGGAAGTTGCGGCGGCTGTCGACGAGGAGCCTGCCGCGAACGAAACCAAGGCAGAGGCCGAGGATGCTGCGGAGTCCGATAAGGCCAAGCCCGAGTAATTGGGCGCGCATGGCGCGCCACTGACGAATCTGGAGGTAAGCATGGCGGCGGTAACGGCGGCGATGGTCAAGGAGCTTCGTGAACGCACCGGGCTCGGCATGATGGATTGCAAACGAGCGCTCACCGAAACCGACGGCGATCTCGACCAGGCGATCGATACGCTGCGCAAGAGCAGTTCGCTGAAGGCTGAAAAGAAGGCGTCTCGAACGGCGGCGGACGGGCTGCTTGGTATCCGCATTTCCGATGACGGCAGTTGTGGCGTGATGGTCGAAGTGAACATCGAAACGGACTTCGCCGCACGCAACGAAAAGTTCATTGAATTCGTTGCGAAGGTCACCGACGCGGCCTTCGACGGTCGTCAGCGTAATGTCGAGGCGCTGCTCGCGCATGGACTGGGCGCGGACCGGGAAACGCTGGTCCAGGCGATCGGCGAGAACGTTACCGTGCGGCGGATTGCCCTCATCGACACCGACGGTGGCCAGGTGGGGAGCTATTTGCACAGCGACAACCGCAAGGCGACGTTGGTCGAACTCGATGGGGGCGATGCGACGTTGGGTAAGGACATTGCCATGCATGTGACCGCCATTGCGCCGCTGGTCGTGGCCTCAGAGGATGTGTCCCAGCAGTTGCTGGACAAAGAGCGGGAAATCTATACCGCGCAGGCAGAAGACAGCGGCAAACCGCCGGAAATCATCGTCAAGATGGTCGATGGCAGACTGCGCAAATACCTCGCTGAGATATCTCTGGTGGATCAGCCGTTCGTCAAAGACCCGGACATCAAGGTGGGCAAACTGCTTGCAGACCATTCGGCGCGGTGTCTCAGCTTCGTTCGTTTCGAGGTGGGCGAAGGCATCGACAAAGGGGATGAAGATTTCGCAGCCGAGGTTGCTGCCCAGGTGCAAGGCCAGGGCTGACCCGGGTGAGCGCTACGCCGGTACGGCGCATTCTGGTAAAGCTGAGCGGTGAGGCGCTCGCCGGTGATTCGGAATTCGGTATAGACCCGCAGACCATTCGGCGGTTTGCCCGTGAGGTGGGCGCAAGTCAGAAAGGCGGTGTCGAGGTAGCACTGGTTCTCGGTGGCGGCAATCTGTTCCGCGGCGCGGCGCTTGCCGATGCAGGGCTGGGCCGGGTGACCGGCGACCACATGGGCATGCTGGCGACCGTCATGAATGCGCTTGCTTTCCGGGACGTACTGCAGAGTCTGGGCATCGCCTCGACGGTACTCTCCGCGCTGCCCATTGCCGGTGTGGTCGAAGGCCATTCACAGCAGCGCGCGATGAGCCTCCTGGCTGAGGGACACGTAGTCATCTTCTCGGCCGGTACCGGCAACCCCTTCTTTACCACGGATTCGGCCGCTTGCTTGCGTGGTATCGAGATCGATGCGGATCTGGTACTCAAAGCGACTAAGGTCGATGGCGTGTACAGCGCCGACCCGATGCTGGATCCGAGCGCGGAACGATACGATCATTTGAGTTACGATGAGGTCATTGGCCGCGACTTGCGGGTAATGGACCTGACAGCGATCTGTCTGTGCCGCGACCACCACATGCCGATTCTGGTGTTGGATGTGAACGCGGCCGGGGCATTGGCCAAGGTCGCTCGCGGTGATCACGTCGGTACGCTGATCGACGCGGGGTCAGGCAATTGAAGCGCTGGTGCGAGCTGGGGCGGTGGACAGAGCGACGTGATTGAAGCAATCAAACAGGACGCTGATGCGAGGATGGGCAAGTCGGTCGAGGCGTTGCGCCAAGCGTTCGCCCGGATCCGCACCGGCCGTGCCAGCCCGAGCCTCCTGGACGGCGTCGAAGTGCCGTATTACGGCACCGACACGCCTTTGAGTCAGGTCGCGTCGATTACCGTTGAAGACGCGCGCACCTTGATGATATCACCCTGGGAAAAACCCCTGATTCCGGAGATTGAGAAGGCCATTCTACGGAGTGACCTGGGCTTGACGCCGTCTACCACCGGAGAGGTGATTCGTTTGCCATTGCCGGCGTTGACGGAGGAAACCCGCAAGGATCTGACGCGCCAGGCACGTCACGAAGCAGAGAACGGGCGCGTTGCGGTACGCAACATTCGCCGCGACGCCATTCACGAGGTGCGGGAACTGGTCAAAGAGAAAGAGGCGAGTACAGATGATGCTCATCGCGCCGAAGATGAGATTCAAAAGCTCACGGATCGACGAATTGCGGAAATCGATCACAACTTGAGCGAAAAAGAATCCGATTTATTAGAGATTTAGCGATAGAATCTCGAAACTGACATTGGATTTCACCGAGAGCGTCATGTCGGAAGTGCAGGCAGCGGCGGCGGCCCTCGAACAGGATGAAGTTCCGGGCCACATAGCGATCATCATGGACGGCAACCATCGCTGGGCGAAGGCGCGCCATCTCCCCGGCGCGGCAGGCCATCGGGCCGGCTCGCGCAACGTAAAGGCCGTCGCTCAGGCGGCGGCAGACGCCGGGGTCGAGTGTCTTACCCTGTTTGCCTTCAGCACCGAAAACTGGGAACGGCCGCGCCGTGAAATCAACCTGTTGATGGACTTGATGCGCCGCTTCCTGGAGTCCGACGTTGAAGAACTGAACCAGAACGAGGTTCGACTCAACGTTATCGGCGATACCGGCCGGCTGGCGCCGGACCTGCAGATGTTGATGAAACGAGCCGAGCAGATGACCCGCAACAACGCGCGCTTGAACCTCAATATTGCGGTCAACTTCGGCGGTCGCTGGGACATCTCGCAGGCGGCACGTGCCATGGCCCGCGACGCGTGTGAGGGTCTGCTGGATCCGGAGTCCATCGACGAAGCGGTGACGTCGCGTTATCTGTCGTTGGGAGAACTGCGGGCACCGGACCTTTGCATCCGAACCGGCGGCGAGCAACGAATCAGCAACTTTCTGTTGTGGGATCTGGCCTATTCCGAACTGTATTTCACCGATGCCTTCTGGCCGGACTTCGACGCCGAGCACCTGGCCACCGCGATGCGAACTTTCGCGGAGCGGCAGCGCCGTTTCGGCCGTCGTGCCTGAAGGTGGCACGTCTGATCGATCGGGCCGCACCCTAAGACTGCGTATTGTTTCCGCGTTGATCGCGGCGCCGTTGGCGATCGCGGCGGTGTTCCTGTTGCCGCCGGTCGGCTTCGCGGTGACATTTGGCGTACTTGCGTGCGTTGCGCTGGATGAGTGGGGAAAGCTCGCTGGCTACACCACGTGGCCTCGTCGGCTGGCCTATGTGCTGGTGTTCGGTGTGATTGGCATGGCGTTGATTCAGCTCCCCGGGGCGATGATCCCGGCTCTTACGCTCATCAGCGCCGGTTGGCTAGTCGCCTGCGTTATCGTCGTCGGCTACCCGCGCAGCGCCTCCTTGTTGCGGTTGCCGGGTGTGATCCCCGGGATTGGATTGTTGGTGCTGACGGGCGCGTGGTTAGGCCTGGTGTCATTACGTGCGCAGCCTGACTCGGGCGCCTGGCTGATTATCTGGTTGTTTGTGGTCGTCTGGGCCGCGGACATCGGTGCCTATTTCGTCGGCCGAAGCTATGGTCGGCGCAAACTCGCGTTGGCGGTCAGTCCCGGCAAGACCTGGGAAGGTGCCCTGGGCGGGCTGGCCTGCTCAGTGCTGCTTGCCACGGGGCTGATCTGGGTCGTGCCAGCATTGCAACTCTTCTCGGTACAGGGCTGGGCGCTGCTGGCGCTTGGTCTGGGTGTGCTGTCGGTATTCGGCGACCTGTTCGAAAGTGTGCTGAAGCGAGAGACAGGCGCGAAGGATTCCGGCGGTCTGCTGCCGGGCCATGGCGGGCTGCTGGATCGAATCGATGCGCTGGTGGCGGTACTACCACCGTTTGCGCTACTGATGCTGCTGGCCGGGCAGGTCGGGATGTAGCCATCTGCGATCATCCCTTGCAGCAGCCTGCTAGCTGGTATGATGCCGCGCGGGCACGGGTAGTGCACGCAGGTAACAAACCTCCGGGTGGATCGGCAACTCCCGACCACAATCCGGGTCTAACGAGTAGCAGCCGGTTCGGATTGGTGTATGGAGTTCCTGCAATACGTTCTCGCCCTGATTGTCACCCTGAGCATCCTGGTGACGATCCATGAATTCGGTCATTTTTTCATTGCGCGTCGCTCAGGCGTCAAGGTCGTCCGCTTTTCGGTTGGCTTTGGTCGGCCGCTGTGGTCGCGCGTCGACCGGCATGGCACCGAGTTCGTTGTGGCCGCGATTCCGTTGGGTGGCTACGTGCGGATGCTTGATGAGCGTGAAGGCGACGTCGCGCCAGAAGATGTAGAGCGGTCGTTCAACCGATTGTCGCCGCTGTGGCGTATTGCGATCGCCCTCGGTGGCCCGCTGGCCAATTTCCTCCTGGCGATTGTTATTTATTGGGGGGTGTTCGTACTCGGCAGCACGCAACTCGTCCCGGTGCTGGGTGAGGTACCTGCCGCCAGTCCGGCCTATCAGGCGGGGTTGCGGGGCGGCGAGGAAGTGGTTGCCGTGGATGGATCTGAGACGCTCGCCTGGCCGCAGATCGCCATGGCGCTTGCGGCGCGGCTGGGCGACAGCGGTGCCATTCGACTGGATACCCGAACTCCCGGCGAACAACTGATCAGGCAAAGCAGCGTGCCGATCAGCGATTGGCACCGGGGCGTTGAAGAGCCGGATCTGTTGGGTTCTCTGGGCCTGGTACCCACGCTGCCGGCTATCCTCGGACAGGTATTGCCGGACAGTCCGGCGGAACGTGCGGGACTCAAGGCCTGGGACCGGGTCGAGCAGGTTGACGAGAGCGCAATCCGCAACTGGGGCGAATGGGTAGATGTGGTGCGCGCCGCGCCGGATGAGGCGCTCACCGTCACGGTTCGAAGAGGTGAGGCAAGCGTCGAGCTGACGTTGGTTCCTGGCGAACGGGTTGCCGAGGATGGACGGCGCTACGGTTTCGTCGGCGTGATGTCGGTTACCCGGGAGATCAGGTACGGAGTTCTGGAGGCCATTCCAAAGAGCCTCGCGGAGACCTGGTCGAAGACCAAGCTGACCCTCGATTTGTTGAAAAAGATGCTCACCGGAATGGTATCGACCAAGAACCTCGCCGGGCCCATCACCATTGCCAAGGTTGCGGGTGATTCGGCGCGCTCCGGGTTCGAGAGCTTCTTCTCCGTTCTGGCGCTGCTGAGTATCAGCCTGGGTGTGCTGAACCTGATGCCAATCCCGATTCTGGATGGTGGGCATATTCTGTATTGCGCAGTGGAATTGCTAACCCGTCGGCCCGTTTCAGCGCGTATCCAGGCATTGGGTGTTCAGGTGGGGTTGTTTCTGGTCGGCGGCCTGATGGTGCTCGCGTTCTATAACGACATCACGCGTTTGTTTTAGAGGACTGATCCCAGGTGGGCGAACTGAAACGGATGAGGGGTTGGCTGGCGTTGGCATTGTTGCTGCCGGCGCTCGCGTCGGCCGAACCTTTTACGGTTACCGATATCCGGATTCAGGGCCTGCAGCGCATCTCGCCGGGCACCGTCTTCAACCTGTTGCCGGTGAATGTGGGCGACACCGTCGATGTGGTCGCGGTGCGTCAGCTCATGCGCCTGGTGTTCCGTTCTGGGTTCTTTCGCGATGTCCGCATGGCAAGGGATGACGGGGTGTTGATCATAACCGTGGCGGAACGTCCGGCGATCGACCTCATCGAAATCGAGGGCAACAAGTCCATTCCCACCGAAGCGCTGCTGGACGGTCTGGGTCAGCAGGGCTTGAGGGAAGGCGAGATCTTCAAACAATCGACCCTGGAACGGGTTGATCTAGAACTGGAACGGCAGTACGTGGGACAGGGTCGCTACGGAGCGAGTATCGACACCACGGTGGAGGAACTACCGCGCAACCGGGTATCGGTGAAAATTGTAATCGACGAAGGCAAGACGTCGGGAATCCGGCACCTGAACATCGTCGGCAACTCGGTGTACGAGCAGGGTGAACTGCTGGACATAATGGAGCTGAAGCACCCGAGCCTGCTGTCGTTCTACAAGAACGACGACAAATATTCGCGCGAAAAACTGTCCGGCGATCTGGAGCGGTTGGAATCGTACTACCGGGATCGCGGCTATGTGACCTTCGACATCACCTCGACCCAGGTGAGCATTACGCCGGACAAACAGCAGGTCTACATCACCATCAATGTCGCCGAAGGAGATTCTTACACCGTTGATCAGGTCGAGATCCTTGGCGAGCTCCGGGACATGTCACCGGAGTACTTGCAGGCGCTGATCCTGGTCGCCAGCGGCCAGACCTTCTCGCAAGCGCTGGTCACCGCCAGCGAGGAGCGTCTCACCCAGGCGCTGGGCAATTCCGGTTATACCTTCGCCACGGCTGCCGGGATTCCCGAGGTCAAGGAGGACGGCAAGGTTGACGTGAAGTTTTCCGTCGAGGCGGGTAAGCGCGCGTATGTGCGGCGCGTCGATTTCGGCGGCAATACCATCACGCAGGACGAGGTGCTGCGTCGCGAGATGCGCCAGATGGAAGGCGGCTGGGCGTCCAGTTCCTTGATCAACCTGTCCAAGGTGCGGCTGGAACGACTGGGCTATTTCAAAGGCGTGAACGTCGAAACGCCCGAAGTGGCCGGCACCGATGATCAGATCGACGTGTCGTTCAGCGTAGAAGAGCAGCCTTCCGGGAGCATCTCGGCCACCCTGGGATTCAGCCAGGGTTCCGGACTGATCCTGGGAGCGAATTACCAGGAATCCAACGTGTTCGGTACTGGCAACAGTCTGGGTGTGGGCGTGAGTTGGAGTGAGTATCAGCGCGCAGTTACGTTCAATTACTTCAACCCATACTTCACGATGGACGGCATCAGCCGGGGCTACAACCTGTTCTTCCGGACCACCGACTTCGATGAGCAGAACGTCGCGACGTACTCGACGGACGCCTACGGCGGAGGCATCGACTTCGGTTTCCCCATCGGCGAGACCAAACGCATGGGATTCGGGATGACCATTGAGTACACCGACATCACCGAGGGTGTGGTTCCGGCACAGGAAATTTCGGAGTTCCTGGATGAAGAAGGCAACGAGTTCCTGAATTTCAAGGCGAACCTCACCTGGTCGAGTTCGACGCTCAACCGGGGTCTGTTTCCGACCCGCGGCCGCTCACAGTCGCTGCAGTTGCAGGCTGCGGTTCCAGGTAGTGACCTCGAGTTCTACAAAATCCGCTACCAGGGGCAGATGTACTTCCCGGTCCCCTTCACGAGAAGCCTGACCTTCCGCCTGCGCACGGAGCTGGGCTTTGGTGATGCCTACGGGACATCCGACACCTTCCCGTTCTACGAGCACTTCTATGCCGGCGGGTTCGGGTCGGTTCGCGGCTACGAGTCGAACACGCTGGGTCCGAAATCCACGCCGTCGCCGTTTGGCTTCCAGGATTTCGATCCCTTCGGGGGTAACCTGCTGGTCGAAGGCAGCGCCGAGCTGATCTTTCCACTGCCATTCATCGAGGACAACCGGTCGTTCCGGCCGTTAGTGTTCTTCGATGCAGGCCAGGTTTTCAACACCAACTGTCCGGACGTCAGCGTGTTCTGTTCTGGTTTCGACCTCGACGAGATGCGCTACTCCGTGGGCATTGGCATAACCTGGCTTGCAGGGCTCGGGCCGATGACATTTGCGTTGTCGAAACCCATCAATGAGGGCCCGCTCGATGAGGACGAGAGCTTCCAATTCGAACTCGGAAGGACGTTCTAAGAACGTCTAGCAGGATGTTCTGAGCAACGCCTTGGAAGGGCGTTCTAAACAACGTCTGCTAGTGTACAATCGATTGTTATTCCTAGAAAAAACACAGGAGCGGTGTGTGGTGTTTCATGCAGTAAAACTGTTTTCGCTACTTTCGCTACCTTCGCTCAGGAGGTTCGCGATGGCCCTGCTGCCCGTATTGGCGCTGAGCGCCGGTAGTGCGGTTGCCGAAATCAAGGTTGCCTCGCTGGACGTGCTCCAAGCCATCTCTAACAGCGAAGAAGCCCAGTCGCTGTTCACGGTCGTACAGCAAGACCTCCAAGCCGATCAGGACGCCCTCACGGCGCTCCAGGAGGAGATCACCGCGCTGCGTGAAAAGCTCACCAAAGATAGCGAAATTCTGAGCGATGCGGAGCAACGGCGGCTGGTGAATGACATCGAGAGCAAGCAGGCTGACCTTCAGTTTCAGGCCCAGAAACTGCGCAAGGAATTCAACGACCGGCAGCAGGAGATCGTCACCCAGATCGTGCCGAAGCTTGATGCGGTGCTGAAGGATCTGGTCGAGATTGAGGGCTACGACTTCATTCTCAACAAGAATCAACAGACGGTGTTGTACGTGAACACCAAGCACGACATCACCCGTAAGGTCACGGAGAAGCTGAACGAGAAGCAGTGAACCGCAATCTCGACGATTAAATCTAAATGAGTTCGATGGATATCAACGAGATTTCTGAGTACCTGCCGCACCGCTATCCCTTCCTGCTGGTTGACCGGGTGCTGGAAGTGGATCCCGGTTCGTTCATCCGCGGCTTCAAGAACGTTACCATCAACGAACCCTTCTTCAACGGCCACTTTCCGGGCAACCCGGTGATGCCAGGGGTGCTGATGATCGAAGCGATGGCGCAGCTGGCCGGCATTCTGGCGTTCAAGACCAAGGATCGAAAACCGTCGGACGGGTCGGTCTACTACCTTGGTGGTACCGATTCGGCGCGCTTCAAGCGTCCAGTGATTCCCGGCGACCGATTGGAGATGGAGGCGCGCATCATCGCCGATCGAAGCAGGGTCATGAAGTTCGCCTGTAGCGCCCACGTCGAAGGCGAAATCGCGTGCCGCGCCGAAATCATCTGCGTGGAGAAAGTCCTCGAGTGATCGACCCGCGGGCGATCATCGATCCCTCGGCAGTCATTGGTGAGAACGTCGAGATTGGCCCCTGGACAACAATCGGTGCGGCTGTCGCAATTGGTGACGGGTGTCGCATCGCGTCGCATGTAGTCATCGAGGGGCCGACGCGAATCGGGCGCCACAATCAGATATTCCAGTTTTCCAGCATCGGCGGCAACGTGACGATCGGTGATTACGCCGAGGTTGATGGCCATGCGGTGATCGCCGAGAACCGAACCGTTGGGGCAGGCAGCCACGTTGCAGCGATGAGTCTGGTCATCGACGACGTTCCGGCGTACGTGGCTGTTACCGGTAATCCGGCGAGCGCCGTTGGTCTGAACGTCGATGGAATGCGCCGGTGCGGCACCGCCGCCGAGGTGATCGCTGCGCTGTGCGATGCCTTTGAAGCCGTTTATCTGGACGGGCAACCGGATGCGAAGGCACTCGATGCACTGCGCGGCCGGGCGCAGCGGTATCGCGAGGTGCAGTCGTTCCTGAACTCTGTCGAAAGCGCCGCCGAGAAATAATCCGACGGCAATGTCCCGTCTACCGCGTCTGCCGGTGGTGGCGTACCGGCTCGGCGCGCTAAGCTAGCACCGTGATTCTGGAACCTAACCCCGCCATTGCCGATCTGTTCGAACCGTGGTGCATGAGCGGGCCCGGGATCGCGGGTGTCGACGAGGTGGGGCGTGGGCCATTGGCGGGGCCGGTGGTTGCGGCTGCAGTGGTATTGGCTCCTAACGCATTCTTCGAGGGGCTGCGGGATTCCAAGAAGGTAACCGCGATCGCGCGTGAGCGCCTCGACGGAGAGATTCGGGCCGGCGCGCTCGGAATCGGGATTGGCCGGGCAGAGGTGGCAGAGATCGATCAGCTGAACATCCTCCAAGCGGCGTTACTCGCCATGCAGCGCGCGATTGCAGCCTTGCCGCTGACACCACAGGTGGTGTATGTCGACGGCAATCAAACCCCGGCGGTGCCGATGCCGGCAGTCGCTGTGGTGGGTGGTGACGACCGGGTGCCGGCGATCAGCGCAGCGTCCATTGTTGCCAAGGTCGCTCGCGACCGGGAGATGTGCGCCGCCGCCCTCGATTATCCGGAGTATGGCTTCGATTCGCACAAAGGCTATGCCACCACGCGCCACCTTGCGGCGCTGGGGCGATACGGGCCCACGCCTCTACATCGGCGCAGCTTTGCCCCGCTGCGCATCTGGCTCGAGGCCGGTCATCCGCTGGGCGTCCCGACGTGACACTGCCGGCCGATACGGCCGTTCATCTGCGGGTTCACACGGAGTATTCGATCGCCGACGGACTGATCAAGATCAATGATCTGGTGCGGCGCGCGGCGGAGCTGGACATGCCGGCCGTGGCCATAACGGATCGGTCCAACCTGTTCGGTCTGATCAAGTTCTATCAGGCGTGTATCCAACAGGGTGTCAAGCCGCTGGTTGGCGTTGATCTGGCGTTCTGCGATACCGCGGTGGACGATGCAGTGGAGTACCGGTGTGTCCTGCTCGCGATGGACAATCGCGGTTACCGGACACTACTGGAACTGGTTTCGCGAGCCTACACGCATTCCACCCGGCGCGGCGTGGTCGAGCGGGAATGGCTGTTTGATTGCGCGCCGGGATTGATCGTGCTGTCCGGCGGTGTGGGTGGACAGGTAGGTCAGCTGTTGCTCAACGGCGATCCCGACCTGGCGCGCGAGGTCGCGCTGCAGTGGCGCGACGCGTTTGGCGATCGTTTCTACATCGAGCTGATGCGAACCGGGCGCGAGCCGGAGGAAACCTATCTCGCCGCGGCGGTCGAATTGGCGGCGCAGCTGGACATTCCCGTGGTGGCGAGCAACGACGTGTGCTTTCTCGAGCAGGATCGCTTCGAAGCCCACGAAACGCGCGTTTGCATCCAGGAGGGTCGGACGCTGGACGATCCGCGACGGCCGCGGCGCTACAGCGAGCAGCAGCACTTCGCGACCGGGACGGAGATGCGCAAGCGCTTCGCAGGACTCGAGGAAGCCATCGAAAACGGGCTGGAGATCGCCAAGCGCTGCAACGTCACCATCGATCTCGACACCTATTATCTACCCGACTACCCCGTGCCGGCCGGCACCCAGCTCGAGCACTATCTGCGCGAACGGGCCAGTGCCGGTCTGGATCAACGGTTGCTCGCCATGGCGCGCCGCCGGACGGACGCGCTTGATGATGCGGCGTACCGGGACCGGTTGGGCACGGAGCTGGACACCATCATCGACATGGGCTTCGCCGGATACTTCCTGGTGGTCATGGAGTTCATCGAATGGGCCCGGACGCAACGGATTCCCGTGGGCCCTGGACGCGGCTCGGGTGCCGGCTCGCTGGTTGCCTACTCGCTGGCGATTACCGATGTCGACCCGTTGGAGTACGGCCTGCTGTTCGAGCGCTTTTTGAATCCCGCGCGGGTGTCGATGCCGGACTCCGACATCGACTTCTGCATGGAAGGCCGGGACAAGGTCATCGCGCACGTCGCGGAGCTGTACGGTGAAGACGCCGTCAGCCAGATCATCACCTTCGGGACCATGGCGGCGAAGGCGGTGGTGCGCGATGTGGCGCGGGTTCAGGGTAAACCGTACGGACTGGCAGACCGGCTTTCCAAGCTGATCCCCTTCGAAGTGGGCATGACCCTGGAAAAGGCAGTGGCTGAGGTCGCCGAATTGCGCGAGCTGATCGACGCCGATGAAGAAGTCGCCGAGATCATGGACATGGCCTACCAGCTCGAGGGGATCGTGCGCAACGTTGGCCGTCATGCGGGTGGCGTGGTCATCGCACCTTCGCGTCTCACCGACTTCGTGCCGCTGTATGCAGAAGATTCTGGAAGCGGGCTGGTGTCCCAGTTCGACCTGGTCGATGTCGAGCGCGCCGGATTGGTGAAGTTCGACTTCCTCGGGTTGAAGACGTTGACCATCATCGATTGGGCGGTTACCGCGATCAATTCTGGCCGTGATGCAGCATCGCAAATTGACATGGCCGAACTTCGGCTTGATGACGCGGCGACTTACGAGACGTTGAAGCGCGCAGAAACGACCGGGGTCTTTCAACTCGAGTCGCGTGGTATGAAAGACCTCATGACCCGCCTGCTGCCGGACTGCATCGACGACATCATTGCGCTGGTGGCACTGTTTCGTCCGGGACCGCTGCAATCAGGCGCGGTCGATGCCTACATCGACCGCAAGCACGGCCGCATGCCGGTCGTGTATCCGCACCCCTGTCTGGAAGGATCGCTCCGCGAGACCTATGGCGTGATGCTCTACCAGGAACACGTGATGCAGATCGCCCAGGAGTTGGCGGGCTTCACCCTGGGGCAGGCAGATCTGTTGCGCCAGGCCATGGGCAAGAAGAAGCCTGAAGAAATGGCCAAGATGCGCCAGCAATTCGCGGACGGCGTGGTTGCGAATGACGCACCAGTGGCGCTGGCGAACGAGATCTTCAACGACATGGAGAAATTCGCTGGCTATGCGTTCAACAAATCGCATTCTTCGGCCTACGCGATGGTGTCGTATCAGACGGCCTGGCTGAAAACACACCATCCGGCTCAGTTCCTGGCCGCGGTAATGTCGGCCGACATGCAGAACACCGACAAGATCGTGACCCTGGTTGACGAGGTTCAGTGCATGCAGCTGTCGCTCGCGGCACCCGATGTGAATCGCAGCGCGTTCCGGTTTACGGTCCAGGACAATGCGATCGTGTATGGGCTGGGCGCTGTGAAAGGGGTTGGAGAGGGGCCGGTGGCCGCGATCATCGAGGAACGCGTCAACGGCGCGTTCTCGACGCTCGAGGATTTCTGCCAGCGCGTAGATTCGCGCAAAGCGAACCGGCGCGTACTCGACGCGTTGATCCGAGCCGGCGCGATGGATGGGTTTGGCGTTTCGGGCGAATCGATGGAGCACGTTCGAGCGCGCCTGCTTGGCACGCTGGGCGATGCAGTCCAGGGCGCGGAGCAGGTTGCTCGCGACGTGGCCAGCGGTATCACGGACCTGTTCGGCGGCGTGGCTGTTGCCGATGGAAGTGCGCCGATCCGCGAGATCGAGGTGTCGCCGCTGACCCGGCGCGAACGGTTGGAAGGCGAGCGGGACACCCTTGGCTTGTATTTGAGTGGCCACCCCATCGACGACTACATCGACGAGATCCGGCGCTTCTGCCCGGTGCGCATTGCCGATCTGAAAGCGAGCCGCGGCAACCGTTTGGTGGCCGGACTGGTGGTTTCCAGCAGGACCATGCGCGGTCGACGCGGTGACATGGCGTTCACCGTGATCGACGATCGCAGTGGCCGCATCGAATTGTCGTTGTTCTCCGAGGCCTACCAGGAACATCGCGGCAAAATCGATAAGGATGCGGTAATCGTGGTCGAAGGCGAGGCGCAGACGGACGACTACAACGGTACGCTCAAGATGCGTGTCGCCCGGGTATTTACCATGGATGAGGCGCGCCAGCACTTCGCCGAGAAGCTGCAGATCGACGTCGACGGCTCTGTAGAGCAGACCGACCTGCCGGCCAGATTGCGCCGGCTGCTGGAGCCGGTTGGCGATCAGGTTGCCAACCCGGTTGGCAATCCGGTTGCCAATCCGGTTGGTAGTAGTAACGGCGGCGATGGCTGTGCTATTGCTGTCGCCTACCGACGTCATGATGCGGAAGGGCAGGTAATGCTGGGACCGCAATGGCGGGTCGTTCCGAGCGACGAGATGTTGGAACGACTACGCGCCGAATTTGGCGACGAACAGGTTCACCTGCGCTATCCGCGCGCGGCAACGTGAATCAAGCAGTTGTAACTGTTGTAACGGAGGCGTTATCGCAGGCTCTGGGCGCACTCGATCCGGCGGGGTCGCAGCGCCTGTTCGTCGGGTTCAGTGGCGGTCTCGACTCTACCGTGGTGCTCGATGCCGCGATGCAGTTGCCGTGTGTACGGGTGGTTGCACTGCACGTGAATCATCACCTTCATCCGGACAGCGATTCCTGGGCTGCGCGTTGTGCAGATTTTTGCAGCGTGCGGGACATCGAGTTCCAGAGCCACGACGTTGAGGTGCCAAAACAGGGTAGCCTCGAGGCGGCGGCGCGCGCTGCGCGCTACGAGGTGTTCGAACGGGTCCTGCGCAAGGGCGATGTGCTGATGCTTGGCCATCACGTTGATGATCAGAGTGAAACCGTGCTGTTTCGGCTGTTGCGTGGCAGTGCCGCGGGTCTTGGGGGAATGGCCGCATCGCGGTCGTTGGGGCGTGGTCTGTTGTTGCGCCCACTGTTGGGGTTGCCACGGGGCACGCTGAAACAATATGCGTTGGAACGACAGCTGGAATGGCTGGATGACCCGAGTAATGCGGATCTGCGACACGATCGAAACTACCTGCGACGGGTGATAATGCCCCGCCTGGTTGAGCGCTGGCCCGGCGCAGTCGCGAATATCGTGCGCGCGACCCGTGCCCAGGCGGCTGATGCCACGCTGCTGGAGGACTTGCTGGATCAGCAGGTCGCCCACGCCAGCGTCGGAGCGACGCTCGACGCTGCGCAGTTGCTGGCGTTTACCGCCCCCACGCGATTATTGAGGCACTGGATTGCGGGCTATGGCATCCATGGAGCCCGCGAAGCGGCGTTGCAGGAACTGGTCAAGCAACTCGAGCGACAAACGCTTGAACCGAATGCGCGCTCCGAACTGCGCGTTGCGGACGATGTGGTGGCGCGCGGTTACGCGGGACGCGTGTATCTGGTCCGAGACCTTGGCAGGCCACAGGACTGGTGCGACCTCGAGTGGTCACTGGCACGCGGGTCGCCAGGCAACGACCTGGAATTGCCCCACGGAAAGCTTTGCGCACACCACGCCGATGGCGCCGGGGCGCGCGACGGACCCTTTCGAGTCACCTTGAGACGCGGCGGTGAACGCCTGCGCCCGGTTGCCGGCGGTCCGTCCCGTACGGTTAAACGGCTGCTTTCCGACGCGGCTGTGCCGCCCTGGCGTCGAGTCGACTATCCGCTGCTTTATTGCGGAGCGCTGCTGGTGGCGGTGCCCGGGGTGGCGGTGGCGGCCACTGCGCGTTGCGATACCGGCGGTTGGGAATTGAGCTGGGAGGCGGCGGACACGATCATGCGCGTATCGTGATCAGCCTCTGAGTGCGTGTCGTCGTGAACGGCTTGTCGTGACAGAGTGTTATCACAGAATGCGTCTGGATGAGGGCCATTACGTTGTGCTGGATTGGGGCATTTGCTATCGTGCAATCCCATCTTGGACGCACCCAGACAGGTTACAAGATGGCCCATAAATGACGCACTTTATCTTTGTCACCGGCGGAGTAGTTTCCTCCCTCGGTAAAGGGATTCTCACCTCCTCGCTGGGGGCCATTCTCGAGGCCCGACAGCTCAGCATCAACATCGTCAAAATGGATCCATACATCAATGTGGATCCCGGCACGATGAGCCCGTTCCAGCATGGCGAGGTGTTCGTCACCGCCGATGGCGCCGAGACCGATCTCGATCTGGGCCAGTACGAACGCATGGTCCGGACGCGCATGTCCCGGACCAACAACTTCACCACCGGCAGCATTTATGCCGAGGTGATCCGCAAGGAACGCCGCGGCGACTACCTCGGTGGTACGGTGCAGGTCATCCCCCACATTACCGACGAGATCAAGCGCCGGATCCGCGATGCGGGTGAAGGCTTCGACGTGCTGATCGTCGAGATCGGCGGGACGGTGGGCGACATCGAATCGCAACCGTTTCTCGAAGCGATTCGCCAGATGCGATTGGATGTCGGGGTTACCTATACGCTGTTCATTCACCTGACGCTGGTGCCGTACATTGCGACGGCTGGAGAAATCAAAACCAAGCCGACCCAACACTCCGTGAAGGAACTACGTTCGATCGGCCTGTTGCCGGATATCCTGGTCTGTCGGTCCGACCGGGCGCTGCCCAAGTCAGCCCGCAACAAGATTGCGCTGTTCACCAACGTGGAAGAGCGCGCGGTGATCTCCTGTCCGGATGCCAAATCGATCTACAGCGTTCCGGCCATGCTGCATGAGGAGAAGCTCGACGACATCGTCGTCGAAAAGCTACGGCTCGACTGCGCCGATGCGGATCTGTCCGAGTGGCACGCCGTGGTTGAGGCGCAGTTGCATCCGGAGCACCAGGTGCGGATCGCGATCGTCGGCAAGTACCTGGATCTGCTCGATGCCTACAAATCGCTCATCGAGGCGATCACGCACGCAGGAATTCATACCAAGACCAAGGTAGACATCAAGTTTCTGGACGCCGAAGAACTCGAAACCAATGGCACCGGCTCGCTCGATGATGTGCAGGCGATACTCGTCCCCGGCGGGTTTGGCCAGCGCGGTTTCGAAGGCAAGATCAAAGCGGCGCAATATGCCCGCGAGAACCGCGTGCCGTTTCTCGGCATCTGTTACGGATTGCATGCGTCGATCATCGATTGCGCGCGCAACGTGGTCGGTCTGGAAGGCGCCCATTCGACGGAAATCAACCCCAACACGCCGTTCCCGGTTATTTCCCTGATCAGCGAATGGACCGAAAAGGACGGCCAGGTCGAACAGCGCGACGGCGATGAGGACCTCGGTGGAACGATGCGTCTTGGTGAGCAACGCTGCACGCTGGTGCCTGGCACGCTGGCCAGCAAACTGTACGGCAAGTCGGAAGTCTATGAGCGGCATCGGCATCGTTGGGAGGTAAACCACAAATACGTGGCGCAGCTCGAGGCGCATGGATTGCGCGTCGCCGGCCACTCGGATGACGGGTTGGTCGAGATGATTGAACTCGAAGACCATCCCTGGCACGTTGCCTGCCAGTTTCACCCGGAATTCACGTCCTCTCCCCGGGACGGACACCCGCTGTTCCGCGGTTTCATAGAGGCCGCGCGACGGCACATCGAAGTTGAAACGGAACCCGTCGCAGAGGCGGTGGCTGCGAACGCGTCGCCCTGACCCGACCCAACCAGATGATGCGAAATGATGCGAAAAGATGCGAATTGATCGGATAGGTCACCCCCCCATGCAGCCAATAGAGTGCAGCTAATAGAGTGCAGCTAATAGAATGCAGCTACTAGATTTCCAGGTTGGTTTGGATCAGCCACTGTTTCTGATCGCAGGCCCATGCGTCATCGAAGACGAAGCTTTGGTCATGAGCATTGCCGGCCAGCTCAAGGAGATGACTGCCCGTATCGGCATGCGGTACATATTCAAGGCGTCCTTCGACAAGGCGAACCGCTCTTCCCATGAAAGCTTCCGCGGGCCGGGCTTGGAGGAGGGGTTGCGGGTGCTGCAGAAGGTCAAACAGGACATCGGCGTGCCGGTGCTCACTGACGTTCACGAGGATACGCCGCTCGACGAAGTTGCAGACGTGGTGTCGGTCATGCAGACCCCGGCGTTTCTGTGCCGGCAGACGAACTTCATTCAGAACGTCTGCTCGCAGGGAATTCCGGTAAACATCAAAAAAGGCCAGTTCCTGGCCCCTGCCGACATGCTGCACGTTGTGCGCAAGGCACGCGCCACCGGCAACCAGCAGATCATGGTCTGCGAACGGGGCGCGAGCTTCGGCTATAACAACCTTGTTTCGGACATGCGTAGCCTGGCGATCATGCGCGAAACCGAGTGTCCGGTGGTGTATGACGCAACCCACTCGGTGCAGATGCCTGGTGGGCTCGGCAGTGTCTCCGGAGGACAACGCGAGATGGTCCCGGTGCTGGCCCGGGCGGCGGTTGCGGCGGGCGTTTCGGGTGTGTTCATGGAGACACATCCGAAACCGGATGAAGCGCTCTCCGACGGTCCGAACTCCTGGCCGCTCGATTTGATGGAATCGCTGCTCGGCACGCTCGCCGAGTTGGACCGGACCGTGAAATCGACCGAACTGCTGGAAGGCTCAGTTGGCTGAAATCATGGCTGTTCGCGCCCGCGAAGTGTTGGATTCGCGGGGCAATCCAACGGTGGAAGCGGATGTCACGGTGTCGGGTGGTTTCGTTGCCAGCGCGTGCGCGCCGTCTGGCGCATCGACGGGTTCGCGCGAAGCGTTGGAACTGCGTGATGGCGATGCTCAGCGCTACGGCGGCAAGGGTGTGCTTGGCGCCGTCGCTGCGGCGAACGGCGAGGTCGCCGAGTCGTTGCTCGGGCTGGACGCCGGTGACCAGCAGGCGCTCGATGATCGGCTGTGTGCGCTTGATGGCACGCCCAACAAATCCCGCCTGGGCGCGAACGGCATGCTTGCGGTGTCGCTGGCGGCCGCCAAAGCCGAAGCGCGCGCGAGCGGCAAGGAACTCTACGAACACCTTGCCGCGTTGTTCGGTGGCGATCAGCCGGTGCGGCTGCCGGTGCCGATGATGAATATCATCAACGGCGGTGAGCACGCCGACAACAATGTCGATATCCAGGAATTCATGATTCAGCCGGTGTCGATGACCAGTTTCTCCGAGGCGTTGCGCTGCGGTGCCGAGGTGTTCCACGCCCTCAAGGCGGTGCTCGCCGGGCGTGGTTTGAGTACGTTGGTGGGTGATGAAGGTGGCTTCGCGCCCGATCTGCCGTCCAACGAAGCGGCGCTGGAAGCGATTAGCGAAGCGGTGGCGGCGGCGGGGTACCAGCTGGGTACCGACGTTACGCTGGCGTTGGATTGCGCGGCCTCCGAGTTTTACGCGGATGGGGTTTACGATCTCCAGGGTGAAGGACAACGCTTTGATGCGTCCGGGTTCGTGAGCTACCTCGCTGGGCTGGTGGACCGTCACCCGATCGTTTCCATCGAAGACGGCATGGACGAGTCGGACTGGGATGGCTGGAAGTTGCTGACCGATGCGCTGGGCGAGCGGGTCCAGCTGGTTGGAGACGATCTGTTCGTGACCAATACGGAAATCCTGGTGCGCGGCATCGACACTGGAGTGGCGAACTCGATACTGATCAAGCTGAACCAGATCGGCACGTTGAGCGAGACCTTCGCCGCCATTCGAATGGCCCAGAAGGCCGGTTTCAGGACAGTAATTTCGCACCGCTCGGGCGAAACCGAAGATACCACCATCGCCGATCTGGCCGTTGCAACGGGCGCCGGGCAGATCAAAACTGGCTCACTGTCGCGCACGGATCGGGTCGCCAAGTACAACCGCCTGCTGCGCATCGAGGAACATCTGGGCGGCGCGGCAAGCTATCTCGGCCGGGCCGAGTTCTCCAGCTGATGCGGTTCCTGGTGGTGTTGGGCGTGTTGTTGCTGATTGGCCTGCAGTTTCGTTTCTGGTTCGGCTCCAGCGGGGTCGTCGAGCGGGCCGAACTGACCGATAGGCTCGAAGTGCAACGGCAACGAACCCAGGTGTTGAGGGAGCGCAATCGCATTCTGGTGGCTGAAGTCGAAGCGCTGAAGGCGGGCCCGGATGCGCTGGAGGCTCGTGCTCGCAGCGAGCTCGGCATGGTCAAGGACGGAGAGACGTTCTACCTGGTTATCGAGCACTAGGACGCCCCGCGTGGATCAACTGCCCAGCGCCTACCCGCGGCTCAGCATCGCTGGCGTCATGCGCGACCAACCCGAAGACTTTGCAGTTAACGAACAGCTCGATTTTCAGCCTTCCGGCGAGGGCGAACATCTGTTTCTGCGCGTGCAGAAGCGCGGCCTCAACACGATCACAGTGGCGGGTGCGTTGGCCGAGGCCGCGGGCGTGGGCCCGGAGGCGGTTGGCTATGCGGGGCTGAAGGACCGGCATGCGGTTACCGTTCAGTGGTTCAGCGTGACCACACCGCGGTGCCAGCTGGCGTTACCCGCTGATCTACCGGCCAGCATCGTTGCGCAGACGCGGCACGCCCGCAAACTGCGCCGCGGCCAGATTACCCGTAACGAGTTCTGCGTCCGGCTGCGCGATGTTCAGGGCGCGCCGGAGGAGATTGACGGACGGCTTGCGGTGCTGCGCCGTGACGGGGTACCGAACTACTTCGGCGCGCAGCGGTTCGGCCGCGATGGCGGCAATGTCGATGCCGCCTGGAGTTGGCTGAGCCGTCGGCCACGACGGCGTTTGAGCGCGTTCAAGCGCGGCATCTATATATCCGCCGCGCGCTCACTGCTGTTCAACGCCGTGCTCGCCGAACGAGTGCGGCGGGGCAACTGGAACGTGGTCATCGCTGGCGACGTGCTCGATCTGGATCGTCCTTCCGGACCACTCTGGGGCCGCGGCCGCAGTGCGGCTGAGGATGCCAGCGCGGCGCTCGAAGCAGAAGCGCTTGCCTCGTTTCGGGCGTGGCTCGAACCGCTGGAACACATCGGGCTGACCCAGCAGCGTCGCGCGCTGGTGGCGCTGCCGACAGATATGACGTGGCACTGGGAGCACGATCAGAACGCCTTGCGGCTCGAGTTCGCATTGACCAGCGGCAGCTACGCGACCAGCGTGCTGGACGAGCTGGGGCAGTTTGTCGTGGCTGCCAGGAATTCCAGCAATGGCTGAGTTCGACCTGGATGGCATCGGCATGACCTCACAGCGGACGCGTGACCGGCTGGTGAAGCGGCTACGTGAGCGCGGCATAGAATCCGAGCACGTGTTGGGCGTGATCGGCAGCGTGCCGAGGCACATCTTCATCGACGAGGCGCTGGCGCACCGGGCGTATGAGGACACCGCGCTGCCGATCGGCCGCAACCAGACTATTTCGCAGCCATTCATCGTTGCGCTCATGACCCAGGCGCTGTTCAACCGACCCCGCGCTTCGGTGCTCGAAATCGGCACCGGATCGGGCTATCAGACCGCGGTGATCGCCGCGCTCGCCGAGAAGGTCTATACCGTAGAGCGCATCGCAGCGCTGATTGAACGCGCAGAAGCGCGATTGCGAGCGCTTAAGCTGCGCAACGTGCGGGTGCGTAACGCGGACGGCAATGTGGGATGGACGGACCGGGGCCCGTTCGATGGCATCATGGTCACCGCAGCGGCCCGACAAGTCCCTGAGGCGCTCTACGATCAGCTTGCCGTCGGTGGTCGATTGGTGATTCCGGTCGGTGACGAAGGCTCGCAGGAGCTGCTGGTCATCGATCGCGACGAGGACGGATTCACCGAGCAGAGCGTCGAGGTCGTGCGTTTCGTTCCTATGCTACGAGGCATCAGCAACTGATGGCGCGGCGTTCCTGGCGGCGCTGGGCCGGCATCTTTGCTCGCGGCATGGCGATGGGTGCTGCCGAGGTGGTCCCGGGGGTTTCCGGCGGCACGATCGCCTTCATCACCGGTATTTATCACGAGTTGTTGGACACCATCGCAGGGCTTTCGCTGCGAACTCTGGCCCGCTTGCGGTATGGCTTGGCAGCGTTCTGGCGGACCAGCAACCTGGGTTTTCTCGCGGTGCTCGGTGCGGGGATGGTGGTTAGCGTGCTGCTGTTCGCCCGGGTGATTCGTGAGTCGCTCGAATCGATGCCCCTGCTGGTCTGGGCGTTTTTCTTCGGGCTGATCGTCGGTTCATGCATCGACATCGCACGGCACAGCGTTGCCCGCGTGTTGATGAAAGTCGGCCCGTTCGGTGTTGCGGCGGGGTTGGCGCTGAGCTTGTCCGGAGCGATTTCGCTCGAAGCGACGCCACTATGGTTGTTCGTCGGTGGCATGATCGCCGTATCGGCATGGATTCTGCCCGGCGTGTCCGGCGGCTACATGTTGCTGCTGTTGGGGCTCTATCCGTCGGTAATCAACGCGATAGCGGATCTGGAGTTCGGCCCATTGACGTGGCTTGCCTTGGGTTGCGTGGCCGGGTTGGCGGTTTTTGCCCGGTTTCTGTCGTTCCTGATGCGCCGCCATTACCTGCCGGTAATGGCGGCTCTGACTGGGTTCATGGCCGGCTCCCTGGTGGAGCTGTGGCCCTGGCGGAGCGGCGGTCCGGACGGTGCTGACCTGCCGGTGATGCCGTGGACGTATCAACAGCTCGGTCATGACCCGATGCTGCTCGGGGTGATTGCCGCGATGCTGATGGGGTTGGCGGCGGTGGTTCTGCTGGTGGTCGCGCGCGGTGCCGGGGCCGAGCGCCCGCGGGTCTGAAATGCGCCGGATATTGATGGCATTCGTACTTGTGGGCGCTGGGTTGTGCGGCGCCGAGCGCTCCGCCGGTGGTTGATCGCTCGGTGGTACGCGATGCTCAGGTGGTCGACTATGTGGTCAGCCGGGGGGATACGCTGTATTCAATCGCCTGGCGGTTTGACAAAGACTACCTCCGCATTGCGCGATTGAATGGAATCGAGCCGCCCTATCTGTTGGTGCCGGGCCAGCAATTGAGGCTGCACGGCCCTGCGCTGGCCCGGGCCGATCCCCGGACCTATCCTCGGGCTGATCGTCGGACTGGGGCGCCGTCGCAGGATCCTGCCCCGCGCTCGACCGCCCGTGCAGCAACACCGCCGGTGGGTCAGTGGCGCTGGCCCGCCGATGGCAACGTCGCCCGCGGTTACGGCAACGGCAGCAAAGGCATCGACTTCGATCTCCGACCCGGTGCGAAGGTGATTGCCGCAGCGGCGGGCGAAGTGGTCTACGCGGGGGGTGGGCTGCGAGGATACGTAAGCCTGGTGATCATCAAGCACGATGCCCACTATCTCAGCGCGTACTCGTTGAACCATGAAGTGGACGTGCGCGAGGGCCAGCGGATCGCCCTGGGTGGTTTGTTGGCAAGGGTCGCACAACCGGGTCGGCTGCACTTCGAGATTCGTCGCGATGGCGACCCGGTGAATCCGAGTCGGGTAATCCTGAACTAGAGAAGCCGCTGGCTAGCCGCTGGCGAGCTTCAGCGCTCCAGATATTTCGCCTTGCCGGTGACTTCGCGCCAATCGTCGGCATCAGGCGGCGCATCCTTCATCTCGGTGATGTTCGGCCAGGCATCCGCCAGCTCCTGATTCAGGACAAGAAAATCGACCTGGTCGGCCGGTAGCTCATCCTCCGAATAGATCGCATCAACCGGGCACTCCGGTTCGCACAACGCGCAGTCAATACACTCATCCGGGTGGATGACGAGCATGTTGGGGCCTTCGTAGAAGCAATCCACCGGACACACTTCGACGCAATCCGTGAGCTTGCACTTGATGCAATTCTCGCCTACCACAAAGGTCATGGGTTTAATGCTCTATCGCAAAAGCGCCGTATTCTAACGATAAATGCGGCGCTGTACAGGTGCGTCAGGTCGGCGTTCCGCGGCTGAGGGACTTGATCCGGTAGAGCTGTTCCAGTGCTTCCCGGGGGCTCAGGTCGTCGGGTTCGATGTCCTCCAACGCATCCCGCAGTGGGTCGTCGCGCGGTTCGCTGGACGCATTCGCGCCGTGGTCCGGGGCGCCGTCCGGGGTGATATCCGGGGTGACATCCGGGGTGACATCCGGGGTGAAGGGTGGGGCGAACAGATCTGCTTGTAAGGGCGACGCGGTTGCCAGGTGCGCGCTGGTTTCGAGTTCCGTCAGCTTCTGCCGCGCGATTTCCAGCACCGGGTCGGGGACGCCGGCGAGGCGTGCCACCTGAATCCCATAGCTCTGGCTGGCGGGCCCCTCGTGGACACTGTGCAGGAACACGATACGCCCGTCGTGCTCGGTTGCGCTCAGGTGTACGTTGGCGACCGTCTCGAGCGCCTCCGGCAGGCTGGTCAATTCGAAGTAGTGGGTCGCGAACAGTACGAAGGAGCGGGAACTGCGGGCCAGATGTACCGCGCTCGCCCAGGCCAGTGCCAAACCGTCGTAGGTGCTCGTGCCGCGCCCGATCTCGTCCAACAGCACCAGGCTGTTGGCGGTGGCGTTGTGCAGAATGCTTGCCGCTTCGCTCATTTCGACCATGAACGTTGAGCGCCCGCCGCTCAGATCATCGGCGGCACCGATGCGGGTGAAGATTCGATCGATAGGGCCGATGCGGGCGCTGCGCGCAGGGACGAAGCTGCCCGTATGAGCCAGCAGCACGATAATCGCGACCTGACGCATGTAGGTCGATTTACCCCCCATGTTGGGCCCGGTGACAATCAGCATGCGTCGATTCTCCCCCAGCGTCAGATCGTTGGGGATGAACGGCTCTGACTGGACCTGTTCGACCACCAGGTGGCGTCCCTCGCTGATCAGCAGCTCTGATGTGTCGCTGAACACGGGTGGTTCGAGCCGGAGCGTGCGGGCTCGTTCCGCCAGGCAACACAGCACGTCCAGCTCGGCAACTTCGTTGGGGCAGGTGCGCAGACGAGACAGATCCTCGTTGAGCAACTCCACCAGTTGGGCATACAGTTCGCGCTCGCGGGCCAATGCCCGCGACTGACTCGACAGTGCGCGTTCCTCGAACTCCTTCAGTTCCGGGGTGACGAATCGCTCGGCGTTCTTCAGGGTCTGCCGCCGGATGTAGTGATCGGGCACCTCAGCGGCCGCGGCGCGCGAGGTTTCCAGGTAGTAGCCGTGTACCCGGTTGTAGCCGATCTTTAAAGCGATGCCGGTCTCATCGCGTTCGCGGGCCTCTAAATCGGTAAGCCACTGAACGGCATCCGTGCTGGTGGCGCGTAACTCATCGAGTTCGGCGTCGTAGCCGCTCGCAAGTACACCTCCGTCGCGGAGCACGGCGGGGGGTTCAGCGATGATGGCCCGCGACAACAAGGCGTGCAGTTCGGCGAACGCGTCATCGTCCGGTTGCAATGCCTGCAGCCGGACCGCGTGCACCTGCGCCAGCGGACGGCCGACTTCGGGCAATGCCGCCAGCGCGTTGCGCAGGCGGGCCAGATCCCGTGGCAGCGCGCTGCGCAAGGCGATTCGGGTGAGAATGCGTTGCAGGTCGCCGATTTGCTTCAAGGGTGCGCGGAGCGCTTCGTCGAGGTAGCCGTCCTGCAACTCGGCGATGGCCTGTTGCCGGGCCTGGAGGGTGGCGATGTCGCGCAGTGGCGCGTTGAGCCAGGCTCGTAGCAGCCGATGCCCCATGGGTGTGCTGGTAGTGTCGAGCACGGCGAGCAGGGTGTGCTCGGGGCTACCGTCCAGACGTCGATCGATTTCCAGGTTGCGGCGCGAATGTGCATCCAGAACGATGCACGCGTCATCACTGACCAGGTGCAGCTGATCGATGAACTGCAACTCATGACCCTGGCTGGCGCGTGCGTACTCCAGAACCGCGGCGGCCGCACCCAACCCCGGATCCAGGCCGTCGCATCCAAATCCGCTCAGGTCGCGGGTGCCGAAGTGTCGGGTCAATGCGGCCTGGCCCAGGTTCGCGTCAAACGCCAGCCCATCGCGCAGCGTGCAAGGTACCCCCGGTAGCGTCACGGCGCCGCTCAGCGACTCAGGCAGTAACAATTCGCTGGGTCGAATCCGTTCGAGTTCGGCGCGCAGCGCGGTGCTGCCGGTGCGTTCCGCCACGCTGAACGATCCGCTGGAGAGGTTCAGCCACGCCAGTCCGTAGCGTTCCGAGGTGCCGCAGACACCACACAATATGCTGTCGCCGGCCGCGTCCAGCAGCGATTCTTCGGTCAGCGTGCCGGGTGTTATGACCCGCTGGACGCGACGCTCGACGGGTCCGCGCGAAGTCGCCGGGTCGCCGATCTGCTCGCAGATAGCCACCGATTCGCCGCGCCGGACCAGCCGCGCGAGGTAATTGTCAGCGGCGTGGTACGGCACGCCGCACATCGGAATCGGTTCGCCCGCGGATTGACCGCGCGCGGTAAGGGTGATGTCCAGCAGATCGGCTGCTTTCTTCGCATCATCGAAAAACAATTCGTAAAAATCGCCCATCCGATAGAACAGCAGGGTTTCCGGATGGTGCGCCTTGATGCTCAGATACTGTTGCATCATGGGGGTGTGCGACGATGTGCCGGCGGCGCTGCTCATGGGAGGAGTGAATCAGAGCCCCTGCCCGGGCGTCAACCGAAGGCGCCGCGTCGGACCCTGGCCAGGACGAGCGTGCGCCATTGGCGGGGAGCGGTTGCCATAAGTACTGTTTGGATATACAGTATATGACATTGTCGTTGAGAGCATACAAACGAGGAGTCGACAGGTGATCCAGAACAAGGCAAGGCGTGATGCAGCGAAGGGTGACATGACAAAAGTAGGGAAAGTAGGGATGGCCAAAGGCGACAGCGCAAAGGAGCGGGCACTCGCGGCCGCGCTGTCCCAGATCGAACGCCAGTTCGGCAAGGGTTCCATGATGCGTCTTGGCGATCGCGAACAGGTGAACATCCCGTCCATTTCGACCGGCTCCCTCGGCCTCGATATTGCCTTGGGTATTGGTGGCCTGCCGCGTGGCCGGGTGGTTGAGATCTACGGTCCGGAATCATCGGGAAAGACCACGCTGACCTTGCAGGCGATTGCCGAGGCACAAAAAGCAGGCGGCACCTGCGCATTCATCGATGCCGAGCATGCGCTCGACCCGATTTACGCCGAGGCGCTGGGTGTGAATACCGATGAACTGCTGGTGTCCCAACCCGACACGGGCGAGCAGGCGCTGGAGATATGCGACATGATCGTCCGCTCCGGGGCGGTGGCGCTGGTGGTTATCGACTCGGTCGCCGCACTTACACCCAAGGCTGAGATCGAAGGCGAAATGGGCGATTCGCACGTTGGCCTGCAAGCCCGCCTGATGAGTCAGGCGCTGCGCAAGATGACGGCCAACATCAAGAATTCCAATACCACCGTGATGTTCATCAATCAGATCCGCATGAAGATCGGTGTGATGTTCGGCTCGCCGGAAACCACCACCGGTGGCAACGCGCTCAAGTTCTATTCCTCCGTTCGGCTCGACATTCGTCGAATCGGGGCGGTCAAAGACGCCGATGAGGTCATCGGCAACGAGACCCGGGTCAAAGTGGTGAAGAACAAGGTCGCTCCGCCGTTCCGTCAGGCAGAGTTTGAGATTCTCTACGGAACAGGAATCAATCGACTGGGTGAAATCATTGAACTAGGCGTCAAACAGGGCATCGTCGAAAAATCGGGCGCCTGGTACAGCTACAAGAGTGATCGGATTGGCCAGGGCCGCAAGAAGTCTGCCGAATTTCTCGAGGCGAACCCGGCGATTGCCGAGGAGATCGAGAAGACGATTCGCGCTCAACTGCTGCCGGACCGGGACTCTGGCTCGGGAAACTCTGAGCCTGGAAAGTCTGACCCGGGAACGGAAACGCCGGAAACGGAAGTCGACGCAGCAACCGCATCGGCCATTGATGTGGAACTGCCCGCACGATCCTCTAGCTCTTCATCAGCAGCCGCTGGCGCTTCATCAGCAGCCGCTGGCGCTTCATCAGCAAAGGGTACGGCGTAACCCGGCTATCAGATGGCGGTGAGGCAACACGACGAACAATCCTCCAACGCGGCAACCTCCAATGCGGCAACCTCCAATGCGGCAAAGAGCGCCGCACATCGAAACGTCGAAAGTGTGGCTGTCAGAATGCTTGGCCATCGCGAGCACGGCCGGCGAGAAATTGTGCGCAAACTCCGCGCCAAGGGTCACGCCGCCGAGGTGGTTGACGAGGTGGTCGCGCGGTTGGTTGAACTCGAACTCGTTTCGGACGTGCGTTTCGCGGAAGCGTTCGTGCGTTCGCGACTACTCCGCGGTAAGGGACCGTTGCGCATCAGAGCGGACATGCGTCAACGGGGAATCGACGACTCACTGGTCGACGACGTACTGACCGAAACGGGTGAGTTCTGGTGGCACCAGGCCGAACAGGCGCGCCAGAAGCGTTTCGGAGAAGCACAGCCTAAGGAACGATCTACCTGGAGCCGTCAGGCGCGTTTCCTCTCACAGCGGGGCTTCCCGGCAGACGTGATCTACCGCGTGCTCGGCGAGATTCACGGCTGAACGTCCAGCGTTCCCGTTAGCGAGACATCTGGCGGCGAAAAGCGCCCTTCGATTCCTTTATACTTGCGCCCCATTTTTCTTCGGTTGCGGGTGTTCCGCCGCCGGAAAGTCGCAATCTGCGGTGTCGAGCGGGCGTGATGAAGACCAGCGAAATTCGAACGAGCTTTCTGGAGTTCTTTGCCGAGCGGGATCACGTTGTGGTGCCGTCGAGTTCATTGGTACCCGTCAATGACCCAACGCTGATATTCACCAATGCGGGAATGGTGCCGTTCAAGGATGCGCTGATCGGCATTGAAGATCCGGGCTATCCACGCGCCACCTCGGCGCAACGCTGTGTCCGGGCCGGGGGCAAGCACAACGACCTCGAGAACGTCGGCTATACCTCCCGTCATCACACGTTCTTCGAAATGCTCGGCAACTTCAGTTTTGGCGACTACTTCAAGCAGGAGACCATCGCCTGGGCCTGGGAGTTCGTGACCGACGTGTTGCAGCTTCCTGTGGATCGCCTGTGGGTTACGGTGCACCCCGACGACGAGCAATCCAGGAGCATCTGGCGGGACGACATCGGCTTCAATCCTGAGCGAATTACTTCTCTGGAAGAGAATTTCTGGACCATGGGAGACACGGGTCCTTGCGGCCCATGCACGGAGATTTTCTTTGACCTGGGAGACGAGGTGGCTGGTGGCCCACCGGGCACGGCGGAACAGGATGGCGATCGATACCTGGAGTTCTGGAACCTGGTGTTTCCGCAGTTCGATCGCTCCAGTGACGGCACGCTGACACCGCTGGCCAGTCCGGGTGTAGACACCGGTATGGGCTTGGAGCGCACGGCGGCGATTGTCCAGGGCGTGCACAGCACCTATGAAACGGACATCTTCCGTCGATTGATGCACGCCGCGGGACGTATTGCCGGGATCCGTGAGGATCAGGGGTTGATGCATAATCCGTCGGTGCGGGTGATCGCCGATCACATTCGTTCGAGTGCGTTCCTGATTGCCGACGGCGTAACCCCAAGCAACGAAGAGCGGGGCTATGTGCTGCGCCGGATCATCCGCCGCGGTCTGAGGCATGGCCACAAACTGGACATCAACAAGCGCTTCTTTCATAAGTTGGTCGGGCCGTTGGTTGAAGAAATGGGCGAAGCCTATCCGGAGTTCGCCGATCAGCAGGACCGCATCGAGCGCACCTTGCTTGCTGAAGAAGAACGTTTTGCAGAAACGCTCTCGCAGGGCATGGAACTGCTCAACAAGTCGATCGACGACCTTGACGGCAACGTGATTCCAGGTGACGTGGTATTCAAGCTCTACGACACCTTTGGCTTCCCGGCCGATCTGACGGCGGATGTGGCGCGGGAAAAGGGGCTGACCGTAGACAGCGCTGTCTTCGAGCAGCTGATGGATCAGCAGCGGGAACGGGCCCGCGCAGCCAGTCGATTCCAAGCTGACCTCGGCCAGCAGATTCGTCTCGATTCAACCGTTGATTTTACGGGGTACGAAGCCCTGGAACAGGATGCCAAGGTGCTGGCGCTGTATCGGCAGAACAGTGATGTCCTCGATTCGGTACCCACGCTGGGCCTCGGCGATAACGGGGTTGTGGTGGTCGATCGCACGCCGTTCTACGCGGAATCAGGTGGCCAGGTCGGTGACCAGGGCGTCATGCGGAACCCGGAGACGACATTCCGGATCTCGGACACCATTCCCGGCGGAGATCAATTCCTGCATCTGGGTGTCGTCGAGAGTGGTTCCCTCGCGGTGGGCGATCGCCTCTCGGCTGAAGTCGACCCGGAACTGCGCCGGCGCACGGCGTTGAACCACTCGGCAACGCACCTGCTGCACGCGGCCCTGCGCGAAGTGCTGGGGGAACACGTTGAACAACGCGGGTCACTGGTCGATGCGCAACGGCTGCGTTTCGACTTCTCCCATGGCGAGCCCGTAACCGAATCGGAGATTGCCAAAATCGAGGCACTGGTGAACGCTGAAATTCAACGCAACACCGAAGTCACCACACAGATTCTGAACTACGACGAAGCGATTGCGCGTGGTGCCATGGCGCTGTTTGGCGAGCGCTACGGCGACTCGGTGCGCGTTCTGGAAATGGGCGATGGGTTCTCGGTTGAGCTGTGTGGCGGTACCCATGTGCGCCGCACGGGTGACATCGGCGTTTTGCGCGTCGTCAGCGAATCCGGGATAGCGGCCGGCGTGCGGCGCATCGAGGCAGTGTCGGGCCCGGGAGCGCTCGAGTGGATAGAACAAGGCGAAGCGCAACTCAAGGAGCTTGGGCAGCTGGTCCGATCGCCGCGCCACCAGCTTGGAGAAAAGGTCCGGCAACTGGTGGCCCAGCAGCGCGATTTGCAGCGCCAACTCGAACAGCTCCAGGCAAAACTTGCGCTCGCCAAAGGCAGTGATCTGGCGGATCAAGCCCGTGACGTCGGGGGCATCGCGGTGCTGGCCGCGAGGTTGGAGGAGGGTGATTCGAAGGCGATGTTGACCACCTTGGATCGGCTCAAGGACAAGCTGGGCAGTGCCGTCATCCTGCTGGGCCAGGTCGATGAGGGTCGCGTCAGCCTGATTGCGGGCGTCACCCGGGATCTGACCGACAGAATCAGCGCAGGTGATGTGATCAAGGAGATTGGCGCGCAGGTCGGCGCGCGTGGTGGCGGTCGGCCGGATATGGCGCAGGGTGGGGGCGGCGACAAACCCGAAGCGCTCGACGAAGCCCTTGATTCGCTAGCGGATTGGGTCGCAAAGCAGGGCTGACGATGGCGCTCTTCGTTCAGAAATTTGGTGGCACCTCGGTCGGCTCGATCGAGCGCATCCACGCGGTCGCGGATCAGGTCGCGCGGACCCGTGCTGAAGGCCATGACGTGGTTGTCGTGGTTTCCGCGATGAGTGGCGAAACCAATCGTCTGACCTCGTTGGGGCGCGAGGCCGCCGACCAGCCATCGGCACGCGAAATGGATGTGCTGTTGGCGTCGGGAGAGCAGGTGTCCATTGCCTTGTTGAGCATGGCGCTGACGGACCGCGATTGCCCCGCGCGCTCCTACCTTGGCGCTCAGATTGCCATTCGCACAGACAACAATCACACCCGGGCGCGCATCGAGGATATCGATGTGACCTTGTTGCGGGCCGATCTTGATGCAGGGGTCGTGTCGGTTATCGCCGGTTTCCAGGGGATCGATTCGGACGGCAACCTCACCACGCTGGGTCGCGGTGGGTCGGACACCACGGCGGTCGCAGTGAGCGTAGCGCTGGGCGCGGATGAATGTCAGATTTACACCGACGTCGATGGGGTGTTCACGGCCGATCCGCGTCTGGTCGAAAACGCTGCGTTGCTGGAGCAGTTGACCTTCGAGGAGATGCTCGAAATGGCAAGCCTCGGGTCCAGGGTGCTGCACCCGCGAGCCGTCGAATTCGCCAGCAAGTACGGCGTGCCCCTGCGGGTGCTGTCGAGCTTCGAGGAAGGCCCCGGTACGCTCATTACCACGGAGGAAGGCACGATGGAAAAGCCTGTGGTTTCAGGAGTTGCATACTCCCGGGACGAAGCGAAGATCACGATGCTGGGCGTTCCGGACATTCCCGGCGCGGCATCGAAAATCCTCGGCCCGGTGGCGAACGCCAAGATCGAAGTCGACATGATCGTGCAGAACGTAGGCGCTGATGGGACGACAGACTTCACCTTCACGGTGAAGCGCGAAGATTACGCGCAGGCCAGTCGGCTGCTCGAACCCGTGATGCAGTCGCTTGGCGCCCGGGAGTTGACCGGAGACGATCGCATTGCCAAGGTCTCGGTGGTTGGCGTGGGTATGCGCTCGCACGCTGGCGTTGCGACCCAGATGTTCGATGCGCTGGCGGATGAATCCATCAATATTCAGATGATATCGACCTCCGAGATCAAGATCTCCGTCGTCGTCGCTGAGCGCTATCTGGAACTGGCCGTACGATCCATTCATTCGACCTTCAATCTAGGTGACGGAGCGATGATGGAGGAGTGACCAATTGGGGTTTGTTATTGCCCCCGTCGCAGCGCACACTCGACGCAAAGGAGTGCATTGAGGCAAGCAAGGGAGGGCTGGCCGATGCTCATTCTCACGCGACGAGTTGGCGAGACACTGATGATTGGCGACGAGGTTACCGTCACCGTGCTAGGGGTGAAAGGTGGTCAGGTTCGACTTGGGGTCAACGCCCCTCGGGAAGTCGGTGTTCACCGCGAAGAAATCTACCAGCGCATCCAACGCGAACTCGTACAGACCGGGGCCGCGAGTACTGGGAACTGAGGCGTCCGACTCAGCGGGGGACTCGATGAACGAAGCTCAGCCGATCGATTTGCCTATCACCGTGCGTCGGATGGAATTCGAATTTCCAACGTCCGAAGAGTTCGACCCGTTGTGGGCCGATGGTAACCCGACGATCTCCTATTTCACGCTCGGACTGTCGCTCTACTTGCCGTACCTGGAGCCGTACATCATCAAGGCGCTGCGTTCCGCGACCCATCTGGTCAACAGTGACGATGTGATGGATAAGATCGACAAATTCTGCCGTCAGGAAGCGCAACACTACAAACAGCACGAGAAGTTCAACGCGCTCATTCAGGAACGCGACTATCCGGGACTCGCCGAGATCGAAGCCCGGTGCAAAGCGGAGTTTGACGATTGGCTTGAGAACAAGCCGTTGAAGTACAACGTGGGATTTGTCGAAGGATTCGAGTCCTATACCACCCAGGGCGCGGTCGCAGCGTTGAACGGCGGTGCGCTGAATAGCCCCAGGGTGGATCAGAAAATCGCTGATCTGTTTCGCTGGCATCTGACCGAAGAGATCGAACACCGAACGGTGGCATTTGACGTCTGGGAGCACGTTTACGGTGACTACGGCTATCGGGTCAAGATGTGTTGGATCGCTCAATGGCATGTGTTGCGATTCATCCTGCGTTGCATGAATCTCATGTCCCGGGTCGATACGCTGCGCTACGGTCCTCAATATAGAGTTCCGGCCTACATGAAGACGGGTGTTGTCGCCGCGGCGCTCTACCAGTTCGCGGTCACCTATATGCCGAACTACTCGCCTCACAAGATGAGGATTTCTCCCACAATCAACGATCTCGCTGAGCGTTACACAAAAAGAGCCGAGTCGGCTGGAGCCTGACGGTGTCAGCGACCACGACACTGAGCGACAGAGTAGCCCTGGTGACCGGAGGGTCGGGCGATATCGGTGGTGCGATCGCCCGACGGCTGGGTGCGGCTGGCGCGCACGTGATTGTCGCCTATGTCGGTGCAGAAGACGCGGCGAGCGCAGCGGCCGACGACATCACCGGTGCGGGTGGCAGCGCAAGTATCCAGCAACTCGACCAGCGCGATCCGGACGCGATCGAGGCGTGCCTCCAGGCGGTGTCCGAAGCGCAGGGGCGCCTCGATGTGCTTATCAACAATGCCGCCTGGAATATCGGTATCCCCTTTCCGGAACTCGATGCACTGACGCCCGAGATCTGGGACCGCGTGCTGGAGACGAACCTGCGGGCACCGTTCCTGTTGGCGCGTGCCAGCGCGAAGTTGTTGAAAGCGGACGGCGGCGGCCACATCGTCAACATCTCCTCGGCCGGCGGTATCAGTCCCGGAAGCAGCAGCATCGCTTACTCCTCGAGCAAGGCGGGATTGAATCACCTGACCCGTTGCCTGGCCGTGGCAATGGCGCCGGAGGTTGCAGTCAATTGCGTGGCCCCGGGGCTGGTCGAAAACACCCGGATGGCGAACCGGCTGCCGGAGGCGGTAGCGGCTGGTGCCAGGCATCAGGCCGTTCTGGGTCGCGTCGGGCAGGCCGATGACATCGCGGAGCAGGTACTCACCTTTGTCACCTCGACCTCCATCACCGGCCAGATCATGGTCGTCGACGGCGGTATGCCGGGCGCCATGCGCTGAGGCGCCCGGATAGCTTCAGCGCGACTGTTCTGAATTTCTGGCGCCGAGCAATGCCGAATGTCGTCCCGGAGACACGGCAGCTGTTCCATCTCGCGTTGCCATTGATGGGTGCCCAACTCGCCCAGATGGGCATGGGTGTCGCGGATGCCGTCATGGCGGGGCGCTACGGCTTTGTAGACCTCGCCGGTGTTGCCCTCGGCGGCAGCATTTTGTGGCCCTTGATGATGCTGTTCATGGGTTTGATACAAGCGGTTATGCCGACCGTTGCGCAGCTCAACGGCGCCAGGCGATATACGGAAATTGGCGAGGTGATCCGACAGGGGCTGTGGATGGCCCTGGCCGGCGGGCTCACGGTATTGCTGATCCTGCACAATGTTGGGCCCGTCTATTCCTGGATGGACGTCGACCCGGCCGCCGCCGCTGTTTCGATTCCTTATCTCAAGATGGCGGCCTTCGGCATAC
>PVMK01145826.1_pt1 | contig 45212 bp, 46 predicted proteins | sample 1853481 | NCBI WGS metagenome assembly PVMK01 (sample SAMN08533507, study PRJNA380276) | Marine sediment metagenome, whole genome shotgun sequencing project.
GGTATGGTGACAGCCGTCGCTCGGCCCCCCGCCGCGGCGTCGAATCGCTCCGCGGCCCTCCAGTCGCGGCCCCTGGCGGAACGCGCAGACTGCGGTCCCGATCGAGTCGATCGTATAAGTGTCTGAAAACAAAGCAAAAAAAAATTCCGAGCAAACCTCTGGACAGGGCGTGGCGAGAATTCTAGCCACCGCCGGAGGGGCGGGTTACGCGCCGATCGCGCCAGGGACTTTCGGGTCCGCGGTAGGCGTCGTCCTATTCGCAGTCCTCTCCGCCCTCCACCCGCTGCTCTTCATCCTCACCACCGCCACCCTGCTCGCGCTGGGCACCTGGGCGTCCGACCGCGCCGAGGAATTCTTCGGCAAAAAGGACGACGGCCGAATCGTGATCGACGAAGTCGTCGGGCAGCTGATCGCGCTCGCCCCCCTACTCTTCGTCGCCAATCTCGCGGGCACCCACCTACTCGTACTACTCGGCGCCGGCTTCCTGCTCTTCCGCCTCTTCGACATCTGGAAACCCGGCCCCGTCGCCTGGGCGGAGCGCCGCTTCGAAGGCGGCGCGGGTGTGATGCTCGATGACGTCGCCGCGGGCGCGCTCGCGGCGCTGGTCATGACGCCGCTCGCCCTCTTCTGCAGCACACAGGCGGCGACCCCGTGAAGGCCGAAATCATCACCATCGGCGACGAAGTGCTGCGCGGCGAGATCGTCGACACCAACAAGTCGTTTCTCGCGGACCGGCTGCTCGGCCTCGACATCGAGACCCACTTCCAGACCTCGGTGCGCGACGACCCGCCCGCAATGATCGACGCGTTCCAGCGCGCCGCGACCCGCAGCGAGATTGCGCTCGTCTCCGGTGGGCTCGGGCCGACGCGCGACGACCTCACCTCGGAGGCTCTCGCAGAAGCCTTCGGCCTCGAACTCGTACTCGACGAAGTTGTGCTCGAAACGATCCGCGGCTTCTTTCGCTCGCGCGGCCGCGAGATGACCGAGAACAACGTCAGCCAGGCGCGCTTTCCCGAGGGTGCAGAGATCCTGCCGAATCCGCTCGGAACCGCGCCCGGCTTTTCGATCGCGCAGGGTATGACGCACTTCTTCTGCCTGCCGGGTGTCCCCAACGAGATGCATCGCATGATGGACGAGCAGGTCATGCCGCGCATCGAAGCGATCCGCGGCGAAGGGCTTGCGGTCCGTGCGCGGCTGATTCGAACCTTCGGAATGGGCGAGTCCACCCTCGACGATGAGCTGAAGGACATCGCGGCGTCGGGCGATGTGAGCCTGGGATTCCGAACCTCGTTTCCCGACAACTACCTGCGGCCACTCGCGCGAGCTGCCACTACCGAACAGGCCGAGGCCGCACTCGACCGGATCTGCGACACCATCAAGCAACACCTCGGCCCGCTCGTCTACGGCGAGGACCAGCAGACCCTCGACGCCGTTGTCGGCCAGATGCTCGCCGAGCGCGGCATGACGATCGCCGTCGCAGAATCCTGTACCGGTGGACTGATCGCCTCGCGCATCACCGATAATCCAGGCGCGTCGGCCTACTTCGCGGGTGGCGTGGTCGCGTATTCGAACGCCGCAAAATCCGAGTTTCTCGGCGTATCCGCCACTGTGCTCGAAGAACACGGCGCGGTCTCCGATCCCGTGGCTCGCGCGATGGCCGAGGGCGTGCGTGAGCGCTTCGGCGTGGACATCGGCGTCGCAACGACGGGCATTTCGGGCCCGGATGGCGGAACGGCCGCCAAGCCCGTCGGCCTGGTCCACATCGCGCTCGCCCGCGAGGGTGCGACCTTCGCCGATGCCTTCGAGTTCCGGATGGATCGCACCCGCCACCGGCTGTTGACTTCGCAGGTTGCGCTCGACTGGGTCCGGCGAACGCTGCTGGGCGTGGAACTCGTCGGCCCGACGTGGGCGCAGCGATGAACCAAACGAGTGGGCGGAGGAAGGCCGCTGTGAAGCGCCATTCTTTAGAGGAGTGCGAATGTGGCTGAAGCGGCCGACAGCGTGCGCGCTTTCTTTGCGATCGACCTCGACGAGCGCACGCGCGGCGCGGCCGCAGCGGTCGCCGACCGGCTGCGCGAGTGCCCGGCTGGCGACGCGGTTCGCTGGGTGCGCGAAGAGACCCTCCACGTGACGCTGCGCTTTCTCGGAGACATCGATTGCGGGCGCGTCGCTCGCCTCGCGGGCTGCGTTCGGGAGCAGACCGCCGCCCTGAGTCCATTTCGGCTCCAACTCGGCGGCGCCCGGCTCTTCCCCTCCAAGCGCCGCGCGCTGGCCGTGGTGCTCGATGTCGGGCCCGAGGAGTCTCTTGTAGAGCTCGCCGACGCGGTCGAGCGGGGCGTCGTGGCGGCGGGCTTCGGCCCGGAGTCGCGCCCGTTCAACGCCCACCTGACCCTGGGGCGAATTCGCAAAAAACATTTTCCGCTTGTGACCGGGGACGTCACAAGCAGCGGCGAAAGTTGCCCTGTGAATGAAGCAATCCTCTTCAAAAGCGAGCTGCACTCCTCAGGAGCGCTCTACACCCCCATCGAACGCGCGCCGCTTGGCGGCGAACCATCACCCCTTTTGACTGAAACAGATCAATCGATCTACAACCCGAAAGTTGGAGGATGAGCAAAATGGCATTGAGCACGAAAAATCGACGGGGCAGTGCGAAATCGAAATTGGACACGAACGTCAGTCCAATCGGATCCGGGGGGCCGGAGGGCCACAAGGAGCGCGCAATCGAGCTCGCGATTTCGACCATCGAGAAGCAATTCGGCAAGGGGGCCATTCAGAAAATGGGTGCGAACGGCATCGATCAGGAGATCAAGGTCTTTTCTTCCGGATCGCCGAGCCTCGACCTCGCGCTCGGTGTCGGCGGATTTCCGACCGGACGGGTCGTCGAGATCTACGGACCAGAGTCGAGCGGCAAGACGACGCTCGCGCTTCACGCCGTTGCGGAAATCCAGAAGAACGGCGGCGTGGCCGCCTTCATCGACGCCGAACACGCGCTCGACATCGGCTACGCGCGCAAGCTCGGCGTTCAGGTGGACGATCTGCTCGTCTCGCAGCCCGACACCGGCGAGCAGGCCCTCGAGATCGTCGACGTCCTGTTGCGCTCGGGCGCAATCGATCTCGTCGTCGTCGACTCGGTCGCAGCGCTCGTTCCGAGAGCGGAGATCGAGGGGAGAGATGGGTGATCACCACGTGGGCCTCCAGGCCAGGCTGATGAGTCAGGCCCTGCGGAAACTCACGGGCACGGTCTCGAAATCGCAGGCGACCGTGATCTTCATCAACCAGATCCGGATGAAGATCGGCGTGATGTTCGGCAATCCCGAGACCACCTCCGGGGGCAACGCGCTCAAGTTCTACGCCTCGATTCGCCTCGACATCCGGCGCATTGCGGCTCTCAAGGACGGGGATGTCGTGGTCGGAAATCGCACGCGCGTGAAGGTCGTGAAGAACAAGGTCGCGCCGCCCTTCCGGCAGGCCGAATTCGACATCCTCTACAACGAGGGGATCTCGGTCGAGGGAGACCTCCTCGATCTGGGTGTCGACGAGGGCATCGTGGAGAAGAGCGGATCCTGGTACTCGTACAATGACGAGCGCATCGGCCAGGGGCGCGAAAATGCGCGCCAATTCCTCAAGGAAAACCCGGATGCGCGCGAGCACCTGGCGAACGCGGTGTACACCGCCAAGGGACTCAAGCGCCTCGTGCGAGCGGACGCTGCGCCCGCCGGAGAAACCGACGAAGCGCCCCCGGTTCCGGCCGTCGCCGAGTAGGCCCGACGCCGCGACGTCATCTCTGGCGTCGCGGCGCGACCGGATCGGATGGAGACGAGGACCTAGAGGGGATCCAGCCTCGGATGCGCTTTCGCGGCGCTGGTGGACGAAATGCCACGGATGTTTGAATTGCCACCGAGGGTGGTGATTTCGATGCGCTGCAGCGGCGTGTCGATCGGGAAGCGCGGCACACTGATCGTGATCGACTCACCAGAAAATCCGCGGGTGTCGAGCAGCGTCGTGCCATCTGGTTCGATTCGGAGCGCGTATGCGGCAGCCGGGTCGGCCCCAGATTCGAAGATCGCCGACTCGAGTTCGCGGGTGTAGCCGCGCAAAGCCGTTTTGAGTTCCGTCGGCTGAACGCGGCGCGCGACTCGACAAACCCCGGGTTGATCGGGGGTGTCGACAATCGACCACTCGCCATTCTCGAGGTCTGTCCGCACCACGTGGCAACCGCCGTTGACGAATCGCAGATCGAGACTCGTGCGATTGTCCGCGGCGATCCGGTATTGGGGCCGGCCAAAGCGGCCCCGCGGGCCACAGACCTCGCCGGGTAGCGACAGCGTATAACTCGTCGCGTCTTCGCGATAAACGCGCAGATCGTCTTGGGGCAGACCCGTCGTGGGATTGGGTCTCTGCTGGAGCACGAACGAACGGCCCCGCCAGCGCGAATCGCCCTCGTCATTGAGTTCCTCGGGCCCGAGCACGGTCGCCTCTGCCTCGCTCTGAAGCTGTGACGGCTCGCCGTAACCCGCCGCATGCGAAGCCGGGCCCGTCGCGGACCAGATCTGTTCAAATTTCCCAGCCGAAAAAACCGACGGCGAGACGGCCCGATAGGAATCTTCAGAAGGCTCCCAGAGCACCAGGTCACCGGATTTCATCCACGCCAGACGCTGCGGCGAAGATTGATCGTCGCGCGAGATCACCTGAGAGAGCTGAGATCGACCACCCCGCAGCTCTACGACGTGAACCTCGGCTTTTGGATTTCCAGAGACCGCAAACGCCGCTCGGCGTCCGTCGGGAGCCAATGCGAGATCGAGCGCCGGGCCTTCGCAGTTCTCCCCGAATCCGAATACCGATCGGGCCGAAAGCAAACGCTCGAGCTGGTGAACTTCGTCGGCGTCCGGACCCGCGGGATCATCGGGATACAACTCGCGCCAGGCCGACATGTAGGCGACCGCCTCACCCTTTTCGGCGGGCACAGGACGGCAGGAATCGCGTCGATCGTTTTCGTCGAGCGCGCGTCGAATACCGACCTGAATCTTACGGGAATCGGAAACGGGCAGTGGCCGCGGGCAACGGTATCCGTCGCTTATCACGGCGACGACACGCGCCTCGGTGCGAAATGACGGCCAGGCCGAGAGGCCGGGCTTGATCATGGAACCGATCGAAAAATGCCCGCGGGCATCGGTCTTCGTCTCCCGGTGCCCGAGTACCTCGCGATCCGGCAGGATATCGTCGTAGTGGCCGTCGAAACGCACGACCACGAGCGCTCCCTCTACGGGTTTGCCGCTCGCCTGATCGACGACCGTGCCGGAAATACCGGGTGCGACGCGAACCGGTAGAACCACACAAGAAATTTGTAATAGCGCGAGAACCGCGGCAGATCCCAATGTGGCGGTGACTCGCAGCCGCCGAGCGTACGTCCGGTTGCGAGAGTCACGATCGACTCGATTCATTACACCCATGTGCGCCTCTCCCGTGATCAATCGCGACCCATTCGCCCATTCAAGATCCTCCCATTTCGACCGGCGAAGACCGAAACCTGAGTACGGGGATCACGTACCGACCGATTGCACCCAAAACCCGGGAGGGACGCCCTGCGCGCCCGAGCGGGCCGGATTGGCGACGGTGCTCAAGGCAAAGCCCCAACAGGACGATCAGAGGCGCCGTGAGGTCGCACTAGCGGCCCTGGGGGGAGTGGGCGTGGAGCTCAACGACATCCTGAAAATCGCTCTCAAGGGGGGAGCCTCGGATATCCATCTGAAGCCCGGATTGCCGCCCATGTTTCGGGTGGACGGCGCACTGGTCCCACTGAAGAACGGCGAGCGAATCCCTCCGGACGATCTCCAGAAGATGGCCTACTCGATCATGAACGATGCCCAGCGGACTCGTTTCGATGAAACCCGCGAAACCGACCTCGCCTACGGCATTCCCGGGCTCGGCCGTTTCCGCGTCAACGTATTTCAACAGCGCGGAACCGTCGGGATCGTCTTCCGGGTGATTCCCTTTGGTGTCAAGTCGATCGAACACCTGCATCTGCCCAAGATCATCGAATCGATCGCGATGGAGCAGCGCGGGTTGGTGCTCGTGACGGGAACCACCGGTTCGGGAAAATCGACAACGCTGGCCGGAATGATCGATTACATCAACTCGAACCGAACCTGCCACATCATGACGATCGAGGACCCGATCGAATTCTTGATTCGCGATCGGCGCTCCATCGTCAACCAGCGCGAAATCGGCGTCGATACCCAGAGCTTCGCCAACGCGTTGCGCGCTGCACTGCGCCAGGATCCGGACGTGATTCTCGTTGGTGAGATGCGTGACTTCGAGACGATCGAAACCGCCCTCACCGCGGCCGAGACGGGGCATCTGGTGATGAGCACCCTGCACACTCTCGACGCGACCGAAACCATCAATCGGATCATCTCGGTATTCCCCCCCTATCAGCAGAAGCAGGTTCGACTGCAGCTCGCCGCGATCCTCAAGGCGGTTATTTCCCAGCGCCTCGTGCCTCGCGCGGACGGAAAGGGCCGGGTGCCCGCTATGGAAGTACTGATCAGCACGGCTCGGGTTCGCGAGTGTATCGCCGACAAGGATCGCACCAAGGAACTACACGATGCGATCGCGAAGGGCTTCACTACCTATGGCATGCAGACCTTCGACCAATCCCTCATGCACCTCGTAAAACAGGAATTGGTCACCTACGAAGAAGCCCTCAAGCACGTCTCCAACCCGGACGACTTCGCGCTGCGCTTCCGCGGGATCGCGTCCGCATCGGACGGAACCTGGGACGACTTCGAGCCGGACGACGAAAAGGTCGAAGAAGAGAACGCCGGCGGCGAAAAACCCAACGCCGAAATCGACGACGACTTCATCCAGCGGTTCTAGCCCGGACAGTTCCACTATCTATTGAGTTAGCTCCACTGGCCGGGGCCCAGTTGACCGGGTCGTGTCTCGCACGGGCAGTTCCGTTTCCTATTGAGTGGGCTCCACTGGCTGCCCGGACAGTTCCACTATCTATTGAGTTAGCTCCACTGGCTGCCCGGACAGATCCACTATCTATTGAGTTAGCTCCACTGGCCGGGGCCCAGTTGACCGGGTCGCTTTAGGAAGAGTCGCTTCTTATTGCGATGACCCTACAGGCGAGGCCCAGTTCACGTGGCTGGTGGCGCGGGTGAGCTTTTAAGCTGAAATCATTGGTGGGTTCTGCGCGGCGAGCCGCCACCGATGCTCCTCGGGCTGGGTCTGCGGGAGGGTTTGTGGGCTCGGTTATAGTTCGGAATCATGCGTGATCCCGGTGGGTTGGAGGGGTAATGGCGCGGAGTGCGAGCGAAATCCGAGAGCTGTTTCTGCGCTTTTTCGAAGCGAAGGGGCACCAGATCGTCGCGAGCGCTTCGCTGGTCCCCGAGGGCGATCCAACCCTATTGTTCACCAACGCCGGGATGGTTCCGTTCAAGAACACCTTCCTGGGATCGGAAACCCGCGATTACGTGCGGGCGGCAACTTCCCAGAAGTGCCTGCGCGTATCGGGCAAGCACAACGATCTCGAAAACGTCGGGCGCACACCCCGCCACAACACCTTCTTCGAGATGCTGGGCAATTTCTCATTTGGCGATTATTTCAAGCTCGAGGCGATCGAGTACAGCTGGGAACTGCTCACCGAGCACTTCGAAATCGACCCCGCCCGGCTCGCCGTCTCGGTTTTTCGCGAAGACGATGAAGCCTACGACCTCTGGCGCGAAAAAATCGGGATTCCGGTGGAGAAGATCTTTCGCCTCGACGAGGACGAGAACTTCTGGTCGATGGGCGAAACCGGACCCTGCGGCCCCTGCGCGGAAATCCACATCGATTTCGGCGTAAACGCCAATTGCAAGAGTGACAGCTGTGACCCCTCCTGCGATTGCGGGCGCTGGCTCGAGATCTGGAATCTCGTCTTCATGCAGTTCGATCGCGACGCGGCGGGGAACATGACGCCGCTGCCGAAGCCGTCCATCGACACGGGTGCGAGCCTCGAGCGCCTCGCGTCCGTCCTCCAGGGCGTTCCGTCGAATTTCGACACCGATCTCTTTCGCGGAATCATGGACCGAATCCAGCAGGCCTCCGGGGTCAAGCGAGGGGAGAACCCCGAGCACGACGTTTCGATGAACGTCATCGCCGACCACGCTCGGTCGCTGGTCTTCCTGATCGGCGACGGCATCCTGCCCGGAAACGAAGGCCGGGGTTACGTGCTGCGCCGCCTGCTGCGCCGGGCCGCGCGCCACGGCGTACTGTTGGGCATCGAGCGACCCTTCTTGTTCGACGTCGGCGACGCGGTAATCGACGAGATGGCTTCCGCGTATCCAGAGCTTCGCGATCGACGCGCCTACATCACGGGCCGCATTCAACGGGAAGAGGAGCGCTTCCTCGAGACGCTCTCGAAGGGGCTCACTCGGCTCGAAGAAGACATCGCTGCACTCGAGAAAAGTGGCTCGAAGGTGCTGCCGGGCGAGGCGGTCTTCAAGCTCTACGACACTTTTGGGTTTCCGGTCGACCTGACAGCAGACATCTTGTCCGGCCGGAATTTGGAGATCGACGAAGTCGGCTTCAACACGGCGATGACCGCGCAGCGGCAGAGAGCGCGCGCGGCCTGGAAGGGGAGCGGCGACGAACGCGTCGCAGAAATCTACGGGCAGCTCGCATCCGACATCAGTACGCGCTTCAGCGGCTATTCGAGCCTGACCGGAACCGCGACGATTCGCGCGCTGCTGGTCGATGGTGAGAGCCGCGAAGTCGCGAACTGCGGCGAAGCGGTGGAGATCATCGTCGACGAAACCCCCTTCTACGCCGAAAGCGGTGGACAGGTGGGCGACCGAGGCGTGCTGCAGGTATCCGGAGGAACCGTCGAAATCACCGACACCCAGCGCCCGGTGCTGCAGCTCGTGGTTCACCGCGGCGTGGTCACCGAGGGCGAACTTCGCATCGACACCGAAGCCGAGCTGACCGTGGACACCGATGCCCGCGCGGCGACGGTCCGCAACCACTCCGGGACCCACCTGCTGCACGCGGCACTGCGCACCGTGCTCGGAAGCCAGGCCATGCAGAAGGGCTCGCTGGTCGGCCCCGATCGCCTGCGCTTCGACTTCACCCACGATTCAGCACTCGACGACAGCCAGATCGAGGCGATCGAAGATCTCGCGAACGGTTGGATCGAGTGCAACGCACCGGCCAGCGTGCGCGAAATGTCGTACCCCGAGGCGATCGAGGCCGGGGCCGTCGCGATCTTCGACGAGAAATACGGCGACGTCGTGCGCGTGGTCCAGTTTGGCGACTTTTCGACGGAACTCTGCGGCGGCACACACGCTCGCGCGACCGGAGACATCGGCCTGCTCAAGATCCTGTCCGAGTCCGGCATCGCTTCGGGCGTGCGACGCATCGAGGCGCTCACGGGCCTCGGCGCGCTGAGCCACCTCCGCGACCAGGAAAAAGCGCTCCGCAGTGCATCGGAGTTACTGCGGGTATCCGCAGCCGAGGTTCCCGCACGGATCGAGAAGCTTCTCGAAGACCGCCGCAGTGCAGAGCGCGCGATCGAGCAGCTTCGATCTGCTCAACGCGGTGTGGCCTCCAAGGATCTCACCCGAGACGCCAGGGAGATCGCCGGCGTGCAGGTCATCGCCACCCGGGTAGCGGGCGCAGTAGCCAAAGAGCTGCGCGGAATGGTGGATGACTTGCGAAGCCAGCTCACAAGCGGGATCGTCCTGCTGGCCGCCGAGACGAACGGCCAGGTATCCCTCGCCCTCGGCGTCACCAAGGACCTCACCGACCGCTTCCGAGCCGGCGACATGATCCGCGAGGTCGCGATCATCGTCGGTGGCAAGGGCGGCGGAAGACCGGACTTCGCGCAGGCGGGTGGCAGCGATCCGAGCAAGATCGACGCTGCGTTCGAACGACTCGACGCACTGATCGCAGGGAGCTGAAGTGGCACTCCACTATCTCACAAACCCGTTCGCCCCCCATCGACGTCGCACCCGCGAGGTGCACGTGGGTGACGTGGGCATTGGCGGCTCGAATCCGATCCGGATCCAGTCGATGACGACAACCGACACCCGGGACACCCAGGGAACGGCCGATCAAACCGAACTTCTCGTATCCGTCGGCTGCGAGATCGTTCGCATCACCGCCCCTTCGTTGACCGACGCCGAAAACCTCGCCGCCATCCGCGAAGAACTCGACCGGCGAAAGGTTCGCGTTCCGCTGGTCGCCGACATTCACTTCACGCCAAATGCCGCGATGGTCGCAGCCCAGTACGTCGAGAAGATTCGAATCAATCCCGGGAATTTTGCGGACAAGAAGAAATTTGCGGTGCTCGAGTACACGGACGCCGCCTACGCGGAAGAGATCGAGCGCGTCGCGGAAAAATTCCGCCCGCTCGTGCAGCGCTGCAAGGAGCTCGGCCGTGCGATCCGGATCGGCACGAATCACGGATCCCTTTCCGATCGGATTATGAATCGCTTTGGTGACACACCGGCGGGGATGGTGGAGAGCGCACTCGAATTCGTCGACGTCTGCGAGAGCGAGGGCTTCCACGACATCGTGTTCAGCATGAAATCGAGCAATACCCAGGTGGCCGTCCAGGCCTACCGACTCCTCGCCACGCGGCTCGCAGAGCGCTCACCGGGCGAGCCGAGTTATCCGTTTCACGTGGGTGTCACCGAAGCGGGCGACGGCGAGGACGGCCGCATCAAGAGCGCGATCGGAATTGGCGCCCTGCTCGTCGACGGGATCGGAGATACGATTCGCGTTTCGCTCACCGAGCCCCCGGAGGAAGAAGTTCCGGTCGCCTCGGCAATCGCATCGATTTGTTCCGAGAACGGCGACGTCACGGTGGAAGTCGTCGATCCCGGAGCACCCTTCACCGCGGACCCCTACGCCCACAACCGGCGCGTGACTCGCAGCGTGGGGCCAACGGATACCGATATCGGCAGCAACCACCCGGTGCGGGTCGAGGTCGATCTCGGCGCAGTTCCATCGGATCCGAAGCAAACCGCCGAAACGCTCGTCCGCAACCTCAAGAAATATCCGGACCTCGAGTGTGAAGGCGTGGCAGTGCACGTCTCCGATCCGAACAGCGTCCGCTCCCTGCAGGCCTTTTCGGACGCAATTGGCGATGCGGGAATGTCGATCCCACTAGCGGTTTGCGTTGCACCGGATCTGGTCGCACAGTGGCCGGCGTGTGTCGCACGCGTGGTAATCCGCACGGCTACGGCGCGCGACGATGCACTGCTCGATGCCGCAGCGAAGCGCTGCGCGGAATCTCGCACTCCGCTCGAATGGAATATCTGCGGAGACATCGAAGAAATTTCCGACCGGCTCGACCGCGCGCTCGAAGCGAGTGCGCGAGCCGAGCTCGACGAAATCCTCGTATCGGTCGAGTCGAGCCTCCCGGTGCACGCCGCCCGCCTCGTCGCCGCCCGCCTCGAGGCGCGAGGTGCATCGGATGTGCCAATCGTGCTTAGACATCGACGACTCGCCGATGACTCGGACGAGACCGCTGTGCTTCGGGCTGCCCACGTGCTCGGCGCATCGCTATGTGACGGCATCGGCGACGCGATCGCGCTCGAGGGATTTGGCGAGCCCGCGCGGGCCGTCGATCTCAGCTACCGCATCCTACAGGGGGCGCGACTGCGAACCTCGCGCACCGAGTTCATCTCGTGTCCCTCCTGCGGCCGGACGCTCTTCGATCTCGTCGAGACGACCGAGCGCATCAAGGCGCGCACAGGGCACCTCGTGGGCGTCAAGATCGCGATCATGGGATGCATCGTGAACGGGCCCGGCGAAATGGCCGACGCCGATTTCGGTTACGTGGGTTCTGGACCCGGCCGCGTGAACCTCTACGTCAGCAAGGATCTCGTCGTGCGCAACATTCCGGACGATACGGCTGACGATCGACTCGTGGAGCTGATCCGGGAACGTGGCCGCTGGGTCGATCCCACCTGAAGCCGCCGGTCAGTCCGACTTTGGCGGGCTCGCCACGTCGACTTCCGCTGGCGGCGCTTCGCTGGCCAACAATTCCATCTCCTCCAGCGCGGCCAACGTCCGGGTATTTGCGATCGCAGGGTGATCGCGGCCGATTCGGTCGCCGACCAGCATGATGAGCACGACGACCACCAGCACGCCCTCGGTCGCTCCGAGCAGCCCACCACCTACCCGATCGACGAACCCGAGCCCGACCGCGCGAGCGCCGCGCCGGATGATGCGCCCGACCGTCGTCACCGCCCCGATCGTCACGAGCACCAGGAGCGCGCCGGCCACCCAGGGCTCGAGGGCCTCGCTGATCCGGCCGCCGCTGATGTCGCCGACCCACTCGGCGACAGGGCCCACGAAGGCCCTGACTGCGATATAGGCGGCCGCGAGCGAGGCGAGCGAGAAAGCCTCCCGGATCAACCCCAGGAAAAAGCCGCGCAGGCACGCGATCCCGATGATGGTGCCCACGACGATGTCAACAGATTCGAATTCCACCAAGGCAAGCTCAGTGTAGCCCATGCGAAATATGCGGTTGGCGGAGGCGCTCGGGGACCATAGGATTGGGGCCGATGGCCGACCCGCTCGAAAATCCGCCGCTTTCCCCCTGGCGCGAGAAGCTTCGCCTCATCATCTTCGAAGCCGACACCCCTGCCGGCAAGGCTTTCGACGTCGGCCTGCTGGTGGCGATCTGCCTGAGCGTCTTCGTGGTCATGCTCGACAGCGTGAGCGTGTTTCACAGCCGACACGGCGAGCTACTCACCGATGCGGAATGGTTCTTCACGCTGCTCTTCAGCGTCGAGTACGTACTACGCCTGATCTGCTCGCCACGCCCGCTCCGCTACGCGCGTAGCTTCTTCGGCGTCGTCGATCTGCTCGCGATTCTGCCGACCTATTTGAGCCTGCTGTTCCCGGGCGCGCAATCAATGGCCGTCATCCGCGGATTGCGGCTGCTGCGGATCTTCCGGGTGTTCAAGCTCGGGCAATTTCTCGGCGAAGCCAGCGTCTTGCGACAGGCACTGTCGTCGAGCCGCCACAAGATCACGGTGTTCCTCGGAACGATCGCCATCCTGGTCACGATCCTCGGCTCGGCGATGTACCTGATCGAAGGCGAAGAAAACGGCTTCACGAGCATCCCCGCGGCGATCTACTGGTCGATCGTAACGATGACCACGGTGGGTTACGGAGACATGGCGCCGATCACGGTTTCGGGCAAAGTGCTCGCCTCGATCGTAATGATCCTCGGCTACAGCATCATCGCGGTACCGACAGGAATCGTCACCGCCGAGATCGTCGAAGGCGCCGCCGCCGCGAGAAGAATCACCACCCGCTCTTGCCCCAGCTGCCTGAGCGAAGGCCACGCAATAGACGCCACCTACTGCAAAGACTGCGGCGCCTCCCTGGAAGTTCCCATCACAGAAGAATGACCCTCGCCTAGCAGCGCTACCTCATTTTGCGGATTGAGTTTGTGCCCGAGCGGTCAGGGTGGATGATGGCCGAGTCAGCTGCCCTCAATGGGGGGCTTTTCCACTCCTCCGCGCTACTCAACCCGATGCGAGAGGATGGGCGATTGAAGCTGCGAAATTCTCCCGCCCGATAACCCAGGATTCCGTCATGGAGCGAGTCGAGCGCGAGTTGGGCTGGGGCGGATTTTTCTCACCCGCTGGAGGCTGGTCGGTGTTATATCTCGGATTCTCAGGCGGACGGGAAAGACACCGGCCGATTACGAGGACGGGTCATGGAAAAGACGAAAGACCATCTGCCCCTTGGACTGCCCGGATGCCTGCGGCATCACGGCGACCTTGGAAGAGCGGCAAGATCATCCGGCTCGACGGGAGACGCCGACCACCCGTTTACCCGGGGATTTCTCTGCAAGAAGGTCCGGACCTATCACCACCGCGTTCAATCCGATGAGCGCGTGTTGTTTCCGCAGATTCGAACAGGAAAGAAGGGCGATGCGCGTTTCGAGCAGATCTCCTGGGATGAGGCGCTGGGGCTTCTGGCTTCGCGTCTGACCGAGATCAAGCGGGAACACGGCGGCGAAGCGCTGTTGCCCTATTGCTATGCGGGCAACATGGGTGCCGTCGCGCGTTGGGCCGGGTATCCGTTCTTTCACCGCTACGGGGCCTCCCAGCTGATGCAGACCATCTGTTCCAGCGCGGCCAAGGAAGCCTGGGCGGCGCACTGCGGATCACTCCCCGGAAGCCCGCCCGAAAAGGCGTCGCATGCCGATCTGATCCTGGCCTGGGGAATCGACATCAAGGTCACGAACGTCCACTTCTGGCCATTCGTCACGGAGGCCCGAAGACGGGGCGCGAAGCTGGTGGTGATCGATCCCTATCTAAATGCGACCGCGAAGGCGGCGGACTTCTACTTTCCCGTTCGACCCGGCGGAGATGCGGCGCTGGCCCTCGGGTCTCGCGAAGCGCTTCCTCGACCAGGGCCGTTTGGACCGAAAGTTCATCGAGCAATACACGGAGGGTTTCGATGAATTTGCGACGTCGCTGAATCAGAACTCGATCGACGCCCTCGTGGATGACACCGGCTTGAGTCGGGAGCAGTTCAATGAACTGGCCGAGCTCATTGAGGAGAACCCGAAGACCTTCATCCGGATCGGCATCGGACTCACGCGCAATACGACGGGCGGAATGTCGGTGCGGGCAATTACCTGCCTGGCTGCGGCCCTGGGCCTGTTCGATGGAAAGACCGGGACGAGGGCGCGCTGCTGATGAGCTCGGCTTTCTCTGGAGATTCGAGCCGACTCGAATTCCCCCAGTTGCTCGAGAAGCCAACGCGATCGATCAACATGGTGCAGCTCGGGGACGCGCTCACGAGGCTCACGCCTCCCGTGAAGGCTTTGTTCGTCTACAGCAGCAATCCGTTGAGCGTCGCGCCGGATGCGAGCCAGGTGCGCAAGGGATTGGCGCGAGAAGATTTGTTTACCGTCGTGCACGAGCAGTTCCTGACACCTACCGCCCGCTACGCGGACCTGCTGCTCCCCGCCACCACCTCGTTCGAGAATTGCGACGTGTATACGGGCTACGGACACTTCCAGATGGGCCGGGTGGAACCGGTGATTCCCCGCCCGCGGAGAAGCCCTGAGCAACTTCGACTTGTTCCAGCGCCTTGCCGAAAAGATGGGCTACGACGACGAGCCGTTCCGCCAGACGATCGGCGAACGCCTCGATGATTACATCGGCACCCTACGAGGACTTCCCGACTCTGTCCGAAAGGAGGGCCTCCAACCGGGCGTAACCGTTACGTCCGACAATCTCGCATCAGCGGGGGACTACTCCCGGTTCGAAAGAGGGCGCTTCCAGTTCGCACCGCAGCACGTCGAACCTGCCGTTGCGCAGGTTCTTTCGAGTCGCGAATTTGCGGACGCGGAACTTCGAGCGCGCTTTCCCCTCCGGTTGATCACACCCCCGATGTTGGGCCTGTTGAATTCGACCTTCGGCGAGCGATTTCCGAAAGCGATCGGCACGGTGATGGTCCATCCCCAGGATGCCGGCGCTCGCAATTTGAAGGCCGGTGAGAAGGTCGAGGTGTTCAACGGCAGGGGGCGCAACAGGCGCACACTCGTGATTTCCGAAGATACGCAGCCCGGCCTCGTCGTCATGCAGGGCATCTACTGGGAGAACGATGCGTCGGAAACCACCGGCGTGAACGACTTGACGTCGCAGCAGACCACGGATCTGGGTGGGGGCGGAACATTTCACGAATCCCTGGTGGATGTCCGCTCCACGGGCGACCGTTCGTAGATGGACATCTACACCACCAGCATCTTGATCAGCATCGTAATCTACGCTCTGATCGGCAATTACGCGGGCCGAAAGGTCAAGCACCTCGAAGACTATTTCGTGGTGGGGCGCCAGGTGCCGACGCTGTTGATCGTCGGCACGCTCGTGGCCAGCGTGCTCAGCACCAACGCCTTCCTGGGTGAGACGGGATTTTCCTATGCCACCCAGGGCGGTGCCTACATCCTGTGGCCCTCCATCTGGGTGACGGGGTACGTGTGGGGCGCGCTCTACTTCGGCCGCTACCTGCGGCGCAGCCGTGCGCTCACCGTCGCCGAATTCTTCGGTTGGCGCTTCGACAGCCAACCCGTCCAGGCGGCCGCCGGTGTCACCATCGTGCTCGGCCTGGGCGGTTATCTGCTGGCCGTCACCCAGGGTGCCGCGATCATCCTCTCCCAACTAACGCCCCTGAGCTACATCCAAGGGGCTCTTCGTGGCCTGGGTGAGCTACACGCTCTTCACCCTCTACTCGGGTTCGCGAGGCGTCGTCATCACCGACACGCTGATGTTCCTGCTCTTTACCGTGATGAGCTTCGTCGCGTTCTACTACATCGTCGAGTTTCACGGCGGCTGGCTCTCTTCCCTTCATCAGCTCATTCAACTCGAGGCGAAACCGGACCTCATGAGCTGGCACGGCGTCGTCGGCCCCTGGAACGGAGTGGCCCACCGCACTCGATTACGCGATCTGGTCGGTCGTGACGGGCATCGCCTGGGCGCTCGTCACCGCGGTGAGCCCCTGGCAATCGAGTCGCTACCTGATGGCGAAGTCGGAGCACGTGGTGATTCGCTCCGCGTGCATCGCGGCGATCGTCATCGCGACGAGCAGCGTGGCGCTCTACGCCGCGGCGACTGTGGTCAACCTCAGCAAGATCGACATCTTCCCCGAAGAGCAAACCATGATCTGGGCGGCCATGAACATGATGCCGCCCCTGATGGGCGCCCTGCTTCTGGCCGGCGTGACGGCGGCGGCATTTTCTTCTGCGACGACCTTTCTGTCGCTCGTCGGCTTTAGCATGAGCCAGGACATCTTTCCCCCACCGCCAACGCGACGACGAGAGCATGCTTCGTTTCAGCCGCGCGATGATGTTGCTCGTTGGCGCCGTGACGCTCGCAATCAGCCTGTTCCTGCCGCCGAGCGTCTTTTGGCTCGTGTACTACGTCGGCACGATATTCGCCTCATCGTGGGGCGCCGTCAGCTTCATGAGCGTATGGAGCGACAAGATCACTGCGCGCGCGGCTTACTGGGGCATCATCTCGGGATTCGTCGGCAACGTCATCCCGCGTCTGCTCGATACGCTGGGCTGGATCGACCTGCCCTCCTATCTCAATCCAATTCTGATTGGCGGTGTGATCAGCCTCGTCGTCGTTCTCGTCCTCTCACTCCTCGGCAACGTGACCGATGTGCAGCGCGCACGCCGGCTCACACTCCACGAGGTACCCGAGGAGGATCGCGACACCGCGCAAGCGGGAAGACACAGTGGAGCGCCATCGGCGTCGCACTCTCGGGCATTTTCATGACGGCGATGTTGCTGCGCTTCTACGTGCTGCCGTATCAGCGGGCCACCGACACCCTGCGCGAGGGTGGCGGGCTCGATTGGTGGACGGTCGAAGCCGTGCTGGCGATGGCCTGGGCAGGGCTCTTCGTACCGTGGGGCATCATGGCCTACAAGATGATCGGCCACTCCTACTCGAGCAAGGGACCGCGCTGAAGCTCAATATCTGCCGATCATCCGCAAATACATCTGCGCGTCTTCGCGTTTGGGATGTTCGACGAGCACGGACTCCCACTCCTGCGCGGCCTCTTCGGCACGGCCCAGCGAATACAAGGTGACACCGAGCTGCACTGCCGCATCGCAGAAACCGGGGTGGCTGCGTAGCACGCGGCGGAACTCCGCGAGCGCGCGATCCGGAAGTCCGACATCGCGCAATGCGATGCCGAGTTTGTTTCGGATGTCGGGAAAGTTCGGGCAGCGGTCGAGCGCTTTGCGGTAGGCCTCGATGGCCTCGCGCAATTCGCCCACTTCGCGGTAGGCATCGCCGAGTGCAGCCTGGAGGTTGGCGAGCTTGCCGCGGGTGGTCGCGTCAATCACGTCGTCCGCCGAGCGGGCCAGCCTTCCCGCCCGCTCCGCGATCTCGCGGGAGCGATCGAAGTCACCCTGGCTCTCGTAGACGTTGGCCAGCGCGAGCAGCGCCTCCGAGTACGAAGGATTGATCCGCAGCGCTTCGCGTAGCGAATGGGCCGCCGCACTGATATCGCCCTTGCGGTGGTACATCACGCCGATCATGTAATGAACGTCCGCAAAATTGCGCGTTTGAATCAGCCGGGTGAAGTGGGGAAGCGAAGTCTCGGCATCCCCACGCTCGAAGCAGCGTCGTCCGAGCTCGTAGTCCCGACGCTCGATGGGCGTCAACCGTCCAACCTCGTGCATCCATTGCCCCCTAGTTGCTCGTCGGCTCCTCTTCGATCCGCTTGGCCGCCGCAGCGGCGTACTTGGTATCCCGGTAGTTCTGCACGATCGACTGGAAGATCCGATCAGCCTCTTCGGTGCGGCTCATCTCCGCGTAACAGATCCCCAGATTGTAGAGCGCCTCAGCGTCCAGGCCGAGGCCCGGATATTCGTTCAGCAACGACCGATAGCGCTCGGCGGCGCTCTCGTACTCCTCTCTCTGCAGATAGAACTCGGCGATCTCGGTGATGTTCTCGGCGAGGTGCGTGCGAAGGTCTCGCCACAGGGTCTCGGCTTCTCGGGCCTCGGGCGAGTGCGGGTATTTCGCGAGCAGGCGGTCGAGGTGAAGTAGCGCGTCGCGGGTGGCGGTCTGATCGCGGTTGACGGCGTGCATCTGCCGCTCTCGGCAATGCGCCGAGCGCAAAATCGTATACGGAACCTTCTCGTGCTGAGGGTGGAGATCTGCAAAATCCCGGTAGTAGGAAAGCGCCTCGTCGTATCGACGATCGTCGAAATAGGCGTCGGCGATCTTGAGTTCGGCCATGACGGCGACGTCGCTGTAGGGATAATTGTCGATGATCGACTGGAGCTTCCCGATGGCCCGGACGTAGTCGACCGTGCGAAAAACGAGCCAGCTTTGGCCTTTGAGGATCTCGAGCGCTTCCTCGTACAATTCTTCGGCCGGCGCCACATCCTCAAATGCGGGTGGCGGCGACGAGCAGGCCGTCGCGACCATGAGGGCGATCGAAGCTAAAAGGATCGAACGGTTGCGCAAGGGTTCCCCAAATCTGCGGCAAATGATCGGGCCATCTGGATTCGTGTCAATTTGCTAGCGTGTCGTACCCCATTATACCGGCGAGAGGAATACATCGATGAACAGGCGATCGCTCGAAAAAATGCGAATGGACCGGCGCCTCGCTGGGCGCGGTGGCTGGATGTCCCGCGCGGACCTGGATCGGGAGACCGAAGGTCTGCCGGATGCCAGCGAAAAAATTGCAGAAGAAGAGCCCGAGCCCAACCCGGACGAAAACGACGCGAGGCCGCCCGAAGCCGATCCTCAGATTCCCGGCGGATTCGATACGGCCTAACCCGGATAGGGCCTAGCCCATGATCAAGCAGCAGCTGGGAGACCGACTCGACGGATGGATCCACACGGCCTTTCCGTTCCTGTTCGTCCGCCCACTGAACCCCAACCTGCTGACTGTGATCGGAGCCATCGGCTCGATCGTCGCCGCAGCCGCATTTGCAGAGGGCTGGCTCGTCTGCGGCGGAATCCTCATGCTCGCGAGCGGTTTCTTCGATCTCGTCGACGGCGTGGTCGCGCGGCACCAGGGAATCGCTACGCGCTTCGGCGCGTTTCTCGATTCGACCCTCGACCGGCTCGCCGACATGGTGGTCCTGGTGGGCCTGTCGATCCACTTCGCGCGCATCGGTGAACCCGGCAACGTGCTGCTCGCCGGAGCGGCGCTGACCGTGACGGTGCTCGTCTCCTACTCGGCGGCCCGTGCAAAACATTCCGTACCCGCGGGTATCAACGTGGGTTTCTTCGAACGCGGCGAGCGCGTCGGGCTGTTGGCCGCGGGGGCGATCCTGGGCTTTGTCGTACCGGCGCTGTGGATCCTCCTGATCGGTAGCGCCGCGACGCTCGCCCAGCGCTTCGTTCGGGCCTACCGTGAAATGGAACGACTCGACGCCGAAGAGCGAAACAGCCCGGAGGCGCGAGATTTGAGGACGGAAACCTGATGCCGACAAAAGAAGACAAACGAGGACCGGGCTTTACGATGAACGACCCCGACGAGCGATCGGAGGGCGCTGGAGGCGCCACCATCGACTTCTCGACGTTCGTACTCTCCCTCGGAACCACCGCGCTCTATCAACTCGGCGAGATCGGAGACTCCGAAGAGGGAACCGATAAACGCGTCGAGCCCAATCTTCTAATCGCCAAGCAGACCATCGACACCCTCGAGATGCTCACCGAGAAAACCCGCGGCAACCTCACGGACACCGAGTCCAAACTCCTCGAGAGCATTCTCTACGAGCTGCACATGAAGTTCGTCGAGACCGGCAAGTGAACACGCGGCCCGGCTCCGCGAGCCGGAGCCTGCGCTGCCACGCGCCGGGCAAGATCAATCTCGGCCTGCGCATCGTCGGCAGGCGCGCAGACGGCTACCACGAACTCGTGAGCCTGTTCGCGCCACTGGATCTCGGCGACGAGATCGAGATCGCGATTTCGGATTCCGCCACCCTCGAAGTCGAGATCAAGCTCGGGGGAGCGAGCGAAGGGATTCCCGCCGACGCCACCAATCTCGCCCACCGGGCGGCCAGGGCCTTCGCGGAGGCCACGGGCCTGATCTGCCGGATCGAGCTGCGGATCGAGAAGCGCCTGCCGGCGGGTGCGGGATTGGGGGGCGGCTCCAGCGACGCGGGCGCCGTGCTGCGGACCCTCTGCGATCTCTTTCCGGGCGCGCTGGACGGGCCGCGGCTCGCCGAGCTCGCCCTCGGGCTCGGGGCGGACGTGCCATTCTTTCTCGACCCCCGGCCCGCGAGGGTCACCGGCATCGGCGAGCGACTCGAAGCCGTGGACGGCCTGCCCTCACTCCCCGTCCTGCTCGCAAACCCGGGCATCGCGCTCTCGACCGCCGAGGTCTTTCAGACCTTCGCGGCGATCCAGCCCGCGTTGACGAAATCCGCCCCTGATCGTACGATCCCGCCTCTTTCCGGGGCGACGAGCCCAGGATGGACGTTTGCGGGAGTCACCGGGCTCAGCCTGGAAAACGACCTCGAACCGATTGCGATCCGACTGTGCCCGCCGATTGCGCGGCTGCAGAGGCAGATCCGAGCCACAGGCGCGCCGGCGGTCGGCATGTCGGGCAGCGGGGCCACGGTATTCGGCCTCTTCGACTCCGCAGAAGCCGCGGAGCGCGCACTAGGAGAAGCGGCCTTCGAGGCGCCCATCTGGGCCCGGGTCGCAGCCACACAGGAATCTCGATAGGCTGACGCTTCCCGATCGCGGCCTCGAAACAGCCCCGGAGTATCCAGATCATGCAACGCGCCAAGCTCTTTGCGGGGAACTCGAATCCCATACTTGCCGAGGCCGTGGCTCGCCACCTCGACACGCAGCTCGGCAAAATCGACGTGGGCACTTTCAGCGATGGCGAAGTCAACGTCGAGATCCACGAGAACGTCCGCGGCATGGACTGCTTCGTGATCCAATCGACGTCATCGCCCGCGAACAGCCACTTGATGGAAATGCTCATCATGGTCGATGCGCTGAGGCGCTCGTCCGCGAAGCGCATCACCGCGGTGATTCCCTATTACGGTTACGCGCGACAGGATCGCAAAGTCCGGCCGCGCGTTCCGATCTCTGCCAAGCTCGTAGCGGACCTGATCAGCACGCCCGGAACCGATCGTCTGCTCTGCATCGATCTACACGCGGGTCAGATCCAGGGATTCTTCAACATCCCCGTCGACAACCTCTTTGCAACGCCCGTGATGTTGAACGCGATCCGAACGCGCTACGAAGGGCCGTTTACGATCATCTCGCCGGACGCCGGGGGCGTCGAGCGATCGCGCGCCTACGCGAAACGGCTCGACGCGAACCTCGCGATCATCGACAAACGCCGCGAGGCCGCCAACGTGGCGGAAGTGATGAATATCGTCGGAGACGTGAAGGGACAGACCTGTGTGATCGTCGACGACATGGTCGATACGGCGGGGACGCTTGCGGAGTCTGCGGTAGCGCTGGATCGAGAGGGAGCGAAGGCCGTCTACGCGGTCATCACCCATCCGGTCCTATCGGGAGCAGCCGTCAAACGAATCGCCGAGAGCCCGTTGAAGGAACTCGTCGTCACCGACACGATTCCGCTGCGACCCGATGCAGTGGATTGCGCCAAGATACACGTCGTGACGATCGCTCCCCTGCTCGGAGAATCGATCCGCCGAATCAGCAACGAAGAGAGCGTGAGTTCACTCTTCGTATGAAGACTTTTTTTTAGGAGAAACCTGTGGGTGAATTTGCACTTGGCGTGGAGTTACGAAAAGAACATGGGAAGGGTGTAGCCCGCAAGCTGCGCGCGGCGGGCCGGATCCCCGCGGTCTGCTACCGACGCAACGCGGAGCCGGTCCCGGTCAGCCTCGACCCCAAAGAGCTCGACCTCCTGCTCCGGAATGCGAGCTCGGGAATCAATACGCTGATCGATCTGAAGGTGACGGGTGGCGGCGACTTCGACGGCCGACAGGTGCTCGTCAAGGAACTCCAGCGCGATCCAATCTCCGGCGCCTACCTTCACGCGGATCTCTACGCAGTAGACCTGCAGCAGAAGATCCACGTTTCGGTTCCCATCAACCTCACCGGCACGTCCATCGGCGTCTCGCTCGGTGGCGGCGTCCTCGATTACGCAACCCGCGAGCTCGATGTCGAATGTCTGCCGAACGCGATTCCTGAGGAATTCACGATCGACGTGAGCGAGATCGAGATCGGCCAATCCCTGCACGTGCGCGATATCGTAGTTCCCGAGAATGTTGAAGTCCTCAACGATCCCGACGTCACGGTCATGTCCGTAGTGGCGCCGGTCGCCATCGAGGAAGAGGCACCTGCCGAAGAAGAAGAAGAAGAAGGAGAAGAGGGAGCAGTCGACGCGGAGGCCACAGCCGAGGGTGCTGCGCCGGAAGAATCCGCGGAGAAGAAGAGCGACGACTGACGCGGCGGCCCGGAATGAAGATCGTCGTCGGACTCGGAAATCCGGGGGGGCGATATGTGGCCACGCGCCACAACATCGGCGCCCGGATCGTCGATCGATTCGCCTTCGACTGCGGTATCCCGCTCGCGGAGCACAGATTCGAGAGCCGCTTCGGTCGGGGGCGGATTCCGCCGCCGGCCGGCAGGCCGCCTGAAGATTCGGCCAATCACCCGGCCGATTACCCGAGTCTGGACGTCGCCGTGTTGGTTCCCGAAACCTACATGAATCATTCTGGCATCGCGGTGGCCGCGGCCCTGAACGGCCTCCCGGTGGAAGACATCCGAACCGACCTGCTGGTCGTCGTCGACGATCTCGACCTGCCCTTTGGACGCCTTCGGATCCGGCCGCGGGGGAGTTCCGCGGGCCACCGGGGGCTCGAGGACATCGCCGAGCGAATCGACAGCAGCGACTTCCCCCGCTTGCGCTTCGGGATCGGACGGCCCGAACCCGAAATCGATCCCGTGGACTGGGTGCTTCGCGCCTTCTCGAGCGCGGAAGAGGCTGCGCTCGAAGAGCGGATTCCGCTAGCCGCAGAGGCCGTTGGCTCGATTTTGATCGACGGCGTAGTTCCCTCGATGAACCGCTACAATCCCGACCCCGAATCGGGGGACTAGCGACCGCCACGCGCAGATGCCCGCGGAAACAGCCAACGGACCTCGACACCAAACGGGCCACTCATTCGAGCAACTGAATTCAATCCAGACGAACAGGTGAACGGATCGTGAGCGAAACGAAAAAACGCGGCTTGATCAACATCCTTCAAGAATTCTCATTGCCCCTGTTATCCGGTGTGCTCGTGGCGATGATCTGGGCGAACCTGGATCACGAATCCTACGAGCACGTGATTCACTGGGTGCCGATCGCCGACTTCAAGATCTTCGGCCATCTCGTCACTCACCACTGGCTCGTCAACGACATCTTCATGGTGTTCTTCTTCGGGATTGCCGCCAAGGAAATCACCGAGTCCTGCTTGCCGGGCGGCAACCTCAACCCGATCTCGAAGTCGATCAACCCGTTGATGGCGACACTGGGAGGCGTCGTCGGGCCCGTGGCGGTCTTCTTCATCGGCATGTCCTTCCTCTATGGACCGACGGACGATCTCGAAACACTGAGGCGCGGATGGGGCGTCCCGACCGCGACGGACATCGCGCTCGCGTGGCTCGTCGCGCGAACCGTCTTCGGCAAAGGGCATCCCGCGATCAACTTCCTGCTGCTGCTCGCCGTGGCCGACGACGCGATCGGCCTTGCGATCATCGCGATCTTCTACGGCGATCCAGATCTTCCGGCCCGTCCCGAGTTCCTGCTCCTCATCGTTGCGGGTATGGCCATCGCTTACGGGATGCGCCGAGCGGACATCAAGTCGTGGATCCCCTACATCGCGATCTGCGGTCCGCTCTCCTGGCTCGGATTGTCTCTCGCACACCTCCACCCCGCGCTCGCGCTCGTCTTCATCGTTCCGTTTCTGCCCGGACCGCGCCGTGACATTGGCCTGTTCACCGAAGAGGACGAGATCGACCACATGGGTGAGCCGCTCGCCGAAGATCTCCACATGGAACACTCGCCGCTGCACCAATTCGAACACCAGCTGAAACTCTTCGTCGATTTCGGCCTGTTCTTCTTCGCCTTCACCAACGCGGGTGTCGTCTTGGCATCGATCGGAAGCATGACCTGGTTGATTCTCGGATCCCTGGTGATCGGCAAGACGGTGGGTATCACGCTGCTGGGCCTGCTCGGCAAGCTGATGGGCTTTCCGCTGCCCAACCGGATGGGCGTGCGCGAACTCGTGATGGCCGGATTCGTGGCAGCGCTCGGGCTGACCGTCGCCCTCTTCGTGGCGGGCGCGGCATTTGTCGATCCGATCCTGCTCGGACAGGCGAAAATGGGGGCGCTCTTTTCTGGCTTCGTGGGGCTCGCCGCGATTCTGATCGGGCGCACGCTCGGAATGCACCGCCGCCCCGAGGCCGAATAGCCCGCGAGCAAGGGCCGCGATCGATCGTTCACATTGGCCGGCCTTTGTACCGAACAAATGCTCCATTTTTGTGGTTATTTTCGGGTCAATTCGCCATTGACCCCCAAATGACGGCTCCATAGACTCCCGCCCATGGATATCGCATTGCAGCGCGGTACGGGCCGAGAGCGCGCCGTTTACCGCCAGATCTCCGATCACATCCGGCTCGAGGTCGCAGGCGGTCGACTCGAAGCGGGCGATCGACTGCCCCCGATTCGCAATCTCGCAAGAGATCTCGGCGTCAACCGCGACACCGTCGCGCTCGCCTACGAAGAACTCGTCAACGCGGGGATCGCGGTCTCTACGGTCGGACGCGGCACCTTCGTCGCGCGCGCGAACGCCGCGCCGAGCGCCGAAGATTTCCACCCCGTGCTGTCTCCGCTGACGGAACGCCTGCTCAGCTTCGAGCGCGCCCGGCCGCAATTTGGCAGCACGGCGAACGCCGTGCCGATGCACTCCATCGTTCCCGATCAGAGCCTCTACCCCGCCGATGAATTTCGCCGGGTCTTGAATCGCGTGCTGCAGCAAAGCGGGCCGGAGTTGCTGCTCTACGGCAGCCCGCAGGGCCATCTCGGATTGCGCGAAACCCTCGCCGAGCGATTGCAACGCGAGGGGATCGACACCAGCGCCAATGGCATCTTGCTCTGCCACGGAGCGAGCCAGGGGATCTCGCTCGGATTGCGGCTGTTCGCACAAGCGGGCGACACCGTCGCGGTCGAAGAGCCGACGTACAACAACGTGCTCGCGGCGGCCCACGGTCTCGGATTCAAGATTGCGCCCGTCCCCATGCGCGAGGCCGGACTCGACCTCGACGCACTCGACCGGATTCTCGCGCGCCCCGAAGTCAAGGTCCTCTACACGATTCCGACCTTCCACAACCCACTCGGCTCGACGACTTCAGTCGATCACCGCCGTCGATTGCTCGAGATCGCCGCGCGCCACCGCAAGCCCGTCATCGAAGACGGCTACGAAACCGATCTGCGCTTCTCGGGGCGAGCGGTTCCCTCGCTGGCTGCGCTCGATCGCACCGGGCTCGTCTTGCACCTCTTCTCGTTTTCGAAATCGCTCTTCCCGGGCGCTCGGGTGGGCGCGATTACCGCACACGGCCGGCTGATCGAAGCCCTGCTCGCGCTGAAGCAGGCGACCGATCTTTCCGACGCGCTTCCGCTCCAGGCCGCGCTGGCCGAATTCGCCGCGAGTGGGGCCTACGACCGGCATCTCGGACGCGTGCGCCGGGTGCTGCGCGAGCGCTGCGATGCGCTTCTCGATGCGCTCGCTCGAGAAATGCCAGACGGTACGCACTGGACACAGCCCGACGGTGGACTCCAGCTGTGGGTCGAGCTTCCCGAGGAAATCGAGACCCGCGACCTCTTGTCGGACGCCGCCGTTGCGGGCGTCTTCTTCGCGCCGGGATTTCAGTTCAACCACGACGGTCGCTCCTCGAACTGCCTGCGCCTGACTTTTGCGATGGCCGAACCCGAAGCCCTGCGCGCCGGAGTCGCGGCGCTCGCACGGGTGATCGTCGAGCGGCTCGAGGGCAAACCGCGGATGGACCGCGTGCAAATCTAACAACAGACTCGCGCCGAGTTCGCCGACGAGCGGCGACGGCGGGGATTGGGAGGAACCATGTCAGATAAAGCGGGAAACGGAAACGGCGGCACGGGAGAAGCCACCGCACAAAGCTTCGAACTCAAGGTTGGGCTCGCCGAAATGCTGAAGGGCGGCGTGATCATGGACGTCGTCAATCCGGATCAGGCGAAGATCGCCGAGGATAGCGGCGCGTGTGCGGTGATGGCCCTGGAGCGAGTGCCGTCGGACATCCGACGCGACGGTGGCGTCGCGCGCATGTGCCAGGTGGAAATCATCGAGTCCATCCAGCGCACGGTTTCGATTCCCGTGATGGCCAAGGTGCGGATCGGTCACTACCTCGAAGCGCAGATACTCGATGCGCTCGGTGTCGACTTCATCGACGAGAGCGAGGTCTTGACGCCCGCCGACGAAGAGCACCACGTCGACAAACTCGGCTTCCGATCACCCTTCGTCTGCGGCGCGCGGGATCTCGGCGAAGCACTGCGCCGCATCTCTGAAGGCGCGGCGATGATCCGAACCAAGGGCGAGGCGGGCAGCGGCAACATCGTCGAAGCCGTCCGACACCTGCGCACGATTTTCGGCCAGATGCGCGCACTGCAAGCGCTGCTGCCGGAGGAAGTGCCGGCGCGCGCCAAGGAACTGCGGGCGCCGTTGGATCTCGTGCAACGCGTGGCGGAGACCGGGCACCTGCCGGTTCCAAACTTCGCCGCCGGCGGGATCGCGACGCCTGCCGACGCCGCGCTCTGCCGGTCCCTCGGTGCCGAGTCGGTCTTCGTCGGCTCGGGCATCTTCAAGAGCGGCGATCCGGCGGTGCTGGCCCGGGCGATCGTGCGGGCCACGACGCATTGGGATGAGCCCGAAGAACTCGTCGCGGCGTCCCGCGGGCTCGGCAAGCCGATGGAGGGAATCGAAATGGAGACCCTCGACGAGAGCCAACGCCTGGCCAATCGCGGGTGGTAGCAGCGGGCCGGCAAAGTCGGCCCGCCGCCGAACTCTGCGTCGGGATCGTTTCGGTCCAGGGAGCAGTCCAACCCCACGCGGCGGCCATCGCGAAAGCGGGCGCCGCGTGGGCACAGGTCCGCCACCCGGAGGATCTCGACGACCTCGACGCGCTGATCCTGCCGGGCGGCGAATCCACCACGATCTCCAAGGGGCTCGAGCGCGTCGGTCTCTACGAAGCGCTCGAAGCCTTCGCCCAAAGCGGGCGCCCCGTGCTCGGGACCTGTGCGGGCGCGATCTTGATGGCGCGCGAGGTCGAGGGCTTCCCGGTTCGCAGCCTCGGGTTGATCGACATCACCGCCGTCCGCAACGCCTACGGGACCCAGGTCGACTCGTTCGCGACCGTCGCCCAGGGCGAGTTGGAAGGGCTGCGCGCGATCTTCATCCGGGCCCCACGGTTGAAGCGGCCGGGACCGGATGTGGAAGTGCTGGCTCGGGTCGACGGCTGGCCGGTCTTCGTGCGGCAGCAAAACGCGCTCGCGACCACCTTCCACCCGGAACTCACCCCGGACGGCCGGGTCCACGCGGCGCTGCTGGAACTCGCGCGGAAGCAGCAGCGGTAACTGGCGAATCCTTCGGATTCGCTTTGCGGCGACGAGGCCTGGGCGGCCTCGCCTGGCTGGCGAATCCTTCGGATTCGCTTTGCGGCGACGAGGCCTGGGCGGCCTCGCCTGGCTGGCGAATCCTTCGGATTCGCTTTGCGGCGACGAGAGAGATCTCGTTCGAGCCCCTCGGGGCGATGCTTGGCTCCCCCTTCCACGGGGACTGCGACTCTGCTATCCATCCGCCTCCGGCGGGACCGATCTGCGGACCCGCCACTAGAACCTTGCCTCAGCTTCCGACGGTGAGCGCGCGCCCGGCGCCTTATCGATCGAACGGAAGCTCGGGATCCGACCTGACGGTCGGACCTGTCCACGAGGAGGAGCTGTGCGGGAATACGAAACCACCCTGATCATCCAACCGGAGATCTCCGACGAGGGGGTCGGCACGCTGCAAGAGCGTCTCGACGGCATCCTCGAGGGCTTCGGAACGATCCGACTGATCTACGACGATCTCGGCAAACGCCGTCTCGCCTACGAGATCCAGAATTTCCAGAAGGGGCGCTACGTGATGCTCCGGTTCCTCGACGAGGGATCGAACATCAAGCCCCTTGAGCGCGCACTCGGGCTCGAAGACTCGATCATCCGGTTCCTCACCGTGCAGGTCAACGACGCGGTCGAAGACGTCGCGGCGCGGCAGGCCGAGGCCGCCGAGGAAGAGCGGATTCGGGCCGAGAAGGCCGCCGAGCGAGCCGCCCGCGAGGTCGAAGAAGCCGAACGGCAGAAGGTGGAAGAAGCCGAGCGACAGCAGGCAGAAGCCGCGGAAGCGGAAAAGCGCGCGGCCGCTGCAGCAGCAGCGACTGCCGCCGGCGAATCGAAAGCGGCTGCCGACGCAGAACCCGAAACAGCTGCCAAAGCGGCTACCGACGAAGGCGAATCGACAGAGCCGGCAGCGGCTGAGGCTGATGGGGCTAAGGCCGCCAGTGCCGAGGAGGTTGCGAGATGAGCGCACCGTCAGGCCCCGGCGGGTATCGAAGAGATCGAGAGGACCGCGACGATCGGAGAGAGTCGACGGTCAAGAGCCGGCTGCGCTCGCGCGCCCGCAAGAAGGCTCGAAAACAGAACAAGAAGAGCGGTTTTCTGCGCCGTAAGGTCTGCCGCTTCTGTGCAGACTCGAGCTTGCAGATCGACTACAAGGACGCGAAGGCGCTGCGCCTGTTCACGTCCGAGATCGGCAAGATGATTCCGCGGCGCATTTCGGGAAATTGCGCAAAACACCAGCGCCAGCTCGCAGTGGCCATCAAACGCGCGCGCCACATCGCGATCATGCCCTTCGCCGGGCACGGCATCTAGGAGGCCGAGAACGATGCGCCAGGTCAAGGTCATCCTGCGCGAAGCCGTTTTGGGTCTTGGTGAAGCCGGCGATCTCGTCGGCGTCAAGGTCGGCTACGCACGCAACTTTCTGCTCCCTCAGGGGAAGGCACTGCTCGCCACCGATTCGAAGGTGCGCGAACTCGGGCATCACAAACGCGTCGTCATGGAAAAGGCCGCGCGCGATCTGAAGGATCTCAAGGCGTTGTGCGATCGGCTCGAGTCCGTCGCGCTCGAAGTCACAGCGCGCGTGGGTGAGGAAGGCAAGCTGTTCGGATCGATCACGACGGCCCATATCGCGGAATTGCTCGCCGAAAAGGGCTACCCGGTCGACCGGCGCAAGATCACGCTCAGCGAACCTCTTCGAGAGATCGGAGATCACGTCGTGCCGATTCGCCTACAACGCGATATCACGGCCAACGTCGCCCTCAAGATCAGCGCAGAAAGTTAATCGCCGCGCCTCGGCGCCGCTATTTCTTCCGCCGCGCGCTCGGGTTGCTGTACAATGAGCCCTCAATCGCCGACGGAGGGGACGTGGCGAAGACCCGGAACTCACAAGACCAGCGCTTTGGTGATCTCGACCCGAGCCCGACGGAAGTTCATCGGGTTCCGCCGCACGACCTCGAGGCTGAGAAAGCGGTTCTATCGGCGCTACTCCTCGACAACGACGCGATCCACTCCGTCTACACCGAAGTCGTACCCGAAGATTTCTACCACCCCGCACACCGCCAACTCTACCTCTCGATGCTCACACTTCAGGACTCGAACCAGCCGGTCGATCTCCACACCCTCGCCGACTACCTGAACACACAAAAGACACTCGATGCGATCGGTGGCCCGGTCTTCCTGGCTGAAATCGCAGACTACGAGGCAACCGCGGCCAACGTCGTCCACCACGCGCGGATCGTTCGCGACAAGAGCGTCAAGCGCAGCTTGATTTCGGTTGCAGCGGAGATCGCCGAAGCCGGTTACGACCAGTCAGATGCCGCAGACCAATTGCTCGACTCGGCGGAATCCAAGATCTTCGAGATCGGGCAAAAAAAGGCGCGCACCACCTTCCGCAGCCTGCACGATGAGATGAACGATGCGCTCGACTACGTCGAGGTGTTGATCCAACGCGGCGGACAGCTCACCGGAGTGCCGACCGAGTTCAGGGACTTCGACGAGATGACCGGCGGACTCCAGCCCGGAGAACTCATCGTGATCGCCTCGCGGCCCAGCATGGGTAAGACGGCCCTCGCGCTCAACATCGCGCGCAACGCGGCCATCGAGCACGGCAAGAAGGTCGCCATCTTCTCGCTGGAAATGACCAAACGCGCGCTCGCACTCCGCCTGCTCGCATCGGAGGCGAGCATCGATTTCTCGGGGTTCCGCAAGGGCTTTGGACGGCCGGAGGATCTCCGCAAACTCACACAAGCGGGTGGAAAGCTCGCGGACGCCAACATCTGGATCGACGACAGCGGTCTCATCACCATTCTCGAGATCAAAGCAAAGTGTCGGCGCCTCGCCTCGGAGCGAGGTCTCGACCTGGTGATGGTCGACTACCTCCAGTTGGCTCACGGCGATTCACGCAATCAGCGCAAGGATCTCGAAATCGCCGAGATCAGCCACGGCCTCAAAGCCCTCGCGAAGGAGCTCGACATCCCGGTGATCGCGCTTTCGCAACTCAACCGGGGGCCCGAACAGCGCGACCCCGACAAGCGGCGCCCGAACATGGGCGACCTGCGAGAGTCGGGCGCCATCGAGCAGGATGCCGATGTGATCGCCTTCATCTATCGCGACGAGGTCTACAACCCCACCGAAGAAAACCACGGCATTGCAGAATTGATCATCGCCAAGCAACGCAACGGACCGACCGGAACGGTGAAGCTGCAATTCAACGCCCGCTACGCGCACTTCCACGATCTCGCCGAAGTGCCGAGCGGAGCCCCTCCACAATCCAGTGGGCCCGGACCTAGCGGTGGCTACAGCGGGTCCGACGACGACATCTTCTAGGTGCCGCGCTTGCGCAAACCCCGGGCCCTGCGCAGGGGCGCGGTATTGGGGATCGCCGCACCCGGCGGCCCCGTCGATCGCGAACAACTCGAAGCCGGCGAGGCGCTGCTGCGCGCTTCGGGTTTCGACGTCTACCGGAGAGACGACCTGCTCGCGTGCGACGGCTACACGGCCGGTGACGATGCGCGTCGGGCTGCCGAATTGACGGAACTCGTCAACGATCCCGATATCGCCGGAATCATCTGCGCCCGCGGCGGCTACGGCTGCGACCGAATCCTTCCGATGCTCGATGCCGGAGCGTTCCGCGAGGCCGCCAAGCCCCTGGTTGGCTACAGCGATGTCACGGCCCTGCTGTTGTGGCAACGCCGCTGCGCGGGGCTGATGGGATTTCACGGCCCGATGCTCGATCGTGGCGAAGACATGGCCGGTGCCGCGCTCGAGCACCTGATCCAGCAATTGACCGGGGAGGCTTCAATTCCGTTGACGCTTCGCGGCCGAGCGCTCGTCGACGGCCGCGCGACGGGGCGCATCGTCGGTGGTTCACTCACGCTGCTGGCCGCGAGCATCGGCTCGCCGTGGGAGCTCGATACGCGCGCCGCCATCCTATTGATCGAGGATGTCGGCGAGCGACCTTATCGGATCGACCGCATGCTGCAGCAGCTTCGCGCCGCAGGAAAGTTCGACGGATTGGCGGCCGTGGGCATCGGAAGTTTTGCGAGCTGCATCGACGAGCATTACCCGCAGCCCGACGTGGATACCGTGATCGAAAATGCGCTACGCCCACTGGGCATTCCGATCGTGAGCGGCCTGCCCTTCGGTCATATCCAGCTGAACTACGCGTGGCCAATGGGCGGGCGCGCTACTATCGACGGTACGAGCGGAGAGTTTCAGTTGCTCGAGCGGGGCGTTCGCTAGTCGCGATCCGTTGGTGGGTCGTGAAAGATCGGTCGTGAAAAGTCGTGAGAGACTGGGGGGCAGTCAATCGTGAAATGGAGTGCGGTCCGGCGCAAGCTCGGACGAGTTGACCGGGCGATCGACAAGTCCATCGCGAGCGCCGAGATTCCGGGTGCCGTCGCCGGTGCGCGGATGCCCAAAAACGACGAAACGCTCGAATACTTCTCCGAGCGCGGACTCGCGGTGCTGCAGCCCGAGCGGATCCCGATGGCGAGGCGGACGATCTTCGATCTCGCGTCGCTCACCAAACCCATCGCGACGACGACCGCGATCCTGTTGCTCGTCGACGAGGGTGCGGTCGAGCTCGACGCCCCGGTCGCCAAGTATTTGCCGCTCTTCTCAGAGAGAGGGAAGGAAGCAGTTACGATCCGACACCTCCTTACCCATTCTTCGGGCTTGAAACCGTGGCGGGCGTACCACGAAATCTTCCTCCAGAAAGAGCGCAAGACCGGCGAGACGTTGATCGGGTCTCCCGAGGCGCGCACGTCCGTGATCGACCGCACCGTCCGTTCTGCGCTGGTCCACGAACCCGGCGAGGCCGCGATCTACGGTGATCTCGACTTCATCGTGCTCGGCGCAGTCGTCGAAGCGGTTGGCGGACAGCGCCTCGACGATTTCTGTCGCGAGCGAATCTTCGAGCCGCTCGAGTTGACCGACACCTTTTTCATTCCGATCGGGCGCGACGCGCAGTCACTGCCCGAGCCCACCAAGCGCCGGATCGCGGCCACCGAAAACTGTCCCTGGCGGGACCGCATTCTCTGGGGAGAAGTTCACGACCCGAACGCGTCGGTCATGGGTGGCGTGGCCGGGCACGCGGGTCTCTTTTCGACGATCGACGATGTGATGAAGTTCGCCCAGGTCATCATCGACAGCTGGCACGGACGCAGCGAGTTACTCCCCCAGGAACCCTTGCGTCAATTCCTGACCCGCCAGGACCTGCCTCTCTCGTCGGATTGGGCACTCGGATGGGATACACCGACCGAGGGCGCGTCGTCCTCAGGCAAACATTTTTCGAAGAATTCGGTGGGACACCTCGGCTTCACGGGAACTTCGCTTTGGATCGATCTCGACCGAGAAATTACGATCGCATTGTTGACCAATCGCGTGCACCTGATCGCCAAGAAGAGTCGGTTCGGTCTGCGCCCGATCGTCCACGACGCGATCGTCGAAGCCTTCGAGGCCGGCTAGCGTGAGCAAGGCGCCGCGACACGTTCACTTCGTCGCGAAGGCTCGGGCGGTGACTGCGCGTCGCGCCCGATCGGAATGAAAAAGGTGTCGGTCAACTCGAGCGGCTCGAAGCTTCGCTCGCGACTTCATCGTGCTCGGCGCAGTCGTCGAAGCGGTTGGCGGACAGCGCCTCGACGATTTCTGTCGCGAGCGAATCTTCGAGCCGCTCGAGTTGACCGACACCTTTTTCATTCCGATCGGGCGCGACGCGCAGTCACTGCCCGAGCCCACCAAGCGCCGGATCGCGGCCACCGAAAACTGTCCCTGGCGGGACCGCATTCTCTGGGGAGAAGTTCACGACCCGAACGCGTCGGTCATGGGTGGCGTGGCCGGGCACGCGGGTCTCTTTTCGACGATCGACGATGTGATGAAGTTCGCCCAGGTCATCATCGACAGCTGGCACGGACGCAGCGAGTTACTCCCCCAGGAACCCTTGCGTCAATTCCTGACCCGCCAGGACCTGCCTCTCTCGTCGGATTGGGCACTCGGATGGGATACACCGACCGAGGGCGCGTCGTCCTCAGGCAAACATTTTTCGAAGAATTCGGTGGGACACCTCGGCTTCACGGGAACTTCGCTTTGGATCGATCTCGACCGAGAAATTACGATCGCATTGTTGACCAATCGCGTGCACCTGATCGCCAAGAAGAGTCGGTTCGGTCTGCGCCCGATCGTCCACGACGCGATCGTCGAAGCCTTCGAGGCCGGCTAGCGTGAGCAAGGCGCCGCGACACGTTCACTTCGTCGCGATCGGCGGCACCGGAATGGGATCATTGGCGGGGCTGCTCGCGGCCCGCGGGATCCGGATCACCGGCTCGGACGACGCCCTCTACCCGCCGATGAGCACGATGCTCGAACAATGGGGCATCCCCGTGCACTCGGGATTTCGGCCGGAGCACGTGCTCGATCCGCGCCCGGATCTGGTCGTAATCGGAAACGCCGTTCGGCCCGACAACCCCGAAGCGCGCGCTGCAATCGACGAAGGCCTGACGTATCTGTCGTTTCCGGACGCCCTCTACCAGCTCGCGATCGTCGGCAAACACTCGGTGGTGGTTTCCGGAACCCACGGCAAGACGACCACCACGAGCCTTCTCTCGACGGTGTTGCACGGTTCCGGACGGGATCCATCGCTGCTCGTCGGCGGATACTCGCACGATTTCGAGGGCAGTTTTCGCGAAGGGCAGGGCGACCATTTCATCGTGGAGGGCGACGAATACGACACCGCCTTCTTCGATAAGACTCCGAAGTTCCTCCACTACAGCGCGCGCACACTGCTGATCACGTCCGTCGAGTTCGATCACGCGGACATCTATCGAGATCTCGATCACATCAAAGCGGAATTTCGAAAGTTGATCGAGAGCATTCCCCGAGATGGTACGATCGTCGCAGCACTCACATATGTCGGTGTTCGCGACGTAGTCTCCGAAGCGCCGTGCCGGGTTCTGGGATATGGCGTCGAGGGTGAGGGACTCGACTGGTCGTGTGCAGCGCTGGAAGCAGATACTAACGGAACCCACTTCGACATCCGGATCGACGGAAAGCAGGCCGCGCGGGCTTTCGTTCCGATGTTTGGGAAATTCAACGTCGAAAATGCACTCGGTGCAGTCGCAGCGGCGACTGCGCTGGGCGTCCCGCTCGACGCCGCCATAGCGGCGCTCGCAACCTTCAAAGGTGTCAAGCGCCGGCAGGAATTGCGTGGCGAAGAGCGCGGTGTCGCAGTCGTCGATGATTTCGCCCACCACCCCACGGCCGTTCGCGGTTCTATCAGCGCGCTACGTCAGCGCTTCGCGGGCCGTCGCCTCATCGCGGTATTCGAGCCGCGCACCAACACCAGCCGGCGGGCGATCTTCCAGCAAGACTACGCACAGGCATTTGGCGACGCCGATCGGGTCATCATCCGATCCGTCCCCGAAACACCCCTCTACAGCGCGACGGGAGCCGTCGAGGAGTTCTTCTCGTCGGAAAAACTCGTTACGGACCTCGGCGAACGCGGTGTACCGGCGCTGTCGTGCGACAGTGTGGAGGAAATCGTCAAGCAGCTGACGGTCGAGTGCAGCGCGGGCGACGTGGTCTTGTGCATGAGCAATGGCTCATTCGACAATATCTGGCAGCGCCTGCTCGACTCGTTGCGCGAATCTGTGGAGATCGCGGAGCGTTAGTCACTGCACGAGTAGGAGAGCAGACGAGCACGCGCACCGCTTCCCGCGGTTTTTCGGAGCGCGTTTGCGACGAATTGGCGGCCCCGATCGACAGCATCTTCGAGCGCCGCACCGAGCGCGAGCTGAGCGGTGATCGCCGAAGACAGCGCACAGCCAGTCCCGTGAAATGGACCGCCCTCGACCCGCTCGCCCTCGAGCCAGCGCAGCGAAACGCTGCCGCCGTCTCGCACCGCGAGCAGATCGCGGGGCGGACCGTCGCGGTGCCCTCCTTTGACGAGTGCCGCTCGGGCGCCAAACTCCGACACCAGCACGGAGGCGGCGGCTTGGGTGCCCTCTTCGGTGGATGTATCGCACTCGGTCAGCGAGGCGGCTTCCTCGAGATTGGGGGTGACGAGCGCGGCGCTCCCGATCAACGATTGGAGGACGCCCCATGCGCGGCGTTCGAGCAGCACCGTTCCATCACTCGCCGCCAGGACCGGATCGATCACGATCGGAACCGCACTCGATGCGGACAGGAACGGGGCGAGTGCGAGCTGCACGTTGCGCACCACATCGTCTGAGGCGAGCGCACCGATCTTGATCGCGTCCGGGGTCAGATCCCTCAACAACACGCGCAGCTGCTCGAGCACGACCGAGGGAAAAGCGGGCAGTACCTGATGGACCTTGGCGGTGTCCTGAACGGTGATCGCGGTGACCACCCCGGCCCCGTGAACCCCCATCGCGCGAAAGACCTGGAGATCTGCCTGAAGGCCAGCGCCTCCGGTCGGATCCGATCCCGCGATGCTGAGTGCGATCTTCATCGCCAGCCATGGTAAGGTGAACCTCCGTAATGCGCATCATCTCTCGACAGTCCGGAATCGACCGCCCACTTTCGCCGCGTTGCGGCCTGTGGGCGCGCACCAGCGAGCGACCGTTCGCGCATGGACTCGCTCAGGTGCTGATCGGCCTCGCACTGTCCGCGATCATCGCCCTGCCGGCCGCGGCGGAGAAGGACAAGACCACCAAGAAGCCCATGGATTCATCGTGGTACGCGCAGACTTTTTCGCGAAGTGACACCGGAGTGAACGTCACCCATATGTGGTCGTTGAAATCCCAGTTTCGCGCAGAAACCGTCGCCCGGGGCCACAAGATCGTCACGATCGTGCGAGGCGACACCTACTACGTCTACGACGATCTCACGATGTCCGGGATCGCCATTCGCCGCGCACCCGCAGCCATGGCCGCAGATTCCCGAAACCCCCGACCGTTCGGGAACGAAGCCCAGATTCTGATCGAAGAGGGCGGTGAAAAGATCCGCGAAGAAACCATCGTGGGACAGCGCGCCGACGTCTACCAGATCACCGACGACGACGGCCGGCGGATGGTCTGGGTGACCCAGGACGATCGACGACTGCCGATACGCGTCGAAGTCTTCGGTCGCAAATCGGGATCTACGCGATACAAGGAATACGTCGATTGGGTGGTTGGGCTCCCGTTCACCGATGCGTTCTTCGAGCCCGCCCCTGGCATCCAACTCGAACGCTTCGAATTCGACGAGTACATCGCGAAGACGATCGAGAGAGACCCCGTGGTCGCAATTCCGATCCTCTACGGCGAACTGCTACACGGTCGCACGCCGCGCTAGCTGGCGAATCCTACGGATTCGCTTGCGGCGTCCGCTGACCCGAGATTCGGGGCCGCCTACTCGTTCGATCAGGTCACCCAGGTGATGTTCGCGTCTGCAATCGCGGGGGTTCGATCCGCGAGTACGGCGAGCTTGCGCGCGATCGTTCCCGCCAATTCCCGGAAGACCTTCGCGGCCGGCGAGTCCGCGACCTGCAATACGATCGGAACACCCGCATCACCGCCCTCGACGATTCGCGGATCGATCGGAACCTCTCCGAGGAAGGGCACACCGAGTTCCTCGGCAGTGCGTTGCCCGCCGCCCTTTCCGAAGATGTAGTACTTGCGATCCGGCAGATCCGGTGGTGTGAAGTACGACATGTTCTCGATGATTCCGAGCACCGGAACCTCGACGCTCTGGAACATCTTCAGACCCTTGCGCGCGTCGATCAGAGAAAGATCGTTCGCAGTCGTCACGATGATCGCTCCGCCGAGCGGCGCCTGTTGGGTGAGCGTCAGCGCGGCGTCACCCGTGCCGGGCGGCATGTCGATGATCAGATAGTCGAGCTCCCCCCAGTCGACGTCCGTCAGAAATTGCTTGATGAGCCCGTGCACCATCGGCCCGCGCCAGATGACCGGCGAGTCGTCGTCCACCAGGAAACCCATCGACATCACCTTCATGCCGTGTGCGATATGCGGCACGATTTGCTTGCCGCGCACTTCCGGGCGACCACTCACTCCGGTGAGCAACGGCAAGGAGGGGCCGTAGACGTCCGCGTCGAGGATTCCGACGCTGGCACCCGAGTCGCGAAGCGCAAGCGCGAGATTGACCGCGGTCGTGCTCTTGCCGACGCCGCCCTTTCCCGACGCCACCGCAATCGTGTTCTTGACACCGGGGAGCACATCGGCCGACGTAGCGCCGAAATCCCGACCGCGCGTATTGGCCGTCATCGTCACTTCGACTTCGCTGACGCCCTCCAGCGCGAGAACTCGCTCGCGCGCCTCGCGCTCGAATTCCGCCTTGACGGGACAGGCCGGCGTCGTCAGCTCGATCGAAAAGGAAACCTTGGATCCATCGATCCGAAGCTCTTTGATGAAGCCGAGCTCGACGATGCTCTTGTTGAAATCGGGATCCATGATTGGGCGCAGCGCGCCCAGGACGTCGCTCTCGCTGACCTGGGGGGGCATGAATGTTCCTCGCGGGTGTTCGTGGGCCTGTTGACATGGGTACTCAGAGACCGGGGAGACTAGCTCATCTGGAGCAAGCGGATATATTGCCTAGCCGTGACCGACTCCTACGACGACGCCTATCGCCAATCGCTCGAAAACCCCCAGCGATTCTGGGCGATCGCCTCCCAGGACATCGAGTGGGTGCGCAGACCGCGGGCGGTGATCGACGATTCGACACCCCCGAAGATCCGCTGGTTTCCGGGCGCCATGCTCAACACCTGCTTCAATGCCGTCGATCTCCACGTGCTCGCGGGGCGCGGCGACCAGGCCGCACTGATCTACGACAGCCCGGTCACCGGGACAGCCCGCAGCTTCAGCTATTCGGAACTCCAGGATGAGGTTTCCCGCACAGCCGGTGCGCTGGCCTCCCTCGGCGTCGAGCGGGGAGACCGCGTGCTGCTCTACATGCCGATGATTCCCGAGGCGGTGATCGGGATGCTCGCAACGGCGCGCCTCGGCGCGATTCACTCCGTGGTCTTCGGCGGATTCGCGGCGAGCGAACTCGCCCAGCGCATCCAGCACTCTGAGCCGAAAGTCATTCTCACCGCGAGTTGCGGAATCGAACCCGGCCGCGTCGTCTCCTATCTGCCACTGCTGGAGAGCGCGCTCGAAAAGGTCAGCAACAAACCCGCCCACTGCATGGTCGTGAACCGACCCGAGCAGCCGGCAACGCTGCGCGCGGGCCGCGATCTCGACTGGGAGGAGATCACCCAATCGGCGAAGCCCCACCCGTGCGTTCCCGTGCAAGCCAGCGAACCGCTCTACATCCTCTACACCTCGGGTACCACGGGCACACCCAAGGGCGTCGTGCGCGACAACGGCGGCCACGCCGTCGCCCTCAAGTGGAGCATGCGGAACATCTACGCGATGAAACCCGGCGATGTCTTCTGGGCGGCTTCCGACATCGGCTGGGTGGTCGGGCACTCCTACATCGTCTACGCACCGCTGATGATGGGTTGCACGACGGTCCTCTACGAGGGCAAGCCCGTAGGAACGCCCGATGCGAGCGCGTTCTGGCGCGTGATTGCCGAGCACCGCGTCAACGCACTCTTCACCGCGCCAACCGCGATGCGCGCGATCAAGCGCGAAGACCCCGCGGCAGAATTGACGAAGGACTTTGACCTCTCGAGCCTGCGCGCGCTGTTTCTCGCGGGCGAGCGGGCAGACTCGGATACCGTGGCGTGGTGTGAGCGCGCGCTCGGTGTGCCGGTGATCGACCACTGGTGGCAAACCGAAACCGGCTGGGCGATCGCCGCCAATTGCATGGGGCTGACACCGCTGCCCATCAAGCGCGGCTCACCGACGAAGCCCGTCCCCGGTTACGACGTGCACGTGCTCGACGATGAAGGACGCGAAGTCGAGCCCGGCGAGACCGGGCACATCGTCGTCAAGCGGCCGCTGCCGCCGGGATGTCTATCGACGCTCTGGAATAACGACGCGGGTTTCGAACGCGCCTACCTCGATCGATTCCCCGGCTACTACCAGACCGCGGATGCGGGGCATTTTGACGAGGATGGCTACCTCTGGGTCATGGCCAGAACCGACGACGTCATCAACGTCGCGGGCCATCGCCTCTCGACGGGTGCGATCGAGGAGGTCATCGCCCACCACCCCGACGTCGCGGAGTGCGCGGTGATCGGCGTGAATGATTCGATCAAGGGTGAACTGCCGCTGGCCTTCCTCGTCCTCAACGCGGGCATCGACGCCAACCCGGAGGCCCTCGTAGCGGACGTCGTCGCGCGCGTGCGCGACCAGATCGGCCCGGTCGCAGCCTTCAAGCAGGCGTGTGTGGTGACGCAGCTTCCGAAGACCCGATCGGGCAAGATCCTGCGCGGTACGATGCGAAAGATCGCCAACTCCGAGGCGTATCGGACCCCGCCGACGATCGACAATCCCAGTTCGCTGGACGAAATACGCGGCGCGCTCGAAGCCCTGGGTTACGCGAAGCCCACCTGAGAACGAGTCGAGAACAGGCCGTGAGCGCAGCGTAAGATCCCACTGCAAACCGGAGGACTGCCGCGCGCGAACAGCGGCTCGATGACGCCGCGCTGTACGACTCTGAGGAAGGCTTGGCCTCGGCGTGGCCATTTCCCGTTCCCCCATTCATCCGCGCGGAAATTGTACTCTAGCTTTCGAGCTCCGGGAGAGAGGCGAAGAGATCGAGGGCCTCGGGATTAGCGAGGGCTTCTCGGTTGGTGACCGCGCGCCCGTGTACGACGTCACGTACCGCGAGTTCCACGATCTTTCCGCTGCGGGTTCTCGGAATATCCGACACCTGGATCACGCGCGCAGGGACGTGCCGCGGACTCGCTTGCTTGCGGATTCGCGCTCGGATTCGCTCGACCAGTGGCTCGTCGAGTTCGACACCATCGCGGAGCCGGACGAAAAGAACCACGCGCTCATCGCCTTGCCAGTTCTGGCCGATCACGAGGCTCTCGAGAACTTCGTCGTGCTGCTCGACCTGCCGGTAGATCTCGGCCGTTCCGATCCGCACACCGCCGGGATTCAAGACCGCATCGGACCGCCCGTAGACGACGACCCCACCGCGCTCGTTGAGCTCTGCGAAATCCCCCTGACACCAGACACCGGGAAATTTCTCGAAGTACGCCGCGCGATAGGATTCGCCGTCCGGATCGTTCCAGAAACCGATCGGCATCGATGGAATCGGGGCAGTGCAGACGAGTTCGCCCTTCTCTCCGACAACGGAGCGCCCACTTTCGTCGTAGATCTCGGCCTTGACCCCGAGGCAGCGCGCCTGGATCTCGCCCCGCCAGACCGGCCCGATCGGATTGCCGCCCACGAAACAAGAGACGATGTCCGTACCGCCCGAAATCGACGACAGACAGAGATCGCGCTTGATCTTCGAATAGACGTAATCGTAACTCTCGGCGACCAACGGAGAGCCCGTCGACAGCATCGTTTCCAGGCTCGACAGGTCATGCGTGCGGCCGGGTTCGAGTTCCGCTTTGGCGAGCGCATCGATGTATTTTGCAGAGGTTCCGAAGATCTTCATTCGCTCGCTTTCGGCAAAATCGAACAGCGCATTGCCGTCGGGGTGAAAGGGCGACCCATCGTAGAGCAGCAGGGTCGCCTCCGATGCGAGGCCCGACACCAACCAGTTCCACATCATCCAACCACAAGTCGTGAAATAGAAGAATCGATCGTCCGGCTTGAGATCGACGTGTAGGCAGTGCTCTTTCAAATGCTGGAGCAGGATTCCTCCAGCGCGGTGAACGATGCACTTCGGCGCCCCGGTGGTTCCGGAGGAATAGACGATGTAGAGGGGGTGATCGAACGGAAAGGCCTCGAATTCGATCGGCTCGGAGTCGAACGCATCGAGCACGTCGGCATAGCGGACGGCGTTCGACACGCTCTGGGTCGGCGCGTCCGAGCCCGCGTAGGATGCGATCACGACTTTCTGCAGCGAGGGAATCCGCTCGCGAATCCCCTCGACGCGCTCCGTCAAATCCCACCACTTCCCGCCGTAGCGATAGCCATCGGCGGCAAACAGCACCACAGGCTCGATCTGACCGAAGCGATCGACCGCGCCCTGGACGCCGAAGTCCGGCGAGCACGAAGACCAGATCGCCCCGAGACTGGTCGTCGACAACATTGCGACGATGGCTTCGGGCATGTTGGGCAGATACCCGGCGACCCGGTCCCCGGCCCGCACCCCCCACGCCTGGAGCTGCCGCCGCAGCCGCGAAACGGCGTCGTAGAGTTCCGCGAAGGAGAGCGATCGGGCGACGCGGTCTTCGCCGCGAAAGATCAGTGCCGGAGTGTCATCGCGTCGGCGCAGCAGGTTTTCGGCGAAGTTGAGACGCGCGTCGGGAAACCAGCGCGCACTGGGCATCCGATCGCCGTCCCGCAGCACGCAATCGCCTCTCTCCTGGCAGGAAACCCCGACGAACGACCACAGCGATGTCCAGAACTGCTCGGGCTCTTCGATCGACCAGCGGTAGAGCGTTGGATAGTCGCCGACTGGAATCTGCCATTCGTCTTCTACCGCCCGAATGAACCCGGTCAGGTTGGCGGTTTGGATCCGCTGCCGGCTGGGCTGCCAGATCGGCCTCATGGCGGATTCTCCTGCGGGATCGCGGGCGAGAGGCCTCGCGGCGGGCGACGAATGTAGGTCTCAGAGGCTCGAGGGGCGAGCCCGCGGCGTGAGGTTGCGCGACCGGCTCCGTCTATCCACAATCCCGATGATTTTGCGCACATCGGGAGATTGGATTGAACTACGTGATCGCCGCCTACGGAATTGTCATCGGATCGCTCGTCGTTTACGCGCTCCGGATGCACAGCCAGCGCCGCAAACTGAAGGACCAGAGCGAGCAAGGTCCGAATGCTTCAGAAAGGCACTGACTTCGACCACAATTCAAATCTTCGAATCGCGTAGCCAGGAGCGGGATCCCATTAGGGATCGCGCGCCGCCGCAAGCGAATCCGCAGGATTCGCCAGATACCGGAAGCCCGTTTACCGAACCCATTCGGGGAGCTGACTCGTATCGTCGCTGATCGTACGATCGCAACCCGTCAGCAGCCCACCCGCAAATCCCGTCACGGCCAGCGCGACGAGCACCCAATGTAGAATCGATGATCCGTGACGCATCGCACTCCCCTCTCAGTTCGAGATCCCGAAAAGCAGATCCGAAATATCGAGATGCCACTGTTGCCCAAATCGAACTCGTTCGATCGCGAATTCGTTCGATCGCGAGCTCGTTCGATCGGTTGGGCCCGGGAACTCGACGAACCCGGCGCTCCAATCATCTACTCTTTATCAATATCGAGCTGAAGTTTCCAGGCCTCGCACGCCCGCCGCCGAGAGTCGCACCCGCGTAGGCGATTCGCGGCAAGGATGTCAGAGCAGCAGGCCGGCCACGCAGCCGGCCATGACAGTCGCCAGCGAGCCGGACACGATGGAGCGGACACCGAGCGATGCCACCTCGGGCCTGCGACTCGGCGCGAGGCCGCCGATCCCCCCGAGCAAGATGGCCAGCGAACCGAAATTTGCAAAACCGCAGAGCGCGTAGGAGGCGATCACCGCAGACCGTGGCGCGATCGCTCCGGCCGCGACGAGATCGGCCAGATCCGCGTAGGCGATGAACTCGTTGAGCACCGTCTTGATGCCGAGCAGCGCCCCAACCTGGCTCGCATCCTGCCACGGAACGCCCATGAGCCAGGCCAGCGGCGCGAGCGCAATGCCGAGTATTTTTTGCAGGCTGAGATCGTCGGCGCCGAACCATCCCCCAACAGACGCGATCAATCCATTCACGAGCGCGATCAGCGCGACGAACGCGATCAGCAACGCGCCGATGTAGGCGGCCAATCGCAATCCAGCCAGCGCACCCTGGGCGGCCGCATCGATGATGTTGACGGCCGTCTTCTCGTGTGTGGATCGACTCTCCTCGAGGGTTTCCGGCCGACCGGTTTCGGGGATCATCACCTTGGCAATCAAGATGCCGGCCGGAGCAGAGAGCAGGCTCGCGGTAGCAAGATGCCCCGCATAATCGCCACCCCCGAGCATTCCGACGTAGCTGAGCATCACCGAGCCCGCGACCGTCGCCATTCCCACCGTCATCAACAAGAAGAGTTCGGATCGTGTCATGCGCTCGAGGTAGGGCTTTACGATCAGCGCGGACTCGGTCATGCCCAGAAACAGATTCGCAACGGCCGCGAGGCTCTCGGCCCCGGACGTGCGCATCGTCCGCGAAAGCAACGCCGACAATCCATCGACCACCCGCTGCATGATTCCGACGTGATAGAGGACGGCGAACACGCTTCCCATGACGATGATGATGGGCAGGACATTGACAACGAACGAAAAGCCCGTGTCGGCGAGAGAGCCGAAGACGAAACGCGCACCTACATCGGTAAAGCCCATCAGCGCTCTCGCCAGCGCATTCATGCCGTCGAAGAACGGGCGGCCCACGGGCGTCTTCAACAACAGGACGGCGAGTCCGAACTGGATACCCAGCCCCCAGAAGACGATGCGCCAAGAGACCTTGCGGCGATCACTCGATAGCGCCCAGGCGATCGCGATCAAGACGACCAGCCCGAGTGCGGAAACAGCTCGTTCGGCGATCACCTACGCGCCTCCGTGTTCGTGCAGGGTCTCGGCGAGCGCGCGAGCGGCGCCGCAGGGATCGGCGGCCTCGGCAATCGCAGAGATCACCGCGACACCCGCGGCCCCCGCCTCGGTCACCCGCGCGACGTTGCCGAGATCGATTCCACCAATCGCGATGACTGGCTTCGGCTGCACGGCGCGCACCACCTCTGCGAGCTGTTCGACACCTCGAGGATCGTAGGGAGAATCCTTGGATCCCGTCGCGAAGATCGGCCCGAACGCGATGTAGTCGACCGAATCCTCACAGGCTTCACGGGCCTGTTCGAGAGAGTGAGTGGATCGCCCGATCAGCAATCGCGATCGCGCGGCCAGCGGGATTCTCGATGGGGGAATATCGTCCTGGCCGAGGTGAACGCCGTCAGCCTCCGCGGCGAGCGCCAGATCGAAGCGATCGTTCACGAAGAATGCGACGTCGAACTCGAGCGTGATCGCTCGAATGGCCTTGGC
>PVMK01119162.1_pt1 | contig 45170 bp, 42 predicted proteins | sample 1853481 | NCBI WGS metagenome assembly PVMK01 (sample SAMN08533507, study PRJNA380276) | Marine sediment metagenome, whole genome shotgun sequencing project.
CCGGGAAGTCGGGTTTGTCGAACATCGGCCAGCGGAGTAATTTTTCAGAGTTCGGATTTCCGCTTGTCGCGAATTGTACCCAGTAACTCATCATCGTATCGGATAGCGCGACGTCTACGTCGGTGGTTTCCATGTAAGCGTCGTGAGTGCCGAACACATAGGATAGTTCTGCACCGTGGTAGGCACCGACTTTGTCACCACCTTCGTCCTGCCGTACGCGGGTGAAATGATACAACCAGGCGTCCTGACCAGATTCCGCTAATCGCGCCGCAGTGTATTGCGATGTGCAGACATAATTATCAGCGGTTATGAGCCTGTCCATAGCTCGTCGTGGGTCCGGCTCGTCAGCGACGACCGCGAGTGCCTTATCGCCATCCATGCGTGCGAGATTCGCGGCGGTAGTAATAACATCTTCGCTGTTCGCATCGAGGGCTAAATAGTCAAGCCACTCAGCATCGTTAGTGCCTGCCAGCATTTGAATATCACCGAAGTTGCCGGCGGTGATATTCGCCCATGTTGAGGTGCTGACTAACTGCCCATCGACAGCCGGCGAATGGTAATAATCCGGAAAGGCTTTTTCGTAGGTCTCAAACAGAACGTCAGCGGGCGCTTGCCGCAGTTTTTCGAGAGACCCAGAACCTTCGAATCCCATGACTTCAGCGAACTTGATGCCACGCTCCATTTCGTTCGCAAGCGTTGTCATTCTTTCAATGCCGTACCCGGCAGTGCTTTGCAGGATGACGCGATGAAACAGGCCCGGAGCCGGTTTTGCGAATATCAGCGCCAGAACATCCTGCGCGCCAGACGACTCGCCAAATAACGTGACACGATTCGGATCGCCGCCGAATTGCTCAATGTTGTCCTGCACCCAACGTAAGGCCGCAATCACATCCCAAAGGCCGAAATTGGCAATCGGCTCATCCGCATCCAACTCCGGGTGCGATAGAAAGCCAAACAGGCTAACGCGATAGGTAATGCTGACGACGATGACGCCACGCTCGGCCAGTGCGTGACCATGATAGTTCTTTTCGTAAGACCAGCCGCTCTTGTTACTGCCCCCGTGCACATACACCATCACAGGCAGCTTCGCGTCTGTCCTGAGAGTCGGAGTCCAGACGTTCAGGTACAGGCAGTCTTCATCAATCTTCAGGTCCGGGTAGTAGTCGGCTGAACCGCCGAAGGTCTCCGCCATGTAGCGGTACCAGTCCAGTATGCGCATTGACTGCATGCACGCAGGCGCGAACTCGGTGGCATCCCGGCGGCGCATCTTCGTATGTAACGGCTGCGGTGCTAGCCAGCGAAGGTCGCCAAGCGGCGGCTCGGCAAATGGTACGCCGCGGAAAACAGCGATCGAACTGCTGTCGTGAAACTCACCGACCAACACTTCATCGTCGACAAACACTTCAGGGCTGCGTGTACAGGCACTTAAGACAAGCAGGACTATTGCGGAAATTACCAAGCGCATAATTATCAGGCGTCAGCCCGCAACGACTTGACCAATGAAACTGACATAAGAACCCCTACCAGTAAAATCGGGAGGGAAACGACAAGCAATGTTGCCTGCATTACCTTTAGTCCACCGATGAACATCAAGGCAATGGGCAATATGCCCAATGCAAAAGCCCAAAACAGACGGTGCCAGCGGGCAGGATCATCGCCGGCCTGCAGGTGCAAGGTAGCGCTGGAGGCCAGCGTGTACGATGCGGAATCATAGGTCGTCGCCGAGAAGATAATTGCGACCACCGCAAACAAACCGATGACGACGGGCGCGAGCGGCAGTGTCTCGAGTGTCGCAACGATCGCGGCATTGCCGCTGACCTCGCTCATGATGCCGGTAAAATTTACCGAACCGGCGAGCTGGTGAAACAGCGCGTAGTTACCGATAACCATGTAAAAAACCCAGCTTCCAAGCGATCCAAGAATTAACATCCCGACGATGACCTGACGAATGGTTCTGCCCTTGGAAATACGCGTGACAAACAAACCCACAAAGGGCGCGTAAGCGATCCACCATGCCCAGTAAAAAATAGTCCAGCTCTCGACAAAACCGGAGTCCGTAAACGGATCGGTCCAGAAGTTCATGCGCACGAAATTCTGCGCCATGAGCCCGACAGCGTTAAGGCTGGTTTTGACGAGAAAAGCGGTTGGCCCGACCAGCAGAATGAATAGCAGCAATGCAAAGGCCAGCATCAGATTAATGTCGCTGAGACGTTTGATACCTCTTTTCAAACCGAACCAGACACTGCCCCCGAACAGCACCACGCATAAGCCGATCACGGCGACTTCGAGGTCGAAGCTGGGGTCAATCTCAAATAGCCAGGCAAGGCATGCCGCAATCATCGGCGTTGAAAACCCAAGCGACGACGCGGCACCGCCGATCAGCGCGACCATGAACAGGAAATCTATCGTTCGCGCCAGAGGCCCGTGCTCCCTGCCCTGGAGAAACCAGTTGCAGCTGACGCTGAAGCGCAGAATATTCATTTTGCGAACGTAATATGGATAGGCGATCGCGATCGCCGGCAAGCAATAGAATGCCCAGGCAGTCAGTCCCCAATGGAAGAGGCCGTAGGTTGAAGCCCACTCCGCTGCTTCGGCGCTGCGTGGTTCCGCCCCGAAAGGAGGCGCATCGTAGTAGAACGCCCACTCAGTTGCACACCAGTACATGAGTCCGGCGCCAACGCCGGTGCAGAACAGCATGGCAACCCAGCTTAGCTGACCGAATTCCGGGTCGCCTTCGCCGAGTTTGACCTTGCCGAAGCGACTACAAGCAAGCCAGACCAGAAAACTGATGGCCGCAACGCTGGCGAGCAAATACAAAATGCCGAACTCATTGGCAATGTAGTCGTATGTGGATTGCAGCAACACACCCGCCTTGTCCGGTGCCGTCATCAATGTAACGCAAACGACAATAATAATTGCCGCGCATGCGCTAAAACCGGCCCAGTCAATTTTGCTTTGTTCCATCAGCTTCCTCGCAATTGCTGAACTATGGTTGAACCAAGGTCAGTCTATGGTCAAGATCACCGCGCCGCGAATCGTACCCTGCTCGATCAGCTCATTGCCCGCGGCAATCTCGGCGAGTGGCATCGTGGACGCGATGCGATGCTGCAGGCGATCCTCGCTTAGTGCCTTGTCGATGTCCGCTATAGCCGCTTCCTTGGCAGCCTCGGGCATAGCATAGACAATGATGATACGAATCGTTATGTCTTTGTACATCATCTGGTAGAACGGCAGCTTCGGTTCTGGGACCTGCACCGACGAATAGGTCGCAATCACTCCGCCGATACGCAGCACCTCAATTGAGGTTGCCAGGTTCGCGCCGAACTCGACGTCAACAATTCTATCCACGAGGCCTGGGCCGGCCACGTCCTTAATCGCGCTAACGAAGTTCTCATCGCGATGGTTAACAATGTGATGGGCGCCGGCTGCCTGGCAGGCCTCGGCATCTTCAGGGTTGCTTGCGGTGGCGATGATGGTCGCGCCAGCCTGACTTGCCCATTGCACAGCGTAAAAACCGACTCGGCCAGCGGCGCCAGTCACGAGAATTGTCTGACCTTTTACATCACCGTCGGCAAACACACAACGATGCGCGGTCATCACCGGGATACCCAAACAGGCGCCGATCTCGAAACTGGTGTTGTCGGCGAGCCTCGGTGCTCGCGCACTGTCGATTGCAACGTATTCAGCGGCCGTGCCGAAGCGGCGGCCGTACTGTGCCTGATAAATCCATACGTGCTCACCAACTCTGGCAGTGGCGACACCATCACCAACGGCCTCGATAACGCCTGCCCCATCGCTGTTAGGAACGACTAAACCGCCATCGAGCAAAGTCGGGGAGGACCCTGCGCGCTTCTTTACGTCTGAAGGATTGATGCCGCTTGTTCGCATGCGAACAAGCACTTCTCCCTGCCCAGCTGCCGGAGTGTCGAGCTTACCAAGTTGTAATACGTCCTGTGCTGAGCCAAAAGTGTCGAACCATGCTGCATGCATGTGGTTTTTCTCCAGTAAGTTTAGCGGCCTAATCGAGCGAGTTTGACAGGCTTTCCGTATGGCCATCGACGGCAATTACCTGTCCGGAAATCTTCAGAGCAGCATCGGACGCCAGGAACATGGCCATGGAGGCGATGTCCTCTGGCGATACAAACGTTCTCATTGATGTGTGTCGAAGATAGCTATCGCGCACCGTATCGCTCGAAATGCCGCGTTCTTTCGCATCGCGTTCGATTACCGCATCAATTCGATCGCCACTGACGCTGCCTGGGCATATCGCATTGACCCGAACGTTGTCACCGCCGAGCTCCGTCGCCCAGGTCTTGGTTAGCCCGATCTGCGCCCACTTGCTCGCAGCATACGGCGACCGTAGCGCGTAGCCGAACAGCGCGGCAGTCGACGCAATGTTGATGATCGAGCCACCACCAGATTGCTTGAGCCATGGCACCGCGAGGCGCGTCATATAAAAGAGTCCGCTCAGATCGACCGCAATGCACCGATCCCAGTCCGCGACTTCCACATCTTCAACAGCGGCAGTTGGACCTGCAATGCCCGCATTATTAATTAATACGTCAAGTCGCTGTCCGTAGTGGCTAGCGAGGTCCTCAAATACGTGCTGAACCTGAGCGGATTCGCCAATATCAGCTAGAGTCGCAGTTGCGTCGGGGTTGGCGGAAAGAAAGTCGCTAATTTTCTCTTTGGACGCATCACATACGTGCACAGCCGATCCGTTGCTGAGAAATGTCTCGGCCATACAGCGGCCAATACCTGAGGCGCCACCTGATATCAGAACAATCCGCTTCTTGTCGGACTTACTCATCTGGATCTATTGCTCCGTTCTTCCCGAAGAGCTCGATCCGGCCATCTTCTCCTATGCGGCGAAATTCGTCCAATGGTATCGCTGCTGTCAGATAGGCTCGACCAGGCTGGTGGTTCGCGGCAATGCGCTGCGGTATCGTTAGGCAACTCCAGAACCACCAACACAGGACGCAGTCGGTTCACGATCAATTGAGCTGCTCCCGGGATCGCAACTTAATGAGCAACGAGCAAAACAATAATTTGCTGCGGCTTTGGAAAAAACATTCGCCAGGTGACAATGCGGGCGTTACGTAGGCGGACGGCGAACACCTGGTGAGAGCACAGTCCATACGCAACGCGGTCGTTTCGGCGTCGATCGTAATAATACTGTTCAGCGTGTTCTGGGCGGCGCTCTCGGAACTTACAAACCGTGTATGGCCGTGGATGACGATGTTGCTCGGCGTATTTCTCGGCGTTGCAATTCGGCGCGCCGGCAAGGGTATTGATTGGCGCTTTCCGCTGCTAGCAGCCGTATTTGCTGTCGGTGGCGCGCTGTTCGCAAACATAATCGTCGCTGCAGTGCTGCAGGCCAGCGACATGGGCATCGGGACAATTCAGTTGTTGGGGTCTGTAACCGTATGGACGTGGCGTGATTTTTTTAGCATGGTGATTACACCCGCTGACGTGATTTTCGCAGGATTCGGCGCTGCGATAGCTGCTTTTTACGCACATCCCAAGCTCACCAGAAATCAATTCCTCGCTCTCAAGCTGTGGCAGCAGGAGCAGGAAGATGAGTGATCGCATGCAGATTTATGGCGACTCGATTTCCGGAAATTGTTACAAGCTGCAACTGGCCTGCGCGCAACTTGATATTGCTCACGAATGGCACGAAACCGACATTATGGAAGGAGCAACTCGATGCGACGATTTTCTTGCGATGAATCTCAACGGCAAGGTTCCGGTTGCTGTGTTGCCGGACGGCCGCTGTCTGGCGGAATCGAACGCAATCCTGTCATACCTGGCGGACTCCAGTAAATTGGCGGGAAATGACCGTTACGAAAAAGCCTCTGTCTTGCAGTGGATGTTTTTTGAGCAGTACAGTCACGAGCCGTATATCGCGACGTCAAGATTCATCATTAAATATCTGGGCAATCCGCCCGATCGACAGGCTGATCTTGAGTCAAAGCGTGAAGGTGGATATAGAGCACTCGATGTAATGGAGCGGCAACTGAGTGTCTGCGACTTCATCGCGAACGACAGATACAGCATTGCTGACATTGCCTTGTACGCCTATACGCATGTTGCGAATGAAGGCGGGTTCGATCTGAGCAAGTATCCTAAGATCAACGCCTGGCTATCGCGTGTTGAACAACAGAAAGACTATGTGCCGATGGCGCCGCAAACATAAGCGCGCAATCACACCGGCATTAGCAAACCATTGCTCGGTTCAATGGCTTTCCCCTTGAGCGACTGCAGCTGTCGCGCGACAAGGGATTCAAGTTCGTTTACAGCATTCACAATGCCGAGAAAACATGGCGGTTCGCGGCGCAACAAAGCCCAGTTGCCACCCTCGATCACGCGCATCAGATGTGCGATGTTTATTCGAATCGCGTCAACGTAAGGATTTTGTCCGTCGTACAAAACTTCGATGTAACGATAGGCGCGGTTGAATTTCAGTTGCAGCCGTTCGCGCATAACCTGCTGGTAGAAAACGGGCGTTTTCTTTAATAAATCCGTACCAGACTTATAACGCACCATGTATTCACCTGGGACCGCATTCTCGACCGCGACACCGCCAACGACAAATTCCTTGTATAAACGGTCGCGGCATTTTTCCAGGTAACAACGATCGGCCATTTGCGCGATCAGGTCGGCTGTACCGATCAGGTGGCCGCAAATGATGTCGCGAGGATCGTCCAGTTCGATGGTGTCGAGATCGAGCTCGTATCCGGTGAAGTGAACGATCATGCTGCTGACGGCGACGTCTCTGGCCAGGCCCAGCCCTGGTAAGTACCGACGCAGAAAGTCGGCGCTTCTCGAGACATGATACAGAGTGAACTCGGCCCCGTTCGAAAAACCCTTGTCGCGCTCGGTGTGCCGAATGTAGCCAGAGTCGTGAAACAGAGATGTCACAATAGCCATCTGAGCTCGCGGCGCTCCGAGGCGCTCTTTCGCCTCCACGCTGCGTTCATAACCGGTGACCAGTCGCGCCAGTGTGAGGGTCATATCGAGCGTGTGCTGAACGTCGTGATAAGTTGTGTCGCAACCTTTGTAGCCCGGATACAGACCGGTGAACAGGCGCTCGAAGTCGTAGAATGCAAGCCATAACTTGTCGAATGAGGCACCCGGAAACGTTGCTGTAAAAAGCGTTTGCACGGCATCACGAACCGCGGCCGGGCTGCTGACTTTTACAGTATTGGTAACGTCGTAATCGTTGCGCCGATCCTGGGACATAATTCGTTTCTTATTCTTATGTGTCGCTGCGACATTCGCACCGTGCGTGGGGTCAGTCATCGCCGACTCCCGTGGCCACCACTAACGCGGCCCGCAAATGATTGCACCAGTCTCAATAATACACGGTCGATTATCGTTGCACAGCGCGAATTTCGACAATATGTCATATCGATCAGAGCGCGAATTCAGCGATAACAGGCGTGTGGTCTGAAGGTCTTTCCCAGCCTCTGGGTTCCTTGTCGATATAACTTTTTGTGCACGCTTCTGTCATCACCCGGCTAGCCAGGATCAGGTCGATTCTGAGGCCGGCATTGCGCCGGAATCCGGCCGCTCGATAGTCCCACCAACTAAAGCTTTTGTCGGGTTGCGGAAAGGTGCGAAAGACATCGCTTAGCCCGAGGTCTATTAGCCCGCCCAGCGCGCTGCGTTCTGCTGGGCTGCAAAGTATGTCTTCACCCCATTTTTGCGGGTCATGCACATCTTCATCGGCTGGTGCGATATTGAAATCACCGAGAACAACCAGTCGCTCGTGCTGAGTCAGTTCGTTACTCAGGAATCGATGCAACGCATCCAGCCAGCCGAGCTTATACGCGTATTTCTCGGAGCCGACTTCCTGCCCATTCGGAATGTAAAGATTGACGACGCGAACACCGTCGACAGTAGCTGCCAATATGCGTCGTTGTGGATCGTCGAAGCCCGGGAAGTCGGTTATTGGATCAGTAGCGGCATTCTTGCTGATGACAGCGACGCCGTTATAAGTTTTTTGCCCGCTGGCAATCGACTTGTAGCCGATTTTCGCGAGTGCGTCGCTTGGGAACACTTCCGTGACCTGTTTGATTTCCTGCAGGACCAGCACATCGGGGCTATGCGCTGATAGCCACTCAAGAACATGCGGCAGACGCACCTTCAGTGAGTTGACGTTCCAGGTCGCGATTCTCACTGCTTGTCTATGCCGCTTTGCAGAAGCAGCGCGTCGATCGTCGGTTTACGGCCACGAAAGGCAATGTATGCCTGCATGATATCGCGGCTGCCGCCAATTTCGAGAATCTCGTTGCGAAAGCGCTGCGCCGTTTCACGATCGAGAATGCCGGCTTCTTCGAATGCACCGAAAGCGTCTGCCGCAAGCACTTCTGCCCACTTATAACTGTAATAGCCGGCTGCATAGCCGCCGGCGAAAATATGCAGAAAACTGAAAGCCATGCGATTGTAGTCCGGGTGGCGTATCGGCGAGACTTCGTTACGTACGTCGTCAGCCGTTTTGAGAATGTTGGCGCCGATTTCAGGGTTGTATTCGGCATGCAATCGAAAATCGAACAGGCCGAATTCGATCTGCCGCATCATCGCCAGTGCGGCGCCGGTATGTCGACTCTCATTCAGCCTGTCGAATAGCTCGCGAGGTAACACTTCGCCAGTTTCTGTGTGCGTTGAACAATGCTGCAGCACATCGTAGTGCCAGGCGAAGTTCTCCATGAACTGACTTGGCAGTTCGACCGCATCCCATGGAACACCATTGATTCCAGAGATGCTCGGGTAGTCAATTCGCGTCAGCAGGTGATGCAGCATGTGTCCAAACTCGTGAAACAATGTAACTACGTCATCATGCGTCAGGAGCGATTCCCCGGCTTCGTCGCGCGGCGAAAAATTACAGACCAGATATCCGACCGGCAGTGTGGCGACGCCGTTAAGCTTCTTGCGACTTACGCACTCATCGACCCACGCGCCGCTGCGTTTGCCAGAACGTGCGAACAAGTCGGTGTAAAAGCCACCGATAAGGTCATTGTCTTCGCTGCGAACCTCGTAGTACTGAACATCGTCATGCCAAAAGGAAACTTTGTGCACATCCTCAAGAGTAACGCCATAGAGTCGTTCGGCGAGTTCGAACAGACCTGCGATGACAGTCTTTATCGGAAAGTACTGACGTAGCTCTTCGTTGGAAATCGAGTGTTTGGTTTGCTTCAATTTCTCGAGCCAAAACGTCAGGTCCCACGGCTCGAGGGCCGATCCTGCGAGTTCCGAAAGTTCGGCGAGATCGGCTTCGGCCGCGAGTCGTGTTCGCGCCGCGAGTTCGCGGAGAAAGCCCATGACCTCATCGATGGACTCGGCCATCTTGGTCGCCAACGAATACTCCGCATAATTGTTGAAGCCGACGAGCCTTGCGGCCTCGTGGCGCAACGACAGAATTTTCTCGATATTGCGGCTGTTGTCCCAACAGCTCTCAGCTCCCTGATCAGACGCGCGAGTGACCCATGCGTGATACATGATTTCGCGTAGGCCACGGTTTTCGGCATGCGTCATTACGGCGTCGTACGTCGGGTAGTCGAGTGTCAGTAACCAACCCTGTCGGTCACGTTTGCGTGCCTCGGCGAGCGCACGTGATACGACTTGTGGAGGCAGTCCTTTTAGTTCGCTGTCCTCGCTGATATGCAGAACCCACGCGTCGGAAGCATCCTGCACTTTATGTTCGAAGTCGGCCTGAGTTGCAGCAAGTTCCTGCATGATCGCCTTAAAGCGCGCTTTGTCCGTGGCGGGTAAATCCACCCCGGAAAGGCGAAAATCCCGTAGAGCATGTTCGACTACGCTTTGTTGTGCAGATCCCACGTCGCTTGCCAAAGCGCTGCCGACGATCGCATACGCTTGTTGCAAACGAGTGTTCTGTGATAATTCGGTGCCATAGTCGGTCAACATGGGCAGGGCCTGATTGTACGCGTCACGCCACTCGGTAGAACCAAGCACCCCTTGCAAATGGCTGACCGGGGACCAGGTGCGCGCGAGCTCGTGTTCCATGTCCTCTAGCGGTGCAACCAGCGACTCAAAATCCGGTTGCGGATTGTTGTCGAGTAACTCATCGAGCTTCTTTCGGTGTGCTGCGATAAGCTCTTGCAGCGCCGGCAGGACGTGTTCGGGCGCAATCTCGGCAAACCGCGGCAGCGACGTGGTGTCCAAAAGAGGGTTGGTCATGGGGTTGGCTGTTATCCTTTTCGGGGGCAGGATATTAACACAGGCGGCCGTGAGCCCGAGTGGGACAGAGCAGGTCCGATAAGCCGAATTACAATGCAGGAGCAGGGGTTTGAGCGAACAATTTGATCTTTTGGTAATAGGCGGTGGCAGTGGCGGCATCGCGCACGCGCGACGGGCGGCTCAATTTGGCGCACGCGTTGCCGTGGTTGAGTCCGGGCGACTGGGCGGAACATGCGTCAATGTTGGCTGTGTTCCCAAGAAAGTGATGTGGCAAACGGCCAGTCAGGCGCATCACCTGAAGCACGCTGCTGAGTACGGTTTTGATATCCAGGTGAACGGCCATGACTGGTCTGCTCTGAAGGCACGTCGCGACGCATATATTCTGCGTTTGAACGGCTTGTATCATAAAGGGCTCGACACAAGCGATGTACGCTACATCGTGGGCGAAGCCAGCTTCGTCGATGCGCACACTATCGCTGTTGGCGACAGTCACTACGTAGCGGAGCGAATTGTTATAGCAACTGGCGGCCGGCCCATGGTTCCTGAGATACCCGGTGCCGAGCACAGTATTACCTCGGACGGTTTCTTTGAGCTGGAGTCTCGGCCACAGCGCGTCCTGATTGTGGGCAGCGGCTACGTTGCGGTCGAATTGGCCGGGGTGCTGAATGGTCTTGGCAGCGAAGTGCAGTTGGCTGTTCGCAAAGACGGCATAATTCGCAACTTCGATGCGATGCTGGGCGAACAACTCATGCAAGCAATGCAAAAAGACGGTGTCACTTTTGAGACTGGCGCGATTCCCGCCGCGATCGAAAAATCAAAAGATGGCGTGCTGCTGCGCACGACTGACGGTCGCTCATTGGGGCCGGTCGATTGCCTGATATGGGCTGTTGGCCGGGAACCGAACACAGAAAATCTCGCATTGGCGAACGCAGGCGTGGAAGCTGATGAACAAGGCTTTGTCCGGGTAGATAAATATCAGCAAACTAACATCGAACATATTTTCGCGCTCGGCGACATGACCGGAGCGGCGGCATTAACGCCTGTTGCGATCGCCGCGGGTCGGCGATTGGCGGATCGGTTGTACGGAGAGATGAATGGTCGCCATCTGGACTTTCAATTGATACCAACTGTTATTTTCAGCCACCCACCGATTGGTACTGTGGGCCTGACCGAGGACGAAGCCCGCGCTGACTACGGTAACGATATCAAAGTCTATAGTTCAGGATTTACTTCGATGTATTACGCGCTTGGCGACGACAAGCAACGGTCCGTAATGAAACTGATTACGATGGGCAGCGACGAACGCATTGTTGGTTGCCACATTATCGGTGATGGGGCGGATGAGATGTTACAGGGCTTCGCTGTCGCCATTCGCATGGGTGCGACGAAACCGGACTTCGATGATACGGTCGCAATTCACCCGACCAGCGCCGAAGAACTTGTAACTATGCGGTAATCGACATTTGCTTGAGAACCGGCGCCGTATCCGGGCGGATGCCGCGCCAGATATGGAATGACTCGGCAGCCTGTTCAACCAGCATGCCCCACCCCATGACCGATCGCGCGGCACCAGCTTCGCGTGCCCAGGTACTGAACGGGGTTGGCGTCAGCCCGTAGGAAAGGTCATAGCAAAAAGTATTCTCGGTAATCGCAGCGCCCGGGTACGGAGGGCTCTCACCATGCAGCCCGGCTGAGGTCGCATTGATTACCAGATCATAAGCGTCGTCGATCGGCACAGCATTGAAGCGGCACACTGATACGTTGGCCGGGCTGGAAAAGTGTTCCACCAGCTCTTCGGCTTTGTCGAGACTTCGATTCGCGATACGCAGCGATGCAGGCCGCATTTCGAGCAGCGGACCGATAATTCCGCGTGTCGAGCCGCCCGCACCGAGAATCAGAATATTGGCGTCTTCGATATTGAGCCCAAGGTTGACGACAAGGTCCCTGAGCAACCCGATGCCGTCGGTATTGTCGCCGGTTATACCGCTGTCCTGAAAGGTGAGCGTATTGACGGCACCCGCCTGCCGCGCACGATCGTTCAGCAAGTCAGCAAGCTTGGCGACCTCCTGTTTGTGAGGCACCGTGATGTTGAGTCCCTTGCCGCCAGTACGCTGAAACTGGCGCACCGCGGTTTCCAGTTTATCCGGTGAGACCTGCAGCAACTCGTACTGCATGTTCTGTTTCGTTTGCAGGGAAAACAAACGGTGAATGACCGGGGAGCGACTGTGCGATACGGGGTAGCCCATCACGCCGTATCGATCAATGACTAAGGTTTCAACAGCCATAGCTTATTGATCCGGTTATCGCTCGCAAACTGGCACGATCAACAGTCAAGATTAGAAGCCCTTTGTTGTTGGCAGCGCTATTATATTCGCAGCCGTTTCCCGCCGCAGCTTATTGTCGCCCAAGTATACCCAGCTAACAGCGGTTTGAGCTAGTCGGCAAGCCAGCGCGCCGCGTCGATCGCAAAATATGTCAAAATGGCACTGGCACCTGCACGTTTGATGCACAGCAGTGACTCCAAAACGCTGGAGCGCTCATCAAGCCAGCCGTTTTCGGCTGCGGCTTTGAGCATCGCGTATTCGCCGCTGACCTGATACGCAAAGGTTGGAACGCCAAAGCGATCTTTCACGCGTCGTACGATATCGAGATAGGGCATCGCAGGTTTTACCATGACCAGATCAGCGCCTTCGTTGAGGTCCATAGCAACCTCGCGCAGCGCTTCATCGCTGTTGCCCGGTGCCATCTGGTACGTCGATTTGTCACCGCCTGCAAGATTGCTGGCTGAGCCGATAGCATCGCGAAACGGGCCATAAAAACAGGAAGCGTATTTGGCGGCATAAGCCAGAATCATCGTGTTGTCATGACCCTGACTTTCCAATTCGGTCCGAATTGCGGCTATACGACCATCCATCATGTCGGAAGGTGCAACGATATCGGCTCCCGCGTTTGCATGTGACACAGCCTGCCGCACAAGCATCGCGACGGTGACATCATTCAACACATAGCCGGACTCATCGATGATTCCGTCCTGACCATGCGTGGTGTAAGGATCCAGAGCGACGTCGGTGATGACGCTGAGATCGGGATAAGCTGATTTGATTGCCTGCACCGTACGCTGCACAAGACCCTCCGGATTAAAACACTCGTCGCCATTGAGCGTCTTATGTGCATCGTCAATAATCGGAAACAGAGCAACTGCCGGGATACCGAGATTGACCGCTTCACCCAACTCGGTGAGCAGGCGATCGATGCTTTGGCGCTGTACCCCTGGCATGGACGGCACGGGTTCTGTGCGGCCTTCACCGTCAAGCACGAATACCGGGTAGATAAAATCCGCCGCAGAAAGGTCTGTTTCGGCCACGAGCCGACGTAGTGATACGGTACGGCGACTGCGTCGCAGACGAAGTTGAGGGAACTGACCGGACATATTGATACTCATAGCTATACGGAATATATACAATAATCGCTGATTTTCCCTGTATTTGCGCAGGGATGCCACGTTTGAATCACAGTTTCGTGCCGATTCAGTAATAATAATGAAAAAGGGCGGGTCCTCTGGAATGAAGACAAGTGATGTCACGCAGGTGCGTAGACAAAGGTTTGACCGCGTAGTTGGCGTGTTTCACCAGGATATGTACCGCTATGCAGCCTGGCTGTGTCGCGATAAGGCGATTGCCGAAGATGTCGTTCAGGAAGCGCTGTTGCGGGCTTGGAAGTCGCTGGATGCATTGCGCGACGATGCGGCTGCCAAGCCCTGGTTACTGACCATAGTGCGACGGGAAAACGCTCGTTATTTTGAGCGTCGGCGGCTTGAGACGGTTGATATCGATAACCTGACGGCGTCGCAGGCGGCGTTGTTGGCGGAGCAGCCCGACGAGCAGCTTGATGAATTGCGAGAGGCAATTTACAAGCTTGAAGACGATTATCGCGAGCCGTTGGTGTTACAGGTCCTGATGGGCTACAGCACGAACGAGATCGCAGAGCTGATGGAGCTAAAGCAGGGCGCAGTGTTAACAAGACTGCATCGTGCGCGACACAAGCTCGCAGAAGTAATAGAAGAGCAGATGGTCGAATGAGCACCAGAGACGAGAAAGACATGAATTGCGAAGAATTCAGACAAGCGGTTGCTACAGATCCGTCATTTGGCGGTGGTGCTTCGCATGTGGTCGAGTGCGCCGAATGCTCGGCATACCAGGCAAAAATGCAGGCGCTTGATGTAAAAATCGCCAAGGCGATGGAGCTGAGCACGCCGGACCTGAAGATGCCGGACTTAGCGGAGATTGATTCGTCGCATGTCGTGACATTGCCAGCGCGAAGGATTGCTCCGACATGGTTTGCCGTTGCCGCGACAGTCGTTCTTGCTGCCGTTGTTGGTGTGCGCATGCTTGGGCTGGATTTGGTTGAAGAGTCACTGGCGGAGCAAATTATTGCGCACATAGATAACGAGCCGTACGGGCTGCGTGTCACGAACACGCCGGTATTGGACACACGTCTTAACGACGTCGTACCTGATGATGTCGCTAAGATGGATCACGGTGCAGGCCTGATTACCTACGCACAGAGTTGTGAGATTAATGGTAAGGACGTGCCACATCTTGTTATTCAGGGTGAGCATGGGCCGGTAACCATTTTGTTGATGCCTGACGAATATGTTGCCGAAGCATCATCAATTGAGGGTGAGAACATCAAAGGCGTCATTTTGCCGATAGGCAAAGGCAGTATCGCGATCATTGGTCATCGCGAAGAGCGTCTTGATGAGATTCAAGAAAAAGTTGTGGATTCAGTGACGTGGGATGTTTGATGCTCGCGCATTGCAGTTATTTACGTGCCCGGCTTGGGCAATAACCCCTGTAGGAGAATGAAAGATGTCGAACAAAAATGTAATTAAGCCTGTTGCCCTCGCCGTTGGTGTTGCGCTAGCCGGGTCCTTCGCTTTTGGCAGCGTTGCCAGCGCTGACACCGTTGAGAGTCCTTTTGCACTGTCAACAATGAGCACCGGATATATGCTGGGCGACACAGAAGGTACTTGTGGCGAAGGCACTTGTGGTGGCGACAAGGAAGGTTCAAGCGACGGCGACAAAGATGCTGAAGCGCATTGCGGTGGCGACAAGGAAAGTTCAGGCGATGACAAAGACGCTGAAGCGCACTGTGGCGGCGACAAAGGCGGAAGTGACAAAGACGCTGAAGCCTCTTGCGGCGGCGACAAGGATGCCGAAGCTTCCTGTGGTGGCGCCAAGTAAGAAGTCAATTTCGCGAGCGACCTGACCAACAGGGTTTCGCCGCGCGAAAGTTGAGCAAGCAAATCGAGGCCCGCGCGAACTGCGCGGGCCTTGTTGTTTCTGCAGGAATCGTCGGCTTATCGACTCTGCGCGAGTTGTACAGCACTGCTAGAATTATCATCTTGACAGACGAAGGAAGTCAGCATGGCCAAGCCAGTCACGCGTTGCAAATGGGCGGAAGCCGTCAGCCTCAATTACATTGAATATCACGATACCGAGTGGGGCGTACCTGTTTTTGATGATCGAGTTCAGTTTGAATTCCTGATACTCGAAGGTGCGCAGGCGGGCCTTAGCTGGTCGACAATACTCAATAAGCGCGATGGTTATCGCAAGTTATTCGCGGAGTTCGACCCGGAAAAGGTTGCACGGTTTTCAAGCAAGCGTATTGAGAAGATTCTGCGCGATCCAGCGGTCGTACGAAATCGTTTGAAGGTCGAGTCGACTATTACGAATGCTAAAGCGTTCCTCGCGGTGCAGAAAGAATTTGGTAGCTTTAGCAAATATATCTGGGGCTTCGTTGATGGCAAGCCGGTACAGGCCAAGCTAGTGAACGATGGTGATGTACCTGCAACAACGGCCATCTCCGACGCAATGAGCAAAGATCTCAAGAAGCGCGGCTTCAAATTCGTCGGCAGCACTATCATGTACGCGCACATGCAGGCGACCGGGCTGGTAAACGACCATGTTGTCGGTTGTTTCCGCTACAAGCCCTGTGTCGCGCTGGCAAAAAAAATTCCCTGATGTGCTGAACAGAGGTTTGCCCACCTCACTTGCTTTTTGGTCGACAGCGTTGGATTATTCCTGAACACCCACCGATAGCCGGATAGCGAGGGACTCAGCATGATCGACGCATTGGATGACAGGCCACCGACGACGTTTTGGGTCGTCGGTGGTGCCGCTTTATTGTGGAACCTGATCGGACTGATGTTCTATTACATGCAGGTCACGATGACGCCTGAGGCGCTTGAGAGCTTTACTGCGGAACAGCAGGCGTTTTTTACGAGCGTTCCTGTCTGGGCGACGTCGGCGCACGCGATGGCGGTCAATGCCGGCATTCTGGGCTGCCTGATGCTGTTGCTTCGCAAGGCATGGGCTGTACCGCTATTCGGCCTGTCTCTGGCAGGAATCATCGTGCAAGACCTGCATGCGTTTGTGCTGAGCAGCGGCCTCGATATCTTCGGTTCGCAGGCTATCATTTTGCCAGCAATCGTTGCAGTGATCGCAACAGCGCTGGTGCTGTATTCGCGTCAGGCGAAAGGTCGACGCTGGCTAACCTAGGGAAGCTCTGATCAATTCAGTGAATCTCTGGCCTACGGCCTACGGCCTGTCGGGCTTAGTTGCCGACGCGAATTACTGTAATTGCCGCCAGGCCACCGGGCGTTGTATGTGACACGCCACCGAGGTAGATCGTATTCGGTGCCAGGTCTGACCAGGTGACGGTGATATTCTCGGTTGTGCCGGCACTGACCACTGCTGGTCCCGTCGCGGTCATGTTGCCCTCGTCATCATCTAATCCGAACGCCCAACCGAGCATCTGGTAGTTTGAGCCGCGGCCGCCGGATGCGTTGTCGGTCGCAAAACCATGGACCAACACCGCATAACGGCCGGCCGCCGGTAGCAATATATTAAATTCTTCCTGCGACGTTGGCTCGCCGCTCTCGCCAATCTTCACGCAGTTGACGTTGTCAGCGCAAAAATAGATGTACAGATCCAGATCGTCATCGCCGTCAGTTAACGAATCGAACAAGGAAAAGCGTACGTAAAGCTGATCTGCCGGTACATCTACAAGGTGGGCGCTAACGCCATCAACGGTACGGAACGAGAAGATCTTCGTCGGATCGTCATCAACAAAGCCATTGGTAATGAGAGGCAGATTTAAACCATGCACACCAGCTGCGTAGCTGCCGGTATAACCGAATTCAACCGGGAAACTGATTGAACCGCTGCCGCCCAAGGTGGTTATCTCAACTGGCGCGGTAAGTGATACTGGTTTGACCGCGATTGTGCTGTACACCGAATGCCCGTTGCTTTCCCAGGTGAGCGAGCCGAAGCGCCAGAGGTCAAGCGCGCCCGACGTGTGCGTCATTGTGATGTCGAAGGTTGCCGATTGTCCTGCCGCCAGCGTCAGACCGGAAGGCACAATGCTGACTTCAACGCCGGCCGGCGCGACAACACTCGCCGTATACGATTCCGATTGCTCGCCAACATTTGTGACGCGCCGGCTGATCGTACGTTCGTTTGCGAGCCGGGATACCGCGACAGACGGCTGATTCAGATCAGCGGCGGCAAACGAGTAGCCGGCCGCCGCTAACTGATCACAACGGTCGGCCGAAACCGCGGGAGATTCGATTCCACATGCAAACGCGTCGAACTCCTCGTCAGTCACGTCATATACGAGACCCGGGTCCGTCGCATCATTCGGCACGATGTGCCCGGCACCATAGTCGAAAGGGATCGCCGCATTCCGGCCGTTGGAACTTAGCAGCGACTGATGTGCCGTCGTCATCAATGCGGACTTCAGCGCGGACGGACTCCAGTCAGGATGCGCCTGACGCAAGAGTGCAGCGACCCCGGCGATGTGCGGCGCGGACATTGACGTACCGCTAAGATACGCAAATGTCTCTCCTGGCGTCGCATTGACGGCATCAGGTGTGAACCCGGCGAGTATGTTGATGCCGGGTGCGCTGACGTCCGGCTTCAGGATATCGGCAACAGGCGCCGGTCCGCGACCGGAGAATGAGCCAATGATATTCCCCGTCTCGTCCTGAGTGACAAATAGAGTCTTGTCGAACACGACAGTGACAGTCACATTCGCATCGATTTGCGCGAGAATCAGATTGCCGTCAGCCTGGCCGATCATCAATGCAGGAATGTCTGCAAGTTCCGTACTGCCGTTCATGACGATAGGGTCACCAGCTATGTTGTAAACGAGCACCGCAATCGCACCGGCATCAGACGCGTTGATGATCTTTGTGTCGAAACTGCAGCCACCTCGTTGGATCAGTGCAATTTTCCCTGAGACCTCATCGCTGTTTGTCAGTACTTCACAGCCGTCACTGCTTGTTCCTGCCGCGCCGTCAGCGAGAGTGTCGTCGCTGTCGTCGACCAGGACGAGCGCGTTTTCAACAGGGCCGACCTCCTCAAGCGACGGCGTGAAGTTGGCTTCCTTCACGGCGTATTTTCCGGCGATTGTCGACGGGGCCTTTACCTGCAGAGCTTCCAGTGATGTCTTTCCATCACGACTCGACGCGGCTGCGGTAATTACCCAGGGCCCGCCGGCAGGCGAGCCGATAGAGCCGTAGCCCGGTCCTTCGTTACCTGCTGACACCACAGTAAACACCCCGGCCTTGGTTGCGGCCATAAGCGCAAGATCATCGGGTGCGGTAATTCGTGTCTGCGTACTACCCACCGAGTAGTTAATAATGTCGACGCCATCACCAACCGCAGCATCAATGGCATTCGCGAGATCGGAGGTGTTGCAGCTTGCACGTTGATCGCCCGGGCGTAACCAGCAGGCCTTGTATACCGCGACTCGTGCTCGTGGCGCCATGCCCTCGATGTGCCCGATGAAGGTGCCAAAAATCGACGCCTTGACGCGATTACCGGCAGCGGTAGTCGCCGTATGGGTGCCGTGGCCGTCGACATCACGTGGAGAGCGCAGTTCTCCTGCGTCTATTGCACCGCTCGCGTCGGCACCATTGACAAAGAAACGTGCCCCAATCAATTTATTGTTGCAGCTGGTCTCCTCGAATTCTTCGCCAGCCTCGCAAGTCCCGTTCCAGTCTGTCGGTGGTTCAAACGTCAATGTGTCGTCGAGCCGGTTGAAGCGGGCGCACAGCCATACGCCCAGCAGCGAATTCTCGGCCCAGCTGCCAAGGCACGCGCGTGGACGGTCTGCGATCTTCGTATCCGACAACGATGGGTGTTCCGGATGGATACCGCTGTCGATAACACCAATAATAATATCCTCGCCATCCAGACCGGACGCGCCGCGCAACCCGACACCCGAATCGAATAAATCGAGAAAGTCGAGACTGTAGTTCGTCGCCATCGGACGTATTTCGTCTTCCCAGACTTGCAGCACTTCAGGCATATTGGCGAGCTTGTGCGCATCGGATGGCCGCATTCTTGCGGCAAAACCGTTGAGGCCGTAGCGGTAGCTGTAAATCAGCTCCGCGTCCGGCCCGATACTGTTCAGTATCGTGCGCTGTTCCTCAGCCAGTTGCTGTGAATAATTCTGAATGGCAACGTTGGTCTTGTCGAAGCGGGTCCTTTGCTCGGAGCCGGATCTGGCGACCCTGCTTGTAAATGACGCATGGTATTCCGCAGCTGAGGGCGTTCCAAGCTGCACGATATAAACTCTGCTGGCATCCGCGTCCGCCGTACCGGCGAGTCGAACGACATCACGGTTGTCGCCTTCAGCCAGGTTGGACTCCTGCTTGGCCAAGGCACCGAATGACACCATTGTCAGGACGGCAAGTACGAATATCTGGTTATTTCTCACGGAGTGTCCGGTGGCCCGCCAACAGGCTCTGCTTGAAAACTGGGATGAACCACGGACTTGGCCAGCTATGCCCGTGTTGAGTCGCGAGTTCCAGAGATGCACTGAATTGAGCAGAGCTTCCCTAGGGGGAAGTTACCATATTCATGAATGCTGTCGCTATTTGTGGGCGGTGCTCAAGCAGCGAATAGTTGCGCAGGATCCACAAGACTTTTGAATTCCAGCGCATTTCCCGATGGATCGTACAGAAACATTGTCGCCTGTTCGCCAACCTGGCCCTGAAAGCGAATCCTTGGAGAGATGAGAAACTCCTGGTTCGCTTCTTCAAGATGATCGGCCAGCTCCTGCCACGCGGGCATCGCCAATACGACGCCGAAGTGCCTGGCAGGAACCGAATCTCCGTCGACCGGGTTCGTGTCGCTGGTTATCGCGGTGTCGTCGACGAGGTGCAAGGTTACCTGATGTCCGAAGAAGTTCAGGTCAATCCACCGCGACGCGGTGCGGCCCTTGCTGCAGCCGAGCAAGCCACAGTAGAACGCATCGGCGACCTCGAGGTCGGTGACAGGAATGGCCAGATGAAATGGTGGTGCTTGATCATGCAGCTCACTAGCCAATCTTGATTACCTCCGTATCGCCCAGCCAGTCACGTGGTCGCAAATAGCCGGTAGTCAGAATCTCTTCCGGTGACCCCGCCTCGGGCTTCCAGCCGTACTGCCAGCGAACTCTTGGCGGCAAAGACATCAGAATAGACTCAGTACGCCCACCGGACTGCAGACCAAACAATGTCCCCCGGTCGTACAGAAGGTTGAACTCTACGTAGCGGCCGCGTCGATACAGCTGAAACTCCCGTTGCCGTTCTCCGAACGGGTGATTCATGCGCGCTTTGACAATGGGGCGGTACGCTGGCAAGAAACTGTCACCGACTGACTGCAAGAACTCGAAGCTCTTTGCAAACCCCGGCTCGTTGACGTCATCAAAAAACAGACCGCCGACACCTCGTGTTTCACTTCGATGGGGCAGATAGAAATACTCGTCGCACCATTTCTTATAGCGGGCATATAAGTCAGCGCCGAACGGATCGCAGGCATCTCTCGCTGTCTCATGCCAATGGACGGCATCATCGTGAAACGGGTAGTACGGTGTCAGGTCGTAACCGCCGCCAAACCACCAGACCGGCTGTTGTGAATCACCGGAATCCGTTGTGAAGAAACGAAAATTCGCGTGAGTCGTCGGCACATACGGATTGTGTGGGTGCAGCACCAGCGAAACCCCAACAGCCTGAAATCTTTGCCCAGCGAGTTCGGGGCGCCCCTTGGTTGCCGACGGTGGCATCTGATCACCAAATACGTGTGAGAAACCAACCCCGGCCTGTTCGAAAATGCCACCGTCGACAAGGACGCAACTCGTTCCGCCGCCGCCGCCCGGGCGGTCCCAGGTATCACGTTGAAACTGCTGTTTTCCGTCAAGCTGTTCAAGTTCCGCAACGATGCGGTTCTGCAGTGCCTGCAAATAGTCTTTGACTTGTTCGAGTTCGTTCATACTTCTCGTGGCCGAATAGTGTGTCCTGTGATCAGGTCGCGGATTTCCGACGGCCCGTTCGCCGGGCCACAATCGCCCGGAACGATATAGTCTACTAGACCATCGAACTCGCGGCGAAGCGTGCCTGGATTTCTGGTTGCCGCTTCCCCTGAGAGATTAGCGCTGGTGGAAGTTATCGCCGATTCGACCGCGTTACAGATAGCGGCGGCGGTCGGATTCGTCGTTATCCGAACGGCAATTCCTGCATGCTTTCCCCTGACAGCCTCGGTAATGCCACTGGCTGCCGGGACGATCCAGGTAATCGGGCAGTTTGGGTCCGGCTCGGGAATCTGCAGAGCTTCCGATAACCGTATCCAGTGATCGAGTTGTGCAGCACCCGCCGCTAGCAATATCAGCCCTTTTGACGAATCGCGCTGTTTGATCGTCAGCAATCGATCGAGTGCATCAGTATTATCCGGCATACAGCCGAGCCCGAAAACACCTTCGGTCGGATAGGCGATGACACCACCGCGCAGCAGAATGTCTGCAGCCCGTGTGATAGACATCTTCATATCGATTAGCTAGTCGTCACTCTTTTTTCGGGTTTTCTTCTTGCTTACCTTTTTCTTCTTAGCTTTCTTTTTGGTGACCTTTTTCTTGCTCACGGCTTTCTTGGCGGTCTTCTTCGCTGCGGTCTTTTTCTTTCCTCGTCGACCGCGTTCCGGGGCAGCAGCGATCAGCTCTTTGCACTCTTCAAGCGTCAGCGACTTAGGCTCGCGATCCTTCGGCACGCGCGCATTCTTACTCTTGTCTGTGATGTATGGGCCGTAGCGACCGTTCAGTACCTGAATGCCATCATCCGGAAAGTCGAGGATGAGGCGATTCGCGTCAACGAGCTTCTTTTCCGCAATGAGTTCCAGGGCGCGTGGCAACTCGATCGTGTACGGATCGTCGTCTTTTATTGATACGAATTTTGCACCATATTTGACGTAGGGACCAAAGCGTCCAACGCTGGCCGAAACAGGCTCACCTTCAGGTGTCTCTCCCAATGCGCGTGGCAGTTTGAACAATTCCATCGCATCCGCGAGATTGATGTCGCCCATCTTCTGGCCACGCCGTAAGCCGGCGAACTTGGGTTTGTCTTCATCGTCCTTCGTGCCGATTTGCACGAAAGGGCCGTAACGGCCCATGCGTACGGTTACAGGCTTGTTGCTCTTCGGGTCGGTGCCGAGTTCGCGCGATTGAGCCACCTGTTCACGTGTAACAGAGGCCTCCTTTTCTTCGCAGAGGGCGTGGAACGGCTTCCAGAACTCTTCCAGCACCGGTATCCAGTCTTTTTTGCCTAGCGATACAGAGTCGAGGTCATCCTCTAGCTTGGCAGTGAAATCGTAGTCAACGTACTTGGCAAAATGTTCGGTCAAAAACCCGATAACAATACGACTGATGTCCGTCGGGAAAAAGCGCTTGGCATCCATCTCTACGTATTCGCGATTTTTCAAAGTCGCGATGATACTCGCATACGTCGATGGACGGCCGATGCCGTATTCTTCGAGAGTCTTGACCAGACTCGCTTCGGAGAACCTCGGCGGTGGCTCGGTAAAGTGTTGCTCGGGGCGTAACTCGACTAACTTGATTCGGTCTCCTTCAGCGATGTCAGGCAGCAATTTGTCGCCGTCGTCATCCTTGGAATCGTCTTTGCCTTCTTTGTAAACAGCCGTAAAGCCAGGTGAAACCAGAATCGAGCCGTTGGCGCGCAGCCGGTGCCCAAGGTCTTGCGCACCTGCTGTCAGCTCGATCGCAACGGTATCGAAAACGGCGGACACCATCTGACAAGCCATGGTGCGCCGCCAAATCAGTGAGTAAAGTCGAAACTGGTCCTCGTCGAGCGACTCCTTCAGTGACTCAGGAGTGTGACGCACCGATGTCGGCCGAACGGCCTCATGTGCTTCCTGTGCATTCTTCGCTTTGGTTTTGAATACTCGCGGCTCATCGGGAACGTTCTCGGGGCCGTAGCGTTCAGCAATCAGCTCGCGGATTTCGTCGACGGCGACCGAGGCCAGTGTTACGGAATCAGTACGCATATACGTAATGAGACCGACGGTACCCTCGCCGGGTATTTCAATGCCCTCGTACAGTTTTTGCGCTACCCGCATGGTCCACTGCGTATTGAAGCCGAGTTTGCGCGACGACTCCTGTTGCAGCGTGGACGTTGTGAACGGGGCTGTAGGATTGCGGCGACGTTGGCGCTTTTTAACTTCGACGACAGCCAGCTCGCCCTGCGCCGAGTCGACAATGGTTTTCTCAACTTCGCGCGCCGCGGCTTCGTTCTCGAAGCTGAACTGCTCGACTTTCTCGCCACCGTAGCTGACGAGACGCGAAACAACGGCTGCTCGTCTTTACTGACGTCGGCCTCAATGCTCCAGTACTCGCGTGCCTTGAAGGCTTCAATTTCCAGTTCGCGCTCAACAATCATGCGCAAAGCGGGGCTTTGTACGCGTCCTGCTGACAGGCCGCGCTGAACTTTCTTCCACAAAAGCGGCGACAGATTAAAGCCAACCAGGTAATCGAGAGCGCGACGCGCCTGTTGAGCGCCAACCAGATCGCCAGAAATCTCACGGGGGTTATCCACCGCTTCCTGTACCGCGTGCTTGGTTATCTCGTGAAAGACGACCCGATGCACGGCCTTGTCTTTAAGAACGCCCTTCTCTTTCAGCAATTCGACAAGATGCCAGGATATGGCTTCGCCCTCGCGGTCGGGGTCAGTTGCGAGGTATAAGGCATCGGCATTTTTTAACTTGCGAATAATGGCGTTAACGTGCTTCTCATTGCGCTCGATGATCTGGTATTTCATCGCAAAGCCGTCTTCAGTATTTACAGCACCATCTTTGGGAATAAGGTCGCGAACATGACCATAGGAAGCGAGAACATCAAAGTCCTTGCCCAGGTACTTGCTGATGGTCGACGCTTTCGCTGGCGACTCTACGATTACGAGATTCTTCGACATCTCTTTTTTCTGGCCTCTTAAAATCTTCAATTTCCGAGCATCGGTCGTATAAAAGCACGTACCGTGCCGCGGTTGAATTACAGGCTTGCCTGCGGCGTGTCAAGAGAATCGAATTTCGGCGAATGACAGAATCGGCCTGATAGGTGTCCGCTCACGAGCTGAAAGCGGCTTGCTGCGAAGCGCAATATGTAACGCTTAGTGCTTGATTAGCCGCCGGATTTTGGTGTTTCGTTGGGGTAGGCGTCCGCAAAAATATGCCGTTTGCAGCGCTACCGCCTGGCTAGCCCGAACATTTCATGAGTGGACGGGACTGTCGGTTTCTCTGCCGAGTGCAGCGCGTGCGATCGTGCGAGAGCCGTAGCGGGACTACGTATGGAGCAGGATCGAGCGCGCTGCGCCGGCACAGGAAGCGACAGCCCGGCAGGCGCTAATCGTTACGCTTCGATACCAGCCAATAGATAGTTAACCGTTTAACTCATCTGTGATTTTCATTGTTGATAGCCGGCACTCATGAAATATTCGGGCTAGTGAACCGAGCCGGCGCCTTCTTCGAATACCAGATCTTCCATGCGGGCGTACGCGAGTTCCTGGCCGGGCTGGCTGAACAGGACCATCAATACCACCCATTTGATCTGTTCGACGTCGATATCCGGCGTTTCAAGTGCCAGTAGCCGATCGACGAGAATTTCACGCTGCGGCGGCGAAAGTATGCCAATTTGCTCAAGATAGGAAATGTAACCACGGCACAAAACGTCGAGGCGATCCTGCTCAACGTCAATATAAATGCGGGTGCCATTTTCGGTCTGCGCGTTGTAAGGGAGGTTGTCTTGATGATCGGTCAGGCCGTCAAGCCAGTCGAGCGCGCGATCGATTTCGGGATCCCCGAAACCAGCGCGGGCAAGCTCGTCGCGCAGCTCATTTTGATCTGCTTCCGGCTCTTCATCCGCGTCGACGTAGGTCTCGAACAAATACATCAATACGTCGAGTACATTTTCTTTCATACCTGGAGCAGCTCCTAACGTTATTGCTCTAGCGGTCTATAACTGGCGTCTAAAAATCAAGGTTACTTCGCTGTTCAATTCACGGCCTTATGTGTCGCCAGCCCTTTGCCAAGCATCGAATACCGTCCACCAGACAATGCCTCGACTTTTCCTTGTAGCTCCAGGATCAGGAGCATGGAGGAAACCTGGCCAATCGTCAATTCGGATCTTTCGGCCAAATCGTCGATGCTAATCGGGTCATGCCCCATCTGTATTAACAGCGCAGAATATTCATCGTCTAGTTGCGTGTCAGGGGAGTCGTTCAGCGTTGATTCCACAGCATTTTGTTGTAGATGAGTGACCAGCGGTACGAGCTCGGCGATTATGTCGTCGGCCGTTTCGACAAGCTTGGCTCCTTGTTGAATCAGCTGGTGGCATCCCCGCGCCAGTGGATTATGGATAGAACCTGGGAGAGCAAATACCTCCCGGCCTTGCTCCGCCGCTAGTCGGGCAGTGATCAAAGAACCGCTTTGCCGCGCTGCTTCGATGATCAGTGTGCCCAGACTCGCCCCGCTGATCAATCGGTTACGCTCTGGAAAGTTTGGACGTCTGGGCTGGGTGCCAAGTGGGTATTCGCTAAGCAAGGCACCATTGGCGGCAATTTCATGTGCAAGATCGTGGTTGGCTGAAGGGTATACGCGGTCTATACCATGACCTAGAAACGCAATGGTGCTGGCTCCGCCGGCGAGTGCGCCGCGATGCGCGGCCGTATCGATTCCCTGAGCAAGGCCGCTGACAATCGTGAATCCGGATTCACCAAGATGCCGGGCAAATTCGAAAGCGTTGCTCACGCCGCCCTGCGTTGGATTGCGGCTACCGACAATCGCCAGTGAAGGAAGATGTAGAGCAGCAGAATCTCCGTGTACGTAAAGCAGTAGCGGCGGCCCGGGTATTTGTGCGAACAAATCGGGGTAGTCATCGTTGCCGAAGCAAATAATCTTGTGTTGATCCTGCTGCAACCATTCGAGTTCGAGCTGCAACTGTTTGTCGTCCGGACTCGTTATCGCCGCTGCCTTCTCTGCGTTAAGTCCGGTACTTTGTAGTGCAGATAGGCCCTTCTTTGTAATTTTGTTTGCAGCACCGAAACACTTAGACAATGCGCAGTATTCATCGACACTTATTCTGGCACCGGCGAGGGTTAACCAGGCGCGCTCCGCCTCAGGCATGAAATTCTCCGTGAGTCATCGTTTCTCGTAATGTAGCAATGATGATACAGGCATAGGTTGGAACTGCCCTTAGCGTAACTGTGTGTAGTGGTGGGAATAAAGCGAGCCATCTCAACAAAATGTCCGGAGCGGTCACTCACGTTGCCGATCGCCTGTTTCTTCAGGGCAAAAAAAACGGCGCCAGGAGCGCCGTTCTTCTATTGCATATCAGAGCTTCCTTAAATCGGGTTTCGAGCTGCGTCCAGCACATGAATGGCAAGCGTCGCTTCCATCACAAGCCCGTAACTGATGCGATCGTATGTCTTGAAAATCATCATCGTGCCTGCGAGTTCATCCGGCAAAGTGACTTTGCCGCCTTTAGTCTGGTCTTTGACTTGCTGACCTGTCTGGAAAATTGAAAGAACATCACCGTCGCTAAGGCCGTGGTTGGTGCCGCGATTCACGATGACTACCTGATACTGTCCAATCTGTGTCATGCCACCAATGACTGCCATAATACGGCCGTCGATATTGGTGGACGGCGCCTTGGGGAAGTAGTTCAGTGGAATATTGACGATTTCGGGTATCAATTTATCGCCTTCGAGGATTTCCCGAGTGGTGTTAATCAGCGCAAAGGTTCCAGGGTCCCCCGAAACTCGCAGCGTGCCTTTGCCGACCAGGAGACCGTGGCGGCCAAGTAAATTGTTGTCATCCGGGTCTCTTAGTTCGTCGCCAAGATGAACAACGTGAAAACGCGTGCCCGGGGCAGCGTCATCGGCACCGCGAATATAGACTGAGTTGCCTGCAGCGGTTATGAGGTGTTCTCCGCGGCTCGAAACAACATAGGGCATTGCTTCGATTTGATTTTTCTCCAGAACAGCGCCCACACTCAGGAATGACGAGATTGCCTCAAAAGGAACGCTGTTAATTGATTCTGTCAGCGGCGTAATGCGAGCTTGCGGCGACATGCGATAGGTCGACGTGCGCACATTCGTGATTCTTGGGGACCCGTCGATGGTCACCAGGCCCAGGACGTCGCCGGGGTAAATCAGGTGAGGATTTTCAATCTCCGGATTGACATACCAGATTTCGGGCCAATACCAGGGATCCTTGAGAAAGGTTGCGGCGATATCCCAGAGCGTATCGCCAACCTGCACGACGTACTCATTGGGATGACCTTCCGCCAGCGGAACCGGTTCACTGATGCGCTGCAATACAGGTTTGCTGGCTTCTGCATTGCTGCTGGCCGGGCTGATCGAAGATGATGCGCTACCAGTTGAGCTGCTTGCGGCCGGATTGCTATACGGGGCTGCTTCGCTCGCAGGCGGACTGGAGGAGCAACCCGCCACTAACGTGGCAAGTGCGACGGCGGTTAACCGCAGGCTGAATTTGGTGCAATTATTGCGGAATGACATGATTCGCGGGTGCTCCATACAAAGTGTTGAGGCCTGTACCTTTTCGGCATTGCTATAATATGTCGCTAGAGTGGTGTCGGGGCTGCCAATTACGTCACACTTCCGGCCCAAAAGTTGTCGGGGAAGGGTGTTTTCACGAAGTATTGTCCGACATCTTATTCAATAAAGTCAAACATTTAGGTCCATTTGGTAGGAATTCACATGAATTATGGGTAGATTTATTATGTTGAGACGAGCTGATACTCGCTCAACATTGACCGATGCGCTGCGGTGAAATTATGGCAAAACTAACTATTTTAGAGTTTCCGGACCCACGGCTACGAACGAAAGCCGTGCCGGTAGACACGGTTGATGATGCGTTACGCACTCTGATCGACGACATGTTCGAGACCATGTACGCGGCCCCTGGCATCGGCCTGGCCGCGTCCCAGGTAGATGTTCACAGGCGCTTTCTGGTTGCTGATGTGTCGGCCGACAAGAGTGCACCGCACGCTTTGATTAACCCGGTAATTTTGGAAAAGGACGGTATTACGGTCACCGAAGAAGGCTGCCTGTCGGTGCCGGGCTACTACGAGAATGTGCAACGGGCAGAACATATACGTGTGCATTTCACTAATCGCGCCGGCGACGAAGTGGAGATGGAAGCGTCAGATATGTTGGCTGTTTGTATCCAGCATGAGATTGATCATCTGGATGGCAAGTTGTTCGTTGACTACCTGTCCGAAGCGAAGCGCGAGCGCATTCGCAAACGTCTGCTTAGAGACCGCCGTCATGAGGCAGTAGCCGCGGCGGTGTAAGTCGGGCGATCCAGTTACTGATGACTAAACCCAGAATCCTTTTTGCCGGCACGCCGGAGTTCGCGCTTGCGTCGCTTCGGGCTATCGTCGACGCTGGCATTGTGCCGACGGCAGTATTGACCCAACCGGACCGACCAGCGGGTCGGGGAAAGCGTCTGACTGCAAGCCCGGTAAAACGTTATGCAACAGATACCGGGTTGACCGTGTTACAGCCAACAACGCTACGTGATGCTGACGTCGTGGAACAGCTGACAGACTTGCAGCCGGACCTGATGATCGTCGCAGCCTACGGTTTGCTATTGCCGCAAAACGTACTCGATATTCCAACAGCTGGCTGCGTGAATGTGCATGCGTCATTGTTGCCGCGTTGGCGCGGTGCGGCACCGATACAGGCTGCGATACTCGCGGGCGATGAGGCTACCGGTGTTTGTCTGATGGCGATGACGGCCGGGCTGGATTGCGGACCCGTATATGTGAGCGACACGGTCGTTATTGGCGAACGAGAGACGGCGGGCAAATTACACGATCGTCTTGCGGTTCTCGGTGGCGAATTGCTGGTCCGCCATATACACGAAATTCTCAGCGCGAAAATTGACGCCACGGAGCAAGACGAAACGGCAACGACCTATGCAGCTAAAATACGAACGCAGGATGCGGCGATCGACTGGCAGCAGCCTGCCGTGCAATTGCAGCGATTGATTCGTGCGTACAACCCGGTACCGGGTGCTTACTTCGAGGTTGATGAGCAACGAATCAAGTGCTGGGAGGCTGATGTCGATTCGCAGTCTGATGCACCAGCAGGGACTGTCATTTCCGCAGACCGTGACGGAATTGTCATTGCCTGTGGCGAAAGTGCCCTGAAGATGTTGTCGCTACAACGTCCCGGCAAGCGAGCCGTAGATGCCAGAGAATTCGCGGCACAGATCGATTTGTCCGGCCGGCGCCTGGGCTGAATAGCGATGCGCGATCGAAGTGGAGCACGGCTAAGAGCAACGGCTGCTGAAATAGTAGACGCCGTCGTAAAACAAGGTCGTTCGCTGGACTCGGCACTACAGGGAATGGAGGGTCGTGTTGCTGCAGATGACTTATCATTGCTCAGGTTGCTTTGTTACGGATCACTGCGACGCCATTGGCGGCTGCAAGCAGTAATCAGTAGCTACGTCGAACGACCTTTCAAAGCCAAAGACAGTATTGTGAACGCGCTGCTGGCGATCGGTATATATCAGATCGCCGAAACACGAATTCCGGATCACGCCGTAGTTTCAGAAACGGTGGAAGCGGCACGCGTCCTGCGGCGTCCGAAGCACGCCCCGCTGATCAACGCCATCTTGCGAAGGTATTTGCGCGATACGGCGTCTAACAGTCTTCCGGATGTTGGAGATGCGGAGAACGATCACCCGGAATGGCTGGTAGCCGCCATCGCCGAAGACTGGCCTGACGATTGGGCCAATGTGCTGGCGGCGAACAACGATCGCGCGCCGATGTGGCTGCGGGTCAATTCAGCACAGTGTTCAGCTTCGGCCTACCAGCAGGAACTGCAGGACCACGCTATCGAGGCCGAGCTGATGAGTGCAGCACCGCAGGCATTGCGACTGGCTGAGCCACAGGCGGTCGAGGACCTGCCTGGGTTTGAGGACGGCCGGGTATCTGTACAAGACGCTGCCGCGCAACTCGCAGCTGCCTGGTTATTGCAAGGCATTCAGGGTCGCGTGCTTGACGCCTGTGCCGCTCCAGGAGGGAAAAGCGGGCATTTGTTGGAACTTGGCGGCGAGAACATCGCTCTTACCTGTATTGACAAGGATGAGGCGAGGCTCAGCAGCGTCGCTGAAAATCTCAATCGACTTAAATTGGACGCAACGATTCTTGCCGCCGACGCATCGAATCCAGGTGAGTGGTGGGATAAAGAGAAATATGCAGGCATATTGCTGGACGCGCCGTGTTCGGCGACCGGCGTCATCCGGCGCCATCCGGACATAAAATTGTTGCGACGCGCGGCGGATATAGAAGAGCTTGCGCGATTGCAGACTTCGATGCTGGAGGCTTTATGGCCCCTGCTCGCACCGGGTGGCCGATTGCTGTACGTAACGTGTTCGGTGCTGGCGGCAGAAAATGATGTCGTCGTTGGACGATTTCTTGAGGAAAATCGAGACGCGCGGGAGAATGATGTGTTGCAAAATAGCAACATCCGCGATTTAATGCGGCGCACGACTTGCGGATACCAGATCCTGCCGGGGACGGCGGGCCTGGATGGTTTCTATTACGCAAGTCTCGAGAAGGTCTCCTGAAGAAACGATGCTACACACACTCAAAATTGTTCGAATACGGCCATGGCTGTATACCGTGCTGGTCGCGCTTGCTTTGCTAGTCGCGGGCACCGGTATCGCACAGGACGAAGTGGTTCGCGAAGGTTACTTCGAGGTTCGCTCCGCATCGATGACGCTGGTTGGGGGTGTGCATACGCTGGACGCACGCCTGCAGCTTGTGTTGAGCAACGAAGCGCTGGAAGCACTAAGCAGCGGTGTGCCGCTAACGATTGAGCTGCAGTTGCAGGTAATTCGTATACGACGACTGTACTTTGATGCGGTCGATGCCGAACTGGCTATTCGTTACGAGCTTGAGTACCGGCCACTCAGCCAACGTTACATTGTTCGAAGTCTAAACAGTGGTGATCAGGATTCCTTCGCAACCCTCTACTCCGCGCTGAACAATCTCGGTCGTATACAGGGTCTGCCCGCTATTGACGATTCGCTACTTGTACCCGACAGGCCTTACCGCTTTCGGCTCAGGGCGATGCTCAATACGCAGCAGTACCCCGCACCGCTCCGTTTGTTGCTGTTCTGGCGTAGCGAGTGGCAGTTACAAAGCGAATGGATCGAATGGCCACTCGAACGCTAAAACGAACTTTCTATACTTTGCTTGCGGCGACTGGCGTCGGCCTTGGGCTCGTCGCACTGTTTCTGCTGAGCCGCACGACGCAAAACTCTGCCGAGTTCGGTCGCCTTCACAGCATCATTTTGCTGATCAACGTTGTCGGCGTGTTCATTTTATTCGTTCTGCTGGTCGGCAATCTCGCTCGCCTGGTGCGGGAATATCGTGGCCACGTGCCAGGCGCGCGTCTCAAGGCTCGAATGGTCGGCATGTTTGTGGGCTTGGCGGTCTTGCCATTGCTTGTCGTGTTTTACTTTTCCATTCAGTTTATCAATCGCGGCATCGACACATGGTTCAATGTTGAAGTTGAGGTAGGGCTTGAGAATGCGCTGAAGTTGAGTCGGGCCGCGCTTGAAATGCAAATGCGTCAGCACATCGATTCTACACAGGAAATTGCCAGGAGACTCAGTGAAAGCAGTGAGCGACAGCTCGTTTTTGACCTGAGTAGGTTACGGCGAGAAAGTGGCGCCACCGACGTCACTATCTATGGCAGTAACAATCGCATTCTTGCTACGAGCTCTGATAGCTCGATCGTCGGTTTGCCGCGCCCACTGCGGGACGAGGTAATGCTGCAGATGCAGCAAAACAGACCGTACGTTGCAATCGATCCGGATACCTATGAAATAAGTACCGCCGTCTTGTTCCAGTATCGCGGCAGCGTAGAGCGCGTCGGGGTCATTCAGGCTCATTTCCCGGTAACGGAGCGGCTCGCCCGAATGGCGAACAGCGTCGATACATCGTATCGGGAGTATCAGCAGCTCGTGTTTCTTCGAGAACCGCTGAAGAGTACATTTACATTAACGCTGACCGTCGTGCTAATGCTGAGTTTGCTTGCGGCAATTTATGGCGCGTTCGTATTCTCCCGCAGGTTAGTCGCACCGATACAGGATCTTGTTGCCGGTACGCGAGCCGTGGCTGAAGGTGATTTCGACACGCGCTTGCCGACACCAACCCGAGACGAAATCGGCTTTCTCATCAGCTCCTTCAATGACATGACGCAGCGGCTCGCGTCGGCCAGGCGCGATGCAAGTCTCAGTCAGGCTCTGGTAGAAGCTGAGCGCACCAATCTCGCTGTCATCCTTGCCAGATTGTCGACCGGCGTTATTGCGCTCGAAGCCGACTTGCGCATCCGCACAGTCAATCAGGCTGCCAATGCAATTCTGAATATCGATCTTGAAAATCGTGTCGGCGAATCCCTGATCGACGTTGCGAAAGGTGAGCCGCTACTCGAGCAGTTGGTCGATGTGGCACAAGTTCATCTCAATGCAGGCGAGAAAGAGTGGCGTGAGCAAATTGTGTTGCGCGGTGATGTCGGTCGCCGCTTCCTGTCCTGTGCGTGTACAACACTGCCAGGCGAGGACGATGATGCGGCGGGTTACGTTATCGTATTCGATGACATCACCGCGCTGTTACAGGCACAACGCGACTCAGCCTGGGGTGAAGTCGCCAGGCGCCTGGCGCATGAAATCAAAAATCCGTTGACGCCCATTCAACTATCTGCTGAACGAATGCGCCGGAAATATCTGGACGTGATGTCCGAAGAAGAAGGACAGGTTCTTGATCGCGCGACACACACTATTGTGCAACAGGTCGAGGCAATGAAAGAGATGGTCAATGCCTTCAGTGAGTACGCCCGTGCGCCGGACGTAGAGATCGCCCTGTTCGACATGGACAAACTTGTGCGTGAGGTAGTCGATTTGTATCGCGCGCAGGAAAGCGGCATCAAAATTGTATTGACGTCGGATCCCACTATGCCAATGGTGGAGGCGGATATCGGTCGAGTGCGACAGATCTTGCACAACCTTATTCGCAACTCCACCGAGGCATTGGAGAATACAGAGGATGGTCGCATCGATGTCCACGTCAGTGGCGCGGAAATCGACGGCATCGACCTGGTGCAGATCAAGGTTGAAGATAACGGTCCGGGATTCATAGCCGGGTCGATCAGTCAGGTCTTCGATCCGTATGTAACGACGAAGCCGAAAGGTACCGGTCTTGGGCTGGCCATCGTCAAGAAGTTGGTTGAAGAACATGTTGGAACCATAAGGGCCGATAACCGCAAAGAAGGGGGCGCCACGATAAGCATTCGTTTGCCGCTTCACGAGGCGGCTCGCGAAGCAATGATCGCAAAGGCGCCAGGGCGCGCTGATGCCAGGAGGGAGTGGGTTTGAGTATTTCTCAGGTTTTGGTGGTCGATGACGAGGCAGACATTCGTGCCTTGATTCAGGAAATTCTGACGGACGAGGGCTACGGCATTACTGTCGCTGCAAATGCAGAGGAAGCTCGGGCGGCGCGTGCTGCAACGAAGTTCAATTTGATTCTGCTTGATATATGGATGCCGGATACCGACGGCATCACGTTGTTGCGCGAGTGGTCGGACGACGGCGATCCATTGTGTCCCGTAGTAATCATGTCCGGTCATGGAACAGTGGATACTGCCGTAGAAGCGACTCGGCTGGGTGCATTCGATTTTGTCGAGAAGCCGTTGTCGCTCGCCAAGTTGTTGCGCACGGTTGAGGCGGCGCTGGAGTCCGCGAGCAAACTATCGAGATCCGCCAGGAGCAAATTGCCATCGGTACTCGCGCCCGTCGGGCGTAGTCAGCTTATGCAGAATTTGCGGGAAAAAGTGCAACAGGCGGCACTCCACGACGCACCGATCTTGTTGAGCGGCGAGATCGGAACGGGGCGCGGCGCATTTGCTCGTTATTTGCACGCCCTCAGCAGTCGCGCCGACGAACCGCTTATCAGCTTGACCGTTGCGTCGCTCACTGACAGAAACCATGAGGAACTGCTACTCGGCCGTGAGCTGGATGGGCAAATTCATGCAGGTGCTTTTGAGCGAGCTGCCAAGGGAACCCTGGTGATTGATGAGCTCGCCGATCTTCGCGAGGGAGCTCAGAAACTCGTTCTGTCGATTCTCGAAGACGATGGCTTCACCCGCTTGGGGGGCACCGAGAAGATCAATCTGGAAACCCGGATCGTTGCGACGGTAGGCGCCGACTACGAAGCGAAAATGAAAGAAGGTTCTCTGCGACGCGATCTTGTAGCCAGCCTCAACGTGATAAGTCTGCGCGTGCCGCCCTTGCGCGAGTACGCTGAAGACGTGCCCGAGTTACTTTCCTACTACGTTGACAAGCTGGTCGACTCCGAAGGCCTGTCGTTCCGCCGCTTCAGCGTTGCTGCGCAGAACCGGTTGCGTAACTACCCATGGCCCGACAATGTGCGGGAACTCAAGAACCTGGTCCGGCGCTTACTGCTGACCGGTTCCGATGAGGACATTTCGTTGCAGGAGGTGGAGGCTGAAGTCAGCGTGATCGGTGTTATGGACGAGCCCCTGGTCAAGCAGGATCTTTTGGCATTGCCATTACGTGAAGCAAGAGAACAATTCGAGCGCTCTTACCTGCAGCAACAGCTTGTTCTGTGCGACGGCAAAGTCGGCCAGCTCGCGAAGCGAGTCGGCATGGAGCGAACCCATCTCTATCGCAAGCTTCGTTCACTCGGCGTTGATTTCAAGTCGGTGACTGCTGAGGACTAACAGTCTGTTGTCACTGCCGTCCCATCAGCAAATAAAAGAACGTTAGCGAGCCGGAGCCACGCTACATATAATGAGAAAATCAGCGTGTAAGACATGAAATATGAGATTGTCGTAGGAGCGGTTTCCAACCGCGATTCTGCTTGGTCTGTTTGTAAAAATTCGCCATCATTCGCGGTTGGAGACCGCTCCTACGAGCGTATCGCAATTGTCGAACAAGTCATGAGTTTTTATGGGATAGCAATGGTCGGTCGTTGCTTACTGTCCGGGTTTTTCGCTGACCCTGAGCTCTTTGCTGACATAGGGCAAAACCTCCGGCCGGTCCTGCGGGAGGATACGACCATCGGCCAGAAAGCGAACGCCAGGATTGCCAAAGTCGTCAATGCTCAGACCCCGAATGAGGTGTAACGCACGTTGCTTCGAATCGAGCTGAGGTCCGTCAGGGCGCGGCTGATAGGTCGACACAATCCGACCGTCGACGAATCGGCCTTCACCGTCGAGCGTTACCGCCAGAATTGGCGCGACCCCTTTGTTTCCTGTCACGCTAATTCCATAATACGTTGCGAAGTTGCCGAGGCTGTATGCGATCAACCGACCTTTGTACCTTTCAATCGCACGCACTACATGCGGTCCGTGGCCAATAACAAGGTCGGCACCGGCGTCTACTACAAGCCGGGCGAAGAGCACGACATCGCCTCGCGGCTCCTCGAAATACTCTTCTTCGGCGAACGGCAAATGCATCGCGTCCTGGCCTTCTGCACCGCCGTGAAACGAAACGATAACCACATCGTGCGTTGCTGCATATTCGGTAACAGTCTCTGCCGCCAGTTCGTAGTCAAGCATCATGTTGGAGTTTTTTGTTACTGCGTACGCGAGTACCGCGACCTCAATTCCTGCAACCGTAAAGCTCGCAAAGTCACCCTCGCGACCGCTGTGAAACATCCCGGCGGCAGCGATTGCTTTCATTGAGGAAGTGCGGCCCTCTTCACCAAAATCGCGCGCGTGATTATTCGCGAGGCTTAGAACATCAAGACCGGCGTTCGCATAGTGCTCTACGTAGCGAGTTGGTGATCGGAACAGATAGCAGGCTTGCGGGTTGCTGCATTTCTTGCCGGGCTCGCCGCCGTCGACTAATACACCTTCGAGATTGCCGAACGCAACATCAGCCGCCGCCAGTGTCGGTGTTACTGCTGTAAGGAAGCTGACCCCGTCGTCGTCTGGCAAGTGATTCTGTGGATAGTCAGTGCCGATCATCATGTCACCGACCGCCGCTATGGTCAGGCGCAGCGCGCTCATGTCAGGTTCGGGCGGTGGCTCCCATTCTGGCGCGCTGCCGACGATTTCGGCGGGCGCGGCTATTGCCGGTAGTTCGTCGCTTGTTGGCAGCTCAATTGGCGTGGCTGTGCAAGCAGCCAGAAACAGCAACGCCAGCAGGTGAAAGACTTGAGTGAATCTAGTCACTTAGCCTGATTCGAAATACGTCGATCTTCGCGGCACGAAGGCGACTACGAAGCATGTTTAGCTCATCGAGATCATCAGTGGGGCCAACATAGACTCGATAATAATTCCTGTCGTTGATCTTGACTCGCTGAATATTCGACTCCATGCCGTGCAACCCAAGCTCCGCACGGCGGCGATCAGCATCCTTTTCGGTTGAGAACGAACCTGCCTGCAGCACATAAACGCCTGGCTCAACAACCGCTATCGGCTCGACGTCGGCAGCGATCTCTGGTTCCTGTGTGGGGATCTCGACGACGAAGTTAGGCAGTAGCTCGTAAAACGTAAAGCGGCTTTCCTCTGCCGGAGGCTGAGTGCTTTCCAAGCCTGGCGATTCGCCGTTGTTGTCGACTACCGTTTCGACTGGCGCCGGCGCGGGGTCAGCAGCGACTTGTTGGCCCGTCGCCTGGTTGTCACGCAGGTAAACCGCGAGCGCAACAGATAACCCGATGGCAAGCCCAAACAGCATCCACAACCAACCTGGAAAATCCTGATTTTTCTTTGCCCGGCTCGAGCGACGTTTCTTGCGCTTGGCCATTACATCGAATCCGGGGCGGAGACGCCGAGAATTGTCAGACCGTTGAATATGACAATTCTCGTTGCTGATATCAAAGCGAGCCTTGCATCTCGCAGCTTGTCGTCGTTGACAATAAACTGATGCGCGTTGTAATAGCTGTGAAAATCATTTGCGAGATCGCGCAAGTAATGAACGAGATGCTGCGGCGCGCGATTATTTGCAGCAAGCTCGATAATTTCGGGATATCGGCTCAATGATGTCATCAGCGCGGCTTCCTGCGGCTCCGTCAAAGCGCCCATGCTCGAACTTCCGTTATCCGCATCCTGTTCAATCGACTTCTCGGCCAGTTGTCGAAATACACTGCATATCCGCGCATGCGCGTACTGAATGTAATACACCGGGTTGTCGTTCGAATGACTCTTCGCAAGTTCGAGGTCGAAGTCCAGCGGTTGATCGTGCGATCGCATGACGTAGAAAAATCGCGCTGCGTCGTTGCCAACTTCGTCACGAAGCTGACGCAAAGTAACGAACTCACCTGAGCGAGTCGACATAGCAAGCTTTTCCGTGCCGCGAAACAGGGTTACGAACTGCATTAGTTCGACCTCGAGGTCATCGCCGTTGTATCCCATGGCATCGAGGCCGCCCTGCAGCCTTGAGACATAGCCGTGGTGGTCGGAGCCAAGAATATTGATCAGGTGCTCGTAGCCGCGTTCGCGTTTGTCGAAGTGATATGCAATGTCCGACGCAAAATACGTCTTCACGCCGTTCTCACGGATGACGACACGATCCTTCTCATCGCCGAATTTTGTTGCGCGAAACCAGGTCGCACCATCTTGTTCGTACAACATGCCCCGCTCATCAAGCACCGCAAGAGCAGCATCGATCTGGCCGGATGTCGTCAGGCTTTGCTCTGAGTACCAGCGATCGTAAGTAACGCCGAATTCTTCCAGGTCAACTTCAATGTCTGCCCGGATGGCTTCCAGTGACTCCTGCCTGATTCGATCAAAAACCTCTTCGCCCAGAAACTCTTTGACATTTCGAATCAACGCATCGATGTACGCGTCGGCGTGATCCTTATCGTCAGTGGGCAGGCCTTCGAAAAGCGGGGTCGGATTGAAGTCCCTGGCCGCTCCGGTAAATACGTTGCCCAACAGATCGCGTACATAGTCGCCGCGATAGCCTGCCGACGGGAACCTTATATCCATGCCGCTTTCTTCAAGCGCTCGCAGATAAACGCTGACGCCCAGAATTTCCATCTGCCGCCCCGCGTCATTCACGTAGTACTCGCTGTCGACCGGGTAACCGACCGCCTTAAGTAGATTATTAATACAAGCGCCGTAGGCTGCGTGTCTGCCGTGCCCAACGTGTAGTGGTCCGGTCGGATTCGCCGAAACAAACTCAAGCAGAATTCTCGGGCCTGTTCTCGCTTCCTCACGGCCGTAATTCCGTCCCTTTTCGAGAATTGAAGCGACCTCCGCGTGGTACGCGCCCGGGCTCAGGTAGAAATTGATAAACCCGGGACCCGCGATCTCGACCTTGTCGATCTGATCGCTGTGCGGCAACTGCTCGATGATAGCAGCGGCGATATCGCGCGGGCTTTTTCGCGCGGGCTTTGCAAGGCGCATCGCAACATTGCTGGCGAAGTCGCCGTGGCTCCTGTCGCGCGTTCGCTCGACAGTGGATTCGATAATCAGGTCAGCAGCAGCCTCGGCGAGGTCAGGCAGTTGACCGAGAGCGTGCTGGACGACGTGAGTAATTGTGGACTTCATGGATCGGCTTGGTGTCAAAATTGCGAGCCGGCAATTCTACCTGTATAGCCCGCGCCGTGGGCAATCATCTGCTTCATTGCCACGCGGCTAAAAGAGCTCAATGGGATCAACGTCGACTGACCAGCGGACTTTGCGAGCGGCTGGTTCGTTTTCGAGCACCGGCCGTAGTTCACGCAAAATGGTATGCAGAGCCTGTCGATTGCTGCTCTGCAGCAATAGCTGGGCTCGGTAGCGTCCGGCTCGGCGGGCCATGGGTGCGTCGACCGGGCCCAGGATGCGCAAGCGGTCTACGATTTTCGCTTCGATCAGGCGTCGGGCCGTTTCGAGGAATATATGAGCATCGGCCTGACGGTGAGCGTTGGCCCGAATCAGCGCGAGCCTGGTGAATGGCGGCCAACTTGACGCCTGGCGTTCGGCCAGAGCATCGTCGGCGACCTGGGGATAGCCACCTTCAAGCAGGCACTTCCAGAAAGGGTGATCGGGGAAGGCGGTCTGAATAAGCACCTCGCCCTGACGAGCTTCGCGACCCGGCCTGCCCGCGACCTGGATGATCGACTGTGCAAGTCGCTCACTGCTGCGAAAGTCAGTGCCAAACAGTCCTTGATCGGCATTGACGACACCGACCAGCGTCAGTTTCGGAAAGTGATGGCCCTTCGACAGCATCTGCGTACCAACCAATATATCGGCACTACCGTCGGTCGCTAGTGTCAGTGCTTCGATCATCGCTCCCTTGCGTTGCGTGCTGTCACTGTCTATGCGCATGACGTGCCGCTCCGGAAAACGCGCTTGCAACGCGTCTTCCAGTCTTTCGGTACCCTCGCCCAAGGGCTTTACCGGCGATGCGCAGTTGGAACATTCCGTATCGAGTGCTCGATTGGCACCGCAGTGGTGACAGCGTAATTGTCGTTCACGCGCGTGCACTGTCATGCGTGAGTCGCAACGCGCGCAATCGGCGATCTGGCCGCAACTGGCGCATATCAGTGTCGGTGCATAGCCACGGCGATTAAGAAACAGTAGCACCTGGCCACCAGCCGCCAGATGCTTCTCGATTGATCGGGTCAAGACATCGCTCAGCCCATGGGTTACCGGCGAACGCGTCAGGTCGACAAGGCTCAGGCTCGGTGGTTTTGCGCCGCCGGCTCTTTGTGGCAGCGTGATGTGGTGAAAGCTACCGTTGCGGCAGTGTTGCAGCAGCTCCAGAGTCGGCGTTGCTGAGCCAAGAATGATCGGAATATCTCGCCGCTTGGCACGCACGATTGCAAGATCCCGGGCGGAATAGCGCAGGCCTTCCTGTTGTTTGAACGAGGGGTCATGCTCTTCGTCAACGACGATCAAACCGAGATCAGGCAGCGGAGCGAAAATAGCGGAGCGCGTACCGACGACCAGCCTGGCGGTACCGTCACGGGCTGCGCGCCACGCGCCAAGCCGTTCGATGTCAGAAAGGCCGGAGTGCAGCAATGCGGGCAGGATGCCGAGGCGCTTATGCAGCCGACTAACGAGCTGTGGTGTCAGGCCGATCTCGGGGACCAGCACCAGCACCTGTTCGCCACGAGAGAGTGCATCAAGCGTTAACTGCAGATACACCTCGGTCTTGCCGCTGCCGGTCACGCCGTCAAGCAGGAACGCTTCGAAGCCGCTTTTCTCGCGGATTTTTTGCAGCGCCTCCAGCTGCTTTGCATTCAAGTCAGGCCCTGGATCGCCGCTGTCGTATTCACGGGTGGTCGGCGGATCGGCACGCGCATCGAATCGCGACACAAGGGCCTTCGCCAACAATGCTTTGGCGGCCGGCCGCCAGTTGGGCATGAGTTCCGTTAGCGAATCGATGTCGATGCCGTCACCACCAGCGTCGGCGAGCAGCGTCAGCAATTCCGCCTGGCGCGGGGCCCGCTTCGACAGCGATTCGATATCTACGGCCTCTCCGGCGTCGGTAACGCAATAGAAGGTGAGCGTTGGATGCAGTGCCTTGCCCTGACGTAACAGGGCCGGCAGGGCCGCCGCGACAACTTCCCCGATCGGGTGATGGTAGTAGTCGCTCGTAAAGCGAATCAGCCACAGATCTTCGCTGCTCAGCAGCGGCGACGCATCAATGGAGCTCAGGCTGCGGCGAATCTTGTCTCTGGCAAAGTCGCTGTGATCAGTATGCGCCAGAACGACGCCGACCTGTCGGCGCTTCCCGAACGGTACATGGATACGGGTCCCTGGCTCCGGGCACGGGCAGGCCGTGGGCGGCAAATAGTCGAATTGCCGCGACAGTGGCACGTTGACCGCAACCTTCAAAATGGGCGAGTCAGTCACAAAAAGTTAATAAAAACAAAGGGTTTACTTTCCGAATCTTGCCGAAGCCCGACCTGAATGTGACATAATCCAATAAGGCAAATATTGCCCAGGTCACTGTCAACCGGGGTCTCCGCGTGGCGTTATTATAAGTGTGACAAGGTAGATTACCTTGTGCAGGAGTCAAGAGGACTTTGACTATGGAATTAACAGCCCGGCAACAGGGAGTTGCTATCTATGAATGCTGACGTTGGCGTTTTTGCGGTATTGTGCGACAGCGAGTCATCTGAAGGAGCACAGACGCTGCAACGCCAAACGCAACTCAACCAGTTTCTGGCCGAGATAGAGCGTCGTGCGTTACGAATCGCCGAAATCTCGACTCGTGATCGCGATGAGGCGCTGGACCTGGTGCAGGACGCGATGATCAAGCTGGTAAACAATTACGCTGATCGTTCTCGGGATGAATGGACACCGCTGTTCTACAGGATTTTGCAAAATGGCGTACGCGACTGGCATAGACGGCAAAAGGTTCGCAATCGAGTCATGGTGTGGTTTGGCCGCACAGCGTCCGGGGATGATGAATATGACCCGGTAGCGCAAGCGCCGGATCCGGCCGGCAGGACGCCGGATGAGCAGTTGCAGACCAGCGAGGCCATGCAACAAATGGAGCAAGCAGTGCGAGAGTTGCCCGGACGGCAGCGTGAGGCATTCATGCTGCGAACATTTGAAGGACTTGGCGTCGCGGCAACTGCAGTCGCGATGGGGTGCAGCGAAGGCAGCGTCAAGACACACTATTTCCGTGCCGTGCATTCGGTACGGAAGCAGTTGGGAGAGCATTGGCAATGACTACAGAAAATAACGACGAACGGCTTGCAGCGTCAGCAAAGCAAACCTTCGATGAAAGTGTCGAGTCAATCGATGCGGCGACGTTATCGCGTTTAAACCAGGGCCGACACAGGGCGCTGGCAGAATTGCAGCGCGCAAGACCGATGCGGCAATTGATTCGCTGGATTCCCGCGACAGGTATTGCTGCCGCCGCGCTTATTACCGTTATGGTCATGCGCGGTCCGGACGAGTTGGTGTTGCCGGTATCGCCTGTGACGGCGTCCGATTTTGAAATCTTGCTGGATGATGAACCACTGGAAATGCTCGAGGATCTGGAGTTCTATAGTTGGATAAATTCTTCGGATCTGACTGGTAGTGGCGATGTCGGTTAGGGCAATCGTGCTCGCGACGATGCTCGGTAGTTGTGGCCTGGCAGTCGCCGATGAAGACGATGTTCCGGAAATGGAGTTTTTCGAGTACCTGGGTATATGGGAAGAGACGGATGAAGAGTGGCTGATGTTTGACGAGCTGGTCACGGCTGAGAATAAACGGGAGCCTGAGCCACGCGAACCAGACAACGAAGAGCCGGTGGAGAAAGAAGATGAAAGTTAGAGTCCTGTTTGCAGTTATGGCGCTGGCGATCAGCGGCGCTGTGATGGCGGACGACAAAGAGGTTCCGTGGGATAGCCTGAACGTTGAGCAACAACAGGTTCTTAAACCGTACGCGGAGCAATGGAATACGTTTGCGCCGGAGCGCCAGCAACTTCTGTCAACCGGGGCGGACCGCTATTCGCGCATGACTCCCAGACAGCGCGAAGAGGCGCAGGGTCGCTTCAAGAAATGGAACGGCCTCCCGGAAGAAAGGCGTAACCAGCTGCGCCAAAAACATGAGCAGTACAAAAGGCTGCCTAGAGAAGAGCAACTCCGTATTCGCCAGAATTTCCAGCGCTATTCAAATCTCAGACCTGAGCAACGTAAGGTCATTCGGGATCGATTCAGCAGAATGTCTCCGGATCAACGGCAGCAACTGAGAGATCGTTTGCAGCGAAGCCGGCCCGCGCCCAAGCGCGATTAAGCAGACGACAGACCCGCAAATAGTTTGCAAGAAAGAGAGCGCTCAGAAGCACACATCTGCGGTGTTGTCCTGCTTGCCAAGGACCGGGTCATTGGCGGCGAAGCACGCCTTGCATCTGTGAGCTTCTGGCGGTGCAGAGATTCAGCACAGAGGTTCACTGAATTGATCAAAGCTTCCCCAAGTACTAACCGGTGTTCGCGTATCTGTGCCTAGCGCGCCAATGTTGATACAGTACGCCGCTCGCCGGTCATACAGCAGCTTTTCCTGGCATATGCTGTGCCGCGCGGTAAATTCGGAGGCTATTGAATGAGAATCGGTGTACCCGGAGAGACACACGCAGGTGAACGTCGGGTCGCGACGACGCCAGAGGTTGCGTCTCACCTGATTAAGATGGGTGTTAGGGTTGCGGTGAGGAGGGCGCCGGCGCGGGAGCGAGTTACTCAAACGACGCGTACGCGGCCGCAGGCTGCGAAATGGTCGCAGGCCGCGAAGAGTTGTGGGCCAATTCGGACCTGATCCTGAAAGTGCGGGCGCCGGACGCGGACGAGATCGCGCTGTTGCGATCGAACCAGATCCTGCTTAGCTTCGTATGGGCCGGGCAAAACCCCGAGCTTCTCAAGCAATTGACAGACACTGGCGCTACGGTACTGGCGCTGGACAGCGTGCCGCGTATTTCGCGAGCACAGAAAATGGATGCATTGAGTTCGATGGCGAATATTGCGGGCTATCGTGCCATTGTCGAGGCAGCGCAGCACTTTGGGCGATTCTTTACCGGACAAATTACCGCGGCTGGCAAAATACCACCGGCCAAAGTTATGGTTATTGGCGCCGGTGTCGCGGGTCTTTCGGCGATTGGTGCTGCGAAGAGCATGGGCGCGATTGTGCGTGCTTTCGATACCCGGCCCGAAGTTAAAGAGCAGGTCGAGAGCATGGATGCCGAATTCCTGATGCTGGATTTTGCCGACGAGGACGGTTCAGGTGAAGGCGGTTACGCCAAGACGATGAGTGCAGAATTCATTGAGGCGGAAATGGCCCTGTTCGCAGAGCAGGCCAAAGAAGTCGACATCATCGTTACTACCGCACTGATTCCGGGCAAGCCGGCACCGGAGCTGATCACCGCAGAAATGGTTCGATCAATGCAGGACGGTAGCGTGATTGTCGACCTGGCCGCCGAGCAAGGTGGCAACTGTGAGTTGACCGAGCGTGACAAGGTAGTCGTGCGCGATGGCGTCTCCATTATCGGTTATACGGATTTACCCAGTCGCCTGGCAGCACAATCGAGCCAGTTGTACTCGACAAACTTACGTCACCTGCTAACCGAGCTTAGTCCTGAGAAAGACGGCAATGTCGTTGTGAATATGGAAGACGAGGTCATTCGTGGCGCGACGATATGTACCGACGGTAATACGACCTGGCCGCCGCCAGCGCCGAAGTTATCTGCGGCACCTGCTGCGGCAAAAGCGGCTACGCCGCCCAAGGCAGTTGAGAAGAAACCGTCTATCGTTGGACCTATTGTCGGAGTGGCTATCGCGGCGCTTGCTTTGCTGGGCTTGGGTGCGGTCGCACCGCCATCGTTCATGGCACACTTCACGGTTTTCGTACTAGCCTGCTTCATTGGCTACATGGTGATCTGGAATGTTTCGCCCGCGCTGCATACGCCGCTAATGAGCGTCACGAATGCGATATCAAGCATCATTGTGATTGGCGCGTTGATGCAGATCAGTTCAACGGAGAACACGATCGTATGGATTGCAGGGTTTACCGTTCTACTAACGAGCATCAATATCGCCGGCGGTTTTGCCGTCACCCGTCGTATGCTCGAAATGTTCAGGAAGTGAGGTCGGCATGATT
>PVMK01143632.1_pt1 | contig 45153 bp, 35 predicted proteins | sample 1853481 | NCBI WGS metagenome assembly PVMK01 (sample SAMN08533507, study PRJNA380276) | Marine sediment metagenome, whole genome shotgun sequencing project.
TGTTGTTTGGATCTGGACAAATCCCCACTTGTTGATTAGATGAGCTGATCCCATTAAGTCCCATACCATTTACCATAATGTTATGTGAAGCGTCGTAAACGGAGAATCCATCGGTATAGAATAAAACCTCTCCTGACAACGGGTCGGTTGCTACAGCACTTCCGCCTAGCCCATAGGGTGTACCCTGAATATCCACCCACATAGGCTCATTGTCCGATTTGTTAAAAATAATGGCATCGGATGAGTTACCAAAAAACCAGTTATGACGGGAAAAATTTTGTGCAGGCAATGGGCACTGAAGTGCCAAAAAAAGGGCAAGAGGAATATATTTAGCTATACGCTTTAACATATTGGAACAATGCAATTAAGGTCAATATAGTTCTTAATAGCGGCTGCAAACTTTGAACCATTCTTTATGTAAACTTGTAATATCGTAAAATATTTGATCAAAATTCATGATTTTAATACAAAGACGAGCAAACTGGCGTTTATGGTTGGGGTGGATGGTGATATATTAATTATATTGCCAAATTGCTTGAATTGTGTGGCCTGAATATTGCTAGAAGTTGAGTACTATATGAGAAATTTAGTGTGTGTTTTTCTGTTAACCTTGGTAGTGAGCGCTCCAGTGAAATTGGCAGCGCAAGACCCTCAATTCAGTCAATTTTACGCTGCACCCTTGTATTTAAACCCAGGATTTGCCGGAACTACCCCCTATATTCGGGCAGGCGCCAACTTTCGTAGTCAATGGCCTGCACTAGACGCCCAGTTTACCACTTACTCGTTCTACATGGACTATTTTGCTGAAGAGTACAACAGTGGATTGGGGTTATTGATCACTTCCGACAAAGAAGGCCTGGCTAATCTGACTTCGACCAGCGTTGCCTTGCAATATGCTTACGAACTTCGTATTAGCGAAAGATTCACTTTCAGACCAGGAGTACAAGCCGCTTATGTATTGCGGGACATTAATTTCAACAAACTCACTTTTGGCGACCAATTTGATGAAACAGGATTCATTAGTCCTACTTCTGCAGAGCAATTCAATACTGGCGAAAACGTTGGCTTTGTAGATTTCTCTTTTGGTGGATTGCTTTTCTCAAAGAATTTTTGGTTTGGAGTGGCGGCCCATCACTTAAATACCCCCAATCAATCACTGGTAGATGGGAATAGTGAGTTGCCAATCAAGTATAGTATTCACTCAGGGTATAGACTGCCATTGCCAACCAGTTCAGGAAATAGAGGGTTCACTGCAGATGGAAAAGAACGCAGTATAACCCCTAATTTCCAGTACAAAAGACAAGGTGAGTTTGATCAATTGGAGATTGGTACCTACCTGACCCTTGAACCTATTGTTTTTGGCATGTGGTACCGTGGGATTCCCATTCAAGAGGAGTTTGAAGGTTTTAATGACAAAGAATCTATTATTTTTCTGGTGGGTCTGACTGCCGATAATTTGAATATTGGCTATAGCTTTGATTATACAATTTCCGAGCTGGATATTGCCAGTGGCGGGGCTCACGAAATATCAATATCCTACCGGTTTCCACCGGATCCCAGGCGACCGCCCAAAAACATCCGACAGATACCCTGCCCAAAATTTTAGATATTGGGTATCGAATGTCGAACGCTGAATGTCGCGCGTGTCGAATGTTGAACGCCCAATGCCAAAGCACCTAACCCCCAATGCCTCGCGCCAAATGACTTCGATATTTCATATTCGGTGTTCGGTGTTGGATATTTTTTCGGTATTTTTGCCAGCTTATTCCAATGTAAATTCAAACTGTGGACTCTGATTTAGTTCTATATATAATAATAGGGATTATTCTATTCAATTACCTGTGGGAACAATTGCTGGACTATCTCAATCTACGCCATCAAAAGGAACATGCACCCCAAGAACTACAAGATATTTGTGATCAGGCAACCTACCAAAAAACCTTGTCCTACCAACGGGCCAAAACTAATTTTGGGTTCCTCTCTGCAGCTGCGGGGTTTCTGGTGGTTATTGGCCTCTTGATCACAGGATCATTAGGTGAGTTGGATCAGTGGTTGAGGCAGTATATCCACCATGAAATTCTTCTTGCATTGGTGTTTTTTTTAGGACTCTATTTGATAGCTGATATCCTAAGCACTCCCTTGCAGTGGTATAGCACCTTTGTATTGGAGGAAAGATTCGGGTTTAATAAAACTACTGTTCGAACATTTTGGCTGGATAAGTTGATGGGGTACCTGGTAGCGCTGGTTTTGGGAGGCCCCTTAATTTGGCTGCTGCTGTATCTGATTGATCAACTTGGACCGGGATTTTGGCTTTATTTTCTAATAGTCATTTCAGGATTCTCAATGCTCATCAATATATTTTATACCAGTTTAATACTTCCTTTATTCAATAAATTAACTCCGCTGCCAGATGGAGAATTAAGGGACGCCATCCAAAGCTATTCAAAAACCGTGGCTTTTCCAGTTACAAATATTTTTGTAATTGACGGATCAAAGAGGTCAAGCAAATCAAACGCCTTTTTTTCAGGGTTGGGCAAAAAGAAAAAGATTGTACTGTATGATACCCTGATTCAAAATCACAGCACTAAAGAATTAGTCTCCATCTTAGCCCATGAAGTTGGTCACTACAAGAAAAAGCATGTCATTCAGAGTTTTGTGGTATCAATTTTGCAAAGTGCGCTAATGCTCTTTATGCTGTCATTAATGATTAATAATGAAGCGTTGTCTTTCGCTCTGGGCGGCAAACAAATGTCAATTCACCTAAATCTACTGGCTTTTGGAATGTTATATACCCCGGTCAGCAAGCTGTTGGGTATATTATTTAACGTTTTTAGCCGCAAAAATGAATATCAGGCGGACTCTTTTGCGGCAAAAACTGCCGATCCATCAGCATTAGTGTCAGCCCTTAAAAAACTTTCAATAGACAATCTATCAAATCTATGGCCACACCATTGGTTCGTATTTTTTCACTATTCCCACCCTCCACTGGTTGAACGGCTGCGGGCCCTCAATAACCAGTGATTAAAGAAAATCAATGTCCTGAATAAATGGATACTTCATAAGAAGTTGTACTCCATCTTCCACCGATAGGTCCTCGAACAATACCTTATACAAGGTATTGGTTATGGGCGTTCTCACCCGGTAATGATCAGCCAGTTTTTTGGCAATCTTTATGGTATTTACCCCCTCAGCCACTTCTTCCATGGATGTAAGTATATTTTGAAGGGATTCACCCTGGGCCAGGCGGTATCCCAGGGTAAAATTACGGCTGAGTCTACTGGAGCAAGTGGCTACCAAATCTCCTACACCGGCCAGACCTAAAAATGCCTCAACATTTCCACCCAGGGCTTTACCCAAATAAATCATTTCCACCAATCCACGACTTACCAACAATCCTTTGGTATTTTCTCCATATCCTAGTCCGCTAATAGCCCCTGCTGCAATAGCAATGATGTTTTTCAATACACCACATAGTTCCACCCCGATTAGGTCATTGCTTCCAAATACCCCAAAACGATCACTTTTTAGAAGTTTTTGTCCAAGGTTGATCACTTCATCGAAATGACTGGCCACCACAGTAGCTGCGGGCTGATGTTCATTTATTTCACTAGCCAGATTTGGGCCAGCCAAACACCCCACTCTCACCGCCAGGCTTTCATGGCGAATGAGTTCACTCATAGTATATACCTGATCACGACTAAGTGTCTTCACCTGGTCAAGGGTTTTACCATTCAATTGGACCTCAAATCCCTTGGTACCATGAATTAATATGTGGTATGGCTTTAGAAAGGGAGAGAGATCTATGATCATGCTCCTAAAGCTGGCAGAGGGTACTACCGGAAAGATTACCTCACAGGTATTTGCCAGCATCTCCAGATCACCAGTGCCGGATACATTTTGATGTAAACCTATGCTTCCGGCCATTTTGTGCTTTTGGATTTGTTCAACCACTTCCGGATTTCTGGTATATAGTAATACTGGTAGGTTTTCAGCCAGTATATTGGCTACAGCGCAGCCAAAGCTACCCGCCCCCACTACGCCTACAGGCTTATTATATATATTGTTCGAGTCCATATCCGTGGATCCGGTTTTGATAGTAGTACAAGGTATAAAGGTCCTTGGAAACAACTTCTTTATTTTTACTCATCAGTAAGGGCCTTTTAGAATGGTAGAGTCCTACATTATTCAAACCATGGTATATAACTTCTTCTGCAGCACCTTCCAGGTGATAAGCAGTTTGTAATTTGCCCTGATCTCTTAATTCGAAAACTCGGTTTCGGACTTTAATAAACTGTTCTAGAAAACTGCTAAATTCAATTGACATTTCATCGGGTGGTATTCTTAAGAAATTAAAGAGGTCTAGCTTAGGGTGTTTATTTTTGAGCATTTGAAAAGCTACAAAAGCCACCAAGTGACTGGAAAAAACTCGGTTGATTTTGTGAAATTCCTCAACTAACCGGTTACCCAACATGTTGGTATATTCCATATCTCGTTGAGGATCTTTAGTAATGTTTCCAAAGGACTTGAAATAGTCCGCGGTATCTATTGGGTGCCCGTTTGCATCAATTGAATTACCTTCATGGTTAACATAGTTCCCAATGGGATCCATGGCTTTTCCAATGGACACACTAATGGCAGATCCTTTGGTAAAAAACTTAACCAGGAATTTGAGGATCTTGTAGGAAGTTGTGAATTCATCATTTTCCACATAGTATCTTTCTTGTCCCTGTTGTTCCAAAAACTGATGAATAAGGATGGGCGCTTCCAAAACAAAATGATAATTTAATACTACAGGAACAATAAAAATTTTGGTTGCTTTGCCCTGTGAATTTTCCAGGAAGTTGCATCTCTGGGCTTCGACAGCGGTATTTAGCAGTCCCATCTTTAATTTACCTTCAATTCGGCCTGAACGTGAACGGGTACCACCAGGAAAAAACAAACTGTGGCAGCCATATTTAAGAGCCTCTGTGCTATAAGATTTTAGCGTTTCAAGATATAGTAAGTTCTTTTTTCGACGGTCGACCTTGTATGCACCAAGGCTATTCATAAAATAGGCGAAAATTCCAATGTTGAATAGATTAAGGCCGGCACCGTAAATGAAAGCAGGTAGCCCTAAATGTTGAATTACCCAACCAATCAAAGCAGAGTCAAGGTTGCTGAAATGCGTGGGTACCATCACCACGGTACCAATTTTAGCCAGGGAACGCAGTTGTTCAATTTCTCCTGTTACATGGATCTTATCAGGCAGGTCCAGTTGCCCGCTCCATAGCGCTCTGGGCCCTTTGATTCTAGCGGCATTCAGCAGTCGTGCAAATCCAAAAGTGATAATTGTTCGAGCCAGTCGATAACTTGATTGCTTGAAATTTCCGGCAATTTCTTCGGCATAGCGTGACACAATACGCTCCACCATTTTTGCTGTACTTTTTTCAATGAGTTCCGGTGGCGTCTGGTTTAGATTTACCAGCTGGGCTTTTATTTTATTCCAAAACTCCTCTTCATCCTCTGGGTCCACCTTCCAGGGATTTCGCCGTATTCTGTTGCGTTCAAGAAACAATGTTGATTCAAGTTCCTCGATCAGGGTTTGATGGTTTTGTCCATTATTCAGTACCTTAAGTAAGGTCTCATCTACCACTGCTTCAATAAACGCCTTTCTATTCTTGCTCAGCCGAACCACTGGCCATTCTTTATGACCGGGTAATATCGGAGAATAGATTTTTGGCAGGTGTTTTGGGGTTTCAGAGCTCATGGAGGCTTTCAAGAGAAACCTAAAGATAGGAAATTGTAGTTTTTAGTGCTCAGTTTTTAGTTTTTAGTCTCTCTGGGCGCTTTGATACACCATCAAAAAATACAACTTACCACTAAAAATTAAAAACTAACAACTCAGGAAAGCTCCTCAATCTTCACCACTGCATCCAAATTTAAATCACCGTAGATATGTGGAAAAAGCTTGCCTTCTCCATGTAAGTCCTCATATCTAATTTCCGGATCTACTTTAAGAGGATCGATGGTGAGCAGTAGTAACTGAGTTCGGCCGTTAAAATAATTACGGCGGGTATCATCCAACTGATCAAAAGTACTGGCATGAATAAATCCGTCCTTTTGGAGTCCGGTATAGTGGGTCTTTGATTTTTTCCTTTTCCAGCTAGGGATATCCGTAATATGATATATCATCCGTTCTGAAGCTGAAGCTAAGGGGAGATTCATCGGCAGCATCTTTAGAGCAAAATCTACAAAAGCCTGGATATTGATACTCACTCCATTTAATCGATAATCGCGACTAAAGCCAAACAGATGAATGGTCAAAACCTGATAGCCCCTCCAGCCCAGATAAATTGCAAACACTCCTCCAAACAATAGGAACAGGGTAGGCCAGGGATCCAAAAAATAGCGGTAATAGGCTACTGCAGTAAACGGGACACATATTCCACCGCTTAAAAGATAGAGCATGATTTTACGATGGCCGAATGTTATATCTTTCACCTGAGGAAGCTCATAGTCCTCAGTCTTGTTTCGATAATTTATCACCAAACGGGTTCCGGTAAGCGAAATTTTGTTTTTTTCGTCGTTGAAATGTTCCAAATAGCAAAACGCCTTAACCGGATCTGAAGTAGTCACGGGGTGAATTTAGGACGCCCTACGCAAAGCTCCAAGCAAAGCGTAAAATCTCAAATCCCAAATCTCAACTAAGCACCAGGCTTTAATGACCAAAGCTTCAAACATGTTTGGGGCAGTTGTAAGTTGATAATTAATGATTCCGCTTCGATCAAGTCTGGGGAGTACCATGATACGTGCAGGGTTAATAACGTGATTAATAACGTGATTAATCACGTGATTCTTGGTGTTGTGTACAGTGCTTGTTACTTGGAATATAGTTGGTTTTTGGTACTCGTTATTTTGGATTTGCAAGACAAAGTCTGCACCAAGTGCCCTCGCGCCCTGCGCCAAGTTATCGAATGATGCGGGCCTCAGTGGATTCTTGAAATTTGGCAACACTGCCCTCGGCCCCTGAATCGCAGCTATTTACGTATCCCAGGATGAATAATGCGGCCATGCAGAGCATATATCCTTTTAAAATTCTCATAAACGGAACGGTATCATTAAAAAACTATCATAGCTGGAATACAAAAATATCGGTATTGATGGTGAATAAAAGTAAGTTTGGACTCAAACAGTACAGCTGAAAGGAATCTTACCGGATAAAAAATGAACATTAATGACTAGGAATACCCTTTTTTTATTGGCGATTGGCAGTTTTGTATTGTTCAGTGCTATTGGATGGGCCATTATGGAGTATTTTGGCCCGGTTTCTCTTTCAACCGCCTTGCAAAATGGGGTGTCAATAATCTCGCAGATTATGTGGGGCCTGATTTTAGGGCTGTCCATAGGGACTACCGCCTGGTTATTAGTTAACCACTGGTTTCTAACTAAGATCAAAGAGTTTTTTGTGGATATTATAAGTCCCTGGAAGCTAAGCTGGCTGGAGATTGTATTGGTTTCCTGTTGTGCCGGAATTGGTGAGGAAATATTATTCAGGGGTGGTATTCAGCCTTTTCTGGGGATTGGCTGGACCTCTTTGTTGTTTGTGGTACTACACGGCTATATTAGTCCATTTAATGGACCTTTGACAGTTTATGGAATATTCATGGTTTTGGCTATTGCATTATTGGGACTGGCTACCATTCATCTAGGTCTGGTAGTGGCTATAGTGGCGCATATTACCATAGATATACTGCTGCTCTATAAACTTTCCAGGGCTAATTCAACTATTGAAAGAGTTTAACTTTTTTACTATCTTCATTTCGTAAAAGATACCTTGTGAGATACTATATAACAATCATATTACTATTGCCCTTTTGTCTATCATGGGCCCAGGAATCAGTAGCCATAAGAGTAGAACCTGCTACACTAACCATGGAAGTTGACGAAGAACAAAAAATAAAGGCCGTTGTAGTTGATGAGGATGGGAATTTAATTGAAGGCAGAACAGTACTTTACTACAGTGGCGAGAGTTTGTCAGTAGATTCACTGGGAAACATAAAGGCCCATGAGCCTGGAGACCACCAAGTAATCATCATTTCACCGGACAGCAATGATGATTTATTAAGAATTGAATATGATGTTCAAGTGGCTTTTCCACCCCTGGCTAAAATTGAAATTAAGGAAATACCTCAGAAGATATATGCCGGGACTTCTTTTGCTGTGGTTATTGAGGTGTACGACGAAAAAAATTCCAGGCGGGATGATGTCAATGTTATACTTACTTCTTCGAATCCGGAGGTGGTCAGTTTTGATAATTTCCACAATCTTACTGCCAAAAAACCCGGTATTAGCCAAGTCCGGGCGGTGGTTAGGGGAATTGAAAGTGCCATGGAAATTACCGTAGTCACCAACCCTGTGGTCAAACTGGAAATAAGCGCTGACAGACAAGAGGTGAGAACCGGAGATGTGATACATATTAAAGCGGGCGCCTTTGATAATAAAGGAAACAGTATAAACGATGTTCCAATCCATTATTCGTTCGAAGGCCGCTCATACGATATTAGTTCCGATGCCAGTGGATTGATCAAACAAGATGGACGATTTGTGGCGGATGAGGCCGGGCTATATAGCATAGCAGTCACCTCTGGGTCTCACGTAGCTAGGTTAAGTGTTAACATTCTTCCGCGAGGTGTTGACAGAAAGATTGAATTGGTGGGCTCAGGTCTGGTATCTGATAAACACACATCAGATTTATGGATATGGGAAGGAGTTGATGGCAGGGATTACGCGGTAACCGGAACCTGGGGAGCCGATGGTACGGCATATTTCTGGGATGTTACAAATCCATCAAATATAATTCGTATTGACAGCATCCAGGTTGATGCCCGTACAGTTAATGACGTTAAAGTATCTGAGGATGGTAGGATTTGTGTTATTAGCAGAGAAGGTGCCAGTAACCGAAAGAATGGTATCTTAATTCTGGATGTAACCAATCCAAGTGAGGTTGAGATCATTAGTACTTTTACTGAAAATCTCACCGGTGGTGTGCACAATATATTTATTTACGCCAATCATGTATACGCATTGAGTGATGGACAAAAGTATTATATCATCAATATAGAAGACCCAAAGAACCCCGTAACTGTAGGTAAGTTCGAGTTGGAAACTCGTGGTCATGCCATACACGATGTTTGGGTTGAGGATGGCATAGCCTATTCTTCAAACTGGCAGGATGGGATCCAAATGGTTGACGTGGGCAATGGAATTGCCGGAGGATCTCCTTCGAATCCAGTACAATTTGCCTCCTACAGTTATCCCAGTGGGGCTCATCATGCAACATTCCCTTTCACCAGCCCCTCAACTGGCAAGTTCTATGCGGTACTTGGGGATGAGATATTCCCTTACGGACTAAATCTAGATGGCCCCAATATAGCCGGCGGATTCTTGCATTTTATTGATTTTACTGATCTGGATAACCCTGAAGAGGTAGCCCGATTTGAAGTGCCAGGGGCGGGTACGCACAATTTTTGGATTGATGGGGAAACGCTATACCTGGCCTATTATAACGGTGGCGTTCGGGTGGTTGATATAAGTGGAGAACTTATGGGAGACCTATATAAACAGGGCCGGGAAATGGCTTTTATTCTACCGAGTGATCCTAATGGTTATGTTCCCAACTCACCCTTCACCTGGGGCGCACAACTCCATAAAGGCCATATATTTTATTCGGATTTCAATAGTGGATTATGGGCCGCAAAGTTAACCCCGGAAGCACCGAAAGAAACTAAAGTAGAAACGGATTAATCCAGGTTTATGAAAAAGAAAACTTTCATGTTGGTTATTGGCGTATTGGTTGGATGGTCATTGATAGCACAGGACTATTATGTGTATGTTACTGCTGAATCCGAGGACGAAGTGGCAGTAGTAAAATTCAATGGTAAACAAGCGAAATCTATCCAAACCATTCAGGTGGGTGTTTGGCCTACGGAGATTGAAGGACCTCACGGAATCACTATTAGTCCGGATGGAATGAATTGGTATCTTACTCTGGCCCATGGGATTCCTTTTGGTACACTTTATAAATACAGGACTGAGACTAATGAATTACTAGGGCAAACTACTTTGGGTCTGTTTCCAGCTTCCATGCAGATTTCTAAGGCCACCGGGCTGCTATACTGTGTGAATTTCAATTTACATGGAGATATGGTTCCTAGTACGGTGTCGGTAGTTGATCCTGAGACTATGACCGAATTGAAGCGGATCACTACCGGGGCAATGCCTCACGGTTCTCGTATTAGCACTGATGGCACAAAGCACTATTCGGTAGCGATGATGTCAGGAGAATTATTTGAAATCGATGCCCTTCGACTCGAGGTAATAAGAGTGCTTTCCCTGGACGACACTTCGGAAACACAACATATGCAGCATCACCATCAGGGTGCTCATGGGTCATCTGCAATGGATCAGGCAACGGGTATGAAGCACAGCAAAGTAAAACCCACCTGGGTGATCCCTCATCCACAATGGGATAAGGTCTATATAGCTGGTAATGGTGTTGATCAAGTGCTGGAGGTTGACTTAAATAGCTGGTCAGTAACCAATAAGTTTCCTACAGGAAAGGGGCCCTATAATTTAGAAATAAGCCCCGATGGATCGAAGTTGGTGGTGACCTATAAATCTGAAGGTGCTACTGGTGTGTGGGATTTAAAAACCGGAGTGGAATTAGCGAAAATTTCTAATAGTAGGAAGGTATCACATGGTATTGCTATTGCCCCTGATAGCAAATTTGCTTTTGTCTCGGTTGAAGGTATTGGAGGTGAACCTGGAGCGGTGGATGTGATCGACCTTGACGAACTGATCTTGGTAGCCACCGCAGAAGTTGGTAAGCAAGCTGGAGGAATTGCCTTTTGGAAAATAGAACCCTAATATTACTGGTATGGTTGTTTGGAGGAAGCCTAACTTCTAATGCGCAATCATTTAAGCCAATGAGCGTTGGTATAGAACTCCAAGGTTACCCAGCTGGATTTATTACTGGTATCAGGGGAGATTTCTTTTTTTCTTCCCACTGGTCTGGCAATATACGTGCCGGCTACAACTTTGCCCGAAGAGGGGACTTGGGAGAACATGATGACGAAAATGGAGGAGGTCCTGGAATATCTTTGGGAACACGTTACTATTTCAGGGAAAACTATCAGGGCCTATTTCTAGGTGCTCGTTTGGACCTGTGGCTAATGGAAATTGATTGGCAGGATGAAATCCCCAATGCTGAACCCGTACAGGGTACCACAAATATTACGGTGGTGCAGCCTATAGTTGAAGGGGGTTATACATTTTTACTAGGTGCAGGAGGTTGGTCCCTGGCCGCTAAAGTGAGCCTGGGATTTGAAATAAACGTTCAAACCAGTGGGGAGGAGGTAGGAGAAGGTCCTATTTCTCTGCTGGGCGTTACCCTGAATAAAAGATTTTAAATTAAGAAGTATAGAAATAATTATGCCATTCATACGATTAGATAGCCGTTATAATAAAAGATTCAACAAAATTTCGCCAAAATCGTTGCTAATGGGTAGTTATTGATTTAACTAAAGACTAAAAGAGTTGTGCTCCAGGTTACTGCATCAATTTTAACCAGAATCTCTCTGGTGATATTTTTTTTGTGCTCTTTGCTTCCACTGTCCTACGGTCAGCAATACAACTTTCGTACCTACTCTTTAGAGGATGGGTTACCCCAATCTCAAGTAGAGGCCTTAATTCAGGATCAACAGGGTAACCTGTGGGTTGGCACCAATGGGGGCGGTCTTTGCCGGTTCAATGGTAAGGAGTTTCAAATTTTTACTAAAAAACACGGTCTTCCTGACAATCTAATTGGGGCGCTTCATCAGGACGAATCAGGAACTCTTTGGATTGCTACCTCTAAGGGCTTGGCTGCATATGATGGGAAAACATTTAAGCACTATTCAGTAGAAAGTGGGGTAAATGATGGACGATACTTGTGGATAAATAGCGATGACCAGGGCAAAGTATGGGTGTTTGGCTTTGATAATCAAGGCACTCGAAAGATTCTATATCTGGAAAATGATAAATTTCACAATTTCATTGATGAGTACCCTGAACTGAGCGAAGACAACACTGTTATGTTTGTATTTCAGGATAAACAAAAGCAGCTTCAGATTATTACCCAGAACGGATTATACAGATTTGATGGAAGCAGGCTGGAGCAGTCTCCTTTGGAGAAGCTGGTCCCGGAAAATGAAATCGTGATACCTTGGCTGGAAGACAGCCAAGGGTACCTTTGGATTGCATCAGGTGAGTTTCCCAATATTAACAATATATATAAATATAGGGATGGAAAGGTGCAGTCAGTGAATTTGCCGGATGGTATTACCACAAATGGATTTCGATTTGCTTTAGAAGACAGTCAAGGGAATATTTGGATATCATTACAAGGTACAGGGGTTCTTAAAATCACTTTTGACGGTGTTGGAAAAGAATCCTTTCAGATGTTTACTAGAAGCAACGGATTGCCCAATAACGTGATCAATAATATTCTGGAAGATCGTGAGGGAAATATTTGGTTTGGATCAGACGGAGGTGGATTAATAAAATACAGTAGTGATAAGTTTGTGGCCCTCAACTTAGAAGATGGGTTATCTTCTGAGATCGTATGGTCCATCTCCCGGGATAGCAGGGGAGATTATTGGTTTGGTACTGGTGGCGGTGCAGTTATTAAGTATGACGGTTCAAAAATAGAAAACGTACTCACAGAGGAAGAATCACCAATAGGGTTCGTTAGGAAATTTTTGGAGTTGGACAATGGCCAGTTACTAATTGCCTCCTTTAATGGTCTTTGGGAGTACGATGGCAGGCAGTTTAAACAAGTAAATGAAAAATATGGCCTGCCCCAGACGGCAAGAATTTCCGACATGATCCGTGATGGCAACGACCTTTTAATAAGTGTTATTGATCATGGGGTCGCGCGATTTAACGGTAGGAAAACAATATTTATTACCGCTGAAAATGACAGCATTCTTACCAACCAGGTACGTCACCTGATGAAGGACTCAAAGGGAAATATTTGGATGGCGTCCAACAGTATGGGAGTATCTAAATACCAGGCAGACCCACTGGGCCCGCTAGAATCCAAGGAGCAAATAGAGGGTTCTAGAGTGGTTAATTATGACTCTGAAACTGGGCTAAATAATAATTATGTCCTTCAAATTGCTGAAGACAAAAACGGTAATTTGTGGTTCGCTACTTACGGCGGCGGGTTGAATATTTTCGACGGCAAAGAGTTTACTTACCTGGACACCGAGCAGGGACTTACTTCGGACAATATATACTCAGTAATTGCTGATGACGACGGAAATATTTGGGCAGGCACTCAAAATGGCGTGGACAAGATTGACATAAACGACCAGGGAGAAATTGAATCCATAACCAATTATGACAAATACGATGGGTTTACCGGCATTGAGGCTAATGGCATGGCCAATTTCAAGGATGAAGACGGGAACTTGTGGTTTGGAACCATCAAAGGAGTGATGCGATATAAACCATCGGCTGACCAGTTTAATCCAACTGCTCCGGCTACCAACATAACCAAGATGAAACTGTTCTTTAAGGATATTGATTGGAATGAAAAAAGTTACCAACAATATCTTTCCGGAGTCAGATCGTGGCAACAATTGCCGCAAGAACTGGTTTTACCTTACGACATGAACCATGTTTCGTTCAGTTTTGAAGCGCTAAGTTTTCAAGTTCCGGAAAAAGTAAAATATCAGTGGAAACTGGAAGGTCTGGATAAGGATTGGGCCCCGGTAACATCTAAAACGGAAGCAGTTTACCCGAACCTGCCAGCTGGTGCCTATACATTTCAGGTAAAAGCCAGCAATAACGATGGAGTATGGAATGAAGTACCTGCCAGTTTCTCATTTAATGTCAAACCGCCATGGTGGGGAACCTGGTGGTTTAGAACCCTTCTGGCGCTATCCATAGTAGGTCTTGCCATTGCATTTTATAAATGGAGGATGTATAGTATAAAACAGAAAAAAGTTGAATTGGAGCATATGGTTGAGCAGAAAACCAAAGAACTTCAAGAGTCCTATCAAAATTTAGAATTGCTTAGTGATGTTGGTAAAAGTATTACCGCCAATCTTTCCGTAGGTAGAATAGTAGATACCGTTTATGAAAATGTAAACAATCTAATGTCAGCCGAAATTTTTTGGATTGGCATATATAATGAACAGAATAATGCCATCGAGTTCAACGGCGCCTTAGAAGATGGTGAAAAATTGCCGTCTTTTAGTTGTAAGCTATCGGAAGACGACCGGCTGGCAGTATGGTGTTTCAAGAATCGCCAGGAAGTTTTTATCAACGACTATTCGACCCAATACAAAAAATATGCTGGCAGAGATCTGGATGCGGTAGCAGGAAGGCCGACCCAATCAATAATATATGTGCCATTGGTTTCACAGGACCAGGTGTATGGAGTATTATCGGTCCAGAGTTATAAGAAAAATGCTTATGATCAACATCACTTGAGTTTAATCAGAAACATTGCGGTACACACCAAGATCGCCTTGGAAAATGCTTCGGCATATGAGAAGATTACTGAACAGTCTCATGGGTTGCTTCATCAAAAAAAGCAGATAGAAACTAAGAATAAAGAACTACTTGAACTTAATAAGGAAAAGAATCATTTGATTGGAATAGTAGCTCATGATTTGCGCAATCCGTTAACCAGTGCCTTGACAATAGGAGGTATTCTCAAATCGGATGAGCAATTGACCGAAGAGCAAAGGGAATATACCGAGCATATTCTAAATGCTATGAGCCGCATGAACCAAATGGTCAGCCGGATTCTGGATATCAAAGCCATTGAAAGTAAAAGTCTGGAACTGGACCTGCAACCAATCAATTTGGCCGAAGTATTGGATGAAGTACATGAAAATTTTAAAGATGCTCTGGAGAATAAAAAGTTGGAATTCCACATCAACTTGGAGCACCCTAAACCAATAGCAAGGGTGGACCGCAGCTACCTTACTCAAATCTTTGAAAATTTGATATCCAATGCCATTAAATTTTCTCCGCCACAACGTGAAATATGTGTGTGTTTTCATAAACAAAATGGACATATCATTACTACGATTCAGGACCAGGGCCCAGGATTGACCCAAGAAGATAAACAGCTGCTGTTTCAAAAGTATCAGAAGTTAAGTGCCCGGCCCACCGCAGGTGAACAGTCTACTGGATTGGGGTTGTCAATAGTGAAAAAATACGTAGAGGCCATGCAAGGCAGTGTTTGGTGTGAAAGCGAACCAGGCGAAGGAGCTGTATTTAAGGTTCAGTTTGATCTTCAGGACTAAGAAATTTCCAACATCGAACATCGTATATTTATAGAAGAGTTCGATGTTGTTCAGCAAATTACTTGCCTAGTACTCAACAACCTTGTCTACCTCAAATATCCTTGACGCTTCACCGTCTACCAGTTTGTATTGAATCTGTCTGGTACCGCCTGTTGGCTGGGCATTAGAATCCTCAGGATTATAAATGGGGAAACGTTGAACAAAACTATTTTCAACCATGGCAAATTCATCATGGCCCATGTATCCTTTTGAAATTTCCAGATTTCCACTTAGGTCCGGTAGGTAAATTTGGCTCATAGACTTTCCATTGTTTACCGAGTAGCCAATAATCGAACCATAGCTACCACTACCAACAACAGTAATATAAACCAGTATCTCGGGATAATTATCGTTATTCAGGTCTCCAATCTCTGCGCCTGATATCAATCCGTCAATTTCATGGGTTTCCTCTTGATTGTTAATTTCCAATCCGCTTGGTTTGATTGACAATCGGTCACCATTTACCTGAACCAGAAATGTGAACTTATTCCAGGTCAATGTTTTTGAATAAATTCTTTCATTTTTTTGCAGCAAATTTTGATTGAGGACTTTTTCTTTATGTTCCTTATCTACCAGCTGATTACAGGCATTTAGCCAGGTAAATACCAAGATGACCAAAATGTAAAATAGGTATGTTTTAATAATAAGCCCCTTCCTCTTCTAATATTTCTACTTCCGGCAAATGTGCTCGCAGTGTTTGTAAAACCAATGTATCTGTTTCAGCGCCCCAAACATAAACGGTTTTGATTACCGGAAGATGAATCAGATTGAGGATACCTTGGTTGGAGAGGAGGGAATTAGACAGGTTGAGGTTTTCAAGCAAGGTGAGGTCTTTTAAATAGATCAATCCATCGCCTTTAATATGGGTTTTGGGAAGATATAAGTCCCTTAGATTCGACATCCTACCAATATCAAACAAGGCGTCATCATCAATATCGGCGCCAGCAAGGGAAACTTTAGAAAAGAGGCTGGCATAAGGTTTTAGCTTACTGATACTCTGATTACTGACGTTGGCAGGCGGGATCTGCATAGAGACCGCAAAAGAGCCCGGGTACTCAGGGTCCAACTCGATGACCAGACCAATTTCTTCTCCCAGGTTTGCAAGCTCTTTACCAAGGTCTTCCAGTTCATTTTCCTGCCGCATCTTCAGGCGTTCCGACTGGTACAACTTTGGCAAAAATCGTTCCATCAATATGCTGATAGAATCGGGTGGCTCCGATCCGAGTTGCATTTCAATATCTGCTCCAGCCTGAATCCACCAATTGATCAAGTCGATCTCATCTTCATTAAGTGGCTTTTTTTCCATGGGAGGCATCTTGTCATCGTGATCTTCCGGCAAGGTAATCCGGTGATATAATTCACTTTCGGAGGGCACATTGGCCACTAAAAGCGGCTTCTCGCTGTCCCCACCCTTTTGTATACTGGCATAGGATAGTAAGGTCAATCCGCCTTTTGTTTTGTACTGATTGTGACAACTCTGGCATTTATCCTCAATAACAGGAAGTATGAGATCCTGGAAAATCAGCAACTCCGCGGGATCTTTTTGTTCTACTGGAGCCGGCTTTGCACTCTTTAGGGTTGGCATATGTTCAGTAATGAAGTCCTGCCCATGGGTGATGGTCCCACCTAGGTGACTGGTTATGATGATCAGGGAACCAGCCATTAGTAACAAACTCCTATATGACCACTGGTGCCATATTCTTTGGTTAAACCGAGGCCGTGAGTAGAGAAAGGTCGCACCATTTAAAGCCAGCAGTAGCAGAATACCACCCCACAGATGCTGGCGGACCAACTCACCCTGATATTCTCCGCTTCGATACAGTAAGTAGCCGCCGATTGCTGTGACCAATGCGCTGATAACCGACACAATAAGTAGTGGGCCTACTAGAAATGATACTTTTGAAAATCCTGAATTCTTCCCCTGAGTTCTATTTTGGTAGATACTCAAGCCTTCAACGGTCAACGTTAGCAACACTAATACGATGGGAAAGTGCAGCAATAAAGGGTGAAAACGTCCAAGAAAAACTAAGAACCCAATGGGCTCTTCGGGCAATGGCAGAAAGGGCAAAGTGCAGACCAGTAAAGTAGATCCCACTAAAAATATTATCAAAAGAATTTTATTACCTGAGGTCACGCGTTGGTAATGCCATCCAATATCCCTGTACTATCAGCAAAACTATCTATGGGTACCTCCATGGTCTTCAGAAGCGTCAGATACAGGTTTGCCAATGGCGTGTCCTCCTTATAGATTATGTTCTGACCTGTATCCATCCGGCCGCCGCCGCCGCCCGCTAACACGATGGGTAAGTTAGATGCCCGGTGCATATCACCATCACGGAGGCTGGAACCGAATAAAACAATGGAATTGTCCAACAAGGATTGGTCGCCCTCTTTCATAGAGCTGACGCGGTCCAGGAAGTACCTGAACTGCTCGGAATGCCATTGATTGATCTTGCCGTACATCTCGATTCGTTTCGGATGGCTTCGGTGATGGGAGATACTGTGGTGACCGCCTTCCACTCCATCCAGGAAAGAGAAACTTCGGTTGCTCACAGAATTACCAAACATAAAAGTGGTGACGCGGGTGGCATCGCTCCATAATGCTAGAGCGTTAATATCCATCATAAGTCTGACTTTATTTGTACCGTCAATGCCTGAATTCATTTCGATATAGTCGTTCACCCGAACATTCACCCGAATTAATTCTTTTAAGATATCAGGGGTTATATTGTCCTCAAAATCCCTTAGATCATCTCCTGTTTCCAGTCGTTTCTCCACTGATCGTATGGATTCCAGATATTCGGCCATTTTATTCTGGTCTGCCGCACCAAGCTGCTGGTTAAGGCGTTGGGCATCTTCCAGTACCAGGTCCACCACACTTTTCTTCCAAGGGTTTACCTTTTTTGGAGTCATACCTGGAATAAAATCCCGGAAAAGCCGGTCAAAGGCAAAGCGTGGGTTGATCTCTTTCGGTTTAGGTCGGGTAGGACTCTCCCAGCTGATTGATGAGCCATAAAGACGGGTATATCCCACATTGGTATCCACTCCACTGGTTATAGGGTCTATACCGTATTCCAGGGAAGCAAAGCGTGTTTCCTTACCAATGTGCCGGGCCAATATCTGATCCATGGATGTGCCTTTCACATCGATATTTGAGCCAGTAGTTTTTTCGATTAGTTTACATGTGAGAAATGGGGCCGTTTTGGTGTAGTGCCCGTCAGTCCCATTCACGTCAACCAAATTATTCTTCAGTTCACCCAGAATTAAAAGATCTTTTTTGTAAGCCTCCAGGGATTTCAATGTGGGTGACATGTCAAATTGACGTCCAATCTGCTTAGGTGTCCAATGGTCCTGGCGCACGCCGTTAGGAAAGTAAAAGACAGCCAGACGTTTTGGGCGGTTCTTTTCTATATAGTTTTCCATCCTGACCCCTGGAGGTACCATTGCCTGCAGGAAGGGCAGTGCTACTGTTGCTCCTAAACCACGGAGCGCTCTTCTACGGGAGATTTGCCAGGATTTCATACTGTATATTGGTTCAGAAAGGATTTACCTACCCGAAATATAACACTTAAGTACCTAAAATGCATTATGCCCCTATATTAAGATCCACCACTACTTTATCGGTTTTTTTATACTGAAATGGATAACACAGCACCAGCTCTTCAATAAATGGCACGGGATCGAACTGATTTTCCACTAATGTTTTTGCTAGTAGCTCTATGGTTTTTGTGTCTTTAAATACGATAGATCTGCCCAGGGCAAAGCCTAGCATTTTTTTGCTGATGACCTTGGCAAATTGATCCTGTTTGGAGATCAGGACTTCTCTCAATTGGGCGGCGCCTTCGAAGTATTCACCTGATTTCAGCGAACCGGTAACATCAATGGGTTTCGGTGAATTGTTATAGCTAGTTCGCCATCTACCAATGGCATCGTAATTTTCCAGCGCGAAACCCAGGTCATCCATGTCCTGATGGCAACCAAAGCAGGAAGGGTTCTCTCTATGGATTACCAATGCTTCTCGCAGACTAAGCTCATCGTGTATTTCACTGGTGGCTTCAAGATCGGGTACATTGGGTGGTGGTGGTTTGGGTGGTGTTGCCAAGACTTTCTCCATCACCCATTTGCCACGCAATACAGGACTGGTTCTATTGGGTAGCGAGGTAGTTGTAAGTACACTGGCCATACCAAGAATGCCACCTCGTTCCGCTTTTTCAAGGTCTACCCTGCGCATTTCGTTTCCACTGACACCATCGATACCATAATGATCAGCTAGTCTTTCATTCAGGAAGGTATACCGCCCGTTCAACAATTCAAGAAAATTTCGGCTGTCACTCAGGGTATAATAAAAAAACTCTACAGTTTCCCCATGCATGGCTGCTCTCAATTCCGCGTCAAATTCAGGGAAAAGGTCCTCATCCTTTTCATAGGTCGGTTGGGTCAAATCATCGATCTCCAGCCATTGAGAAACAAAACTTTCAGCCATTCGTCGTGCTTTTGGGTCATCCAGCATACGCCGGACCTGTTGCTTCAACAATTCGGGATCTCGTAAGTCTTCCCGATAGGCAGCCTCCAATAGTGCAACATCGGGGATACTGCACCATAGGAATGAAGATAGGCGGGTGGCCAGTTCAAAACTACTGATCATATAGGGCTCCGTCAACGGGGGATCAGCTTCTAGCCGGATCAGGAAATGATGAGAGACCAGAACAGCCTTAAAGACTTCCTTTATGGCTCCGTCATAGCGGGATTTATTTTCGGGTAAACTCTGATATACTTCTTCAAAAAAAACCAACAGCTTATTGCGCTCTACCGGTGTCAGGTAACGCCTATAAGCCAGAGTGGAAAATGAGGCTATGGCTTCTCCGGCATTTTGCAGTGTTTCTTCATAGGCCAGGTCACGATGGTAGATCCAGCTGTACCACCAGTGTTTTATTCTTTGAAATATTGAGAATGAATTTTCCGGAACCAGTTGTCTCCAGCTTTCTTTTTGAGCATTCATCTGTTCAATCACCGACTCACCTATATCGAAGTATCGCTCCATCAGCAGTGGCGTTATATACAAGGTCCTGGCGAAGTTGTCAAAACCTTCCCCTCCACCCGGGTCACGGGGAAGCAGTGAATCGGTATTGACGATGACGCCGGTCAGATCCTGAATAGCATATTGGTATTCCTGATTGCTCAGTCGCCGGGAGGTGATCAGGCCAGGGTCGGGCTTTTCGAGGGCATCTTTGATGTATTTTTTAATGTAGAACAAGACGGTGTCTTTTTCCATTTTGCTAAGTGGCGGCTTACTGTCCGGAGGCATGGTGCCATTTTCAACATGGTCGATCAATTTGACAAATATCTCGCCCCTCCTTTGAATGGCCACGATAAAAGAAAATGCGTCTAAGTTTAGCCCGCCTTTCCTATCGTCTGCATTGTGGCATGCCCGATTACAGTTATCTTCTAGGATTGGCTGTACCACATCCCAAAAATGTTGCTGTTCTTTAGGCCAGTCAGCAAATAGAGAAAAGGCTGAAAAGAGGCAAACTACACTAAATAGTAAACGAAGGCGCATTTCGTTTGGTTTGACTAGTAAAAATAGTAATAAATAATACCAGGCACAAGCAATTATAATAGTACCAGTCTTTTGAACTCTTGCATAGCAACCCAAATAATGGCGCGAGTCTTTTAGACTGGTGCATTACATATAATTCATAACCAATTAGAGATCACATGGTATTTTTCATTACTTTACCACAAACGTATTAACATTTCATGTTCTTATTCGGTTGTTACTTATTGACTTTTGTTGCGGCTTTGCCAACTTTTTCCGGTACTATCATTCAAACAGAACAATCTGTTCTACAATCGGCACAAGATTCTTTGGATTCCTTTATTTTGGAACCATGGACCTACTCCGAAGATTTTGAAGACAGGGACCTGGGAGCCTGGGCTTCCTACCCCCTATGGCAGGATATTGCCTATAACCAAAACTTTAGAGTAAATGAAATGGTGCCGGGTGATCCCAACATTTCAATTGTACAGAAGGTAACACCCTATACTGCTGTCGATAATTATGCCGGTGCCCAAAAACTGCTGGATGTGTACCTGGTTCCGGGAGCAACCATCAGGTTCAGGTATTACTTAAAAACACATCTACAGCCTGCTCCTATCAAAGTGAGGTTTGCCGCCGGATCATATGGTAAGCTGGATGTTACCATTCAGGATCCTGCAACCAATCAATGGAAATGGGTCACCATAGGATACAACGATTTTGTCAAAGGAAATCCAGCTATAGCTGGTAAAGAAAAAATCAAAATATATGCATTGGCATTTTTGGCAAAATTTCCAGATGCCGACCCTGACATGCCCATCTATTTTGGGTTAGATGATATAACTTTTAAAGGGGCTCGCGCAATTCCATTTCGATTTTCCGAACCTACTATGTTTAAACTCCCGGAGTTCAAACCCTATATTCCTGAAAAACATTATTACCAGGGAGGTGAGTTCAATTTGAGTGGAGCATGGTCGCCGGGGACCAAAGAAGTATCACTTGAAATTGTGTCTTATACCGATAGAAATAAATCGGTGTTTGAGGGGAAATTGTCTCATCAGGGCACACAATGGTCCTTGCCGCCATTTAAGCTTAACTTCCAGGAGGGCCTGTACCTGGGCACCCTAAAGGCATATGATGGCACCAACCAAATATCTGATACCGAATTTACTATTCATATTGCGCCAAAAAACATAGCTGGGAAACACCCCCGCTTATTATTTAATACTGAGACGAAAAAGGAAATCAGTAAACGGTTTCAAGAAGACCGATTTAAGCAGGTGTTTGAGGATATATCAGCGCGTGCAAAGGAACTACGAGATAGAATTCCAGCGGAGGGTCTGATTTTTGACCTGGACCAATTTCCAGATGAGGACTGGCTATCTACCTGGAATGCTTGGGGTTCGCATATCTATCACACCGGTGCAGCGCTAAGACAAAATGCCAGAGCCTATGTTTTTCATGGGGACCTGGAAGCGGGAGAATATGTAAAACAAGTGTTATTGCGTTTGGCCTCATGGCCCAACTGGACGCATCCGTGGCAAACCAAGCGTGGGCGATTCAGCGAACATCGAACCGGCAGTTGGTCACACCGGGTGGCTGAGGCGTATGACCTGGTCTATGATCTAATGAGTGACGATGAGCGGGCAACAATTCGCCAGGCCATTATGAAAAATATTGTGGAAGGGGCTCATCGCACCTATGTTTACCACGACAATATTACCGCAGCTACTTCCAATTGGTTGGCTATGATCGTCGGTGGATCATTAATGTGTCAGGCCGCTGTGTTTGAGGATGGAGACCACACCAGTAATATTGAACCCTATTTTACCGGCGCTATAATGAAGTTAAACCGATTCCTCAACAACGTAACAGATTCAAATGATGGCGCCTGGGGTGAAGGCTTTGGTTATAATAATTATAGTTTATCAAACCTGTCTTATAGTTTGACATCGCTGGATCAGGTGTTTCATATTGATCTATCTCAACCACTTAAGGGTACTTACAACGAGTATATTTGGGCCGGTTTGATTAAGGATAAAAAATGGTTTGAATACGGGGACTCAAGAGGACTTACTTCAGCAGTAAATTGGGCTTATTTACTAGCAAAATATAAGGATCCACGCTTGAGTTGGTTTTATCATTTTCTAAATGAAAGCAGCTCCAATAAAGTAAACTATGAGGATGTGGTTTTTAATACAGAAAATATTCCCCAAAAAGATCCATTTGAAGAAAATCCGGTAAAATTATTCCGAGACCTGGGTACTACTGTGTTTAAAAGCGGCTGGGAGAAGGATGATTTTGTTTTTGTCATGAGGACCGGACCTGCCTATAACCATCAGCACCTGGATCAAGGTAGTTTTTGGTTGGCCGATCGCGGTGAGATCTTCGTGGAGGAAAGGCCACTCAGCAGTTCTGATTATTATGATGATCCGATTTATGAATCCTGGTTGACACAGCCGGTTGGTCATTCAACTATATTGGTCAATGGAAATCATCAAAGCCAAAGGGTAGGGGACCACTTAAATTTTGCTCCGGGTTTTAATGACCATGCATTTGTGTCTCATTTCCTGGACGGTACCTCCGCTGCTTTCACATCAGGTAACATGGGCAGATTGTACTGGGACAAAGTAAGCAAACTCAGCCGCAATGTACTGTATCTCAAACCTGGTGCCATATTAATGCTGGATGTAGCGGTACCTTCAGCAGAGGATGCTGAAATTACCTTGCTCTACCAAATAAAGCGCCTGGAAGATATACACCCAGGCGAAAAAATTTCTACCATTATTAAGGACCAGGCAACCATGCATGTGCTGCATCTGGCCCCCTCCAATACCGTAGCAAAAGCTGTGGCAACGCCACATTATTTGCGAACATTACAAAATGTGCGACCATTGAAGCAAGAGGGTATGCTCACCATCAGTAGCCGTACAAATGGTGCCCCTTTAGTTATGGCGAATTTAATAACAACTACCGTTTCAGGTAATGCTCCTGAAGTGACTAGTGAAAGCGGGGATGGTTTTGTTTCAGGAGTAGCAATGGGCAAAAAATTTGCTTTTTCTACCGAACCCGGTCAAGAGTATCGAGTTGGGAATATTTCTACTGATGCGCTCACTTTTACTTGGGATGATGACCGGATTTTTGCAGCGAAGGCCTTGGTTTATCAAGATGATAATCTGAAGCTTTCATCTGAGGTGCCCATCACTTTTGAATACACTAAAGATCGGCTAGCCTATTACATTGAGAAGGATGGGTTGCTTACCTTGCTTTTGGAGGCGGCGCCAACGGCCATAATTTTAAATGAACAACCGGTAGAAGGATTCTCTTATGAGCTAGCTACCAAGGAATTAAAGCTCCAACTGCCCAAAGGGGAAGGTGAGATATTGATTGATTATTAGGGGTAAGGGAAGGAATTCTGCGCTAGATTGAAATCCATGCGCAGTTTTCGTATTGCGATGAACTGCTTAAGTAGTTAGCTGGTAATCGCTGACAAGAATATCGGTCGATAGATCCAGACTTGCAGCCAAATTTCTAATCATCTCCAGGGTTAATTTCCTTTTTCTATTTAGAACTTCCGATACTCTACTTTTTCCGCCAATTACATCTATGAGGTCTTTTTGTTTTAACTGCCTTTCTTCCATTCTGATCTTAATGGCTTCGATAGGGTCAGGAGCTTCAATTTTATAATGTTTCTTCTCGTATTCATCAACCAGCAATCCTAACAGATCCGCTTCATCGCTTTCATTGGTACCAAAAGGAGCGTCAAAGATCATTTCTAATCTTTTTAAAGCCCTTAAATAATCTGATTTAGTTTTTAATAGTCTGTTTTCTATATACATATCCTCAATATTTATACCTTATTAACATCAATCCGGTCATATTCCGAGTGTGTCCCAATGAATCGTATGAAAATCCATTGTTTCTCATAGTTGATTTTAGCCAACAGCCTATATGAGTTTCCCTTAATGTTGAATACAATTTTACCGCCTTTAAGCACACTTACATTAGCATATGTGTTTTTTACATCATTTGGGCTTTTCCAATCAGCTTTAATAGCTGTGTCAAACCAGGTTTTTAAGTATTGTTCTGAGTCTGCATGTTTTTTCCAAAACTCTTTTAGTGTACTCTTTGCAAATATTCTTTCCATACCACAAACGGCTAAAATTAATAAAAAGTTCTATATTTGGGAACTATATTTTGAAATATTTAAACTGTCAGCAGAGTAAAACTCGTTTAACTATAGTTAAGTCAGTTGCCAATTTATTCAGGTAAATTATATTGATACAGTATCAATACTTGATACCAGGTCCAATAGATGAGATACCTGGACACCATGCACCAAATCGGAGCGATCAATCCTTGCAGGCTGACCGGTATAAAATTTTAACTTTTTGTAGGCCCTTCACTTTTTGTTTCGATTTCCGAAGATCAAAATTGCGCTGTAGGTTCAACCATAATTCCGGTGTGGTGTCAAAAGCTTTGGCTAACCGCAAACCTCAGAATCTGGGAAACTAACAATATTGGAAGTTAAAAAGGCGAATGATGATGAAATTAGTGAAGATTGGTGTAACAGTTTGTGACAATCGGATACCTTTAAGTAGGTACATCTTTGATATGGCTAAAAGCGAAAAACTGTTCAATCCCTTTGAGGGTCGTAATAAAGAAGATGTTTGGCTAGAGATCAGGAATAGGTCTCAAAGAATTACCAGGGACCAAGCGCTAAAAAGAATCAGGGACAGCACAAATAATCAGGCAAAAAGCACCTGAAGTAACAAGAAGACTCTGATTGCGCACTGAGGCGTTCTATTGGCCCCAATGTTCTACTGTTCGAATGCTCAAATGTTCTATTATTCAATTGTTCCCACCTTCCCTACTTAAACTCAAACACAAATAACCCATTATCAATATCACTGACAAAGATATTTCCTGATGCACTGAAGGGATAAACCCCAAAAGCGCCTAGAAACCCATTGCCTATGCCGGTTCCTCCATTTAAGTTGGTATTGAATTGGTCTAGCAGTCGAGGTTCGGCCGGGGTAGAAACATCAAAAATCTTAAAGCCAGCACCATAGTAAGAGACATAGGCCAGGTTATTAATTATATATAGATTATGGGTCCGGGCAGTGTTGTCGCTGATTTCCCCTACTAAAAGGGGATTGGTGGGATCAGCAATGTTCCAAATAGTGATATCTGCCAATGGATCTGCCGCGGTCTCATCGCATATGAATAGAAAGTTATCATCTTCCGTTACCCAACCGCTGTGATGATAGGTGCCAGGGTTTCGTACTTCGCCTAAAAGCTGAGGGTTTGTAGGATCTTGTACATTATAAATATATGTGGCATCACCGGCGTGAAAATCATACAAGCGGTCACGGATTACCGCTACGTCATGTCCACCCGAGGCATTTACATCTTCCCAAACCAATTCAGGCACCATCGGGTCAGCGGCAATATCAAATATTCGTAACCCTGGCGGAAACTCAAAGCTCATATACATATAGGAGCCCTCAATATAAATATTGTGCGCTGCTTGAAATGCGCCTACTATCACCGGCTTTGTGGGATCGCTGATATCCACCACCCTGCTGGAATCGTCAGTGGCTGACGGGAAATCACTGTTGGTTACATATAAGAAGTGACCGGATGTTTTCATATCAAAGCCAGTAACCTCCGGGAAAGTGGAGGCGATTTGTGGGTTGGCGGGATCGGTTACCTCAATCAATGTGACATTGCCATCGCGGAGGTTTGAAAAGTCTCCCATTATTGCATACTCCTTTCCGGTGGACTGGTCTACATAACCCCACACATCAGTACCTAGATTTCCAGCTATGGTTGTTTGAGAGAGCAATGAGATGGCCGGAATACCAGCTTCATCATCCGAGGCACATGCTGCCAGCATGATGCAAATTAATACTGAAACCAAATGACGGGTCACTTTATAGTTGATCTTAGATAACCAACAATGCTAAGGAAAAATAATTCAAAAAGATTACCAGTCTTCTAGCAATTCCTCGATATCATCCATTTTTTCCTGACTATAGGCTCCGGAGGTGGTATGGACGATACTTCCATTTTCATCCAGTACAAAGAAATAGGGGGTGTCCTTGCGATCCAATTTTAGTGATTGCTTAAAGGATTTGATCTCGCCTTTATAAAAAAGTAAATGCGGCTCCAATACTGGATCTGAATTTTTTCTCATTTTCTTTTTCACCGGGCCTGCTGCGGCTTTATTTATTCCGGCAAACATGGCTATAAAAAAAACATTGACATCATAATCTGAGCCGAATAACGATGGTTTATCTGATTTGTGAATAAATGTTTGATACACCGGATTAAACCAGGTAACCAGTTGATCTTCAGATTTTTTAGAATAGGACATTCCAATAAGGGTAAATTTTCCTTTGGTGTCCTGTGGTAAATTTACTACTTCGTCGTTAAGCCTGGTTACTTCCATTCGGGGGAAAGACTGACTCATTTGACCGTAAAGAATAGGACCTGATAACATAATCAGGGCCCAAATGAAGTGAGTGATATTTTTCATTTTATTGAGAATTTGCCTGTATAACGACTATAAAGTAAAATTAATATGCATGTACCACTATTGCTCAGGAATAATGATGATCACCCGACTATGTAAGGAATTGGGAAAGATTATATTATTCTTTTTCTTTTTCAAACTATTCATGAAATGACTTTGTTACTAAGTAATTCAAATTACGTGGACATGAGAATTCTCATTTTATTTGTCTTGATTCTGACTTTTACCACCTGTAATGATGATGATCTATCCATGTCGGAATTTGCCGGAAACATGATGGCATATAATTTAACTCCGGAATCCTCCCACTACCATGGTTCAGGCACTGTAACTTTCAAGGAGCGAGTAGATCAGGGTGTTACTATTGAAATCGCCATGGATCCCACAGGTTCCGGAGGATTCCATCCAGCTCACCTCCACTATGGTACTTTTGATAATCCTGATGCGGAAATGGCAGCTATGTTAAATTCTGTAGATGCTACTACCGGGGAAAGTTCGACCACAATTTACAAACTACTGGATGAAACCAAAGTCACCTATGCGGACCTCATTGAGTTTGATGGGAGTATTAAAATCCATCTGGATGATGGTCCTAATAAGAAAGTAGTGATAGCAGCAGTAAATATAGGTTTAAACGCCAGCCCTGGTGGCAAGACCCAGCCTGCCGGTTTACCTGCCGATTAGGCATGGCTGGCAGGCAAATAACAAATAACAACTAAGGACCAAAGTCTAATGTTCCAAGCACCAAACACGGTGGAATTAGTCAGTCAGTTGGATCTTCGGCAAATGACATTTGGTACTTAAATGAAATTTGCTATTGGTGATTTGATGCTTTCGCTATCGTGCTTAGCGCCGGGCGCAATGGGAGCTGCTAGCAGTTTGTCAGGGATGTTAAAAGCATTTACCAAATCATAGGCGTCTGTCCTTATTTCCTGGCAAAGTTCCGTTAATTGTTTCCTGATGGCTTTGCTTTTTACCCCTTCGAAGTAACCATTCTCTAAGTACCAGCCTTTATGTTGATACAGCAGATTAATTGCAAATAACTGGCGCAATCTATCCAAAGTTTCTCTTAACTGAGGATTTTCTGTACTGTTTACCTTTACTACGAATTGTTCCAGAATTACCCGTTCAATATAGGCCTGGGCAAGCTGCAACAAATGATTTTGACATTCGTTAAAGGCCTGAAAACTATTCATTCCGGCATCAATTCTATATTTGAGTCGTTGACCGGCCCTGGTTAGCAGATGTTGCTCTCTATAGGTGAACGCCGCTAAATGAAACTCACTGTCCAAGAGGTGTTCTTTGGCGGTTTTACGGGTAATAATTGGATTCATCTCAGCCAGAGAAGTCGCTGCTTGTTTGGCAATGTATTTCACCAGTCCCAGAAACTTTACATCGTTGAATTCCTGTTTGAATTCGACTAGTCTGGATTTAGCCACCAGCTGCATTAATACAGTATTATCACCTTCGAAAGTGGTAAATATCTCGGTGTCAGCTTTAAGTTCTGCCAAGCGGTTTTCCCATAGATATCCACTTCCACCACAAGTCTCCCGGCAGGTTTGAAGAGTGTGAGTAGTGTTCCATGTGCAGTAAGCTTTTATCCCCGCCGCCAATGTTTCTATTTCCCGGCCTTCACCTGGTTTCTGATCAAGATACCGGTCTGTCAAGTACTTTAATGCAAAGTCCAAAGCATAGACATTTGCCAGTAGAGGCATCAGTCTTTTTTGATGAGCTTGATAATCAATGATCAATTGCTCTGGCTGGCCTGGGGCCCCGAACTGCCTCCTTCTATGAGCGTATCGAACCGCTATGGTCAGGCCTGATTTAGCGGCGCCCAAGGCGGCCAACGGGACTCCTATCCGACCACCGATCAGAGTCCCCAACATAGTAAAAAATCGCCTTGAGGGGTTAGCGATCTGGCTATTGAAGTGCCCCTCTGTAGTGATTTGTGCAAAACGGTCCAATAGATTAGTTTCAGGAATAGGGACATGTTCGAACCAAATACGTCCGTTATCCACTCCATTTAGTCCCTGCTTTTCGCCACAATCCTCAATCCGGATTCCCGGCAATACTTTCCCTGTTTTATCTCGTATCGGTACCATTATGGCACATACCCCATGGTTTTCTACACCAATAATTAGTTGTGCAAAGACTGTTGCTATTTGTCCATGAAGCGCAGCATTACCAATGTAATCCTTTCTGGCTGATGAGTTGGGCGTATGAATGGTGAATTCTTTGGTCTCATGATCATAGGTGGCGGTGGTTTCAATATCACGCACATTGCTGCCATGTCCGGTTTCTGTCATGGCAAAGCACCCCGGAACTGCCAGGGTACCAATATCCTGCAAATACTTTTCATGATGCTTTTGGGTGCCTAGAGATAGTATACTTCCTCCAAACAGGCCAAATTGCACGCCATATTTTATGGTTAAACTAAGATCAAAATGACTAAGTATTTCCATGGTGGCGAAATAGTCTCTCATATTACCACTACCCCCGTAAGTTTCAGGGTAAGACAAAGAACCATAGCCATTCCGGGCTAATACCTGACACCATGCTAATACTTTTTGTCTATAGACATCACGGTCGGCAGTGTGCTCCTTGTTAAAATCCTCATTTTGAAGTAGTAGTCGAAGTTGGTGCTTAGTGGCATGAGATTTTCCGTCAAGGATTTGTGATAGATGTATGACGTCAAGCCTTGAGGATAATTCTATAGGTTCAGGAAGGTCCCGTGGACCTTCGAAAAAAAGATCGTCCAGCGCCTCGGTGGTGATGACCCCTAAAGCCTCTTCTATTTGACTTAAAGCCTGCTGAGCAGTTTCACTTTGCCATTGCTCCCGTGACTGATCCGATATGCGGGTAATTTCCAATCCAAGGGAGGCCAGGGACTTTCTCGAATCATTGGGTATATGCGGTGCTGCCAGCTTAATTACTGAAAGCCATTCATTCAGTTGTTTTGGTGAGGGAGGATGTTCTGGTCGCAGACATTTACAAACAAAAGATTTTTCGTCCTCCGTCAGCCAATCCTGTTTTTGAATTTTCTGTTCAATTGACGTGATTTCTTCATCAGAAAGTACACTATCCGACCAGGCTATATAAAGCATAGGTAAAAAGATCAGTAGCCCCGGTGATTGCTCGATGGTGTGGATATCGGCCTGGCTTAGATCCCGGAATATTTGCTGTAATTTCATGTGGTTGAATTATGCTCTACTTGTCAATTTCTCTTTTTGCCAGATCTTGCTTCCCATTGTTGACGGGCCAATCGCTGCATATCCTCTACGGTATCTGACTCGTCCACAATTTCTAAACCTAATAGGGTTTCAAACAGGTCTTCCATTGATACCAGCCCAACTATACTGCCGTAGTCATCATTTACTATGGCGATATGTTGGCTTTCACGCACCAGTTGTTCCAGCAACTTTTGAAGTGGGTCGGTGCTGTGAACGAATTGAATGTCTATGCGAATATCCTTTAACGGTTTGTCAGAGTGCCCTTCGACCAGCTGTGCTAAAAGTTCGTCTTTCAGGATCATTCCGGTAATGTGGTCAGCATTTTCTTTAAAAACAGGAATACGGGAAAAAGCCAAAGGCTTGTATTGTTTATAGAATTCGTACAGCCTTTGTTGTTCATCGGCAATCAACATTACAGAGCGAGGGGTCATAATATCATTTACCTGGAGTTTTTCCAGGCGCAGCAGGTTTTGAATGATAGTGGATTCACCAGGGGCAAGGGCCCCGCTTTCGGCCCCGACCTGTGTCATTGCGGCAAAATCCGCTCTACTCAACACAGACCGTGACTTGTCTTTCTTCAGCGTTTTTGTAATGTGCTGGCTGAGCCATACAAACGGAGCAAAGATCCAGATCAAAACCTTTAAAGAACGCAAAGTAAATGCAGTCAGGGACTGCCACATGTTTGCTCCTATAGTTTTAGGAATGATCTCAGAAAGGAAGAGTATGGCAAGGGTCATGGCCCCGGCGATTACAGATTCATAAGAAATAGCGGTAAAGCCCAGATTTAGTTGTGTAGTACCGAATAACTTGCCGGCCTGTGAGCCCACACCAATGGCTCCTACGGTATGCGCAATGGTATTCAGTGTCAAAATTGCAGAAAGCGGACGGTCAATATCGTTTTTATAGGCCTGTAACTGATCAGCAAGAGGTTTCTTTTCATGAACGCAACGGTTGACATAGGAGGGGGTCACACTAAGGATCACCGCTTCCCAAATAGAACATAAAAATGAGAAAAGAATAGAAAGTACAAAAAAGAAGACTAGTAGAGTCATATTCCAAAATACGCAATTATCATTAAAAATTAGTACAAGTTATAATGTAGTAAGCGATAACTAGATATGCGTGATAAGTTTGAGTGGACTAGCTTGACACGCACCATTCTCTATTTAGTACACTTGACGGAATTTTTCGTAATTTGAAATACCCAACAGTATTTAATTATTTAATATGAAAGATCTAAGATCCAACCAGAATGAATACCGCCAACATCTTGATAGCCGGGTGCACAGGATCACGATTATGACGATGCTGCTCTGCACGTGCGCAGTGCTACTGTCGATCCACTCCGTCAGTGCCCAGCTGGTGGAATACCGCTTTGATGAGTTGCGGATGATGAACGGGCCCTGTTGCACTGACGAGGGCACCGACCTCGTGGTCGATGACGAGGGAAGCGTGCTCGTTGCCGGGTACCGCGGCAGCATCGACCTGGACCATGATGGCGAGATTGATATCCCGACCTTCGGCAGACCCGACGTGCTTATTTCCAAAATCACCCTGGTCGATAACACCAACACCGGGTGGACGCGGGGACCCGGAGGGCCCACACAGGACCGGGCGGATGGCATTGCGTCTGATCGCCACGGTGGTGTTTATGCCGTCGGATTGTTTAACGAACGCCTACAGATGAGCGAGACTACCACGCTGCATTCTGAAGGAGGGAGCGACGGCTTCCTCGCACGCTACGGCCGCGACAGCAAGCTGATCTGGGGCCGGGCAATCGGAGGGACAGGCGACGACCGATTCTGGGACGTCGTGAGCGACAGTAAAGGCAATGTGATCCTAATCGGTACGGTTATTGGCCCCGTCGACGTCGACCGTGATGGCAGGATAGACCTAAATGCAGGTGAGGATGGTCAAGCGCTGATCTTATCATTTTCGCCGGAGGGCGATTTCCGCTGGATGCGTGCGTCGGGCGGCAACGCCAGTGCCTGGGGATTGGCCGCTGGGATGGGTCCAAACGATGAGGTCTATATCGCCGGATGGTATCGCAACGGGGCGCCGGATTTCGACGGCGACGGGGAACCAGACCTGCAGGTCTCCGAGGTAACGTCGGCCGACATAAAGGACCCCGCAAAATATGAGTACGACGGTTTTTACGGGAGGCTCGACGAGAATGGGTCACCGCTGTGGATTAATGGCGTATCAGGACGCGCGATGCAGACCGTTTCTTCACTGGCTATCGCAGCGAACGGGGACCTGCTGGTTCTTGGTGGTTATTCCTCAGCACCGGACTTCGATGGTGACGGTGTAGCCGACCTTGAGTTCCGAAGTATGGCCGATCGTCTGTGGAAATATCAAGGTGATGGGAACATCTTTCTGATGCGAGTCACTCCCGACGGGGAGCGAGTCTGGACGAAACGCTATACGGCGGGCGCCAGACACGTCGTGGCGCGTGACAGTAGCATTGTATTGAGCGGTGCGTATTCGGGTGCGCTGGACATCGATGACGACGGTGTGCCCGAGCGCGAGTCCGATGGCGATGATCAGCGCGAAGGGTTCAGCGCGATTCTCGATGAGCAGGGCGAGGTGCGACAGGTTCTGACGGTCGTTGGAGATCATCACGACATCGTTAACGCGGCGGGTTTCTCTCCCGACGGTAACACACTTTACCTCACCGGATACACGTCGCTCGGGGCCGATTTCGATGGTGATGGTAAAGTAGAAGTTTCGTCCGTGTGCGACAAGGCCGGCGAGCTCTATCTCGCGGTGTACAGACTAGAAGAACCGAACTAATTGGGTGCGGTGCTTCTGGTGGTTGTCTGCCGTTCACTCTTAATTTTTGGGATAGTCACCATTTTCGATGTGTACAACTCTTAAAAGTTACCACATCATATTGATTAATTTAAAATTTCAAGTCTATTTATCAAGCGCTACAAATACCCCAGAAACTTTGGCTGTTTCCGGTTGTTGAGTGCTGTTTAATATCAGTAATTCCACCGCTTTGGGTCTGTTACTGGAATTTGACCCGGAGGTCCTTATCCGATAAATTAAAAATCGTTTATCAATTTATCAATTGCTCAATTGTTCATAATGCTCAAATGTTCCACTATTCCCTTGTTCCCCCATTCAAATGTTCCCCTATTCTCCTGCTCCCAACACAATGCTCTCATACCTGACCTTGGCCACCCCGCGGATGGTAGCAGCCACTGAGCAGTATTTGTCCACTGAGAGTGCTACGATCTTGGCCAACTCGGATTCGGTGGTATCAGGAGAGGTAAGTTTAAAGGTCAACAAGATATCAGTGAAATGCTTGGGATGCTCATCCCGGCGCAAGCCTTCAGCAACTACCTGCAAATCATCAATGGTCTTCCTTTTTTTTCTGTAAAATCTGAATAACATCTACTGCTGAACAGGCCGCGGTTGCCGACAACAGTAACTCCGTTGGTGATTGGGCCTTTTTTCGGTCCGGGTCGTACATATCGATCTGCACGGTATTTCCCTGTGGATTGGTTGCCTCATATTCCAACTCTGCTTTGTAGGTAGTGGTGATGGTTCTTATATTGCTCATAGTTAAGTTTGTATTACATATTCCTGCGGTATTGCCCACCTACCGCAAACATTGTTTGAGTTACTTGGCCTAAAGAGCAGTACTTACAGGCTTCCATAATACCTTTAAATATATTTTTGTTTTGAATGGCTGCTTGTTTCAAGTTACCTAACCACTTTTCAGCGTTTTCATTATGGTACTGATGCAGCCGCTCTAACATGTCTATTTGATAGAGTTTTTCCTCTTTGGTGGCCCGGATCACCTCTCGGGGTATGACGGTGGGAGATCCTTTTGAAGACAGAAAGGTATTGACACCCATAATTGGCAGTTCACCGCTATGCTTTAGGGTTTCATAATACAAACTTTCTTCCTGTATTTTCCCGCGTTGGTACATAGTTTCCATGGCCCCTAAAACGCCGCCTCTTTCGGTGATCCGGTCGAATTCTGCAAGCACTGCTTCCTCAACCAAATCGGTAAGCTCCTCGATAATAAATGATCCCTGCAGTGGATTTTCATTATTTGCCAGCCCTAATTCCTTATTGATGATCAACTGTATGGCCATGGCCCTTCGCACCGACTCCTCTGTGGGTGTTGTTATGGCTTCATCATAGGCATTGGTATGTAAACTGTTGCAGTTGTCATAGATAGCATAAAGGGCCTGCAAGGTGGTTCTTATGTCATTAAAATCGATTTCCTGAGCATGTAAAGATCGACCGGAGGTCTGAATATGATATTTTAACATTTGTGAGCGGTCGTCGGCATGATATTTTAATTTCATAGCTTTGGCCCATATCCTTCTGGCAACCCGGCCGATCACCGCATATTCTGCATCTATGCCATTGCTAAAGAAAAAGGAGAGGTTTGGAGCAAACTTATTTATATCCATACCACGGAAAAGAAAGTACTCTACATAGGTAAATCCATTGGCCAGTGTAAAAGCCAATTGTGTGATGGGGTTTGCACCTGCCTCGGCGATGTGATAACCCGATATAGACACCGAATAAAAGTTGCGCACTCCCTGGTCAATAAAGTATGCTTGAACATCTCCCATAAGCCGAAGGGAAAACTCCGTTGAAAAAATACAAGTGTTTTGGGCCTGGTCCTCCTTGAGAATATCAGCCTGAACGGTGCCCCTGACAGCCTTTAAAGTTTTAGATTTTATATCATTATAGACATCCTGGTTTAACACTTGGTCTCCGGTAACACCAAGCAACAATAACCCTAAGCCGTTATTCTCTTTCGGCAGCTTACCTTGATATTGCGGTTTTAGCGCTTCTTGCCCCTGATAAAGTTTGGTTATCTTGTCTTTCACTTCCTCGACCATACTCTGTTCTCTAATATATAGCTCACATTGTTGATCGATGGCCGCATTCATGTAAAATGCCGTAATAATTGCTGCCGGCCCATTAATGGTCATACTTACCGAGGTTTTTGGATCGGACAAGTTGAAACCTGAATAGAGTTTCTTGGCATCGTCCAGACAACAAATGGATACTCCTGAATTACCAATTTTCCCGTAAATATCGGGTCTATGATCCGGGTCGCTTCCGTACAAGGTTACGGAATCAAAGGCTGTAGACAACCTTTTAGCGGGCATGTCACGGCTAACATAATGAAATCGCTGATTAGTTCGTTCCGGCCCACCTTCACCGGCGAACATCCTGGTGGGATCCTCACCCTCACGCTTGAAGGGATAAACTCCCGAAGTAAACGGAAAAGAACCAGGTACATTTTCCTGCAGGATCCAGCGCAAAAGATCGCCCCATCCTTCATACTTGGGAAGGCTAATTTTAGGTATTTTGGTATGTGAAAGGGACTCTGTATAAGTTTGTAAATTGATTTCGGTATTTCGCACCACAAATTTGAAAGTCTCGTTTTTATATCTCTCAAGCTTATCCGGCCAGCCTTCAATCAGTTCCATATTACGTGGATCCAAATCTTTCGTCAATGATTCATAATGGGCCTCCAACTGTGGTAAAACATCAATGAAAGTAGTGGAATTTTTCAGCGAATCAATAGTCTTCCTGATGCCGTATAAAGTCTGGGCTATTTGCTGCTGGGACTGTACCCAGCGATCATATTGTCGATTATTTTCCGTGATGTCTGAGAGATACCGGATCCTGTTGGGGGGGATAATGTAGACCTTCTCAGACATCTCGTCGGTGATCTGAAAAGAAGAGTGGATTTCTGAATTGGTTTTAGCGCTAATAGTTTTTATTACGCACTTATATAGCTGATTAATGCCGGGATCATTGAACTGACTGGCAATGGTTCCAAAGACCGGCAACTCTTGCTGGTCTCTGTCCCACTGATGGTGATTTCGTTGGTATTGTTTTTTGACATCCCTGAGCGCATCAATAGATCCGCGTTTGTCGAATTTGTTCAACGCAATTATATCTGCGAAATCCAACATATCAATTTTTTCCAACTGAGTGGCGGCTCCGTACTCCGGAGTCATCACATAAAGTGAAACATCGGAGTGCTCAATAATTTCGGTATCGGACTGACCTATACCAGAGGTTTCTAAAATTACCAGATCAAATTGCGCCGCTTTAACTATGTCAACTGCATCTCTAACATATTTGGATAAGGCCAGGTTGGATTGACGTGTTGCCAGGGAGCGCATATAAACCCTGGGATGATTGATGGCATTCATTCGAATGCGGTCACCTAGTAGTGCTCCCCCGGACTTACGCCTGGAAGGATCAACCGAAATAATGGCCACAGTCTTTTCCTCAAAATCAACCAGGAAACGTCGTACTACTTCGTCCACCAAGGAGGATTTACCAGAGCCGCCGGTTCCTGTTACACCCAATACAGGGGGCAGAGATTTTGCCAACTCCCTGACTTGTTTTAAAATTTCAGCGCTTTGGTCCGGAAAATTCTCTGATGCTGAGATGACCTTGGCAATGGCTTGTTGGTCTTTATTTTGAAGGCTTTTAATAGTTCCATTCAATGAGCTTGCCAGTATCTTTCCAGTAGGTCGATCAGATTGTGCTACCAGATCATTGATCATGCCCTGCAGGCCAATAGAGCGACCATCATCAGGCGTGTAAATGCGGCAAATACCATATTCGTGCAGTGCCTGGATCTCATCTGGCAGTATGGTGCCACCACCGCCGCCAAATATTTTTATGTCATCTGCCCCATTTTCCTTCAACAGATCATACATGTATTTAAAAAACTCCATATGCCCACCCTGGTAGGAGGTAATGGCGATTGCCTGAACATCTTCCTGTATAGCACAGTTGACAATTTCCTGTACTGATCGATCGTGGCCAAGATGAATGACTTCTACTCCGGTACTTTGAATTATACGGCGCATAATATTAATCGCAGCATCATGGCCGTCAAACAAAGAGGCAGCGGTAACTATTCTAAGGTGATTTTTGGGTTTATAAGGGGCTGGAGTATTATTGGGCATCTAACTATTAAATATCCTCATAAAGTTACGTTTTTTCCACTGTTTTGCCCCAACAATGCTCAATTTGCCTCCTGACCTCCATGTTCTTCATGGCCCAAATCTCACACTCACACTCAAACTCGCACTCATTACTCACACTCATCTCACCCCAGTTATTTATTTTTGAATTCACCGCAACTGTTTCAATGGATCTTGTTAAATTGCATTATTTGTAGAATCATTCTCATCCGGTGCGTCTATTATTTATCATTACTTTTTCACTTGCCAGTACGATTCTTTATGGTGCCACCTGTACCACTACCAGCACCACTACCTGGGATTGCGGCACCCCTGGTTCAAATGACGATCTGATAGTCAATCATAATATTACCATTACCGGTGATTTTACGGTTAATAACGGCAGTATAACTGTCAATTCACCCAACACCTTAACTGTTACTGGAAACCTAACTTTCAACAACAACTCTACCGTTCTAGTAAATAACGGAGGTTGTATACATGTCGAGGGTAATTTATTAAATAAGAATAACAGTGGTGACATTGAAATTTTCGGGACCTTAATTATTGATGGAGATTTCACCAATGGTACAGGAATCGGTAATGGGGCAGTAATTGATGTTGGAAGTACAGGAAGCATTACCTATGGGGGTTCCTGCGACAACCCGGGAACCGTAACGGATGATTCTGGCTCCTTTAGCGGCGATTGTGATAATCCAATTCTACCGGTAGAATTGGTTAATTTTCGGGCTACCGCTATCGAATTTGGAAATCTGCTCCAATGGGAAACGGTCTCTGAAAGAGACAACGATTTTTTTGAAGTCCAAAGAAGTGGAAATGCTCAAAGCTGGGAGGCTGTTACTGAAATCCCGGGAAATGGAAACAGCGATGTGATAATTAGTTATCAATATTTAGATTTAAATCCACAGCCAGGTCGAAATTTCTATCGATTGAAACAGGTTGACTTCGACGGTGCTTTCGAGTTTTCTTATATCGTTTCTGTCATTACCGGACAGTTGCCTCAATTACAAATCCAGAAGGTTTTTCCTAATCCATCCAAAGGGATTTTTCAAGTGTCATACATCACTGATAACGACGCCCCAATATTGTATAAATTAATAGATGAATTAGGGAGAGTAGTGACCTTTGGAACGGTGGACAATCAATTTGGTTCCAACACGCTTACTTTGGAATTTGCTAATGTTCCAGCAGGTCTTTATCTCCTTTGGCTTGAGAATAAAAGCTTAGCATTGTCCGGTAAACTATTGAAAATTGATTAATCGGCTGATAGTAATCGCTGTAGTTCCACAAGTTCTTGTCGATTTTTTTCAGAATAAAAGTTTCGTTTAATATTGCGTTTTTCCCTGCTGGTAAGCCTCCAGTTTAACGAGGCTCTTTCGATGGCCTCTTCTTTAATTTGCTTATTGGTGGGGCTTTCCTCTTCTGCTTCAGTATGCTCAAAAATGCTTCGGGTAACATATTCGAATTCAATACAATAAATATCATTTGCAAACCAGCTTTGAGCTTGGTCCAATAAATTGTCATTATTTATATCCTGCATATTGCCCAGATTGTTGTAAACACTGCTAATGGGAGTGACGATTTTTTGGAATAAAGAGTGCCCGTAGTTTTTTTCAATAGGTTCATCGTCCTCACTGTCTCTAATGGAAACAATCACTACTCCGCTGGTATTTTTAGCAATCCAGTCCTTAAATACATACAGGAAATGTAGCGCATCGGAGATTCCAAAGTTATCCGAAATCCCTGAATCCATAATCTCCATGGGCGGATCACTTGGTAACCGCACGCTAGGGGTAATATAGGGGAATGAGGCCCCTAGCCGCAGTGCACTTAAGAATCTGAGGTTGTTGGCTTGTTGCGCTTTAAAGAAGCGTTGAAAATCGATTCCTTTGATATCAGGATTCAAGGTATCTTTACCATAGACACTACTGGACGTCATGTAACTGACCGAATGTGGACTGATAAACAGTTTCCGCCCATCATTGATAACCGTGGGTGCTATAAATATCATTGGGATGATCGCTTCCTGCTCCGGTTGTGTGTATGCGGAAAGAGGTTTGTCCAGCACAAAGTCTGTATTTTTATTCAATTGTTGTTCAAATGCATAACCGCGATCTTTTTTGTACTGGAACCCGCCATATTGAAAACTTTGGTACTGAATAAATAGGTCACTTACCAACAGGCTGAAGATAATCGGATTAAGATTGTCTCTGGAGATGTTTTCCAGGTATCTTGGGCTATTCAGATCCAGGTGCTTTCCCATGGTATTTTGTAGTACAAGTTCCCGGTAATAGCTAGCACCTATTACTCCACCAGACGAACCCGTAACCAGAGTGGCATGTTTAAATAGTTTTCCATTGGTAGCGCTATCGGTGGCCTGAAGTGTTTTCATAGACCAAAGCGCCGCCCTTTGCCCGCCGCCACTGGCGGTAATAATCACCATTTTCGGATGCTCCGCGCTATCGAACTTCAAACGCCAGTTCTGTAAAATGCCTAATGTTCTAAGTTTATCCTCTCTTCTGTTGGCAGTACCACTTAAATATTTTAGTTGTTCAAGGGAGTATTCAGCCTTTTCGGTATGATAATCAAGGCCATAGGCTTGATATTCACTGGTGATCAGATCATGCTTAACCAAAATATTCAACAGGATCAGTAATGCTATTACCGCTGTAATTGACCAGCTTCGAAACCAGTAGGAGATCGCTCCGGTGAACATTATAAAAAAAGATAAGACCAGCACCACGCTAGCCGCAGCAGGAATTTGAAAAACCTGATATTCCCTGAATATTCCAAGAATCAGGATTACAAAGAAGATCACAAATTCTATTAGTACCAGGTTTAGATGGTTTTGATCAAAGACCTTAAGAATAGACTCTTTGTCATAGCCATGATCAGGGTTCACTTTTCTAATATGAAATCCAATATCCATATAATTGTCAACCCGGATACTCTTTCTCTTAGCGATATCCAGACGCTGTAATACATTTGCCCTGGAAATGGGTGACCGGCGTAGTTGTTTGTCTACATTGACTGTGATCAGCTTAAAGATGTCCTGGTTAGTAAATCGAAAGTAAGTGATCAAGAAAACGATCATGGCCAGACATCCACCTAATAACCCCATGATCTGACTCACAATTTGAATAGTGGTTGAGAATTGGTTATCCACTTGAAACCTGATAATACTGATAATATATACTACCAAAAAAGCCAGAGGGACAATACTGTTGTTAAAAGCAAACCTGCTAAAAGGTCGGGACAAAGTCCCCAAAAAACTAAATCTGAAGCTGTCCACTATGTAGCAGGTAATATGAAATGCCATAGAAATGCCACCAATGGCCACACCTATTATAAAAAAACTCCAGAAATCCACTTTATCCATATATTCCGGATCCAGAAACAGATAAGGGATACCCAAAACTTTTCCAAAATTCCCAGTTACCACGATGAACAGCAAAAACCAGCAAAGCAGCAGCACTTGGTTCTTTTTCACGTTGTTGATCAACAACTGGACTGGGAAACTATACAGGATCTTGTTTAACATCTTAGTGATTCCTTACTTTAATAGGTTAATTGGCTTTTCTTTGGACCTGTCTGCCTTTTTTTTTGCTGCCCCTATATAATTCGTACTCCAATAAGCGACATTCTATTTTCCCATTGAAAAAAGGAACCTTCCTGGTGGTACGTAATCCTATCTGCTTTGATAAATCCGGGTTACCTGAAAAAATGTAACCCCAATAGCCCGCACATTTTTCCTTAAAAAAGTCGCCAATCTTGCTGTAGGTTTCAGATAGCTGTTCTATCTGACCCATCCTGGCGCCGTACTCTGGATTGAGGATCACCACCCTGGTTGCCCCTCCGGTATCTTTACCTGAGTAAAATCACCATGATGAAAATCCATAGCAGATACCACCCCCGCCCAGGTGGCATTTTTTTTGGCTGCCCGTAAAGCCTCCAAACTGAAGTCGTTGACAAAGAAATTGGTTTCGAAGTCATTTTTTACCTGCTTTCTTGCCTCATCTTTCAATGCCACCCACAGCTCTTCCTGGTACTCTTTCAAATGCATAAAACCAAAATTTTGACGGTTAAGACCAGCGGCTACGTTGCATGCCATCATGGCCGCTTCTATGGCTAGGGTGCCGCTACCAGCCATTGGATTAATCAGCGGTACTCCTGGTTTCCATCTGGTGGCTTTAATAAGCGCAGCCGCCAGGGATTCACGTAAGGGAGCTTTAAAGGGTATACGGCGATACCCGTGTTTGGATATGGTTTCGCCTGAGGTATCGATATATAGGTGGCAGTCGGAGTTTACCCAGTGAAGATAGACCACTGACTGGTCACGCTTTGGTCCGGAGTCTGGTCTTTTACCACACTGGCTAAACATACGATCAACAATGGCATCTTTGACTTTTTGGTTCCCAAACCGGGTATCCAGAATATAGCGATTTTGTATATGAGAAGTGACACAGATATAGCCTTTGACCTGCAGATGGTCTTCCCAAGGTATTTTTGCTTACTGCCCGGTAGAGGTGATCCGGGTGAGAGGCCTGAAACTTGCTAATCAATAGTAAAACCTTGTTGGCAGTTCTTAGATATAGATTAAGGTACATGCAATCCCGCATATTTCCTTTGATCTCTATACTCAAGGGGTTCTCCACAACCACATTGTAACCGAGATCTTCTATTTCCTTTCGAAGGATTTTAGCTATCCCTTTTCCACAGGTAATTACAATCGAGCGTGAGTAAGTCATTGGTTTCCAGATGAGACCCTAAATTAGCCATAAATAGTAACCGGCGGCCAAACTGATCAGGATTGCACTTCCATAACAAAAAGTTGCGATAAGTTCATTGAGGTGTTTTACTTGTAAACCATCGTACAAAGTGAATCGGAAACGGTGGGCCCAGTGCAACAATGATAAGCAGATCAGTGCTAATAAAAACACTTTGGTTACAGGGGATCCAACTAGTTGATAAAGATTTTGATAATTAGGAGATTCAATCCAACCCAATGGGATAGCCACCCCTTGAATAAATAAAATCACTGGTACCAATAAAGCAGATATCACCCCACCAGCACCAAACAACGCCCACCAAAATGGTTCTGAACTCTTTTTCATGCTACAAATTGTCCAGGTTCAAAAATAACCAGGTAATGGCCACCGAAAATACTACCCATGCTGCCAAATTTAAGCTAATAATGAGCAAACCTGGTATTCTGATTTTACCGATTCTAATCACAATTGCTTTGGGGGCTAAATTAAACCAGGTGATACTATGATATATTACAAATGGGAAAGAAACCACATGCAGGGTCAGAGACAATGGTGTTTTTAACCAATCAGTAAAATTGGTGTAAGCTTCCGGCCCCAAACCCATGGCCCTGATCTGTAAAATCAATATAACAGCATAAAAGGCCACCGGCACGCTGGTTAGTTCGCGCAGGATAAAGCGGGCGTGAACCCACTTTTTCGCCCACCAGAATATTGGTTTATCCTTAACAAACATTCGGGGATGGCCTTTGTAGTATATGGGAAAACGACTGCTCTTAAACATGATTTATTAATTAAATATTGCTCATTTTTTACCCCAGGGCATTAAAAATGATTTCCACCAATTATTGGTAGCAGCAACCTTATATCTCTGAATAGCTCCAGCTGGATCCACGTCTTTAGGACAGACCTCAGAACATTCACCTACAAAAGTACACTGCCAAATGCCATCATCCTGGGAAAGGATGTCTTCTCTTGCTTCATTACCCTGATCCCGGTTATCAAGGTTATAGCGCTGGGCCAATGCAATGGCTGCCGGGCCTACAAATTCAGGTTCCAATCCATAAACCGGACAAGCAGAGTAACAAAGCATACAGTTGATACACATACTGTATTGCTTATAATCCCCTAATTGCTCAGGAGTTTGGATATATTCCCCCTCATCTAAAGATTTTTCTTCTTTCCTAACCATCCAGGGTTTCACCTTTTGTAGCTTGTCGATGAAATCACTCATTTCGATTACCAGATCCCGGACTACTGGAAAGTGTTCCAATGGTTCTATTCTCACCGGACCTGGTAGATATTTGTGCAAGAAGGCAGCACAGGTTAATACTGGTTCTCCATTGACCATCATTCCACAACTTCCACACACACCCATGCGACAGGACCACCGGTAAGTTAGGGTACCGTCAATCTCATCCTTAATGTAATTTAAGGCATCGAGTACCACCCAATCTTTTTTACAAGGCACTTCGTAACTGTCAACACTTGGTTCAGTTTCTTGATCCGGGCGATAACGAAATACTTCCAGAGTTATTTTTGAAACCATATTTCAATTCTTATTATTATACTACCTACCTGCCATAAACCCGTTCACCTGGTGGCCATTTGGTAATGGTTACCGGTAAATATTCAATCCTGGGTTTATTATTTTTTTCCTGGTATGCCAAACTATGAGCAAGGTAGTTTTCATCGTCTCGTTTGGCGTAATCAATGCGTTGATGTGAGCCTCTGGATTCCTTTCTGCTCAATGCGGATTGCACAATGGATTCTGCCAGGTCCAGCATATTTGACAGTTCCAACGCAGCCAGTAGCTCAGTATTAAAAGTGCGGCTTTGATCATCAATCGCTACTTTAGAGATCCTTTCCTTTAAGTTAGCGAGAATACTTTGTGATGCCAGCAGGGACTTTTCTGTTCTATATATACCACATCCCTCTTCCATCGCTTTGTGCATCTCTTTTCGAATGTCGGCAATCCTTTCTTGGTCCTTTTTCTCTTTGAAAAACTGGTTTTTGATTTGGTTTTCTTCCGTCACCGACTCAAGGGCCATATCAAAGGTGTAATCAGATTGATTTGAAGCAAATTCAGCAGCTGCAATTCCAGCCCTGACCCCAAACACCAACAGTTCGGTTAGTGAATTTGATCCCAATCGATTGGCCCCATTGATACTGACACAAGCAGTTTCCCCAGCGGCATATAGACCAGGCAGGGGAGTGGCCCCATTTATGTCAGTATGGATACCGCCCATCATATAATGAATCACTGGTCGCACCGGGATCATTTCTTTAACAGGATCTATATTTTCATATTTTAGGCAAAGCTCTCGTACAAACGGAAGCTTGGCATTGATTTTTTTCTCTCCCAGATGACGAATATCCAAATACACATATTGTCCATAGGGGCCTTCAAGTGCATTTCCTTTTTCCATTTCTTTCACAAATGCTTGAGAAAGACGGTCTCTGGGACCCAACTCCATAGACCGCAATACCGGCTCTGGTTGGGGGGTCCCTAAGTCATAATCCTGGAGATATCGATATCCATCCTTGTTGAGCAGATAACCTCCTTCAGCTCTGGTGGCTTCAGTAATCAGGATTCCGCTAAATGGCAGGCCAGTGGGATGATATTGTATGAACTCCATATCCTTTAGGGGAACACCAGCCCGGTAAGCCATAGCCATTCCATCTCCTGTTTTGATGTTGGCATTGGTGGTGAA
>PVMK01129502.1_pt1 | contig 45107 bp, 47 predicted proteins | sample 1853481 | NCBI WGS metagenome assembly PVMK01 (sample SAMN08533507, study PRJNA380276) | Marine sediment metagenome, whole genome shotgun sequencing project.
TGGGCCCCACGCGCCACATCCGCTCCAAGGGAAGCGGAGCAAGGAACTCCGAAGCGCCATCGCGGGGAACGACGGTCAGTCCGTCGGGTTTCTCGAGATCACTGGCGATCTTGGCAACGAACTTGTTCGTCGCGACACCCGCCGACCCGGTGAGCCCGATCTCGGAGAGGACGTCTTGCTTGATTCGGCGGGCAATCTCCGGGCCGTCCCCAAACAGGGCACGGCTGCCGGTCACATCGAGGAACGCCTCATCCACGGACAGGCCTTCGACCAGCGGCGTGTAGCGTCGAAACACCTCGAAAACCTTGCCGCTCAGCTCCGAATAGCGCGCTCGCCGGGGCGGAACCACGATCGCCTCGGGACACCGGCGGAGCGCCTCGACCATGGACATCGCCGACCCGACACCCGTAGGGTCGCGCCTCATAAGAGGCGGCCGTCACAACGCCCCGACGCGAGCGTGCACCCACCAGCACCGGCTTCCCGCGCAAATCCGGGTTGTCGAGCTGCTCCACCGACGCAAAAAACGCGTCCATGTCGAAGTGGATGACTGTACGCATGTGCTCTTTTGCGACCCTACCGCAACAAGTCTTGATCGCCAGCGCGATCGAACGTACCGTCCGACGCTATGGCGGAACCGGGCAACGAGGACCCCTATGCGGGTCGGTTTGGGCATCCTCAGACGGATAGACGACTGGATCTTCCACGTCGAGATGGGGAATCCTTTGGACGTTTCTCGGCGTGTCAGCGGTCATGGTGTTTCTCGACGTCACTGTACCGGCGCCTCGCCGCGCCGGACAGCAAGGTCGCCGAGCTCACGGCTCGCATTTTCGGTGTCGAGAGCCCCCAGGCGGTGGAAAGGCTCACGACGATGGGTCCCGATCGTCAGTGCGATCATCGGCGTGGGCCTCGTGTATTTTGCGTTTTGGACCGCGGAGGAGCGCGCCGCGGAGCCCGGAAAACAATCGCGCATCAAACCGGTCATTGACCACCGTCGTCGCCAGCGCCGGCCCTCGGCCTATTGGGATGGATCATGATCCCGGCCCGACGTCGAGTCGCGGTGGTTCTACCTGCTACTCTACTCCCTCGGGTGCTCTCGCATGGCTGTTCAAGCTGCTCCAGGGAGCGCGCGTCGGGCTGGGTGGACGAAGCTCGTAGCCTTCTTCGTCGTCACGGCGATTTACGGCTACATCACCCTCAACTACTTCCCCAGACGGCTATAGCTGGTCCAAAGAGCTGTCCCTGATCATGCTGCTCTGGGTCGGCTTCCTCGGCGCGAGCGTCTGTGCCCACGAGGGCAAGCACATTCAGGTGGGCGCGCTGAAACGCAGTCGTCCCTCCGTCGATGTCGCGATGGACGCGACGCGATCGGATACATCACCACTGCGGGCTTCTGCTTGTTCATCGCCGCGCTCGGCTACGAGTACGCGACCGAAGCGATCCAGCTCGAAGGGTCGATTCGAGCAGACCAACATCCCGGACTGGGTGGCGACGATCGCGGTTCCCTGCCGCGTTTGCCATGACGGCGATTCGCTACGTCGCCGCCGCGTTTAGCTCCATCATGGGCGGCTCATACGGCGCCGCTCCCGAACACGAGGCCCTGACCGCCGCGACGAAGGCCTCCAAGCAGGAAGCCAGAAGCATGACCGAGGTGCGCGAGCGGAAGCTGCCCTTTCCTCATCACTGGTCACGATCATCGTCTTCCTGCCGTTTCTCGGCAAGGGCGGGATGCTCGCGTCTGCCATCATCCTCGCCGCGGCGCTCGTAGGCTCGCCGCTTTTCGTCCTCATCGGGGTCGCCACCCTCGGGCAGTCTGTTTCCTTTGGAGCGGCTTCACGGAGCTCACCCAGTTCACGATCGTCATCGAAGGCATCCGCAGCCTTGCCGACAGCCCCACCCTGCTCGCCATCCCGTTCTTCATCATGAGCGGCGCGGTCATGAGCAAGGGCCAGATCAGCCAGCGCTTGATCGACTTTGCGCATGCTTTCATCGGATGGGTTCCCGGTGGCATGGCGATGAGCGGCGTCCTCGCATGCATGCTCTTCGCCGCGATCAGCGGTTCCAGCCCGGCAACCGTCGTCGCGATCGGTACCATGATGGGCCCCGGCCCTCATCGCAGAGGGCTACCGAGAGCGCTTCTCCCATGGGCTTGCTCACATCGGCGGGTTCGCTCGGCATTCTGATTCCGCCGTCGATTCCAATGATCGTGTACCCGATTGTCAACCAGACCGCGGTGATCGAGGTCGAGCGTCTGTTCGCTTCGGGATTTGGTCCCGGCCTCGTGATGGGGCTCGATTCTGATCGGCTATTCGTTCTACCAAGGCATCGTCGACAAGGTCCCGACCTCGCCGTTCAAGTTCAAGAAGCTCGCCGCCGCCGCTCGAGACGGCTTCTGGGCCTTGATGTTCCCGATCTTGATCCTCGGTGGCATCTACGGCGGCATCTTCAACGCAGTCGAAGCATCCGCCGTCAGCGTCGCCTACGCAGTGGTGGTCGAGGTCTGGTTGCACCGCGCGCTCAAGCTCAGAGCCATTCCCCGGCCATTTTCGGCGAGACGGGTGTGTTCCTCGGTTCCTTCCTCGTGATCATGGTCATGGCGCTCGCGCTCGGCGAGTTCTTCGAGAAAGAAGAGATCCCCGCCCGCATGGTCGAGTGGATTCAGGGCAAGGATCTCGAGTACTGGCAGTTCCTCGTACTGCTCAACCTGATCCTCCTCGCCGTCGGGATGATGATGGACATCCTCAGCGCGATGTTCGTCTTCGTGCCCGTTGTTGGCGCCGATCGCAGCCTCGATGGGCGTCGATCCCGATGCACTTTGGCATCATCTTCATCGTCAACCTCGAGATCGGCTACCTCACACCGCCGGTCGGCCTAAACCTCTTCGTCGCGAGCGCGCTTTATCGAAAAAGGGCCTCGGCCACGTTATACGAAGCGTCGCACCGTTCGTGGGCCCTGATGTTGATCGGTCTTGCGATCATCACATGGTACCCGCAGCTGTCGGTCGGCCTCGGCAACGCGATCATGGGCGGCGATCCCAAAGAGATGGTCGACGAGGATGGCAAGAGCGTTGGCGGCATGCCCACCATGGAGGAAATGATGCGCGAAGCAGCCATGGCCGACGAGGAAGCCGAGGACGAGGAAGCCCGAGGAGCTCGAGCGAGCGAGAAAGCCCCGGAGCCAGATCCCACCGAGTGAGCGCTGCTGCGCCAGTCACACGGCCGTGATAGGGTCACTCGCTCCATGGCGTACACCGTTCTCGCGAGGAAATACCGTCCGCAAAGCTTCGAAGACCTAGTCGGTCAGGAGCACGTTGCGCGAACGCTCGGCAACGCCATCAACGCCGATCGCGTCGCGCACGCCTTCCTGTTCACCGGGGTTCGCGGCGTCGGGCAAGACCACCACGGCACGCCTGCTCGCCAAAGCGCTCAACTGCGAAAAGGGCCCCACGCCGACCCCTTGCAACGAGTGCGGCCCCTGCCTCGACATCACGGCGGGCATCGACGTGGACGTCCAGGAGATCGACGGGCGCGTCGAACAACAGCGTCGAAGACGTGCGCCGTCTCCAAGAGTCTCTCCCGTACCGGCCCCAGCGCGACCGCTACAAGATCGTCATCGTCGACGAGGTTCACATGCTGTCGGCGGGCGCGTTCAACGCCTTTCCTGAAGACGCTCGAGGAGCCGCCCGATCACGTGAAGTTCATCTTCGCGACCACCGAAGGCCACAAGGTGCCGGTGACCATCCGCTCGCGATGTCAGCAGTACGATTTTCGGTTGATCCCCCACCGGCTCATCGCCGAGCGGGTGCGCACCATTCTCGACGCGGAGTCCTGTGTCGGCGGACGACGAGGCGATCTCCGTCGTGGCCCGCGAGGCGGCCGGGTCGATGCGGGACGCGCTGACTCTGCTGGATCAACTCGTCGCGATCTCCGACGATCGGATCACCTCGGACACGGTGGCGGCGAGCCTCGGAATTGCAGCGCGGGAGGCGCTCTACGACGTAGCCCGCGCAGTGCTCGAAGGCGACGGCGCGGGGGTCGTCGGCGCCCTCGACGGCCTGGCCGAGCAAGAGCGTCGACATGCCGCACTTTCGCCCGCCAGTTGCTTCTGCTGATGCGCGATCTCGTCGTGCTCAAGCTAGGCGCGGGCGATCCGGCCGAATGGGTCCCCGAAGAGCGAGAGGCCGCCGAGGCCCTCATCGGCGACATCGACATCCTCGAGCTCCAGCGTGCTTTTCGAGCGACGTCGATGGTCATGGACGAGATGGCCCACAGCCCCAACCCGAAGCTCATGCTCGAAATGGGACTGGTCCGGGTCGCGACTCGACCACCCCTTCAGTCGGTGTCCGAGCTCCTAGCTCGACTGGACGCGCTCCAAGGGAAGCTCTGGCGCAACGGGCGGCTCGGTCGGTGGCCCGACAGGGAAGGACGGGAAGTCGTCGCCCTCGCAAGCCGAACCCGAAAGCAAAGGCTCAACCCAAGCCTGCTGCGGCGCCAGAAGCCACGTCGGAGCCGGAAGCGACAGCCGGAGCCTGAACCGAAGCCACAAGACCCCGACCAACCGATCATGCCAGCGACCAAGCACTCGGGCGGTTTTCACACCAGCAGCGGAGAGGTGCTTACGCCCGATCCGAAGGGCGGCGCTTCAGGAGTGGGAAGAGTTGGTAGGCGCCCTCGAGCAACAGCAACCGGCGCTCGCGGCGGTGCTCGAGCATGGGATTCCGAAGGCAGTCGGCCCGGACCGGATCGTCCTTTCCTTCAAGGACGGCTCGTTCTACGGGCGCCAGGCGGAGTCGCCCGAATCGATCGCGGCGATCGTGCAGATCGCGGAGCAACGGCTCGGCTCGCGCCCCAAGATCGAAATTCGGTTTGATGCGCAGGGCGAGGCGGTGACCAAGACCGTGGCCGCGGTCGCCGCTCAGCGCAAAGAGGCGGAGGTCGAGGCAAAGCGCAAAGAGGCGCTCAACCACCCGCTCGTTCGCGAAGCCGTCGACGTATTTCCCGAATCAGCTGGAAAGCTGAAAGTACACATCGAGGCGGACTGAGAGGGTCGAACAATGATGGCCAACGACCCGATCGCATCGCTCATCTCGTTGCTGGCTCGGCTGCCCGGCGTCGGGCGAGCGGACCGCCGCGCGACTGACCTTCTACGTCCTCGAGGGAGACGCGCAGTACGCCGAAGCGCTGGGCCGCGCGCTCGCACGATCCACGACGAGGTCACGCGATGCGAGCTCTGTGGCAACTACGGCGCGGAGTCCCGATGTTCGATCTGCCAAGATCACGCCGCGACGAGTCGCTCATCTGCCTAGTCGCGAAGGTGCCCGGACTTGATCGCCCTCGAAGCGCTGGGAAGCTTCCGTGGGCGCTATCACGTCCTGCACGGCTTACTGGCCCCGCTCGACGGCATAGGTCCCGATCAGCTCCCCCTCGATGCTCTGGAACGCCGGATCGCCGACGAGAAGGTCAAAGAGATCATCGTCGCGACGCCGTTGAACGTCGAAGGCGAGGCGACTGCGCTGTATGTCGCGGACGCGCTCTCCTCTTTACCTGTGCGCGTTTCGCGGATCGCAGCGGGTGTCCCGCATGGCGGAGAGCTCGAGTTCACCGACCAAGTGACGCTGGGCCGCGCGCTCGAGGACCGGCGCGCGGTACGCTAGCGCCCAAAACCATGTGAAATCACGTTCTTTGGTCGCCTGCGCGGCGATCTTTGAATGTTTCGCAAGGCCCGCTCGTAGAACAGCGAGAGGTGGCCCCATGGTTCGATTCATACTTTTGCCAGTCATCGTGTGCGCCGTGGTGCTGACCAGCACCAAGGCCGCACACGCCGAGGTCGTCGTCGTCCGCCCGGACGACGCATCGTCCCAGGTCGTGATCAAAACCAGCCCCCCGACGGTCGTCGTCGTCAAGCACAGGTCGATCCCACAAGCCCAGGTCGTGCAGCCTCCGCCGCCCAAGCGAGACCGCAAGGTAGGGCTTCACTTCGACGTGGGCGGCACCTTCGGCCCGCAGGTCGTGATGGGCGGTTTCTCCGGCGCGATCCGCTTCCGGCCCAAGGAGCACGTTGGAATCGACCTGGGCTCCGGCTACTTCGCGGGAAACGACTACCAGGGCTTCTACCGAACCGAGATCCCACTCACCGCGAACGTACTGTTCTTCGTGAACCCGCAGCACAAGTTGCAGCTCTACTTCTTGATGGGCCCGGGTGTCTCGTTTGGCCGCGTCAACACGTTCAACGAGGTGCGGCGCATGACGCACATCGGCGGGCAGGCTGGCATCGGACTCGAGCTCAGGCTTGCACCGGCTTTCGCGCTGAACGTCGACGCGCGCGGCATCATCCGCCATCGGATCGACAACGACCCAAGACCAGAGTTCATCGACGGAACCCGCAGCACGAACACATCGGGCGGTGCAGTGCTGACCTTTGGCGGAACTATCTATTTCTAGTGTGCGGATCTTTTCGCCCGCACACTCGGGGCTACTGCGGGGCGGTTGCTGGTCCGGCGGCCACTGAACAGCTTCTTGAAGAAGCCGTCGCCCTCCTCACCCTCTTCGCCTTCACCCGGGAGCGCGGGCGGCAAGCTCCTCACCGCGTCGTCTTCTCCGACCCTCTCGAGCTCCTCGAGCTCGTCCTCGTCGACGAGCAATATGAAGTCGGACTCGTCGATGATTTCGATCTCGGTGTTCTCGTCGTCCCAGCTGGCGTCGGCCGCCTCGGGGGCGCGACTCGGAGCGATGTGCACGCCCTCCGCAAGTGTGCTGAGCTCGCCATCGACGGCTTTCAAGTCGAGCCGCTCGGCGTCCGCGAAACGACCTCGAACCTCGGAGATCTCCTCGTCGGTCTTGCCAAGCTCCACGAGTGCCTGGTCCACCCCGGCCAGCTTCTCTTCGAGGACGGTCACGTGATCAATGTCACAGGAAATCGACGCCCCGTAAAGTCTTTCACTCGAAAATAAGCTCAGACGGGCGAAGAAAAACGAGCGATTTCAGCTTCGAGGATCGGAATGCGGTCCTGTCCCCACGTAGAATAGGCCCCGATGTGAAGAGAGGGGACACCCCAAAGACCCAGGTCGGTGAGGGCCTCTCGGTTCGCTTTGCCCTTCTCTTTCCAGCTACTGTCCTCGATGGCCGCCCGCGCCTCCGGGCTCGCTGATGCCAGCGCGCTCGGCGAGAAACACGAGGTCGGGAACATGCGCGACATCCCGGGCCTCGGACCAGATGCCCTGCATTAGCGAACGCACCAGCTCGAGCTCGCGCCCCGTGCCAGCGGCGCAGGTGAAAAACAACGCCATGCAGTGGCCGATGCCCTTCCCCAGCGGATCGCAGACATGGCCAAACGGGATCCCGAGTCGGTCAGCCTCGCGCTTCGCATCGTGCACGATGTAGAGCCTTTTCGCCCGCGGAACGGGCAGGCCCCGCATCACCATGGGGAGAACAGGGACGAACGGTGACGTCGACGGCGTGACGGTCCCGAAGCTCGATCAACTGGGGAATCGCGAGATACGAGTAGGGGCTACGGAACGAGATGAAGACCTCGATGTGCGGCTTGCTCCCCGGCGCTCCCCGAATGATCGACGCGAGACCCGGCGCGGGGCCGCTCGTCAAATCGACACCGCCTTCGAGCCCTTCTCGTCGGAGCCTTTCCTCGACGTAGTGAAGGCGGTCGATGCCCCAATACCACTCGCCTCCGTAGTGGAGCATCCCCGGTTGGTAGTGCCCGGCACGCTCGAGGGAAGCGTAGTTGGCTTCGAGCGCGGGCCGGACCTCCTCGCCTGACACGCTCCCGTGCCGCTCGACGATCGCGGCAACCGCCGCACCGTCGTCAGCCCCAGACCGCCTCCCCCGAGCTCCGCGGCGATTTGCAGCTGTTCATCGGCAGAGCGACGTTCGAGCAGCACGGCGTGGGCCCGTCGCGTGCGGTCTTCAGAAGGCGGCACCGCGTTCAGCGGGAAACTCAGCCCGTAGCTCTCGGCTAGAATGGACGCATCGCGGACTGCGTGATGCAGCAGCATGTCCGGCGCAGGGTTGGCGGCAGTGCTGGGGTGCGCGACCGGAACGATCTCGATTCCTAGCCCGTATTCGCTCGTCAATCGCCGAGCGGCCTGGACCAGCAGGTGGCTGTAGGGATCGTCGGCGCGGTAATAGAGCCGCGCGTGACGACGCCCGCCACGGAGCACTCGGCCGACCGTGTGCAGCGCGTACTTCGCCGGCCGTGAGTTGAGATAGACGTTGATCCCCGCGCCGATGATCTGGGATTTCGCAGACATCTAGGCGGCGCCCACGAGCTCGTACACTTTGGTGACCGCTTCGCCGAGCTTGCTCGGGTCGGGGCCGCCAGCCTGGGCAAAATCGGGTCGGCCTCCACCGTTTCCGCCCACGACCATCGCCGCGGCTTTGACGATGTCACCCGCCCGGAACCGACCGACGAGGTCCTTCGAAACGCTGCAGACGAGTAATGCCTTCTTACCGTCCTTGCTTGTCGAGCCAAGCAGGATGACCGCAGGCGCGAGCTTGTCCCGCAACTGGTCGGCCATCTCGCGAAGCGCACCGGCATCGCCAAGCTCGACCGTCGCCCCTAGCACGCGAGCCCCGTCGACTTCGCGCGCTTGCGCTGAGAGGTCGGCGCTATCACCGGACATCAACGAGCGATTCAAACGTTCGATCTCGCGCTGCGATTCCTTTTGCTGCTCCAAGAGACGCTCGACTCTGTCGCGAAGCTTCGAGGGCAGGCGCCTTGAGCAACGCCGCCGCGCCCGTGAGCTCCGATTCGACGCGACGCAGATGCCTGAGTGCGTTGAGTCCCGTCGTCGCCTCGATGCGACGCACGCCAGCGGCAAGACCTGTTTCGGAGAGAACCTTGAACAAACCGATGTCGCCGGTCCGATACGCATGGGTGCCGCCGCAGAGCTCGAGCGAGGGGCCAATGGTGAGCATCCGGACGACGTCCCCGTATTTCTCCTCGAAGATGCCGATCGCACCGCGCGCCTTGGCCTCGTCCATCGGAAGCGTCTCGGTCGTGATCTCGGTGTTCTCGAGCACGCGAGCGTTGACGAGATTTTCGATTTGCTCGATCTCCTCGGCTTCGAGCGGGCGGGTACCACTGTAGTCGAAGCGAAGGCGGGCCGGACCGACGAGCGAGCCCTTTCTGAGCCGCGGTGTCGCCGACGACCTGACGTAGAGCCCAGTGCAGGAGATGGGTCGCGCTGTGGTTGCGGCGGGTCGCGCTCCTGAGTCCATGGTCCACGAGGAGCTCGACCTCCGCCCCCGTGTGCAACGAGCCGGACACGACCTTGCCACGATGCACGATCAGCCCATCGACGGGCTTGTGCGTGTCTTCGACTTCGAAGCGCGAACCCTCGATCTCGATGACGCCACGATCGCCCACCTGGCCGCCCTGCTCCGGATAGAACGGCGTCGCGCGCGTGATGATCTCGCCCTGCGCACCGGTGCCGAGCTCGTCGACGGGGCCACCGTCTGCGACCAGCGCGAGGACTTCGCTTTGGGCGCTCTGCGTGTCGTACCCGAGAAACTCCACCGCTCCGATGTCTTTGCGCCAGCGCAGGGGATACACCTTCGGCGACCGCGCTACTGCCGATTTTGGAGCCCTGGCTGCGCACGCGAGCCTGCTCGAGCTCTTCATCGAACCCCTCGTGATCGACTTCGAAGCCCTGCTCTTGCCCGATGACTTCTTGGAGCCCCAGCGGAAACCCGTACGTGTCGTAGAGGCGAAACGCGACCTTGCCCGGGAGCGAACGGGTGCCGTCCTGCTCGACCCATTCGTCATTGTCCGCGATGAGCTGCAGGCCGCGATCCATGGTGCGGCGGAAACGCTCCTCCTCTTGATAGGTGATCTCCTCGATCAAGGCGCGGCGCTCGTTCAGCTGAGGGTAGACGTCGCCCATGTTGTCGGCGACTTGAAGGAGCGCAGTGGTGCAGGAACGGCTCGCCGATGCCGAGGCGGTGCCCGTGGCGAATCGCCCGCCGCATCACCCGGCGAAGGACGTACGCCCGGCCATCTTTGTCGGGGAACACCCCCTCGGAGATCAGGAATGCCGCGGTCCGGGCGTGGTCCGCGATGACCCGCATGCTGACGTCGTCCTCGGACTGGCTCGACTGGTAGCGCTTCCCCGAAATGTCGGCCGCCAAGTCGACCACCGGCCGCAAGAGGTCGGTGTCGTAGTTGCTCAGGACGCCCTGCTTGACGACAGCAATCCGCTCGAGGCCCGCCCCTGTGTCGATCGACGGGGCCGGCAAGGCCTCCATCTTGCCGCCTGCCTGGCGCTCGAAACTGCATGAACACGAGATTCCAGAGCTCGAACCAACCGCGTCCGTCGGCAGCCGGCTCATCGCCGAACGTGCGAGGGTCGATGTCGTCGATGCCGAGGGCATAGTGAATCTCGGAGCACGGTCCGCAAGGACCGGTGTCGCCCATTTGCCAGAAGTTGTCTTTGGCGCCGCAGCGGATGACGCGCTCGTCCGGGAAAGCCTGTGACGTCCTTCCAGATCGCCGCGGCTTCGTCGTCGGCAGGCGCGAGACCATCCTCCCCACCAAAGACGGTGACGACGAGCCGCTCCCGGGTCGAGCTCCAGCGTGTCGGTGAGGTAGTCCCAGGCGAACTTGATCGCGTCTTGCTTGAAGTAGTTTCCCGAACGAGAAGTTCCGAGCATCTCGAAGAAGGTGTGGTGACGCGCCGTGACGCCCACGTTCTCGAGGTCGTTGTGCTTGCCGCTGATACGGATGCACTTCTGCGACGTGGCTGCGCGTGAGTACGGGCGCTCTTCCTTTGCCGGTGAAGACGTCCTTGAACTGCACCATGCCCGCGTTCGCGAACATGAGCGTGGGGTCGTTGGGCGGGACGAGCGGACCGGACGGGACCCTTTCGTGCTCACGCTCAGCAAAGAACCGCAGGAACGATTCCCGAATTTCCGACGACGAGGCCATTCCCGACGATTGCTAGCGCTTGTGCAGCGCCCACGCAACGCCTGTGCTAGAGCTTCCGCCGTGCTGACGTGCCTCCGCGTCCGGAGCTTCGCAATCATCGAAGCGCTCGAAGTCGAGTTCGACGCCGGGCTCAACATCGTCACCGGTGAAACCGGCGCCGGCAAGTCTATCCTGGTCGATGCGCTCCAGTTGGTTCTTGGGGCCCGGGGCCGGCCCGAAGTGGTGCGCACGGATGCTGAGGCCGCCGAGGTGGAGGCGCTTTTCGATCTGACCGACCAGCCCGAGGCGCTAGGCGCGTTGCGCGACCAGGGGGTCGAGACCGACGGAGAGCTGTTGATCCGCCGGGTCGTGAGCGCGACTGGCCGAACGCGGGCCTACATCAACGGGCGGCTCGCCACGCTCGCTCAACTGAAGGAAGTAACCAAGGGCCTCGCGGACATCTCATCACAACACGAGTACCACTCGCTGGCCGACTCGCGGCATCATCTGACGTATCTCGATGCGTTCGCGAACCACGCGTCGGCGGTCGGAGCGGTGGGCCAGGCCCACGCAGCCCTCGTCGAGGCCGCAGCTCGGCTCGAGGAAGTAGTGACCGAAGAACGCGGCAGGGCGGATCGCGAGGACCTGCTTCGCTTCCAGGTCAACGAAATCGACACGCTACGGGATGCACTAGAGCAGGAGGAAGAGCTCTCCATCGAGCGGGAGCGGCTTCGTCACGCCGAGAAGCTCGGCACTGCGGCCGGAGAAGCCGAGGCTCGTCTCTATTCGGACGACGATTCGATCTGCGGTGCGCTGTCACGCACGGCTTCGTCGGTGGATCACGCAGCCGGTTTTGATCCGAGCCTCCAACCGATGGCAGCGCAGATCCGCGAGGCCCTGGCCCAGCTCGAAGACGCGGCGTTGGAACTGGGTGGCTACGCGCGAGACCTTTCCTTCGAGCCGGGCCGGCTCGCGGCCCTCGAAGATCAGCTCGATGGGCTGTCACGAGTTAAGAGGAAGTACGGTGGAAACGCCGACGAGATCCTCACGTATCGTGACCAGGCCGCCGACGAGCTCGACTCGCTCGAGCGCTACGAGGAACGCCTCGACCGCTATCAGCGCGAATACGACGAAGCGCTCGAAGAGGCGTCGCGCGTTGCCCTCGCCCTGCGAAGCAAACGGCAAGCGGCCGCGGCGGATCTCAGTAAGGCGATCAGCAAGGAACTTTCGTCGCTCGGGATGGGCGAGGCCAAGGTCACGGTGGAGCTGGCGGGCCTCGAAGGCGGCCCGCGCGAGCTTCAAATCGAAGGCGCGCGTCTCTCCCCGACCGGAATCGACCACGCGGAGCTCTTGATCGCGCCCAACCGCGGCGAAGAGGCCAAACCGCTCCGCAAGATCGCCAGCGGCGGCGAGCTGTCACGCGCAATGCTCGCGATCAAGCGCGTGCTTGCCGGCCTGGGCCCCGCGAGCCTTTACGTATTCGACGAGGTCGATGCGGGCGTCGGCGGCGCAGTGGCCGAAGTCATCGGCCGCAAGATCCACGAGGTCGCCCAACACAGCCAGGTGCTGTGCATCACCCACTTGCCCCAGATCTCCGTCTACGCGGATGCCCACTACCAAGTGCACAAAGAGGTGGTCGGCAAGCGCACGAAGAGCGATATCCGCCTGCTGTCAGACAAGGAGCGGCTGGAGGAGATCGCGCGGATGCTGGGCGGCGTTACCGTGACGGACCAGGCAAGAGCGGCGGCGCAAGAATTGATTCGGGGCGCGGAAGCCTGACGGGACGCTGTCGCCCACACTGACACGGCCACCAGCACCCCGGCGGCAGCGCGAGCCCGCAGGGCGAAGCCCGGCGCGAATGCGCCGCCAAGCCCAAGCGAAGCGATGGGCGCGGCAGGGAGGATTACGGGTGCGGGCGGGCGGGCGGTGCAACTAAATTGGCGCTGAAAATTCGTCTTGGACTCGGTGGTCAGCGTTTCAGCACGAAGAAACGTCGTGATGGTCTCCGCAAACGTAACGCGTCACACAAACGCGCGTATTCGAAGGTACAACCTCTCCTTCATTTCATCCCCCCGCTTGGTATCCAAAGGTCTCACCAACTGGCGGCTACCAGGCGGGGACTATTTTATGACCGGCAGGGGTTCATTCGCTGATGAGGTCGCCGAGCCGCGTCAGGCTCTCCTGCGGGCCGCCCAAGGCGACCTCGAAGTACTTCGAGGTCAGGAAGTAGCGGTAGAGAGGGTAGTCCCGGTCGAAGCCCATGCCGCCGTGAACGTGCTGGGCAGCAGCCACGACGCGGGAGCCCCCCTCGGAGGAGAAGAACTTCGCGACCGCGAGCTCCTTCTCGGCATTGAGCCCCTGATCGAGGCGCCAGCAAGCCTGCCACATCGAGGAGCGCATGACCTGCACGTCGATATACGAGTCGCCAAGCCGCTGGGTCACGCCCTGGAACGTGGCGATCGGGACGCCGAACTGCTTTCGCTCGCCCGCGTAGTTGGCGGTCATGAAGAGTGCCTGCTCGGCGACGCCGTACTCGACGGCGCACATGCCGAGGATGGTGCGATCGACCAGATAGCGGAGGACCTGCTCGCCCTTGTCCGTACCGCCGAGCACGTCGGCGGCGGCCACCGGCACATCGGTGAGGTTGAGCTGCCAAAGCGGCTGGCCATTGGTGCCACACTGCTCACCGAGGCGAACGCCCTCGGCCTTGGGATCGAGGAGCAGCACGACGATCGAGCCACTCTCGGTGCGCGCCGGAACGAGGACACGATCGGCGAGGTCCACGTACGCGACGTTGCTGAAGCACCCCGAGACACGCCAACCATCACCGTCCGACTTCGCGACCGACGATGGGCTCAGCGGATTGCGGCTCCCGGAGTCGACCAACGCGGCCGTCATGATTGTGCGCCCCTCCGCGATGCCGCCGAGGAAGCGGTCCTTTTGTGCCGCGGTGCCAAACTCCGCCAATGGCAGTGCAGCCGAGATGAGCGTCTCAATCGCGGGAATCGGCGCAACCGTTCGCCCCACCTGTTGCAGCAATAGGCAAAGCTCAATGAGCCCCATTCCGGCGCCGCCGTGCTCCTCGGGAATCGCAAGGCCGAGCATCTCCGATTCGGCGAGCTGCCGCCATGCGCGCTCGTGAAACCAAGTGCCCTCTTTGTCGAGCGCCTTGAGCGAGTCGGCGGTCACGATCTCGGTGAGCACCTTCTTGAGGAGGGCGCGAATGCCGTTCTGGTCTTCTGAAAATGAAAAATCCATGTCGGCCTCGTCAGCGTCGTCCGAGCCGGGGCATGCGCAGCCCCGCCTGACAAATGATGTCTCGTTGAATCTCATTGGTGCCGCCGCCAAACGTGAGCACAAGCACCATGCGGTAGTACTTCTCGACCTGCCCTCGAAGGGCCGCCGCCTCGGAGCTGCGGTGAAGCACTCCTGCCGCTCCAAGGACCTCCATCAGAAGCCGCGGCCCCTCGACGTAGAACTCGGAGCCGAAGACCTTGATCGCGGACGCGTCCGCCGGTGATAGTGCATCCCTGGCAATGCTCCAGCCCTGCTGCCAGTTGAGCAGCTTGAGCACGTCGAGCTTGGCGTAGACGCGCGCGAGGTTCGTCTTCACCCACGGCAAGTCGATGATCATGCCGCCGTCGCCGTTGGGCGTCTGCTTGGCCCATTCGATGGTCTCGGTGCACAGCTTCTCGAGAGGCCCGACCGAGCACAGGGCCACGCGTTCGTGATTGAGCTGGGTCGTGATCAGATGCCACCCGTTGTTCTCGCCACCCACGACGTTGTCGACTGGAACACGCACGTTGTCGTAGTAGACCGCGTACACGTTGTGCTCACCGAGCGGGTGGATCCGCGTGGTCTGAACACCCTCCGCATCCGCAGGCACGATGATGATCGAGATGCCCTTGTGCGCCGGCGCATCGGGATCAGTCCGGCAGGCCAACCACATGTAGTCGGCGTGGTCTGCGAGGCTCGTCCAGATCTTCTGGCCGTTGATCACGTAGTGGTCGCCATCTCGCACGGCGCTCGTCGTAAGCGACGCGAGGTCGGTGCCCGAGGCGGGCTCTGTGTACCCGATCGAGAAGTGACACTTGCCCTCGAGGATCTGCGGCGGGTACTTCGCCTTCTGCTCGTCGGTGCCGAACTTGAGCAAGGTCGGGCCCACCGTGTTGAGCGTCAGAATGGGAACCGGGAAGCCCGCGCGTTGCACCTCGTCGAAGAAGATGAACTGCTCGATCGGACCACGACCCTGGCCGCCGTGTTCCTTCGGCCAGCCGATGCCAAGCCACCCATCCGCGCCCAGCTGCTGCATGGCCTTGTGATAGAGGGGCCCACCACTCTCGATGGTATCGAGCTCGGCGAGGACCTCGGCGGTGATGAGATGGTCGAAATACGCGCGGAGCTCGTCGCGCAGCGCTTTTTGCTCAGGGGTGTAATCGAAATACATGGCCTCACGCTTCCCAGCACGAGGGCCGGAGTGAAACATGTTCTAGTTAGGCGCCGGCTCAATAGCAAGCACGAAACGCCTGGCGCACGCACGAAAAAAGCCAACTCCAGCGAGCCGGCTTTCCCCGTGCAAAATGCGAAATCGGGAATTCGCTACTCTGCCGCTTTTTCGGCTTCCTCGGCATCTCCGGGGGCCTCTTCAGCGGCCTCTTCAGCGGCCTTACCTGCTCCCTCATCAGCCTCAGCGGCCTCTTCGGCTCCCTCGTCAGCCTCAGCTGCCTCTTCGGCTCCCTCATCAGCCTCTTCGGCTCCCTCTCCAGCGGCCTCGGCCGGCGCCTCCGCTGCCTCATGTTCGGCGTGATCCGCAGCTTCGGCCGCATCGTCCGCCTTCTTGCAGCCCATCATCGCTCCGCAAATCGCGAGCGCGAGACCCAATCGAAAAATCTGCTTGGTCATAGTGACACCCCTCCGTTGTAACGCGGGGCACACCGCTGCACCCACACTCCCCGCTCCCAGCGTCGGAAGTACCGGGTCTGTGCGATCGCGTCAAACACGAGGCGCACACGAACACACCTCGTCCACAGGCCGACCTCGCCGACCGCGGGGGATCTCGACTGGCTGGCAAAGCGCGTAAAGTGTCGCAAGCATAGAGGAAGACGTTGCAGGGAATCACCTCCTATTTTCCGTTGCAAGAGGATTACTTCTGTATTGGTGTTGAGTCCGTTCCAATTGTCATTTTGTGTCAGCCAGAAGCCCCTGCTACTGCTTCGACGAACATGAAGCGAATCGGGCTGGGCATCGCGGGTTTGCTATGGGTCGCTGCGACAGGTTGTGCGCCGCCGGCACCGCAGGAGCAGATCCCCCTCGAGGCTCCGGCCGACTCGCGATACATCGACGGCGTCGACCGACTGACCGACGGACAACAGGCGCTCGAAGGCACTCCCTGGGACTCCGAAACGGCGGCCTTCTTCCGTGGAGCGCGTGCCTACGCGATATTCGACCTCGGCGAGGTGACGCCGATCGAGGCAGCGTACCTTCAAGGGGACAACAACGACCAGTTCATCCTCGAGGCCTCGGAGGACGGAACCGAGTTCACGACCCTGTGGATAGCGCCAGCGGTAGGCGCGCGCGGGATTCGCGCTCGATGGAGGAACGAGCTCGGTGGGCGCGCACGCTTCGTGCGGCTCAGCGCGATCGGTGGCGACTCGCGGGTGAGCGTCAGCGAGATCCAGATCTTTTCCGCTACGCCGCCGGTCTGGCCGCCAAAGGTCTCTGCACGAATCGAGGTTCGCTCTTCCGTGTGGACGCAGCTCGCGCTTGCGTTATTTGGTGTGATCGCCACGTTGGCGGTGCTCTTTCACCGCCGCGAATCCCGCGAGCCGCTCTCGAACCTATTGTGGGCGGCGACTGTGCTGTGCGCAGGAGTCGCACTCTATTTGGTGTTCGTCGTTTGGCCGGTCGAGGCGAGCGTCATCAATGTGTCGCGCGCCGTGTGTGCGGCGGTGGCCTGCGCAGTGGTGCTTCGGCTCGGGCTGCATCCGGACCAGGCCCACAGTGGAATTTTGACCGGCCTCCTCGGTGCCATGGCGTTCGTGTCGATGCTGTCCTTCTACAACTACGGTCATCCGCAGTTCTACGACCACGAGGGACGAAAACCCACGTACGTTCACACTTGGGACATGCGCGTGTACTTCCCAGCCGTGAAGTACTTCGATGAGGTCGGCTACGACGGCGTATACCTCGCGAGCGTCAAGGCATACGCCGACGACGAGCTCGGCGGATCGCTAGATCGGATCGGGAGTACGCAACTCCGGGACCTGCAGACCTACGACATGCGGCGTGTCTCCGACATGGAGAAGGAGATCCACGCCGTGAAGGATCGGTTTTCCCGAGAGCGCTGGGCCGAGTTCAAGAACGACATGTCCTACTTCTGGAAGACGATGGGACATCGGGCTTACCTAGAGAGCCTGCGCGACCACGGCGGCAACGCCACGCCTGCGTGGTTGTTCGTGACAGGCTTGATCTACGGCTCGGCCGAAGCGAGCGAAGCCACGTTCCTGTGGGCTGCACTGCTGGACCCATTCCTGCTGCTGATCTTCTTCGTTGCGGCGTGGCGGACATTTGGGCTTCGCGCGGCGCTGGTCTGCCTGGTCGCCTACGGAGCAACGACCATCTACCAGTTCGGAAGCAACTGGGGGGGCTCGACGCTCCGAAACGACTGGATGGTCTTGCTCGGGCTCGGAGTGTGTGCCCTAAAATCACGGCGCCTGTTCCTTGCGGGGATGCTCTTGGGTTGGGGTGCCATGATTCGTGCGTTCCCCGTGCTCGCGCTCGCGTTCCTGGTCGCCCCCCTCGCCTGGAAGCTGGTCGAGGCATCGCGCAAACGTCGAGGACGGTCGGACGACAGAGGGCATCCCGTGCTGCAACTGCTTCCGTTGGTCAGGATTGGAGCCGGGGCCGCGGTGGTCGTCGTAGCTCTCGGGGCCTTGTCCTCCTACACGTTTGGCTGGGAAGAGTCCTGGGTTCCGTGGTCGGAGAAAATTTCGATGCATGCCGAAAGACCCAACGTCAATCATCTGGGGCTCACTGCCCTGGTCGGCCACGACCCCGACAACCTCTGGCACAATCTACGCGCGCGGGGGGAGGATCCGGAGCTGTGGGGACCATTGACCGCGCAAACGAGGAGGGACCGCCGCTGGCTCATCGTCGCGGGCATGGTGTTCTACACTTTGCTGGCGTTGTTCGCGTGCAGGGAGTCGAGGCTCGCCGATGCGGCCGTGATCGGAACCATGATGATCCCGATCTACTTCTATCCGGCGAACTACTATCTACACATCCTCTTCATCTGGCCGTTGCTCCTCGCCGCTCGGAGGGGGCCCGACGGAGATCGGGACTGGTCGCTGGGCGCTGCAGCGGTCCTCGGGTTCTGCTCACTACAATGGTTTGGATGGTTGATTCCAGGCAACTACGGGCAGTTCCTTTTCTGGAGCGGAATGCTGGTCGGATTGATCGCCGTCCTGCTCGTCTTCACGATCGCTGCAAACAAGCGGCGGGCTATTTCCGGAACTGCTTGAAGTCGGGCGGGCGCCTCTCCATGAAGGCGGAGAACGCCTCCATGTTGGCGTCGGATCCCATCAGCTTGGCGAAGCCTTCCATCTCGAGCTTGCGGGCGAGCGCGACCTTGTCACCGTGCATCGCCTTCATGAGGCGCTTGATTTCGACGAGCGAATCGATCGGCCACTGCGCCATCTCGCGCGCCTTTTCGAGAGCCTTGGGGAGGAGCTCGTCGTCTGGGTACACGCGCGTCGCGATGCCGTACTCGAGCGCTTTGTCCGCGCCAAAGAACTCGGCTGTAAACAAGAGCTCCGCCGCTTGTTTGTAGCCAATGGTCGCGGGACCCAAATAGGCAGCCGCCGCTTCGGTCACGAGACCCAAGCTGGCAAACGGAAAGCGCATCTTCGCGCTCTGCCCGAGGTAAACGACATCTGCGTGAAAGAGCGCTGTGGCACCAAACCCAATCGCGCACCCCTTGGCCGCGCAGACCAGTGGCTTATCGAACGCACAAATCGCGTCCATCATGAGCTCGAAAGGCGCTGGCCCGTCTGGGTTCATGTCGATTGCTGAAAGGTCGAGCCCCGAGCTGAAGTCGTCCCCCGCGCCGGTAAGCAAGACGACAGCGACCTTGGGGTCCTCGTTCGCGGCAGCAAACGCGTCCCGCAGCGCCAAGAACGTCTCCGCGTTGAAGGCATTGCGGCGCGCAGGACGGTTCATGGTGACAGTGAGAACACCTTCGTCGTCTAGTTCGGTGAGCACGAGGGGATCGGGCATGAAGGATCTCTAGCACATCGCAGACAGAGCCACTGACGCTGCAAGCCATGCGCGGCAGGGAGGATTACGGGTGGGGGTGGGCGGGTGGTGTGACTAAACCAAACCACGCAACCAACTCTCCCCCACCCCCCAAGCTGTCGCTGCTAGAACGCCCTCCCCCCTCGCTCCCTCAGCAACCGCAACAAGTTCTTCAGCACAATCGGCCGCACCTCCCCGCTCTCCAGCGCTCCCGCGTGAAGCAAGTGTACCGGCCTGAAGACGTGGGAGGCGCCAATGAGCTCGCCGTCTTGGCTCCAGGCTGTGGCGCCGAACTCGGCGCTCAGCTCGGAAGTCGGAAAGCGGTCTCCCGCGGGGAGCGCCAGGCGGAACTCTGCCGGCAAACCGGAGAACAGGCCCTGGCCTACGGAGCCAATGTTGGCCAAACGGCCGCTGACGCGTTGTGCTGACGGAGTGGTGCGGGGAGCGCCGAAGAACTCGGCGACTGGGCCGACCGCAGCGCCCACTGCGAGCAGTGCTGCGCCTTTCCAGCACAGTTGATGGGTCCACTCGCGCAAGCGTTCGTTTCGGGCGCCGCCGGGCCGCGTCGCGATCACCGCGAGGCTTCCTGGATCGTCGTGCGCAGCCGATGAGGAGAGCAGTGGGCCCTCGGTCACGTCGAATCCGTAACGGCGCAAGTCGGCGGCGAGCTGGAACGCCGAGCCGTCATGTACGACGGTGGCCTTCCTAGGTCGCGCTCGAACGCGCGAGTGTCCGTTGTGGTCTTGGTTTCTTTCTGTCCGGGCCATCGTCGGGACTCCCAGCCCCTCTCACGACAGCCTCAGATTCTTAAACCAAGAAGGCCGCCCTGAGAGGCGGCCTTTGAGCGACAAAACGCGCAGGCCACCTCAGTCGGTGTACCAAAAAAAGTAGCTACGCAGCATGTCGCTATGAATCTTCATCTCGACGTTCATTTTACGACCGACAGCGTGGGCGTCAAGCACCCGACCAGCGTCCCGATGGAATCAAGGGAAACGCGCCCGCATCACCCAAATAGATGTAGGTCCAGGCGAGCATGGATCCGCCGACCGTGACGGCGCTAACCAGCGATCGGCGGTAGAGGGAAGCTTCGCTGTCGTAGCCTGAGAAGTCTTCGTAGGCGTCGAACGCTTCGAGGGTCGCGGCGACGTCTTCGATCTCATAGAGCTCGCCATGCACCGAACCTCCGTCGCTGAGGATCAGTCCAGGATACCAGTCGATGTGGATCAACGATGCACCGACGACGTGGGCCGCGCCGTGTGAGTAGCGCACTCGAGGCGCGAGCATGTCGTGGCTGCGCTCGCCGCTCATCAAGGTGCCGTACGCAAAGATCGCAGTTGGGCGAGGCGGAACGGGGGCACCTCTCGCTGCAGCAAGAAAGGCATCGTGGCTGTGCCCAAAACGCGAAAGCCCACGCGTCACGATTTGCCGATACTCCGGCCCAGGCGCCACGAACTCACGAACGCGCTCATCGCAAACGCAATAGGTCGTCGCGGAATGGGCTCGCCCATCGTCGGTCAAGGCCGTGACGGAGAGGCGCCGGTAGTAGCCCCCGGACACCCCTTCTTTCGCATCGAGGCCATCCCAATCGTGCACGCGGAACAGGGCTCCGGGGATCGCGGTCCCGTGACGTGGCCGCACGTCCAAGGCGCCACCGTTTCGGAGCCGAGACTGGTAACGGAAGACCAGCTCGTGGTCGGGCAGCCATGCGGGACCGAGCGCCTCGATCGACGCGGGGTCGTAGCGCTTCTTCTCGCACCAGAGCGCCCAGTTCTCCTCGTCGAGGTTCGAGCCGTAGGCGAAGTAGAGCACGCGATAGTCTAGAACAGGGACGAGGACCGGGACAGTGGCACTGAGGCTGACACTGACGCTGTCTGGCGGACGGGTTATAAGGGCGTCGGCAAGGAGGAGAACCCCCGTGGATCAGTTCCCGATCATGCTCACCGCCGCATTCGTTCTCGGGCTCGGCGTCCGGTTCGTGGGCCTGCCGCCCCTGGTGGGGTTTCTGCTCGCCGGCTTTGGCCTGAACCTGGCGGGCTACGTATCGACCCCCCAACTCGAAACGGCGGCGGACCTCGGGGTCACAATTCTGCTGTTCACAATCGGCTTGAAGCTACGTGTCCGCACGTTGCTGGGGCCGGCGGTTTGGGCGGGCGCCACGGCGCACATGGCGCTCACCGTGGTGCTGTTCGGGCTGCTCCTTCTCGCTCTCCCTTTCGGAATCTTCGGGGGCCTCGATCTCGCGACCGTCGCGCTCATCGCCTTCGCCCTGAGCTTCTCGAGCACGGTGTTCGCGGTCAAGGTGTTCGAGGGGCAGGGACAATCTGCATCCCTCCACGCACGAACCGCCATCGGCATCCTGATCATGCAGGATGTGGTCGCGGTGATCTTCCTGGCCGCCTCCAAGGGAGAGATGCCATCGCCGTGGGCCTTCGCGCTGCTGGCGCTCATTCCCGGCCGCTACCTCTTGAAGTGGCTCATGGAACGAAGCGGGCATGGCGAACTTCTGCTGCTCTTCGGAATCATGATGACTTTCGCCGGCTTTGAAGCCTTCGAGCTCGTGAACCTGAAGGGAGATCTCGGCGCCCTCATCATGGGCATGCTGGTCTCCGACCACCCGAAGGCCAAGGAGATGGCCGGGCTGCTGATGAGCTTTAAGGATCTCTTCCTCGTGGGCTTCTTCCTCAGCATTGGTCTGGGCGGAATCCCCAGTGTTCCAGACGTCGGCATCGCGCTGTTGCTCGTCGCGTTGGTTCCCATCAAGGCGGCGCTCTACTTCGGCCTTCTGACCCGTTTTCACCTCCGGGCACGAACCTCGATGATGACCTCGCTAAGCCTGGCCAGCTACAGCGAGTTCGGTCTCATCGTCGGCGCGGTCGGCGTTTCCGCAGGATGGCTCAGCGATCAGTGGCTCACGATCATCGCCGTGGCGGTCGCCGCGACCTTCATCATCGCCTCTCCCGTGAACACCACCGCGCCCCGCATCTACGAGCGGCTCCGATCGAGGCTCCTGCGCTTCCAATCCGACAAACGCCTGCCAGAGGAGCGGCCGGTGTACGTTCCTAACGCTGAAGTCCTGATCTTGGGTATGGGGCGAGTCGGCACGGGAACCTACGACGCGCTCGTGGGCGAGCTCGGCGACCGGCTGGTTGGAGTCGACGTCGATCCGGACACCGTACAGCGACACGTGGACAGAGGGCGCAACGTGGTCCGTGGGGATCCAACCGATTTGGACTTCTGCGAGCGAGTCATCAACGAGGGCAAGCTCAAACGCGCCATGCTGGCTCTTCCCAACCACCAGGCAAACCTCGTCGCAGCAGGCGAGCTTCGTTCGCTGAAGGACAAGTTCGGGCTCGTGGTGACGGCCACCGCGAAACACGATGACCAAGTCCAGGAGCTAGAGGAGAACGGGGTGGACGCGGCGTTCAACTTGTACGCCGAGGCGGGACAGGGCTACGCGGACTTCGTAAGGGAGGCTCTGGATTGACGCATCACGGTCACTGGCACTGGCACGGTCGCTGACACTGGCACTGGTGCTGGCGCTGGCCTAGGGTCCCCCCCGTGACCCGGGACCTTTCAGGCCTATGCGGCACCTGCGGGTGGTACATTCGCAAGCGTGAGGAGCCGGACGAGTCTTGGGTTGGCGACTGTCGGCTCGGGCAAGGCCGCTGGCCGCTCAAGGACAGCGCGACCTGTTCGAGTCACAAGTCCAAAGACACGCCCTGGGACCAAGCGCTCAAGCGAAAGCCCGCGGCCGGGGCGCCCCGGCGTGATCGGGACGAGCCAGCTCCAAAGCCGCGACCCATCATTCCCTCGGAGATTGGAATCGACATGGATCAAGAAACCTTCCGACAGGTGCTGCGTGAGGTGCTTCTCGATGAGCTCGGTGTGCGCGATGTCGAGCTCGGAGACCGCTGGAGCGATGGCGAGCTCGTCCTGGTCCCCGGCAAGGAGGGAACGCAGGAGAAGCGCATCCCCATCGACCTGTTCTTCAAGAAGATCGTGATGGTTCGCGACAAGCTCCGGGTGCTCGAGCAGAAGGTCAACGGAAACAAGACCCTGAGCGACGAAGAGAAGGTGCACCTCCAGCAGTACATCACAGGCTGCTACGGCTCACTGACGAGCTTCAACGTGCTGTTCAAGCGCAAAGAGGATCAGTTCACCGGGCAGAAAAAGTAGGCGGCCATGGCGGTGGCCTACTTGCAGGCCATGATCGCCCAGGTGCTCGACGGCATGAAGACGCCGTCTTCGCGAAGATGTGGCTCGTATGCGGCGTGAAGAGCCTGACGTATGGCTGGAAGCTGACGCTGGCCCTCTTCGGCTGCTTCGCGGATGATTTCACCCGCGGGCCCCACGAGGAGTTGGTAGTCGACTGCCTCCGCTACGTCTCTGCCGAGTCGGATGTCGACGTCGATCTGTTGGAAGACGTCGACGTTGGGAAAACCACCGGCCTCCAGCATGGCGCGATCGGTCTCTTCGCCTGCCATCGAGAACGGTCCCGGACCACACGTGACGGCTTGCTCCCCAGTGGGCGGCAATAGTTGAAGCGCAACTTCCTTAGCCGTGCGCCAGCACGGATTGTCCGCGAGAGAACGCCAGACGATCATGCAGAGCTTGCCACCGGGCTTGAGCGCACCGTGGATGTTGCGCATCGCGCGAACCGGGCTTTGAAAGTACATCATACCGAAGCGCACATACGCCACGTCGAAGTAGTCTTGTGGCAAGTCGGCGATCATCGCGTCGCCGTGCTGATAGCGAACGTTGTCGGCGCCGGCATCATGGAGCTCACGCTCGGCAATCTCCATGAACGCATCGGTGCAGTCGATCCCCAGCACTTCTCCCTCGGGGCCGACCTTGCGGCCGAGCGCGAGCGAAGTCTCTCCGAAGCCACATGCAACGTCGAGCACCTTGTCGCCCTTCTGGATATCGAATGTGACATCCGCAACGTCGCTGTGCAGCTTGCCGTTGCCCGACAGCAAGTGGCGAAAACGAACCCATTTGGGGGTGAGAATCTCGTTCCAGCACTCCACGTATCCAAGATTGTCCGTTGCAATTTCAGGCATGCCTCATCTCCTTTTGTGATGAAACCACACTACGGGCCGAACATGTGAGGGACCGTTTGAAACAACGTGGAAAGTGCCGGCGCTGGCACTGACGTTGGCTCTGGCGCTGCTAGAGCAACCCGAGCTCTAGTTTGGCGGCTTCGCTCATGCGATCGGGGCTCCACGGCGGATCCCAGACGAGCTCGACGTGCGAAGTCGAGACGCCCTCAACCTGGCCAGCCTTTTCGGCGACCTCTTCGACGATGGCGCCTGCCACTGGGCAGGCAGGCGCGGTGAGGGTCATCCGGACTTCCGCTCGACCGTCCTCGCTCACCTCGACGCCATAGATCAGTCCCAGCGCGTAAATGTCCACCGGGATCTCGGGGTCGTAGATCGTCTTCAGGGCCTCGATGACCGCGGCTTCGACCGCCTGCGGATCGATCGCCGTAGTGGGCTTCTCACCGGTCCCGGCATAAGCCTCCTTGATGGGCTGCGCGGGCGGCGGATGTCCGTCGACCTGCGGCAAGAACAGGTGGTCCGAGGTGGACCGCGGCTTGATCTTGTGGATCTTCAAGCTCTCGATGTCGTCGCCCACCGCTCTACTCCGTCGTCGCTTCGCCGCCTTCGTCGCCGAGGGCTTGGTTGAGGGTGTGCCAGCCGAGGGTGGCGCATTTGATGCGCATCGGGAACTGTCGGACGCCGGCGAACACTGCAAGTTTGCCGAGCGCGTCCAGGTCGTCTGACCCATCGTCGCTCGTCACCATCGTGTGGAACTTCGAGAACAACTCCTCCACTTCGGGGAGGGTCTTGCCCTTGATCGCCTGAGTCATGGTCGAGCACGACGCCTGCGAGATCGCGCATCCTTGCCCAATGAAGCCGATGTCGGTGATGGTGTCACCCTCCAACTGCAGGCGAAGAGTGATTTTGTCGCCGCACAAGGGGTTGTAGCCGCTCCCTTCTCGGTTGTGCGGGTCCGGGAACCTGTGGTTCCTAGGGTGCCTGCCGTGATCGAGGATCACTTCTTGGTAGAGTTCGCGGAGGTCCATCAGCCAAATAGCTCCTGCACTTTTTGAAGCGCGCCAACCAACGCATCGACGTCGTCGGTCGTGTTGTACATGCCGAGGGACGCGCGCGCGGTCGCGGCGATCCCGAAGTGCTCCATGACCGGCTGTGCGCAGTGGTGTCCGGTACGAATCGCTACGCCCTCTGAATCGACGATCGTACCGATGTCATGCGGGTGCGCGGCATCCATCAAGAACGAAAGGGCAGCGACCTTGCCTGGCGCGGTGCCAATCAGGCGCACGCCGGACACCGATTCGAGTGCGTCGGTGGCGTAGCGAAGGACGGCATTTTCGTGGGCGTGTACCGCCTGCGCGTCGAACGACGTGAAGTAGTCGATTGCCGCGCCGAGGCCGATCGCACCGGCGATGTTCGGAGTGCCCGCCTCGAACTTGTACGGAAGGTCGTTGTAGATCGTCTCTTTGAAGGTCACCGAGCGGATCATGTCCCCGCCGCCGTGATAGGGCGGCATGCCTTCGAGCAGCCGCTCCTTGCCGTAGAGGGCCCCGATCCCGCTCGGACCGTAGAGCTTGTGGCCGCTGAACGCGTAGAAATCACAGTCGAGCGCCTGCACATCGACCTCGACGTGCGACACCGCCTGGGCGCCGTCGAGCAACACGACGGCGCCTCGGTCGTGCGCGAGTGAAATCAGTTCGGCGACCGGCAACAGCGTACCGAGCGCGTTCGATACATGTGCCATCGCGACCAAGCGCGTGCGCTCAGTGAGACGCTCTTCGAAAGCCTCCCGCAACACTTCACCCCGGTCGGTGATCGGCACGACGATGAGCTTCGCGCCGGTCTGTTGGCAGAGCATCTGCCAGGGCACGATGTTCGAGTGGTGCTCGAGCTCAGTCACCAGGACCTCATCGCCTTCACGGAGATAGGCGCGCCCCCAACTCTGCGCAACGAGATTGATCGCTTCGGTCGTTCCGCGCGTAAACACCACTTCTGTCTTCTTGGCAGCGTTGACGAAGGCGCGGACTTTTTCGCGCGCGTCCTCGAAACGAACGGTCGCGCGCTGCGAGAGAAGATGAACCGCTCGGTGGATGTTGGCGCAGTCCCGAGCATAGACGTCGGACACCGCGTCGATCACCGATTGAGGCTTGAGAGAGGTCGCCGCGCTGTCGAGGTAGACGAGCCGCTTACCGTGCACGTCTTGATGAAGCGCGGGGAAGTCGTCCCGCACGGACTGAACGTCGAACGTCGCGGGGCTAGGGGCTGCAATGGGCGAGACCTCGGTCACGTGACCCCCCGGATGTCATCGCCATACGGAATCCGCGCCAGTATCGCCTCGCTCATGCGGGCGCGAGTCGGCTCATGGCCTACGCGATCGACGATCGACTTCAAGAATGCATACGTCAGCATCGAGTGGGCGAGAGCCTCGGGAACGCCCCGAGTACGAAGATAGAAGAGCTGATCTTGGTCGAGAGAGCCCACGGTCGCCCCGTGACTGCAGATCACGTCATCCGCGTCAATCTCGAGGTGCGGTTTGGTGTGGACGGTGGCCGTATCGGAAAGCAGCAGGTTGCGGTTCTCCTGGTGCGCCTCGGTCTTCTGCGCGTCGCGGTGAACGACGACGATACCGTCGAACACGGCGGTGCCCTTGCCTGAGACGATGCCCCGATAGGTCTGCGCGCTTCGGCAATGCGAAGCCTGATGCTCGACCGCCGTGTGATGATCGACGTGGTCCTCCTGGTCGATCAGATACGCGCCGTCGAGCTGACACTCGGCGCCCTTTCCTTGCAGCAAGCAGCGAACATCGAAGCGAAGGAGCGCGCCACCCAACGTCACGACCGTCGAGCGATAGTTGCTGTCAGCTCCCTGACGAACATCGACGCGGCCCACGTGCAAGCCCGTGTTCTCGTGAACTCGCACGTGGCCCAGCTTGGCGTTGCGGCCCAGGTCGACCTCGACCACTGAGTTGGTGAGCTGCCCTGCGTCGTCCCCTGAGTAGGTTTCGATGAGCGTCAGCTCGGCGTTGTCACCCACAGTGACGAGAATGCGTGGGTAGACGACACCCCGCTCGGAGGAAGCGGAACGGACGTGGGCGAGCTCGACCGGCTCCTCCACAACAGTTCCCGTTGGGACGTCAATCCAGAGACCATCGCCGAATAGTGCGGTATTGAGCGCGGCGAAATGCGTGGGTGGCCCGCCGAGATCGAGTCGCCCCTCGAGAAGCTCGGGCTCCGCCACGAGAACCTTCCTCAAGCTGCGGACGGTCACACCCTCGGGGACCGACGAGGCGAGCGATGGGGCGTTCTGTTCTTCTATCGAGAACTCTGCATCGACGACCGAACGCACCGGCGTGAAACGCCATGCCTCGGTGCGCTTCGTCGGAAGCCCCTGCTCCCGAAGTGTGTCTGCGGCCCGCCCGCGAAGCGCGCGCAACCACTCCGGCCCCGTTTCGAACGAGGTGGGAAGGCTCCCGAGGAGCGTCTGGCGGTTTGGGTTGGTCACGGTTGCAACGCGTCCTGGACCTGAGCGTACCCCTCTCGTTCGAGCTGCTTGGCGAGCTCCTTGTCGCCGGTTCGAACGATTTGGCCGTCGATCAGAACGTGCACGACGTCCGGCACGATGTAATCAAGCAGCCGCTGATAGTGCGTGATGACCAACAGCGCCCGTTCGGGACCTCTCAACGAGTTCACTCCCTCGGCGACGACCTTCAGTGCGTCGATGTCGAGTCCGGAATCGGTCTCGTCGAGCACCGCAAGCGACGGCTCGAGCATGGCCATCTGAAAAATCTCGTTGCGCTTCTTCTCGCCGCCGCTGAACCCGTCGTTCACCGAGCGCTTCGTGAGCTCGTCCGGCAGCTGCACGAGGGCGGCCTTCTCCTTCGAGAGCTTCATGAAGTCGATCGCATCTAGGGGCTCTTCGCCGCGGTGCTTTCGAATCGCGTTTAGCGCGGCCTTCAGGAAGTAGATGTTACTCACGCCCGGGATAGCGACCGGATATTGAAACCCGAGAAAAAGCCCCTCGGCCGCTCGAATCTCGGGCGCCATCTCGAGCAGATCTTGGCCCTTGTAGAGCACCCGCCCTTTCGTGACCTCGTAGCCGTCACGGCCGGCGAGCGCGTACGCAAGCGTGCTCTTGCCCGAACCGTTCGGCCCCATGATGGCATGCACTTGCCCCGCCTCCACCTCGAGGTTGATCCCCTTGAGAATGGGCTTGCCGCCTACCTCGACGTGCAGGTCCTCGATCTTCAACATCAGCCAACTGCTCCTTCCAAGCTAACGCCGAGAAGCTTCTGCGCCTCGACTGCGAATTCCATCGGCAGCTCTTTCAACACTTGCTTGGCAAAACCATTGACGATCAGACTCACCGCATCCTCTTCGGAGAGGCCCCGCTGCCGGCAATAGAAAAGTTGGTCATCCCCGATACGCGACGTGGTCGCCTCGTGCTCGAGCTTCGATGATCCGTTGCGCACGTCGACGTACGGCACGGTGTGCGCGCCGCACTTGTCGCCGATCAATAGTGAGTCGCACTGGGTGTAGTTGCGTGCGTTGGTTGCGCCGCGGGATATCTTCACGCCGCCGCGATAGGTCTGCTGCCCGTGGCCCGCGCTGATCCCCTTGGAGATGATGGTGGACTTCGTGTTCTTACCGAGGTGGATCATCTTGGTCCCGGTGTCGGCCTGTTGACGGTGATTGCTCAGCGCCACCGAATAGAACTCGCCGATAGAGTCGTCGCCCTTGAGAATGCAACTCGGGTACTTCCACGTGATCGCCGAGCCCGTCTCGACCTGCGTCCAGCTGATCTTCGATCGCTCACCCTCGCAAAGGCCGCGCTTCGTAACGAAGTTGAAGATGCCGCCCTTCCCGTTTTCGTCGCCCGGATACCAATTTTGCACCGTCGAGTACTTGATCTGCGCATCCTTGTGGGTGACCAACTCGACGACCGCCGCATGAAGTTGGTTCTCGTCCCGCATCGGCGCGGTGCAACCCTCCAAGTAGCTCACGTAGCTGCCCTCGTCGGCGATGATGAGCGTCCGCTCAAACTGCCCCGTGTTCGCCGCGTTGATCCGGAAGTACGTCGACAGCTCCATCGGGCAACGCACACCCTTCGGAATGTAGACAAACGAACCGTCACTGAATACCGCGCTGTTGAGCGCAGCGTAGAAGTTGTCGGATACCGGCACGACGGAGCCGAGGTACTTCTTGATCAGCTCCGGGTGCTCCCGCACGGCCTCGGAGAACGGCATGAAGATGACGCCGACCTCGGACAGCTTCTCGCGAAAGGTCGTGGCGACCGACACGCTGTCGAACACCGCGTCGACCGCAACGCCCGCAAGGATCTCACGCTCGTGAAGAGGAATTCCGAGCTTCTCATAGGTCTCGAGGAGCTTTGGATCGACGTCGTCGAGGCTCTTTGGCGCGTCCTCGTTCGTCTTGGGCGCCGCATAATAGCAAATGTCTTGGTAGTTGATCTTCGGGTAGCTGACCTTGGCCCAGGTCGGCTCCTTCATCTCGAGCCAACGCCGGTACGCCTTGAGCCGCCACTCTAGAAGCCACTCGGGCTCGTTCTTCTTCTTCGAAATGAAGGCGACGATCTCTTCGCTCAAGCCCGGCGGCGCGTACTCCTGCTCGATGTCGGTTACGAAACCGGCGTCGTAACCCTTCTTGAGAATCTCTTCGATTTGTTCGGTTGATGCTGACATGAGTCACTCCAACTCAGTGGACGTCGTTGCCCTGTGTGCCGGCCGCACGCAGTCGCTCAGCCTCTCGGCTCGAGCGCGCGATCGACACGAGCTCCGCGGTGCCAGGGAACGCCATGTCCGCGAGCGTGATTTGGGAAAGCGCCTGCTGAACCGCAACGTTGATGCGCTGCCAGTTCGCCCTGACCCCGCAGTTTGTCTCGTACTCGCACAACGAGTCCGTGGTGTCGTCCGAGCACTCGGTCACTGCGATCGGCCCCTCGATGGCCTCGATCACTTCGTTCACACCGATCTGCTCGGCTGACCGGGCGAGCGCGTAGCCACCCTTGGCGCCACGCTGCGAGAGGACCACCCCAGCGCGCGCCAGCTTCTTGAGCACCTTGCTCGCCGTCGGCTCCGGGATCTGGGTCTGCACCGCCAGGTCGCGCGCGGCATGGGGGCCCTCCGCGGCGGCCAAATGCGTCGCCAATACGACGGCATAGTCAGTCATCTTTGAAATCCGTAACATTTTCGGTGCTTTAGATACCGGACTGTTTCAGTCCTATATGGGGATCTAGAGTACAGCCGGGCGGGTGTCAAGGTTGGCCCATGGGCAAGACCTTCGATGCGATCGACAGCAAGCTTCGGACCTTCATCGACGAACAGAAGATGTTCTTCGTCGCGACCGCGCCGTTGACTCCGGACGGGCACATCAACCTGTCTCCAAAGGGCCTCGCAGGCACCTTCGCGGTCATCGACGATCGGACGATCGCGTACTTGGATCTCACGGGGAGCGGCGTCGAGACCATCGCTCACCTTCGAGAGAACGGCCGCATCTGCGTCATGTTCTGCGCCTTCGACGGTCGGCCTCGCATCGTGCGCGTGCAGGGCGTCGGCCACGTGGTGGAACCAAACGATGAGGAGTTCGAGAGTCTGAGCGCGCATTTCGCCCCGTACCCGGGGGTGCGCTCGATCATCGTCGTTCGCGCGAGCCGCGTCAGCGACTCCTGTGGCTACGGTGTGCCGCTGTACGAGCACAGCGGAGAACGCGATCAACTACAGCGGTGGGCCGTTCAAAAGGGCGAGGATGGCCTCGCGCAGTACCAGCGGGACAACAACGCCGAGAGCCTAGACGGACTAGCGAGCTTCCTCGGGGACCATTAGCACCGGCACGGGCGCGATTCGGATGCAGCGTGACGCGGTGCTACCGACCAGCAGGCGGCCCAACAACCCTTGGCTGTGCGTGCCCATCACCAGGATGTCCGCCGGGACCGTCTTTGCCGCGCCGCACATCGCGTGGGAGGCATAGTCGGCCGAAACGACCTGGTGAGCTTGCGCGTTGGGCGCGTGCTCTTCGATGTATGCTGTGAGCTTCTGCCCCGCTTCGATCTTGCTTTGGTCTCGCAAAAGCTGGCGCCAGTTGCGCTCCTCGTCGGGCTTGTCTTCACCCCCCGCAGGCATCACAACGTTGGCCACATGGAGCTCGCCGTGAACGCGCGCCGCGGCGCGCTTCGCCCAGGAGACCGCCGCCAGTGACGATGCGGAGAAGTCGGTGCCGACGAACCACTTGGTCCCTTGGAGGCCTTCGGGAATCGGCGCGGTGCCCGTCGCGACGAAGACCGGGCGATCCGCGCCGCGGATCACCCGCTCCGCGGTCGAGCCGAGAACCAGCTCGGTCACACCCTTGCTCTCGACCGTCCGCAGGCCGCTCGAGCCGTAGGCGCCGATGGCGATCAGGAACGAACCTCGCTCCTGGGCGAGCTCGGGAATGATGCGCCACGGCCGACCGCGAACGACGAACGCTTCACACTCGACCCCGGCGGCGACGCAACGGGCCTGCTCCTTCAGGAGCTCGGCCTCGAGCGCGGCCTCATCCCGCGTCGTGTCCTCCCTGGCCGCTTCGGCAGCGGCTTCGAAGTCGGGGGACTCCGGCCACCACGAGTCCGCGTCGTCGAGGACGTGGACGAGGTCTAGCCGTACGCCGAACGCCTTGGCCGCAGCAACCGCAAGATCGACGGTCCGGGGACCCGCAGAGGTCAAATCGGTTGCACAAAGGATGCTCGCTCCTGCCATGACAAGAGCATATATCAAGACGTTGGAAGCGCACATGGTCGGCGCTAGGATCCGTTGAGCCGATGAGCGAAATGCCGATTTACATGGACCATCACGCGACGACCCCCGTCGACGAGCGTGTCCTCGCCGCGATGCTTCCCTACTTCGTGGACCGCTTCGGCAACGCCGCGAGTCAAACCCATGCGCACGGAAAGGCGGCGCGCAACGCAGTAGAGTTCGGCCGGGCGCAGGTCGCCGCGTTGATCGGCGCGAAACCAGACGAGCTGCTCTTCACTTCAGGGGCAACAGAGAGCGACAACCTGGCGATTCGTGGGGTGGCACAGGCGCGCCTGGCGGACGGCAAGCACATCGTGACTGTTCGAACCGAACACAAGGCGGTAATCGATACGTGCGCCGCGCTCGAGCGCGAGGGTTGGCGTGTCACTTGGCTCGACGTCGACGCGGAGGGGCTCTTCGCCCCCGATGCAGTCGCCGCAGCGCTCACCGACGACACGGTGCTGGTCAGTGTGATGCTCGCCAACAACGAAGTCGGCGTCGTGCAGGATCTCGCGGCGGTCGGCGCTCTGACAAAAGAACGCGGTATCACGTTTCACTGCGACGCCGCCCAAGGCCTCGGCTACCTGCCCTTCTCCGTAGACGACATGAACATCGACCTGGCGAGCATTTCGTCACACAAGATGTACGGCCCGAAGGGAGTGGGCGCGCTCTATGTCCGAGACTCCCTGCAGATGCGCGGCACGCCTGTCGCGCAGATCCTTGGCGGCGGCCACGAACGAGGGTTGCGCTCGGGCACGCTCAACGTGCCCGGCATCGTGGGCTTCGGCGCCGCGGCCGAGATCATGCGGAACGAAGGCAGCACCGAGGCAACGCACCTCGCGTCACTTCGTGACAGCCTGAAGGCGCATCTTTTCGATGCGATCGAGGAGGTTCGGCTCAACGGTGCGGCGAGCCCCCGGCACCCGGGAAACCTCAACATGTCGATCGGCTACGTCGACGGGGCGCGGCTGCTCCTCGACCTGTGCGAGGTCGCCTCGGTGTCGAGCGGCTCGGCATGCAGCAGCGCCGAAGCCGGCCCCAGCTATGTACTCGAAGCCATGGGCGTTCCGAAAGACTGGAGCGCGGCCTCAGTTCGCTTCGGGCTCGGACGGCACACGACCGCGGCGCAGGTCCAGGCGGTCGCCGAAGCGGTCGTAGAAACGGTGGGGCGGCTACGAGAGCGCTCCCCACTATGGGCACGAAGGGCCGACGGCAAGCCTGTCGACTGGTGACCGAGCCGAAGCCCTGGCGGAACGGGGCGTCTCGCCCTACATAGAGCAGATGAGCGAGGCGAAAGGCATCACGCTGACACCCAAGGCCGTGCAAATGGCGAAGCAAAAGGTCGCCGACTTCGACGCACCGGTCGAGGGTCTCCGGCTCGGCGTCAAAGGTGGCGGCTGCTCTGGCTACTATTACGTCTACGACTTCGCTAAGAAGATCCGCCCCAACAAAGACCTCGTGTTCGACTTCGATGGCCTCAAGGTGGTCGTCGACAACCGGAGCATCGAGTTTCTCGCCGGCGCCGTGCTCGACTGGGAGCAGAGTCTCATGAGCTACGGCTTCAAGTGGAAGAACCCGAACGCGACCGGCGACTGCGGCTGCGGCGAGTCCTTCGACGTGGACTAGAAGCCTTCTTCGGGAGGCACGGGAATCGGATTCGGCGAGTCCGCGTAGGGCTGCAAGTCTTCCGGAGTGCACTCCGCGGGAAGCGTCTGTGAGCTGTCGAGCTCGACCGAGCGACAGCAGCGATCGAGCGCAGACTGCGTGGTTGTCTCTCCCGCACACGGATTGGGAATCGGGAGCTCGAGCGGTGCGACGCGAGTGGCGATTCGCGCCCGGATCCCTTGGAAGCTGAACGCGACCCCCGAGGCGGAGCATTCATCGTCTGGGTTTCCCTCACCAGGATCGACGCGGAGATCGAGATTGTTGGTGAGCTGCCTGATGACGCTGTCCCGGAGGGACTCGTCGCAAATACCAACCGGTCCCAACGTGGCAATGAGCTCGGCCGCGGGGAAGCGCCCAGCGATGATCCCCTTCTCTAGGGTCTGCCCATCTTCACTGATATCCGCGATCAAATAGCCATTGACCGAGATCGAGAAGCTGCCGGGGCCCGTTAGAAAGACAAAGCTTGCAGCGGTATCGAGGGGAAGTACGACCCTGCCGTCGCGGATGTACGCATCGGTCTTCTCTATCTCCGCACGGTTGATGTCCCCTGCGACCAGGCTCGACGGGTCGACGAAGAAGTAGTCCTCCCCGTCCCAATACGGATCTGGAGCGTCTGTAGTTGCGCCCGAGAGCATGAGGCTCGCCCCGTCAGGGCCGCCCCATTCCACGCTCGATACATCGTCGAGAGATGTTCCATCGACCGCAGAGAGAACCGATACATCGACCTTCGCGTCGTTGGGCGTGCCGTTCCAGTCACGCAACCGAAGCAACGCGGTGCCCCTTCCGAGCCCCTGATGGAGCGCGATGTTGTCTTCGAGGCAAGAGATCAAACTGACCACCGTCGGCAGAACGAACTGACCGAAGGCGTTGTCGATTCCTTTGTGTCCATCGAGGGGCGGATTCCCGTTCGCCGCAACACATTCGGCGTCATGGCCGATCGACGCGGTATTCATCCCGTCGAGGTCCAAACCCAACCGGCGCCAACGATCCCCGGATTGGTCCAGAGAGAGGTTGCGGAACGCGAAGACCACCTCGACATCGTCCGCGCTGGAGCTCGTGCTCGGCGGCGGCCGGTCCGGAACGGTGGCAAGCCCGTTTTCCATCAGACCGGAGTCGTAGACACTGCACGCCGAAACGGTGAGCGTGAGGGCGATAAGCAACACATTAAGCTGAGGTTTCATCGGTTCCGTGCTGGTCAGCCAAGTAAGCAAAATCTAGCATTACTATAACAAAGCAGTAACAGAAGATCTCAGGGTTTTGTGATATTCCTTACGAAACGGGTCGCCGAGACCACCAAGCGGCCAGTGCGCTACCAAGGATGCAATGGGTCATCGCGGAGATGGCGCTTGGGATGGCGGTCAGCGGGTTGGCGAAATGGGCCTGCGCGAGGACCACTCCCAAACCCGAGTTCTGCATGCCGACTTCGATCGAAGTCGTACGCGCGACGCTTCCGAAGCCACCGCTCAGACCGCCAAGCAGGTAGCCGAGCAAGAAGCCAAATGTGTGCGTGGTCAGTACGGCGCCGAGTAGCTGCAAACCGGACTCGAGCACGGCGTCCTTGCGGGCTCCGAGAATCGCGGCGACGATCAACACGATCATCAGCACCGCGGCGGCCGGCGCCATAGGAAGAAGCTTCTCGGTGAGCTTCCGTAGGTAGCGGCGCAGGAAGAGCCCCATGGCAACAGGGAGGAGAACCACCTGGGCGGTGCTCACGAACAGCCCCAACCCGTCGACGTCGACACGACTACCCACGATCCAGGTCGTGAGCAGAGGTGTGCAGGCAGCCGCCAGCATCGTGGAGAACGCGGTCATCGATACCGAGAGCGCGACGTCGGCCTTGGCCAAGTAGGCGATCACGTTGGAGGCCGTGCCGCCCGGACAGCAGCACACCAGCACCAGGCCCACCGCGAACGGCGCCGGTAACTGAAACAGGGAGCCCACGCCCCAACCGAGGAGCGGCATCACGGTGTATTGCAAGAGGACCCCCCAGAGGATGGGAGCGGGAGCGCGGAAAACGCGGGAAAAGTCGGCCAGCTCGAGAGTGAGGCCCATACCGAGCATGATGATCTGAAGCCCCGGCGTGATGAGCCCGTAATCGAGGAACCACGTGAACGCGGGCGGGTAGACGAGCGCAACGACGCCGCCGAGGGTGACCCACAAGGGAAAGAGCCGGACGAACGTAGTCACGACGTCGCGATGTAGCACAGCAGGCCGCAGTCGGGGCGCGTGCGGGACGCCGATGCACTTCCATGCTAGAAATCCCGCTCTCATGTTCCGCCCACCTACCGACGACGTCCGGATCGAAGGCCTTCGTCCGCTCATGCCGCCCGCCATCCTGATGGAGGAGATCCATCCCGGAGAGCAAGCGATCGGGCAGATTGCGGAGGCGCGCCAACAGATCAGCGACGTCGTGTACGGCAAGGACGACCGCGTGGTCGTGGTCGTGGGCCCTTGCTCGATCCACGACCCGCAGGCCGGACTCGACTACGCCAAGCGCCTCAAGGGGCTGCGCGATAAGTACGCCGACGACCTCTGCATCGTGATGCGCACCTACTTCGAGAAGCCGCGCACGACGGTCGGGTGGAAGGGGCTGATCAACGACCCCAACCTCGACGGGAGCTTCGACATCAATCACGGGCTCCGCGTGGCGCGCGGGTTACTAAGCGCGCTGGCCGAGCTGGATTTGCCTGCTGGCACAGAGTTCCTCGATCCGATTTCGCCGCAGTTTGTGGCAGACCTCGTGTCTTGGGGCGCCATCGGCGCGCGCACCACCGAGAGTCAAGTGCATCGCGAGCTCGCAAGCGGGTTGTCGATGCCGGTAGGGTTCAAGAACGGTACACGCGGCACCGTGAAGATCGCGGTAGAGGCCGTCAAAGCGGCACGCAACCCGCACCACTTCCTCTCCGTGACCAAGCAAGGCCTTACGGCGATCGTGGCGACCAAGGGCAACCTGGACTGTCACGTCATCCTGCGCGGCGGGGCCGGCAAGCCGAACTATCAGCCTGAGCACGTCGCGGACACGGTGGAGATGCTCGAAAGCGCGGGCCTCGAGGCGCGCCTCATGGTTGACTGCAGCCACGCGAACAGCAGCAAGGATCACGAGAAGCAGCCCGGCGTAGCGAGCGAGCTGGGGCAGCAGATCGCACAAGGCAGCACGGCCGTGTTTGGTGTGATGCTCGAGAGCTTCCTCGTGGGCGGCCGGCAGGAAAGCAATCCCGGAGCCGAGCTCACGTACGGGCAGAGCATCACGGACGCCTGCATGAGTTGGGACGTCACCGTGCCTGTAATCGAAGAACTCGCCCATTCAGTACGAGAGCGCCGAAACGCGGGCGGCTGAACGCTAACGGAGCTCCTAGAACAGATCCGGCTCTGGCACCGGGACCACGACGGTGCTCGGCAGTGCATCGAAGCGTGCAGCCTTGATGACCTTTTCAGGTGTATCGCAGGTGTCGAGGCGCGTCTTGCCGGACAGCCATTCACTCGGACAGCAGCGATCGGTTTCGACTGGCTCCCCGGTCGCGCAGGGCGCGAGCACGGGTCGTGAGACCGGGGCCAGGCCAGCGACCTGCCCAGCGACCCCGTTGCAGGTCACGCCCGTACTGAAGGCGTCGCACTCCGCGCCGGTTCCGTCTTGGTCAGGGGAGCTCTGAATGTCCGCGAATTGACCGATGAGCGACCCGATGACGGTCGCGTTGAGGGCGCACATGCCGATTCTTGGCGTAGTCTCTCCAAGCTTCTCCAAGCTGAAGCGCCCCACAAAAAGCCCGCGATCGAGACGGGTGTGGTCCTCACTGATGTCGCCCAACATGAAGCCGCCGTTGACCGTGACGGTCATGGCGCCGTCGCTCGGAACACTGCCGTCGCCGCCGATCAATTTGAACCCGGTGCCCGGGAGGAGGGGCACCACCAGACGGCCAGAGGACACGTAGGCGTCGGTGTGCGGAGCTTTTGGTAGATCCAAGCTAGGTGTGCCGGATTGGTCGGTTTGGAAATCGGCCGGGTCGAGGAACCACGAGTCCTGATTGTCCCATCCAGGATCCGGCGCTTCGACCTTCCGGCTGCCACTCAAGTACACGAGATTGACGGGGTCGTCGTCAAAGCCGACCAGCGACGGATCTTCGTTCGTCCCGTCGACGGCGTTCGTGAGGATCGCCGTCACGCTCGCGTCGTCGGGAAGCCCGTTCCAGCCCTGCACCCACAGCAGGATCGTGCCGACTCCGCGCCCCTGCGTGAGGGCCAGGTTATCTTCGAGGCACGGAAGAGAACTCTCAACGGTCGGCAGCAAAGCCGTTCCGATCGAGTTGTCGATTCCCTTTTCGCCGTCGACCACTGCTTGGGCGACCACCTGGCCGTCCTCGACTCGAGGCTCGCAGGTTGCGTTGTCGGGACCGGTCGTCACTGTGGCATCCAAGTCGATCCCGATGTGAGCCGCCATCTCCGCCGTCTGCTTGAGGAATATCTCGTTGAGCGCGAAGACGATCGAGTCACTATCGTCCGGCGAGCTGGTACTGCTCGGCGGACGATTCGGAATACCGGTACCGTCGCCATTTTGGATCAGGCGCGCGTCGTAGACGCTGCACCCCAGTGCGAAGAATAGCGCGCACAGGCCGGCAACCCGGCTGAGCGCGCGCTTGGCGTCATGACGTCCCCCCAACACGCCTCCAGGGTAGCAAGACGACGGTACGGGCCAAAAAATGGGGTTGTTTCAGGGGTGGGCGGCGCTTGACAGCATCCGGCGATCCGTGCCACGAGCCTCTCCTCACGGGAGCTCGAACGAATGAAAATCGACGGCGGAATGCTGGTCACTGACATGAAGCAGATCCCCGCCCGAGTGCGCGAGCTTGAGGAGAGTGGCTTCGACGGATGCTTTAGTTTCGAGGGGCCGCACGAGCCCTTCATGCCGCTCCTGCTCGCGGCGGAGCACTCCAAGTTGGAGATCGGAACCGGGCTCACGATCGCGTTCGCGCGCACCCCGATGACGGTCGCGAATCCAGCCCACGACTTGCAACAGTTCTCGGGGGGTCGCTTCTGGCTCGGCCTCGGCTCACAGATCAAACCGCACATCGAGGCACGGTACAGCATGCCGTGGAGTAAACCCGTCACGCGCATGAAGGAATTCGTCCGGGCGCTTCGGGCGATCTTCGCGAACTGGAACGACAACGAGAAGCTCGATTTCCGAGGCGAGTTCTACACGCATACGCTGATGCCACCACTCTTCAACCCTGGGCCGGCCGCCGGAGGGCCCCCTCCGATTTACGTCGGAGGCGTAGGGCCGAAGATGACCGAGGCAGCAGGCGAAGTCGCCGATGGCCTGCTCTTGCATCCGTTCCACACCGAGCGCTCACTCGAGCAAGTCATGCTGCCCAACCTGCAGAAGGGTCTGGCGGCCTCGGGACGCGAGTTGTCCGACTTCACGCTTTGCGCGCAAGTACTCGTGGTCACCGGGAAGGACGAAGCCGAGTTCGAGAACGCGCTAGCGATGACCCGAAACCAAATCGGGTTCTACGGGTCAACTCCAGCTTATCGGAGCGTGCTCGAAGCGGAAGGCCGCGGTGAGCTTCAGCCGGAGCTCCGCCAGCTCACCAAAACGGGGCGTTGGGACGAAATGGCATCCTTGATCGACGATGAGCTCCTGAGCCGCGTCGCTGCAATGGGAACCCCGAGCGAGGTCGCCGAGAGCCTGCACGCGCGCTACGGCTCACTCGCAGGGCGGCTCGCGTTCGCCTCGCCCTTCCCGCTCTCGCAAGAATGCGCATCCGAAATCATCAGCGGGCTGCGAAGCCGTATGACGCCCGCATGACCGCGCCTGAGTGCATTCCGCTCGAGGTAGTCTCCGGTGAGGCGGTGGGTGGCAAGGCCGAGGGACTCGTCCGCCTGCTGGGCTACGGGTTTGACGTGCCTTCGGGCTTCGTCGTCATGGGGGCAACGTCCGGGAATCTCCCCGACGACCTCGACGTGCACTACGAGCGCATCGGCGCGGGGAAAGTAGCGGTTCGCTCGTCGGCCATCGGGGAGGATTCGGGCGAAGCTTCGTTTGCAGGCCAGTACGAGACGGTGCTGAACGTCGAAGGCCCCGAAGCGCTGCGCGCGGCCATCGAGGACTGTCTCCGCTCGCTGGAGAACGCGCGGGCGGTTGCCTACCGCGACGAAAAGACTGGCCAGAGCGAAGTCCAGATGAACATCGTCGTCCAACAAATGGTCGACGCGCGCGCGGCGGGTGTGCTGTTCAGCGTGAACCCAGTCAACGCACGTCGCGATCAGGTGGTCATCGATGCGGTCGCGGGGCTCGGGGAAGCGCTGGTCAGCGGACATGCCACGCCGGACCATTGGCTCCTAGCGAGAGATGGGTCGGTGTTCGAGAGCGATATTCATGGCGACGACGCCGTGCTGAACGAAGCGGAGCTCACGGCGTTGCTCGACGGAGCACTGCGAGCCGAAGAGCGATACGGGGCGCCCCTCGACATGGAGTGGGCGATCGACCAGAGCGGCGCGATTCGATGGCTACAGGCTCGGCCGATCACGCAGCTCCCTGCCGATCCAAACGAGCTCGATACCGACCCCAACCCAAGCGATGTCTACACCTGGTGCAACATCGGAGAGATGATGCCGGGTGCGGTCACTCCCTTGACGTACTCGATCACCGGCCGCGGCATCGACATCGGCATGCAGCGTTCCTACCGCCGAATGGGAGCCAATATTCCGCACGACGAAGGCGTTCGCTACGTCGGGACCTTCTACGGTCACATCTTCCTCAACCTCTCGACCCTTTCCGAGCTGTCGGCCGCCGTCGCCGGGTCGACCAAGACTCAGATGTGCATCGCACTGTGCGGACGAGATGTCGATGAAGTCGCCGACCCGGAGCCTGAGCCGACCCTCAGACGCGCGTTCAACGGAGCCCGCTATTTCGCGATCCTTCTGGCGGCTTCGAAGCATCGAAGAGACCTCGATGCGCTGCTCGCCAATCTGGACCTCCCGAAGTTGGAAACCGCGCGGCAGATGTACCATGCAATCGATGAAAACCTTCCGAAGGTTTGGAGGGCATACGATCTCCACCTGATGTCTTCGTCTTCGTCCGGCGCGTTGAGCCCGATTCTGCTCGGCGTCCTCTCCAAGGGAAGAGAGCCGACCCAGGAACATCATGCGCAGGTCGCAGAGATGCTCGCCGGCGCGAAGAACGTCGAGAGTGCCGACATCGCGGAAGGCGTCGAGCGCGTGATCGACCGGCTCCTCGAGAACCCTGAATCCGAAGAGGCCTTCGCAAGTGCTGAGCCCGGGGCTGCGCTAGCGTGGCTTCGTTCTGGTGGCGCCAGCGACGCCGGCGAGGAGTTCCGGCGCTACCTGGATCGCCACGGCCACCGCGCGGTGCGAGAGCTCGAGTTGCGCCAGAAGGGATGGGCCGTCGACCCGGCACCGCTGATCGCCTCACTGCAGTCCGGCCTTCGCGCTCGGCTCCAGCGCGGAAGGACGCATCGGCCCGCCACCCAGCATGGAAGCTCCGCGCAGGACCACCCCATCCTGCGACGCCTGCTCCCCCTCGCGCATGCGGCGATTCGAACGCGCGAGCACACGAAATCCGGGTTGGTGGCGGTCACGACCGTGTTCAAGCACGCCTACCGAGCGCTCGGCTCACTCATGGCGGAGGAAGGCCGGCTGGCAGACGAAGATGCGGTCTTCTTCTTGACGCACCAAGAGCTTGGCGAGCTGCTGCGAGGCCGGCAGGAGCTCGCGGACCTCGCGTTGTCGAGACGTCAGGTGATCGACTACCAGATGCCGCTTCACTTTCCGGAGGTATTCAGCAACCGACCTGAGCCACTTCGCCTCCAGCCGATCGAAGGGGAAGACGGAGCATTGGTCGGAAAACCGGTGAGCCGGGGTACGGTCACGGGACGCGCGCGCGTCGTGGAGACGCTCGAGGAGGCGGCCAGTTGCAGGCCGGCGAAATACTGATCGCGCCCATCACCGACGTGGGGTGGACGCCCTACTTCAGCTTGATCGCCGGGCTCGCCACCGACGTCGGTAGCGCGGTGTCGCACGGGGCAGTCGTCGCGCGCGAGTACGGCCTTCCGGCGGTCGTGAACCTCCGAGTCGCGACCTCCCGCTTCCAAACCGGCGACTTGGTGACGCTCGATGGCGACCGCGGGACATTGACCCTGGCCTAGGCTCTTGACTTCCAGGAGCAATATGGGATTCGCAAGCTCCTAAGGAGCTATCATGGTCGCGACGATCGGACTCACCGGGCTACGCCCCGACCCGGCCAGCGTGTCTCGTATCGCGTCGCCACCGTATGACGTGATCAAGCCAGGCACCCCGCTCGAGAAGGTGCTCAACGAAGAGCCCAGCTCGTTGTTTCACATCATCCTGGGGGATGATCCGGAAGCGGCCCGAGACCGTTTGATCGCGGACGGTTCGCTCGTCGAAGACAACGAGCCCGCCTACTACGTGTACGAGCAAACCTGGCCCGGGGGCCGCCGAACGGGTGTGTTCGTGGCGGCAGAGGTGTCGCGTTACGACGACAAGCAGGTCATCCGTCACGAGAAGACTTTCGACGACAAGGTGAAGGGGCGCATTGCGATGCGCCGCGCGACCGGCCTCCACATCGGACCGGTTTTCGTTCTGACTCGAGCCCCGATCGCGTCGGCGCTCGAGAAGGCCAAGCAAGAGGCAGACCCGCTCTACGACCTCACTAGCGAGTTCGGTGGTTTCAGCGAGCTCGAAGGCATCGAGAACAAGGTCTGGCGCGTCCCTGAGCAGAGCGAAACTGGACGCGCGATTCAAGCCGCGCTCGGGACCGAGCCTTTCTACATTGCCGACGGGCACCACCGCTACCACGCGAGCCTGCTCAACGAGCAGACCCACTTCCTTTGTTACGTCACCGAAGAAGCGGTCATTCAGGCGTACAATCGCGTGATCAACGGGGTGCGTCCTTTCTCTGAAATTGCCGGGGACCTGCCGCTCAAGCCGGTCGACTCGTTCCGCACGCCCCGGAAGCACAGCTTCTGCATCTACACGAAAGAGGGCTGTTTCGAGCTCGACGCGCAGCACGTACCGGACGACGTCGTCGGTCATCTCGATTGCGCGATCCTCGAGCGGGAGCTCTATACGAAGCTCGGACTGACGCACGACATGATCGCCGACTCGAATCACTTCGACTACTACTCGGAGTCAGCGCTCGATGAGATGAAGGCCGCGGTCGACCGAGGCGACTACGACATCGCTGTCGCGCTGCACCCGGTGAGCCTCGACGACCTCATGGCGGTGGCCGACGCCGGCCTCGAGAACGCCGAAATCGTGATGCCCGAAAAGAGCACGTTCTTTCAACCCAAGATTCTCTCGGGGCTTTGTCTCTACCGTTACTCGAAGAAATGAGCGCGCTGCCACAATACGGAAAGCACCTTCATCCGCACGAGACGATGCGCGCGGTGGTCATCGACCGATACGGCGGCCCAGAGATGCTCCACGCGGTGACGGTTCCGCGCCCCGTGCCCACGCGAGGCCAGGTTCTCGTCCGGGCTCGCTTCGTCGGCGTGAATCCGAAAGACGTCATCGTTCGCAAAGGGAAGTTCCGGGTGGCGACGGGCAAGAGGTTTCCGCTCATCATCGGGCACGACATCGCGGGCGAGGTCGTGGAGGCAGGGCTCGGCGCGGATCTCGCGGAAGGCGACCTCGTCTACGGGATGATCAACGACTTCGCGGGTCGGGCATACGCGGAGTACACCGCCGTCGATTGCCGCCAGCTCGCAAAGGCGCCGTCGTCGGTCGATCTCCGCGTAGCAGCCGCAGTGCCGCTCGCTTGTCAAACGGCGCTGCAAGCCCTTCGCAACGACGCTCGGGTCAAGCCCGGCCAACACCTCTTGATCAACGGCGCCTCGGGCGGCGTTGGAGTCTTCGCGGTACAGATTGCCAAAATCCTGGGCGCAGAGGTCACCGCGGTGTGCAGCCACCGAAACGTAGGGCTCGTCACCGAGCTCGGCGCCAATCGAGTCATCGACTACACCCAGACGGAGCTCGTCGATCTCGACGAACGGTTCGACGCAATCTTCGACGTGTTCGGCAACTACCGCTTCGACAAGCTCAAGCACTTGCTGAGACCGCGCGGCACCTACATCCACACCATCCCGAGCTCGCGCATCTTCCAAGACGTCGCCCGCACGCTCATGCGCGGAAAACGCGCCAAGCTCGTCATCGTAAAGTCCCGGCGCGAGCAACTCGACTGGATTCGGCAGCAGATCGACGCGGGCAGCATGAGAGTCGTGGTCGACCGCTCTTTCCCTCTAGACGAAGCGCCCGAAGCCCACCGATACATGGAGACCAAGCGCGCCAGGGGCAAGGTCGTCTTGGAAGTCGGCTGAGATCGGGTATGTTTCGCTCCATGAAATTGGTATGGCTCAGTTTGATTCTGGCTGCCGTCTTGTCCGCCTTGGCCGCCTGCAGCACCAGCGACGGCGTCGTCGATCTCGAGGAACGCGTCGACGAGCTCATCGCCCAGATGACGCTGGAAGAGAAGGTCGCGCAGATGGCGGGCGCCGACCCCGTCACCCTGCCCGACGGCGGGATCCTTTGGGGCGCTCCAGGCGTCGAACGGCTCGGCGTACCGCCCCTCAGAATGTCGGACGGTCCGAGAGGGGTCACTGCCGCGGTGGGGGGAACCACCTTTCCCGTAGGGATGGCGCGTGGAGCAACCTGGGAGCCGGAGGTCGAGCAACGGATCGGCGCAGCCATGGGCCGCGAGCTCGCGGCAATTGAGGGCAACGTTCTACTTGCTCCCACGATCAACAACTTGCGCCATCCGAGCTGGGGTCGCGCCCAAGAGACCTACGGCGAAGATGTTCATCATCTATCGCAGATGGCAGTCGCGTTCGTTCAGGGAGTGCAGGAGCACGCCCTCGCAAATCCAAAACACTACGCGGTGAACAGCATCGAGAACACTCGCTTCGAAGTCGACGTGACGATCGATGAGCGCACCTTGCGCGAGATTTACCTTCCGCATTTCCGTGCGGCGGTGCACGAAGGCCGCGCCGCCTCGGTGATGAGCGCGTACAACTCCGTCAACGGACAGTTTTGCGGCGAGAACGAACATTTGCTGAGGCAAATCTTGAAGGCCGACTGGGGATTCGACGGGTTTGTCCTGTCGGACTGGCTCTTCGGAACACACTCGACACTCGGCTCGGCCTTGAATGGCCTCGATCTCGAAATGCCAACCGCGAAGGTGTACGGCGAGCCGCTCCTCGAGGCGGTGCGCAATGGAGATGTGCCCGAGTCCGTGGTCGACGACGCGGTCCGCCGGATGGTGCGGAAGAAGCTCGAGCACGGGCTCGACCAGCCAAGTGACCTCGACCGAAGCGTGCTTGGCAACGACGAGCATCTAGCGCTTGCCAGGGAAGCTTCCGTCAAGGGCTCCGTGC